>Ga0315295_10002413_pt1 | contig 15857 bp, 10 predicted proteins | sample YL17G14_0_MG_FD_204453 | JGI IMG/M metagenome (GOLD analysis project Ga0315295, IMG submission 204453) | Sediment microbial communities from Yellowstone Lake, YNP, Wyoming, USA - YL17G14_0 | ecosystem: Environmental > Aquatic > Freshwater > Lake > Sediment | place: USA: Wyoming | collected... | reverse complement strand
TATCTCCTTTCAGAATAACAGGTTCTGAAAGAGAATATCGGCCGGCAGCCTGAAAATCTTGAGCTAAAGTGGCGTTGTGGGATTAAGTTGATGTATCTTTTGTACAAGAATGCCAAATAGGGATACAAGAGTATGTTAGAATGAATGATAGCTCATCCATATTCGGTTCAGATCCGGAGCAGATAGACAAGCTGCTTGCCTGGCCATTGGATGCTGATTCGGAAGATGAACACACTACTCTGCTGGAACAGTTTGCTGAGGTACCCGGAGGACAGATCGGGCATTACAAGCTTTTGCGGGTCTTGGGTGAGGGTGGAATGGGTATCGTCTATCTTGCCGAGCAACATCAACCGATCCGGCGAGAGGTCGCCCTGAAAGTCATCAAGTCGGGCATGGATTCCAAGCGAGTGCTGGCACGATTTGAGGCCGAGCAGCAGGCTCTGGCCCTAATGGAGCATCCGCACGTGGCCCGTGTCTATGATGCGGGACTGGCCCCGAGCGGCAGACCCTATTTTGTCATGGAGTACATCAAGGGTATCCCCATCACCGAGCATTGTGATAAGTACAGGCTTACGATTGAACAGCGTCTGCAATTGTTCCTGCACGTCTGCGAGGGCATCCAGCATGCCCACCAGAAAGGAATCATCCATCGGGATCTGAAGCCCTCGAACATCCTAGTGGTAATCCAGGATCAGGAGGTAATCCCCAAGGTTATCGACTTTGGCGTCGCGCGAGCCATCAGCCAACCCTTGACCGAGCGAACCCTGTATACCGAGGAGGGCCAGATGGTCGGCACCCCGGAGTATATGAGTCCGGAACAGGCGGACCTGAGCAATCAGGATATCGACACGCGCAGCGATGTGTACTCGCTGGGCATCGTACTCTATGAACTGCTGGCGGGCGTGTTGCCGTTCGATCCAAAGATCTTCCGGGCAGGCGGAATCGATCACATCCGTAAGGTCATCTGCGAAGAGGATGCCAAGACCCCGAGCACGCGGCTCAGTAGAACGTCGGTAGAAGACTCGACCGAGTCTGCCCGGCGGCGTCAAACGGATGTCCGAAACTTGCAGCGCAAGCTCCGGGGAGACCTGGATTGGATCACGCTCAAAGCATTGGAGAAGGACCGCACCCGGCGCTATGCCAGCGTTGATGCTATGGCCACGGACATCCGTAACTATCTGGACCATCAGCCAGTCAGCGCCGCCCCGCCAAGTTCAGTCTATCGGGCCGGGAAATTCATCCGCCGTCACAGACAGGCAGCAATTGTGCTCACGATGGCGGCCCTTTTACTAATAGGCGGCTGCTTTGCACTAATCATGTATGGCCGAGCTGCAAGAGAATATCTTTACGCTCAATCCCTGGAGCATCAACGTCTGCTCACAAATATACAGGAATTAGCGAGTAATAAGAAACTTGATGAAGCACTGAAAGATTTGACCCGACTCTTGAACAGTCCACATGTCGGCCGACAAGCAAAGTTGCTATATGCGCAGATCCTGATTGAGAGAAATGACCTTGCTGCAGCCATCCCGGAACTGGAAGGGCTTCTGGAAGGATCGGATGACATAGCCGGTCAGGCCCATTTCCTGCTGGCCGGCATCTACTATGAGACCGATCCCTGGGCGCCCGGCAAGACACAGGAATACGTGGCAAAATGGGAACATCACAGCAGGCAGGCAGAAACCCTCATCGCCGGAACAGCCCAGTACTACTTCCTTCAGGCCAAAGCCGAAAACGATGTTAAAAGAAAGCTCGAGCTACTCGCAAAGGCCCTGGAGCTGGACAAGGAGCATTACGAGTCTCTCAGGGAACGCGCTTACATCCATTACGCACAGAAGGACTACCGCAGCATGGGCAGGGATGCCGCTCGCATGATAGGATTGCGGAGTGGCAATCCAGCCGGTTACCTGCTTAGTGCTCTTGCAGCAAGAGAGCAGGGACTGTTCGAGGAGGCTATTGTCGACAACAACGAGGCGATTCTGTTGGCCCCTGACGATCCCGGATTGTATGAGGAACGCAGGGAAACATACATGCGTATGGGCCGGTATGCCTTAACCCTCGCAGATGCACAGCAGGCAGCCGCACTGGATCCGAACAATCTATCTCACCACGTTCATGTATTCCTGGCTCTGGTTGCGCTGGGGCAGTACGAGCAGGCCAAGCGTCAATACGAACGTGTTACAAATGAGCAATGGGCCCAGACGGAATACAGCCCTTGGGCCTGGTCTACGGGATCATGGAACACAAAAGACTGGTTCTGTTTTCTCACGGCTGCATGCACAAGTGACACGCTGTCACTAAACCAGACCTATCCGTCTTTAGTAGAAGAATCCGGATGCATCGCTTTTCAGGCAATGCATGAGGCAGCAGACTATTACACCCGCCTGAGCCGTCATGCCCAGCGTATCGTTGCAGATGGATTTACACCCTCTTGGTCGCCCGACGGCACAAAGATGGCCTATGCTTACGGAGCCTTCATGGCGAGCGCAATCGCCATTCTTGACTTGAAAACCGGTACCACCGAGCTGCTAACGATGGGCGGCAAAGATCCCGTGTGGTCACCGGACGGCAGATACGTCGCCTATGTTCGAGACCGGCAAAGGCTTTCTCTTGATGCCTTTACGAAACCGTCTGACGCCCTGGAGATGCACCGCAAAAGCGGCCGACCAGACTATTCCCAGGTACAGGAGGTCTGGATAATTGAACTTGCTACTCATCGGCCCCAACGGATTGACGCTGGGAATTGGCCTGCCTGGGGCAGTGATTCCATGCGTCTTTACTATCGTTCCCATGCAGCCAACTCCCTGTGTTCGATCTCTATAGGAGATGATCATGCCACGTCAACTAAGATCCTTGAGGAGTCCGGCGCGTTCCCAACGATCTCGCCGGATGAGCGACGTGTAGCCAATGCGACGTTCCGCCAACTCGATATTTTGGATCTACCATCACAGACACTAACGACCACATGGATCGCGCCGCCATTCCCGTGTAAAGGGCTCCTATACCAATGGAAACCTGACGGCAGCCAGATCGCCATTGGCGGCTACCATGGAACTAAAATGGGCCTTTGGATTCTTGATACTCAGACGGGTCAGGCGAAGCGCATGATCGATGGGCCGGTCACGACAGCACGGTGGTCACCGGATTGCTCGAGAATGACCATTGCACTGGGTCATCCCTACTGGGAAATCTGGCTTATCGATCTGGACCCGAATCAGCCTACGGCCGAGGCCTTCGATGACGCTCGGACTGAAGGGCAGCATTGCCTGGAATTGATCGAGTCCTGTAATAGCAGTATTTCTGCTGATCCAAATTATATCGACGGCCATTTGTGCCGGACGGATGCTGCCTTGTGGATCAAGGACAACCGGGCCCCCAAGTATCTTGATGAGCTGGAACGCGCTTTCCAATGCACGCCGTATCATGCCGGAGGATGCGCGGCACGCGCTCAGGCGATCCTCTCCAGTCCGCCGGAACTGCGTAACAAACTCCTACACTTGGCGCTACTACTGGCCCGTAAGGCGGTTGAGAAGGAGCCGGATAATGTGGACTTCTTAATGATCCTTGGTGAGGTGCTTTGTCATGTCGAAGAACAAGGTAATGCCGAGGTAATTCTTTTGAAAGCTTATAACTTAAGTATAACTGCATCAGATACTCAGGATATCCGAACCTCCAAGGTAGTGCAGTTACTTATCCAGTTATATGAAGCCTGGAACAAACCGGAAAAGGCCAAAGAGTGGCGAGCAAAACTGCCGCAAACAGAAGCTAAAATAAAGTGACATAATGCCCACAAAACTGCCCAATTTTCACTTGCAAAACCGATACAACCAACCTACAACTGGAAGGCCTGTTATCTACCTATTCCCAGAAAATCTTAACTCTATAAGCTCTTATCTATAAAGGATTTAGCCGGTGGCCAAAAAATTGACAACGTTTTCAATGGCCGACGTCAATTGGTGAGTGACATTGATTGATACCTCGTAAGGTGAATGCCTCAAGGAAAAGTTTTTATGGCGACAAGAATTTTAGTATTTGACTTGGAGTTTTTCATAGGTGAATTGTGCGCACCCTCTACTGGAACCACCCTGCGTCTGATCGACTGTTCACATGATACAGCTTTAGGCAATCGGAGTGCAGGTGAGAGGAAGGGCGGCAGCGTTTCGGACTGCCATGGGGCGACGTTCCAACTAAACGATTGTCAGCCCTTGTCAAAGAGAGCAATTTTCACTACTTCTTTCTTCAATCCTACCGTCCAGAATGCGGATCACACGATGCGCCCTGCAAGCAATCGTCTCATCATGAGTAACGAGGATGACAGTCCTGCCTTCAGCATGTAGTTCCTCGAAAAGAGAAAGAATCTCAGTTCCAGAATGCGAGTCAAGATTACCGGTCGGCTCGTCGGCAAGAAGGATGGAAGGCTTGTTAACCAGAGCACGAGCAATGGCGACACGCTGGCGTTCCCCGCCGGATAGCTCGTTAGGCAGATGTCTTGCCCGATGTTTCAGGCCGACTTGCTCGAGGACATATTCCGCCCGGGCGCTGCGTTCGGCAGCCCTGACGGCTCCAAAAACCATCGGAAGCTCGACATTCTCGGCGGCTGTGGCTCTGGGTAGAAGGTGGAAGCTCTGAAAAACAAAGCCAATCTTGCGATTCCTGATCTCGGCAAGCTCATTGCGGCTCAAATCTTGCACAGCAAGGTCCTCAAGGTGGTATGTGCCGGCAGTAGGGCTGTCAAGGCACCCGAGTATGTGCATAAGGGTGGACTTGCCCGATCCCGATGGGCCGAGTATGGCGATAAACTCTCCCCTCTCGATCTGCAGATCAACTCCATTCAGAGCTCGAACCTCTGTGCCCCCCATGGAGTACACTTTGGTTACATCATGCAGTACCATGAATCCTTCGTGGCTCATATCCACCTATTCATATCGCAAGGCCTCGACCGGATCGACGGAAGCGGCACGGCGCGCCGGGAAAAACCCGGCCGCTAAAGCAATCAATGTCAGGATCGACGACGTCATCAAAGCCGTAGCTATTGACAGTACCGGTCGGCCCAGATACGCTAATCCTTCCTGGTCGGTGGGGATTTGCCGGATAAGGAACAGGACTATCCACGAAAACGCCAATCCAAGCACGCCACCGACAAGCACAAGCGCCAACCCTTCCAGCAAGTACTGTTTCAGGATGTGCACCGGTTTTGCACCCACCGCCATCTTGATCCCGATTTGGCGTGTGCTGTCCTGAACCAGTACGAACATGATATTCGCCACACCCATCCCGGCCACAATGAGCGTCAGTGCCCCAATCAAGAACATGAACACCCGCACCCCGATCCCCGCATCATTGATGATTTTGATTGACTCCGCTGAGTCGTAGATATTCCACACACGAGAATCGTTTGGGTCATACCCGTGCCGTGCGGCTAAAAACGTCTTTATGGTGGCTCTGGTTCTTTGGGCGGCAGCGGGGATTCCGGGCCGATAGAGAATCCCGCTGACATACCGCCATCCAAACAAGTTTTGAAAAGTCGATGCAGGGATGAAAATTATGCTCTTGTCAACACCGTAATATGCGCTCAACTGTAATTTGGGACGTAAAACACCGATCACGGTGAAGGGCACGTCCATGATTCGAATGGTTTGTCCTACCGCCGGCGTCTTGCCCAGGAGCTTATCTTTAATATCATTGCCCAAGAATGCAACCCTTCGATGTTCCCGTATATCCAAGTCGTTAATGAAACGTCCCCCATCCTGTGGAAAGCAACTTCGCAAATCCCGGAAGGGCGGTTCTACCCCCACTATTTGCCCGTTCATTGTGTGCTTGCCCCAGGTAATCTCTATAACCGGGTCTCCGAATTCTGTGCAGGCGAGTGCAACCTCCGGCACTTTGTTTTGGATAAGCTGCCCATCCTGGGGGAGAAAGCCAATCCACCTGCCTTTTGGAAAACCAGCATGAGACCGTGATGTCACCCCTCCCGCTATACGGACTAAACCATCACCCAAGCCTTTTTCTCCCTTCAAAAGTGCCCGATGAACACTTTCTCCAAGCGCCGTCAGGACAGTAACACTCACGGTTCCCCACACGATGCCTAAAAGGGTCAGCGTAATTCGGGTTCTGTCATCCTTGAGCTGTCGTATTACGTGCGATATCGAACTCATAGGCCTCCAAATCCCAGGCAGCGGACGGAATCCTGAGATGCCGCTCGTCTGGCGGGAAAGTAGCCAGCCAATAGACCGATTCCTCCGAGGAACATCACCGTGACAAAACACACAATCGGTGACATCTCCGGCACACCAATTTGCTCAGGCAATGGTACTATGCCCATAATAGTCGTTAAAATCCATGAGATCAAAAAGCCAGCCAGACCACCTGCCGCTACGAGCACAAGGGCCTGCAACAGAAACTGCATCAGGATATGGCGAGGTTTAGCACCTACGGCCATCTGAATTCCTATCTCGCCGGTCTTTTGCCCGACGAGCAGATACATAATATTTGCCACGGCGATGCCGCCAACCATGAGCGTGAAGATCCCGCACAGTCCCAGCAAGGTATTGAAACCATTGAAGAAATAGAAGATGAACTTATTGGCTTCTGAGGTGTCCCAAAGCACAAGAGTCTCCCTGTCAGCAGGATCAAATCCACAGATTTTCGATAAAACCTGATAGACTCTCTGTGTTACAAAAGACTGCTGCCGGGGATCTCGGGCGCGGTATATGAAGTTATTGATGTAATGATACCCAAAGACACAGGTCATTGTCGAAGCAGGAATATAGGCGATACGATCGTCTCCATAACCATAAGTGCTGCTTTGCAGCTTAGGACGCAGCACCCCTATAATAGTAAAGCCGGTACCCTGGATAAACAGAGTTTCACCAACCGCTTCCGCATTACCGAAAAGCTCTTGTTTAATGTGATCACCAATGAAAATGACTCGGTGTTGCCTCTCAATGTCCTGCGAGTTAATAAAGCGCCCGCCGGCCTGAGGATAGATATTCCGCAGTTCGGTAAAACAAGGAAAAACACCCCTGACGTTAGCTTGATAATCACGGTCCCTGTAGATTATCCGTTGACCCCAAGCGCTGAACTCGGGGCTGACTGCCTCAAGCTCGGGGATTTCAGTGGCCAGCTTCAGAACGTCTTCGGCCCGCAGGCGAATAAACCGCCCTTTCGGCAGGCCCTCGAACGACAAGCTGGTTCTCATAGGCCAGGCAATGACTATGCCATCCCCCAAGCCGTGCATGCGGCGAGAATGGTAGCGTTTCAATCCCACACCGAAAGCAAGCAGCAGCACTACGGCCACCGTACCCCAGGTGATGCCGAGTAACGCAAAGAAGGTACGCAGCTTCTGAGTCCGTAAGTCCCGCGCAAAGAGGACAAGCGAAGGCAAAACATCCATCACTGTATCTCCTTGTAGGTTCGCTCCAGCACGCGCTGCCCCTCATCCAGCCCGGATACGATTTCCGTCATAAGCCCGTCGCTCAAGCCCGTTTGGATTTGCCTGGTTTCGCTGCTGCCAGCCGGTTCTTTGAGAACCTGCACAAAGGTTTCGGCTTTTCGTCTCTCTACAACGCGTTCAGGTAGAAGCAGAATATTATCTTTCTTCTGAACGAGGATGTTCGCCGTAGCGGAGTATCCTGCACGCAGAATCATATCCTCGGGCTTCTTAAAAGGTACACGCACTTCAAAAACGGTTGCATTGTCCCTCTTCCTGGCTTTCAGACTTATCTCGGCGAGCGTACCGCCGAGCGCATACTCCGGCAATGCTCCGACCTGAATGCTGGCTTCCATTCCTTCCTTGAGATGCCCCACATCGATCTCCTCGACAGTGCCTCGAAAAACAAGCGTATCCATGTCTGCCAGGACACATAAAACTGTACCGCCGCCCTGAGAGCCCAGAGCATCGACCGGGTCGCCAACGTTGACTTGGCGTTCCAGTATATAGCCGTCAATGGGAGAGGTCACCACTGAGTCGATCACTTCATCATCCATGATGACCTTGCCTTCTTCGATCAGATCGAGCTGCTCCTCCGCACGGACGCGTCCCAGTTTTGCCTGTTTAAACTGACGCTCCATCTCCTTGCTGCCCATCATCAAACTCATGATCTTTGCAAGAGGATTCACCTTATCCCTGAACTCCATGGCTCGTTCTTCATTTATTCTTGCCGCCTCCACCGCCCGCTTGGCGGCAACCGAGTCAAAGGGTGTTGGATTGGGCTTGATTTTCACGAGGGGCTCGCCCGCACGTACTTTTTCGCCCATACGCTTAAAGACCTGACTGACGATGCCGGATATCTGAGGTTTTACCAGCACCTCGAATTCAGGACCAATCGTGCCGGTGGCGACAGCGTGGCGTTCGATGCTTCCACGGGTGACCTCAACAAAAGGATTGTTCGACCCGCTCTTGCCTTTAAGACATTTGAACACGGCAAAAACAATTGCGGCGGTGACCACCAGAACCAGAAACCATTTCCAGAGTTTCATATTTTACTTACCTCCATGGGTGCAGAAGGCAACTGTTACACGCATAAGACCACTCACAAGCCAAAACCGTTGTAACGAAATTTCTTAAGTGGGTCATTTATACATCATATCTTGGTGGCATAATCGTATATCAATTAAAAAAATACTCCAAATTATTCTTCCTTGAAACGTGCGTAATAATATCTGACTAACAGGAGTCTATCAAGTATCTGATCAGTGGAAATTCTGATATTCTTGTGGCGTTTGTATGAAGAAACAGTTTAAAGCAGGAAACTATTCTGAAAGTCGCCTTCTTCGTGAGCTTAAAAACAACGTAATTTTCAAGTGACTGACTGGTCAAGTAGACGAAATATAGCTCTTTCATTTAGGCATACTCTGTATTCTCTCCTTCTCCTCTCTTTCGATTGAGGAGTGTCATAGTATTCCACCATGTGAAAGAACGTCAACTTTGTGTCATGACACAATCCAATCGACCTCTACGAGGCCTAGAACAAGCCAGAAAAAGCCAAAGAGTGGCGAGCAAAACTACCCCAAACAGCGAATATGAGGAAGTGACATAGCAAACGGAAAGCCACCTTCTTCAAGAGCCAATAACATTGCGGTTTATATGGTGACAGCCTGACACCAAAATGTCTCCACAGGCACGGATTTTGCCCAGATCTACCGAAAACAAGCATGGGATTTTAGCCCAAAAATGCAGATTTGAATAAAATATTTTATTATTATCGTATTCAATGTACAGTGTGTTTTATTCCCTATAATAATTGAGAGACATGAAAATGAAAACGGTTGGAATATTGTGATTTGTTGGTTTCAATCCACTTAGAACGTAAGTATCTGAAGGAGGAGGGGCTTGTATAAAAGTCATTTCGGTTAAGAAATTGGTTTCGACTTTTGTTAAAAAGAGACCCTCACGAATGTTTTTTTTTATAATCTCGATAAAACCATGAAAGAATTTGGCCCTCTTCTCGGTTATTCTATTGAAATGGAACAGAAAAAATCGGAAAACCCAAAAGGACCACGCAAGCCTGCTGCCTTGTGGATGCAGATCTTGCCCGCGGTCTCTGCCTATGTCCGTTCGATAATCCTGAATTATCATGATTCCGAGGATGTTATTCAAAATATTGCGGTGATTTTTGCGGAGAAATATGATCGTCTTGATCCATCCCGAGAGGTGCTCCCCTGGATTCTCAGGATTGCCCGGTACGAGGTGGTGAATCATTTTCGCTCCAAGGGGCGAGAACAGATCATTTTTGACGAGAAGGTTCTGCAGAGGATTGAACGTGCCTACCACGTCATTCATGATGAATCGGAAGGCATCAAAAAGGCGTTGCATACGTGTATCGAGTTACTCAACGATCGGCCCAGGCATATCCTGAAGCTCCGCTATTTCCGGGAAATGGAAATTCGGGATATTTCCCAGCGACTGGGCCTATCGAGCAATGCTGTTTACATTATACTGTGCCGCGTGCGTGAAGCACTGGCGAACTGTGTGCAAAAGAAGACTGGCGTTCCTTGGAAAGTGACATGACGGATCCTGTAAAACTAATACACCTGTATATGGATGAGCGACTGACCCCTGAGCAGGCCAATGAGTTGCGCTCCAGACTCCTGGAAGATGCCGATTTCGCCCGGCTGTTCGCACGCTATGGCCTTCTCAATAGCTTTATTCGTAATGAGTTCCTGGAAGAAGATCTTAAGGAGTCAATTGAACGGTTTGTTGTCCCCACCTCGGCAGACGCCGGAACCAAAGCGGATTTATCCGACACGGATCGGGTCTCCACGGAATCCATTATGAAACCAGAAAAGCCGGATGCCGATAAGGTGCATAAAATCAAGGCACGGGCAGAACAACAATTACAGGCCTTTTTGGCTGAGCAGGAGGAATTGAACAGGTCACAGTCTTCACTCCCAAGGGCTTCTTTCAATCTCTATGCTGCCTGCCAGGCTTGTGCAACGAAATTGGATATCCTGCTGAAACGGTTTGTCACGATTGGCTTAAGGACAGCCGTTTTTGGTGTTTTTGTCCTTGTCATATTCGGCGGGATTCGCTATTGGTTTACTCATCGGGTGGTGGCCACATTAGACGACTCCTCCCATGCCGTGTGGCGTGTTCCTCGGCAAGAACCTCAGTTACGTCGTGGCTCAATGACACTCGAACAGGGTTATGCTCAACTGACCTTCAAGCAGGGCACCCAGGTGCTTATCCAAGCGCCCTGTACGTTCAAGCTGCAGTCCTCTAATAAAATGGCCTTGGAAAATGGATCAATGACGGCTAATGTTCCCTCTCAGGCTGTGGGCTTTACAGTGCAAACCTCCTGGGCAACGGTTGTCGATTATGGTACCGAGTTTGGATTGTCAACTGGACAGACGAATGGTGCTGAGGTTCATGTGTTCGAAGGTAATGTGGGTGTGGGCGATGCGACCTCCTCCCAAGTTGCTACAGAAGGGCAAGCTGCGATTGTGGATCAGGCCCGTCATATCGGGCTTAAATCACTGGACGATCGTCCTAATCTATTCGTGCGTCACATGCCCAAGGCTGGCAGTTGTTTCAGTATACCGGGAAAGCGTCTGGATTTAGCTGATATGGTAGGAGGAGGTAATGGTTTGGGAACAGGTGTACTAGGCCGGGCGTTGGATCTTTCGAAAAACAATACGAGCTTTCGTCGCCAGCCAATAGTGAGGGCCGGATCGGGATTCGTCGGGATTGAGTTGCTCCCATTTATTGACGGCATCTTTGTCCCTGACGGCAGTAAACCACCAACCACCATTACGTCTACCGGTCTGGTGTTCCAGGATTGCCCGGACACGGACGGGACATACTATGATGGGATCGTATGCGGGGCCTTGTTTGACGACCTGAAAATTCATACAGGGCATTTGGCAGGACACGTTTATGAAACGCCAGAGCACCCCTCAATTGGCGCCCATGCCAACGTAGGAATCACCTTTGATCTGGATAGCATCCGTGCGAGCATTTCGAACAGTTTGATTTCTTGCTTCCAGGCCCACTGTGGTATCTCGGAGACGTTAGCAGATATTCAAGAAGAAAAAGATTACGCTCAGGTGAAGGTGACCTTTTGGGTGCTGGTGGATGGACGGATAGAATATTCCCGAGAGCTGGGCACAGATCCTTTTGAATCTGATCAGATTAACATACCGCTCAATCCCGGCGATCGTTTTTTGACACTCATAACAACAACACCTCAGGAGAATTTATACTGTTGGAGTATGTTTGCCGAACCTGCATTGGAACTTGAACGCAAAGATCCTTAGCCAGGAATTTATTGGCTGAACTGGCTTTGTGTAAGCAATTGTATTATCAATTTTTGTTTGAGGAGTAAGATGATGAAGAAGACCATGTGGATTTTGTAGATGGTGGACGATCTTTAATTTAGGGGGATAGAACAATGAAAAAAAGGGCTTTCACTCTTATAGAACTGTTGGTCGTAATCGCTATTATTGCGGTGTTGATGGCGATCTTATTGCCGGGTTTGCAAAGATCTCGTATGCAGGCCAGGAATATCTTCTGCAAATCAAACCTGAAAAGCTACGGTCTCGTGATGCGATTGTACGCCGATGACTGGGATGAGGGCTTGCCGGAATCGTTCACCGGGATTTATTCTTCAAAGACTATGGATGAAGCGATAAGTTTAGCTGGAGGGTGGAATCCGTCGGTGCCGGCAGAATATAATCTTAAGCCGGATGGGGCCTACATTCCATATTTACATGCTAATGTCAAAAGTAATATCTGCCCGGTATTCCAGAGCGTTTACCGCCAGAAATGGCCTGAACGTGGAAAGCTCGGCTCCACTTACAGTTTCAACTGGTGGCTTAACGCCGACAAACCCATCATTCCCAAGATCACTATGGTCAAACATGCAAGTCGAACATTTTTTGCCGGTGAAGAATGCATCTGGCCAATGAACGATGAAAACGGAAACAGCATTAATGGGAATATATTTAACGACAATTCTTTATGTACATTCTGGAGTGCTGGTGCCAGCCTGGAATGGGTAAAAGGTTTCAATCCCAATGATCCTCCACCTTATACTGACGCATTTGGCGAGTATCATAGGACAGGCGTGCGTAAAATTTACTCTGCCATGAGAAACGACAGTCAATGCGGCGGCGTAAGCAACGCCGTTTGCGTCGACGGTTCTGTACAGGAAGTAACACCACTTGATACATTGCGGTATGCTATAGGAATTAAATAAAGAGGGTATCCACATTAAATCATACACTATTAGATTAGGAATACCCGGTTTGATGACAATTAGGAAGGAGATTAATCATGTTTAAGAAGTCAGTGTATTTCACAGTCATTTGGGGGCTGTTTTGTCTTGTCGGTACAGCCGGCGCAGCCGACGGCGAGCAGAGCATGTTCGACGACGTCTCGCTTACCTTTGTACCGACAGCGATTACGATCCCCGTGCCCAACGGCGATTTTGAATTGCTTTACAAGTCGGGCACTGCGATCACCGGGAACATCTCAGCTGGCGGGTGGACGTTTGGCGTAGGACCTGATTGCCCGATTGAAAACGGAGTGTATGAATTTTCCGACGGTACCACCGGCCCCAATGCCGATATCCCCGGTTGGGTCGGCTACGACAGGGACGGATGGATCGCTGAAGGCGGCACATACGACCGAGATCAGACTACTGGAAACCTTCAGGGATCTGTAAATACCCAAGGCAACCATACCCCCGGTGGATCACATTCCTTCTTGTGCAACGGCGGGAGTTGGGGCAATCCGGCCGGTGGGCTGATTACCTCGGCAGCCTCTCTGGGAAGCGTTACCAATGGCACTTATACGCTTTCAATGATGGCCAAAGGCAACGCGACTCCTATCGTGCTCCATCTGCTGGCGGATGGAGTACCGCTCAAGCCAACTTCCTCAGTGGATCCGGCTTTGACTGGTGACTGGCAGGAAATTTCCAGAACGTACGATGCTGCTAGTCTTGAAGGCTATGTTGGTGCATCTCTGACGATTGTGTTGGGTGTCGAACGTAATGCCGGTACTTCGGGTCTAAATCCCTTTTTACCAATTCTACCAAATCCTGCGGATGGAGCCATGGACGTTAAGTCCACCAATCGCCTGCTCAGGTGGTCTCCCGGAAGAGATCATACAGCCGGGTACTGGGACGTGTATTTAGGGACCGATCCGGAAGACCTCCAACTGGTTGCTGACGACAAACCGTTTGCATCAAAACTGTATGTGCATACTGCGGGGTTTGAACCCGGCCAGATCTATTACTGGCGCGTGGACCCGGTCGACACCGACAAGACCACGATTGGTATAGGTGATCTGTGGTCATTCTTTGTGCAGCCTGAAACGGCCAGCGACCCCAATCCTGCGGACTGGGCCAAGAACAAGTTAACTGACGTCGAACTCAGTTGGCGCGCCGGTGCAAATGGCGATTTCCATCACATGTACTTTGGCACCGACAAAGACGCGGTGACCAATGCGGACAAGAGTTCGCCCGAATATCGGGGAAGGACCGTTGGCACCACAACGACGTTCGATCCCGGCGAACTCCAAAGGGGCACTACATACTACTGGCGCGTGGATGAGGCCAAGGCCACAGGCGCCGAATGGAAGGGAGCCATCTGGACATTCAGCACCCTTCCTGTGCTGCCCATTCTCGATCCGGATCTCCTGGGTTGGTGGAAACTTGATGAGGGAAGCGGCAACACGGCCATTGACTGGTCAGGCCATGAAAACCATGGAGAGATCCTCAACCTTGGCGGAGGCTTGGGCAACGACGGCAATGTTTGGGTGGACGACCCTGACAAGGGAATGGTCCTCACCTTCAGCGGTAACGATCAGACCGGAGCCGTGGTGAAGGCCGGGAAAATCCCTGCCATAGGCGCCACTGACAGCTTTACCTGGGCGTTCTGGGCCAGGCAGGAAGGGGATGGGACCGGCGAATTTGAGACCATTCTGGGCAATCGTGACGTGGGTGTGGATTATCCTCGATTTATTATGTTTACACCGACCAAGTTCGAATACTTCGTTAATACCGGTGAGTATACTGTGGACCACGGAGCAGTTAAGGGTCTTGATTACCCCGACTTGCAAGACGGGGTATGGACACATCATGCTATTACCAAAGACGGAACCACGCTGACCTATTATCGCAACGGAATCGAGACCAGGAAGGCTACAACGCTTGTCGAGCAGGGAGAAAATGCATTATATATTGGTGGCGATCTTGTCAGCGGACGGTGGTCCGGGTCGATATATAATGTCAGAATCTACAAGCGTGCCCTGTCTGTGGCGGAATTAGAGAGCGCGATGAGGCGCGATGCCGCAGTCGCCTGGGATCCGACTCCCACCCACCGGCGCGTTGTAGACATCGAAGGGATTTCCAGGCTGAGCTGGAAGTCCGGCGATAATGCGACCGAGCACGATGTTTACCTTGGTACGAATGCCCAGTTGGTTGCCCATGCGACTCCGGAGGATACTACAGGACTTTATCGTAGCCGTCAGAGTGGCACTGATTATACCCCGGACGATTTGCAAATGGGCCAAACATACTACTGGCGCATTGACGAGATCAAAAACGACGGCAGTGTCTCTGAAGGCTATGTATGGTATTTCACGGTAGCCGCTTATTTGATCGTGGACGATTTCGAGTCATACAATGACATTGACCCGCCTGACCCGGAGAGCCACACAATATTTGGATCGTCGTGGTTGGACGGTTATCTAACACCGACGACAAACGGAGCGCTCGTTGGTTATGACCCTGCTCAACCCCCTTCTGACCCTTCTTATATGGAGCAGACAATTGTTTATGACGGCAGTCAGTCACTACCCTTTTCCTATGACAACAGTTCTGCCAGGTACTCTGAGGCAACCTTGCCGTTGAACGATCTTACTAACTGGACCCTGCATAATGTGACCACGCTTGGCATAGCGGTTCATGGGCGTGTGTCCTCTGATGACCCCGCGATTGGTAATGACCCCGAAAAGATCTATGTAGTGGTCGAGGATACGACCGGCAAAACCGGCATAGCCAACCATCCGGACAATCCTGATGCCACGACTTTTGCTGAATGGACCGAGTGGTTGATCGATCTGGCCGAGATTGCCGCTCAGGGCGTGGACCTGAGCCGTGTGAAGACACTGACTATCAGAATCGGAGATAAGAGCGCGCCGGGTACAGGCTTGATATATATTGATGGCATCCGACTCTATCCGGATATCCTTGTGGGCCTGAATTAACAGACAAACAATGTTAACCCTTTGTAGGAGGATTTATGTGAAGACTTTAACAGATGCCCTTGTGGGCCTAAGTGAGTAAACAAGTAATGTTAACTTTTGTAGGAGGATTTATTATGAAGACATTAGCCTTAGCATTTATGGCAATAGT
>Ga0315295_10002411_pt1 | contig 15861 bp, 36 predicted proteins | sample YL17G14_0_MG_FD_204453 | JGI IMG/M metagenome (GOLD analysis project Ga0315295, IMG submission 204453) | Sediment microbial communities from Yellowstone Lake, YNP, Wyoming, USA - YL17G14_0 | ecosystem: Environmental > Aquatic > Freshwater > Lake > Sediment | place: USA: Wyoming | collected... | reverse complement strand
GTGGACTACGACACCGAGGGCATGACCGAGGACGACGGACTCACGATGATCCCGCAATCAGGTGGCACCGTGTACCGCGAGGAACAGGCGTCTGTTTCGCGCTGGGGCGCCGACGCTATCGCATGCGCGGACGCTGAACTTCGGTCGCTCGCTATCGACAAGTTCGGCAAGGGTCCAGCATGAGCGCCCCGCTCTACAGAACAACGCTGGTCATCTGGTCAGACTTCGAGCCGAGCGAGCTGAGCCCCGAGGACCTGGGGAGAGAAGCCGTGAGCGGAGAGGCCTACTGCTCGGCGCAGGACAGCATCCTCGTGGAAGACCCGACCAGCGATCCTCAATGGGACGGGACAGAGTTCTTCGAGGCGGGCTCACTGTGAGCGCCCGTCTCTACATCTACGAGCCGACCGGGCTCGACTTGTGGGGTCCACCGAGCCAATGGGACAAGTACCGCCCCGAGCCCGGCACCATCGTCCGCAAGGTGCAGCCCTTCGGCTGCCCGCGGAACGGCACCATGGGTCACTGCTACGTCGTGCCAGCGGACGCTGAGCCGACCGTGACCGCCTGGGGGCGCGTGATCCAGCCGGACGGCGTGCTCGTTTGCGAGGCGTCGCTGGTGAAGATTGACAAGGGAGGTCGCGCATGACTGACACCACCGAGAGGATCATCTACAACAGGAGCGGCGGCCAAAGCGCGTACACGCTGCGTCGCGCCGCCCCAGCGCCGGGATTCGAGGACGTTTACACCGTGACCGGGGCACCGCGCGGCAAGGCACACACTTGGTACGTCCACGGCCACAACGGCATGGTCATCCACACCGCCGACACGACCACGCTACCGGCCTACGTGAGCGAGGCCGTCGAGCAAGAGTATGCGCGCGACCGCCTGCGCGCCCTGCTGCCGCCGGGGACCACCGTTTACACGATCCTGCACCACGTCGGGCGCTCGGGCATGAGCCGGCGTGTGGGCGTGCGCGCTATCGTGGACGACAATCCGATGTACCTCGACGGGCTCGTCCATGCCGCTGAGCCGAGTTTCTTCCCGCTCGGCGACCGCGAGGGCATCGTCATGGGTGGGTGCGGCATGGACATGGGCTTCCATCTTGTCTATAGCCTGAGCCGCATGCTGTACCCGGAAGGCCACCCTTGCCTTGGTGAGAAGTCCTGCCCGAGCAACGACCACAGCAACGACTACAACGGCTTCAGTCGCGCCTACGATGAGGAGCACGCGGACGGCGCCCCGTGGTGGCTCACTGGCGACTACGAGCTGAGCGAAGAGGACCACGAGCTTCGCCAGGCGTATCGCGAGGCCAAGCGCGCCGCATGGGAGGCCGGAGAGGCAGCCCGCTACTCGCCTAAGCGTATCCACTCGGACGGCGGGTATGCCCTCAGTCAGCGGTGGATGTGACTATGAGCGGCCAGACACAGCTACGTGAGGCCCTACGTCTCGTGAACCTCGCCGCCGATGCGTCACACGCCTTGGCCTATGAGAGCGGTCCTAGCGATGCGCTCACGGCATGGGAGGCCGAACGCTACGGACGCCTGTGCGTCGTGCGTGATGCGCTCGCGCTCGTGATCCTTCACGACCAAGGCGACTACTCGCGCTGACTCGCGCTCACACCCACCACCAGGGGCGCCTACGGGGCGCCTTTGGCGGTGAGAGACACGGACACCCGACGAAAGGGGACGCTATGGAGTTCTTCGTGGACGTTCGACTGACGATCAACACCGACTCAGAAGAGACAGCCGTGACGGTCGCTGGCAAGGCATGTGCGGCGGCCGTGGATGACGGCTACGTGGACGACTACGTGCTCGTGAAGGTGTACTGAGGGCGTTTGAGGTAGTCATCCCCGCCTGAGCGGGCAACGGCCCGCAGCGGCCCGTTTCCTGCCCAGGGCGAGGCCATAGCGACGAAGGGAGGCAGCGCATGGTACTGGCGGCCCACGAGGCCGCACAGGCCGACGACATACTGAGCCGCACGCTGGCCGCCGCATGTCTTCAGGTGACGTGCGACGGGGGGACGCTTGACGGCGCCCTAGCGGGACACTTCGCCTATCTGCGCGAAGAGTTCCCGGCGGTCCACAGCCTAGTCGTCGCTCGCCTGTGCGAGACGCAGAGCACGATGCTCATACACGCCCTAGAGGGAGGCGCCCATGACTGACGAGGTACTGACATTGAGCGAGGCGGCGGCGCGGACTGGCGTCCACAGGCGCACGGTGCGCGCGTGGATCAGAGGCGGCCGTCTGCCCGCGACCCTGACTCCCGGCGGCCACTACCGCGTCCGGGCGAGCGACCTGGCGACCATGACCATGACCGCGACCGAGTTCGCCCGCTCGGTGGGCGTCTGCTCCCGCACGGCGATGCGCTGGGCGGCGGCAGGAAAGCTCGACGCCGAGCTGTGGCGCGGCTCGTGGCGGATCGCGGCCAGCGAAGTCGAGCGGGTCGGAGCCAGGAGGAGGGCATGAGCGGGCCGCAGCGGGGCCGAACTTCCACCCGCCGCGTTCCTTCCGAGCAGAGGAAGAAAGTCCCTGAAATCTCGCGTCCGCGAGAACGCCGCGAGGTGGCGAGCTCGAGGACGACGATGGCAGACGGCCGCCTCATGCTCCAGGCGACGCCCTTTCTCGACAGCCTCGAGGCGAGCGGAGTGAGCGTAAACACCGTGCGTGCCTACAGGTCCGACACTAAGCAACTGCTCTCGTGGCTCGACGGTCAAGGGCTCAGCGCCGCCGACCTTACGCGCCACGTATGCCGCTCGTATGCGGCTGAGATTGCCATGAACGGCTCGGCTCCGGCGACCATCGCCAGGAAAGTGACCTCGATGCGAGCCTTCGTGCGCTATCTTGGAGAGTCAGGCGTCGTGACCCCCACGGCAGCCGACGGCATCAAGACCGGACGCCGGCCGCGCAACCTGCCGCGAGTCCTGAGCGTGCCCGAGGCGGAGCGCGTGCTCGACGCTGCACTCGCAGCCGTATCTGCGGTGACATCGCCAGGTAGTGGCTGCCGAACCGATTGCCGGCCCGATTTCCAAGGCGTTTCCGAAGCGATTTCCGAGACGGAAACGGCCCTCGAGATCCGGCGCAAGATTCGCGACGTCGCGCTCCTGGCCGTGCTCTACGACTGCGGGCTGCGGAGCGCCGAAGCTGTCAGCCTTGAGCTCTCGGACGTGCGCCGCGACGACGGCATGCTCATCGTCCACGGCAAGGGCAGCAAGATGCGCATGGTGCCCTTCTCGGAGCGCACCCTGGCGGCGATCGACGCGTGGCTGGCCGTCCGTTCCGAGGCAAAGTGCGAGGCGCTTCTCACCTCGCTCAACGGCCGCGCCCTGGGCACCAGCGACGTGCGCCGCATCGTCGCCGCCGGCGGCCGGCGCGTCGGGCTCGACGTCCACCCGCACATGCTGCGGCACTCGTGCGCGACGCATCTCATCGGTAACGGCGCCGACATCCGTGTCATCCAAGAGTTCCTCGGTCACGCCAGCCTGGCAACGACCGCGATCTACACCCACGTTTCCGAGGCGCATCTCAAGGCAGTGTACCGGCAGACGCACCCCAGCAACCAACTGAGGGAGGTAGGCGAATGAAGACGAAGACCACGCGAACGAAGTACACGAAGCGCAAGGAGCTGATGGCCGGGGTCGACCCTGCTCTCTTCGCTCTGGTATTCCCCGAACGGGACAACCAACCTTGGGGAGGACTCCAGATCGACTTTCCCAACCGCAAGACTCTGTCGATTATCTGGGGAATCGGCACCTACTGCGACGCGAGGACCGTCGAGGTCGCCGTCATGGACTCGAAGCACTTCATCACCAGGAAGGTCGCCCAGAAGATCTTCGACGAGAACATCGGGGACGACGTAGACGGCTGCTGCGATGCTGAGCGTGTGCACGCCTACTTCGTCGCCGCGCAGGAGATGCCATGATCGAAACCGACTGGAAAGAGGTGGAGGTGAACGGCACGATCGTCGTTCCCTTCAAGGCGATGGACGACACGCCGGGGGGGCGCAACCTCGGGCGCGCGGAGTTCTCCCTCTGCACGCGGTTCTTCCGCGGCAAGCTGCGCGAGTTCTGGGTCTATCCGCTCCAGCAGCGCGACGTCGATACCTACTGGCACCACGGCTGGCCGAATGACCATCTGACGTTCAGTGCCTACGAGGGGCTGAATGAGTGCAGGCCCTGGATGCTGGGCTGGTGCGAGGAGCACAAGGCACCCTTCCTGCGCATCTACGCCCCGAACGGGGCGAAGTTCCTTCGCATCGACCGGAACGGCGTGTCGTTCCAGAAAACGGAGTGGTGATGACCGACTGGGAGAAGTGGGACCGGAAAGGCCAGGCCATGCAGCAGATCGGCTGCGCGGGAATCGTCTTCTTCTTCGTCGTGCTGCCGCTGCTGTTCGTGCTCTACGCCATCATCACGAGTTGAGCGCCATAGACATGGCGCTCGGGTCGCTCGACCTGAACGACAAGATCAACTACCGAATCAAGCACGAGGGAGGGCACATGGACGAACAAGAACAGACCGAGCAAGACTTGACCGACGTGTACGAACTGCTCGAGGACATGACGCCGCCCGAGGTGCGCCTCGCGCGGCAACTCCTGCTCCAGATGCGCGGATTGCGAGATGTGGCCGAGGAGCACGAGGAGCGCCTGCTTTGGCTCGAGGACGCCATCAAGGGCAAGGGGATCCAGCGAATCGCCCTCCTCGAGGGCGCACTCAAGGAGGTCATTCTGAGAGTGGAGGAGCTCAGGGGGGGGGCGAAGCCGGCGCCCAAGAAGCGCAGCAAGTCGGTGCGTGGCATCTACTGCCGCAACTGCGCGAAGGAACTCGAGGGCAGGCAGCGCGTGTTCTGCACCAAGCGGTGCGCCGCAGTCTGGCACGGTCAGCATCAAGGGCAGTTCGCCACGCCGAGATTCGAGATCAACGAGAAGCCAGAGGCCGTCGTTGAGGCCGGCGTCGGCGTCACCAAGGGCAGCGTCGATGGCAACGGCAAGGCCCTGGTGGCGGACGGCGCCTTCGGGTAGAATCAGGGGGATCCTTGGGAGAGGGTCAGAGAGGCCGGGGTTCGTCCACCCCGGCCTCTCGCGCGTTCAGTCCTCCGGCGGGTACTCCACGAAGGCCACCGTGTACTCGCCCACCCAGCCGCCGATGATGTTGAAGTCGAAGTGCTCCCAGGCCATCGTCTCGGGATCATCTCCGAACGGGCAATCCTCGAGCATGTCGGCGGCGAGGATTTCGATGATCTTGGCACGATCGTAGAGGACGAACGTCTCGGTGTAGCGATGACAGAGGCCGACGATCGCCTCGTCGAACTCGTCCATGACGAGGAGCGGGACCTCGTTGTTATCGGCCCACCGATCGACCCACTCACGCGCCGTCATCAGAGAACTCCCTTCGCAGAGCGTCGATGGCAGTGCCGTCTCGGACCTCTGAGCCGGTGAACGTCCAGAGCCTCCATCCGAGTTCCTGTACGAGTCGCGCCTTCTCGTTGTCGCGGCGCTGGCCCCACGAGCGGTTGTGAGCGCCACGGGACCACTCCCCTCCGTTCACCTCCACCGCGAGTTTCGCCGCCGGCCAGGCGAAGTCGAAGGCGTACTCTCGACCAGGGATGAGTTTCGCTTGGCGCTCGGGAGCAGGGAGCTCATACGCGGAGATCGCCACGGCCAGAGTCTCCTCGAGGAGGCTCTTCGCTTGAGGTAGGCGACCGCCCTGTTTCACGACCGCCCCATCAGGAGAAAGTATCGCGTTCCCGCGGCATCTGTCCGCTGCTCGATGCGGCGACTCTGGGGCGTCCCGATGCGCTGCTCCTCGATGATGTCGTGCGCCTCCTGCTTGCTGATCGGCTTGCTCCATTCCCCGTGAAGGCCCAGGTTCCAGCCGTCCTCTTGAAGCTCTCGAAGAGCGTTCCCGAAGCAGGTTCGGCAGGCTCGACACGGCATCCGGCTCACGAGCGTCTCCGCAGCAACTCGAGGTTGTCGGGGAAGTACTTCTGGACCTTCTCCGACCCCAGCCAGCGCACGGTGACGTAGCCGTAGCCGACCTCGATGATGCGCCCGACGTACCTCAGCCTCGAGGACGGCGAGTTCGGACCAGCCTTTGCCTGTCCTGCCGACACCAGCCAGGCGTGGTGCTCTTTGGTGAAGACGACCAGATCGTCGGGCAGCATCAGTTGTCCTCCCGGTAGCCGTGGTTGGTCAGGCCCCAGTCCCTAGGGCGCGTGCTGGTCAGGCAGCGCGAGCACTCATCGTCGCGCGCCGCCATCGCCATCAGCCCCATGACGAACATGCCGAGTCCGGCGCCGACGATCGTTCCCACGATGAAGATGAGGATCTCGGTCACGATGTACCCCCCCGCTTCGCCCACTCACTCTCGAGCTTCTCACGCATGACCTTGGGGTAGGCGCTGCTGAGACGCAGGAGCTCCTCGAACATCCAGGTCAAGGAAAGCCTCTCCTCGTGCTCTCGGATGGCGAGGCCGCGCCAGTGGTCGCAGAGCTCCTCAGCCGTGGCCTTCACGTCGAGGTCTTCCTCGTAGCCGGCGTACCAGTCGATGCTCTCAGCCATGATGCACGTCGAGAACAGCCGGCGAGGCACTCGCCTCTGCCTCAATCTTCAGCTCGGGCACCTCGGTGATCTTCAGCATGCCGTCGACATCAATGCCTGCCCCTCCCTCCACGCTGACCTCGAGCTTGACCGGGCCGATGTGGAGGGACTCGTTTCCGCCTATCTCCCGCGTCCCGAGATCGAGGAGCAGGCGACCCGCACCGTCGTAGAACTCCGTTCTGAGCTTCATCAGTACCCCCTCCTGTCCGACCACAGGGACAACAGCGCGAAGACGAGCAGGAACACGGCTACGGATATCTCAACCTGCATCAGATCGCTCATCTCTCCCTCTCTAGGTAGTAGGCGGCGTCGCAGACCGGACAGGCCCACTCGTCGGGCACCTCGACCTCGTAGTAGTACTCGTTGCGCTCGACCACGTCGGTGTGCAGTTCGTGACCGCAGTTGGCGCAGGACCAGACCACCTTGAGGTCGCCGGTCGGTCGGACACGCGGTGGGCCGTTGTAGGCGGCGGTGTAGGTGCCCTGCGTCGTGATCGGGAACAGGTAGGAGAGGGGTTCACTCATGCTCGGCCTCCCAGCGGGCGGCGAGGTCGGCCAGTTCGCCACGGCTTCCCTCAAGTGTCTCGTCCAGCATCCACGTCAGCCGCGCAACCTCGGCCTCAAGCTGCGCTAGTGCGTTCCGTGCGGCGTTCTCCGACTTCAGGCAGCGCTGGAACTTAGCCTCAGCCTTCTTCAGTTGCTCCTGTAGCGCCTCGACGGTGGCCCACGTCGGGGCCTTGGCAAGTTCGGCCTCGGCCTGCTCGGCACGGATGAGGAAGTGATCCTGTGCGCCGAGTCCATCTTCGTAACGCTTCAACCGCTCTGCCATCTTCCGTCGCAGGGACCGCTCCACTTCCAACTTACGTTCCGTGACGGTCCAGTCGCCGCTGCGCTTCTTGATGGACTCCAGTTCGGCCTCGGCCTTCTCGGCACGCTTGCGCCATCCATGCGTCCAGAAGACCTCACCCTTTGGCTCGTCACGCAGCTCGGCCTCCAGCCTTTGTTCACTCTTGATGGATTCGCTCAAGGCTTTGAACGCTTCTGCCTGTTCATCGTTCAAAGGGATGATGGCGTCAGCCTCCGCGATGGCGGGCAGTTCCGCCTCGGGCATCGGGAAGTCATGTCGTTCCATCCAGTTCACGGCTCCCGCCTCTTCCTTGAGAGATGACTTACCACAGAAGCACTCGCTCAAGAACTCGACTGCGTTGGTGACGTTCGCCGGATACATGTCGGTCGGTACGCCCAGTTCATCGAGCGCCATCCTGACGTAGCCCTTCAGCCGCGCCACCTTGGCCTCCAGTAGTTCGTAGGCGTTCCGCCATGTGGCTACGCTGTCCTTGAGCACCAGCTCCCGCGCCCGTACCTCGTCTGTGAGGATGTTGATTTCCGCTGTTTTCATCCGGTCGTTCAGGCTGTACTCTCCCAGTATCTTCTTCAACGCCGCGATGGCGGCGTCGGCTCCATCGGCGACTTGCTCGGTCGTGAGCTTCCACGAGAAGCGTGCCATATGGCGAATACTGTCCCACTCCCGCAGCGCCTCGGGCAGCGGGATGGCGTCGGGCTGGTCAGTCATCGGAACCGCCGCCACAACCGCCTGTACCACGGCACCTTGACGACGATGAAGCTGCCGACCATGTTGGTCACGTTGCCCACGGCGGTCGTCGTGCCGCTGGACTTGAGGTCGTATTTCATGGCTGCCTCCTCTCGAAGTAGGCGCAGCCGAAGCCGGGCCTGTCGGTGTCGCATTCGTAGCAGTAGCCGGGCCTGCTGTATTGAAAGCGGCACTCCTCGCAGCTCACGGTCGGGGCGGCGTCGATGTCGAACTTCGAGATGCTGTCCTCACATTGGTCGGCAGCGTCGAAGCCAACCGACTCGAAGACCAGCGCGTCGGCGTCGATGAGTCTCATGGCGCCCTCCTCTCGTACTCCAACTCGGAGAGGCGACGTCGCACCCACGTCTCGTCGTAGGTGCAGGCACGCAAGTGGCGAAGCATAAGCTCCTTTGAGTCTGCGTGGTCACGAGCCTCAAGGCAGCGACGACGCCAGAAGCGCACGCTCCATACCCAGCTCATGGTTCCCTCACGATGATGTAGGTGAGCAGGCAGCCGGCGACGAAACCGAAGAGCATGTAGAGGAAGGGAGTCATGCTCAGACGTCCAGTCCTTCTTGCCCGTCGTCAGGGGCGCCGGCCAGGAGATGGCGGATCATGTCGATAGCCTGCTCGCGGTCGAGGTCTGCCGCCCTCGTGACGCCATACTCCTCCTTGAGGAGGCGAGCGAAGAGGGCGTCGTCCCAGTTGCCACGCTTCTTGGCTGCCGACAACGCCTCGATCTGCTTCCTCGTGGCCCTCGCTACGGTCTTCTCCTCGGGCTCCTCGACGGCGTCAAGTGCCGCCTTGGCCGACTCGACCACGTCCTCGAAGCCGCGGGTCTTCGGCTGCGGAGAGCCGATATCGACGACTTCGGTGCCGTGGTCCTCCTCCTCGATGATCTCGCCCGTGACGGACTCGACGACCACCATCTCGCCCTCGTCTGTCTCGATGACGACCGCGGTGACGGTGCCGTCCACATCGACTGGCTCGAAGACCGTATCGCCCTGACCCTCTGCGGGGCTCTCTGCGACCTCGGAGGGCTCTTCTGGGGTGGATGCCTTGCCAAGGGCCATACGGGCCTTCTCGGCGTTCGTGGAGGGCATGACGAAGCCCTCCTGCGCCGGCTGCTCGATGGCGATGCGCTCGGCCTCGTCCTCGTCGCGGATACCGGAGAACCCGAAGGCCACGCGGTAGCCCTGGATCATCGTCTTGTGGCGCAGCATGCGCTTGGTGTGGCTCTGCCACGGGCCGGTCTTCCGATAGACCTCGTCGAGGTACTCGCGGATCACCGTCGGGTGGCTCGTGTCCTTGCGATAGACGAGGATCTCGCACCACTCGGGGCAGGGCTTGCCGCCGTCGGGGACGACGCGCTTCTCGGCCCAGCGGATCTCCTCGCCGTCGTACTCGGGGTGCTGGTGGGCGAGCCGCAGCCAGCCGTCGATGGAGACGACCGGGACGATGCCGCCGGTCTGCCCCTTGAAGGCGAAGATCTCGCGCGTCGAGGGGTCGAGATGGTAGCGATCGGCCACCATCAGCAGGGTCATCAACTGCGCCTTGTTGGCGCCCTTGAACATCGTCTCGGTGACCGCCTCGTAGAAGTCGGCCGCCTCGACCGAGTGTTCGGCGGCCATCTTGGCGATGAGACTGGTCTTGCCAGTCCTGGCGAGTTCCTTTGCCATCACGCACTTCCCCCTCTGAGCCCCGCGAGGAGCGCCGTCTTGACGAGGTCGAACGCCTGAGCCTCGGTGAAGCCCGCGTCTTGGTACTGCACGAAGAGCTCGTGCAGCGTGACCGCCGCGTCGGCCAGTCCCGGCATCGGGTCTTGCGGTGTGCTTGCCTCCATCACGTCCCCTTTCTCTCGGTCACCCTGAGCGGGCGACTGGTGTTGGCCCTTGCGTACTGCGCCGCGACCTCGGGCAGCTCCTTACGAAGGCGCTCGACGTCGATGTCGGTTCGTGTCTGCTCCTTGGCGCTCACCTTGTACCTGCCGACAACGGCCGACTCGGCCCTCTTTATCACCATGAAGAGTTGGTTCTTCGTCGCCTCCCGGTCCTGCTTGAGAGCGTCGAGGGCCGTGCCCTGGGCGCGGTAGACCTCGCAGAGGCGCTCGACTTCAGGATCCTCGATGACCTCGGCGTACCCCGGCTCCGAGTGCGCGTAGCGCGCCTTGATGAGCGCGCTCGTGGCGCTGTGCCCGTCCACCGGGGGTGGCACCCGCGGCACGACGTGATTGTGGTAGAACTCGCGTTCCTTGTCGGTGATGAGAGCGATCAGTTCCTCGTCGCGCTCGACCGGCAGCACGATGAGCTTCTTACCCACGAGGGCGACCGCGTAGCAGCGCCGCCAGCCGGTGCAGGCAAGCTGGTGCTGCATCTGGAACCAGTACATGAGCGGGGGCTCCCCGTCCCACTCTTCGCCGGCAAAGGCCGAGGCATGCTTGGCCTCGACCACGCAGGGGCCAGAGGTGTCGGTCGTCGTCCCGTCGAGCAGAGCACCCATCGGGAAGCCGTACTCGGTGGTGGTGAACCAGAAGTTCGGGTCGAAGACGCGCTTCGGGCGACTGACCTTGAGATGAGTCTCGCGCGTGAAGGCACGGATGATGACGCCCTCCATCTGCGAGCCGAGCCACATCTCCCACGTCTGCTTGAGCGGCGGCGTCTCTCCGACGAGGCGCTGGTAGAGCGTGTAGGGCGACTCCCACGGGTTCACCCCGCAGATGGTGGCTGCGGACGACGCGGTGATGCCGCCGAACTCGCGGTGGGCCTTCTCGATGGCGTTGCTCCTGCTCATTCGTTCGCCTCACTGACGTCGAGATGTGCTTCAGGGTCGTCGTAGTCCCACTCGCGAGGCGTCGCTGGCTCTCTCTCCCAACTTTGGTCGTCATCGCAAGGGCAGGTAATGTTGAGATACAAGGTGTTGCCCACGCGATGGACGAACGCGAGGGGAATCTGCCGCAGCGTGTAGTTCATGCATTGCTGGGCCGTCCCCACGTCCCACCACAGTTCCTGCCATCCTTGGAGTTCGTACCAACCCCCGACTTCCTCATACTCGGCGGCGACGCCGAGAAGTTCGAGACTGAACTGCCGATTCTCTTCTCTGGCCGCCTTGCGTGGATGGCGCCGTGCGCCCTTTGGACGACCGTCGAGTCTCTGTGCTATCAGCTCTGCCATCAGTCCCCCCCCAGTAGCATCTCGGCTTCCTTGATGAAGGTGCCGAGCATGGCATGGAGGTCGGACAGACGCTCAAGGTCGATGTAGATCTCAAGCTCGTCCTTGTTGATGAGCAGTTGGTCGCAGCCCCTGAGCGTGATGTTGGTGTGGATGCTGTGACCGGCCTGGAGTTTGATCGCATGGCCCGACACGCCGCCCCGCTCGTCCTCGACGCTCACCCACCACTTGTCGCGCTTGACGGCGACGGCGCTCACGACTTCGTCTCCGAGGTCACGAGCCACGACATGGCGAGGAGGAAGAGCGCAACGGTGACGAGGGGCGGAAGATGATCCGCCGCGTACCCTCCCGTCCAAGCGATGGCGAGGATGACCGCCGTCAGGGCGACGGCGCGGACGGTGAAGCGGACGATCGGACGCTGCATGGTGACCTCCCTCGAAGTCCTGCGGTGCTGCCTTCTTCGCTGCCCAGCAAGCGTAGTCCTTCCACCGGACAGAACGCAAGGGAAACTTTTAAGGGGCGGTGCCCCGGCGCGAAAGGGGACAACCAAACTCGCCGGGGCACCCAGGTGAAGGGGGTGCCCTCACACCTGTGAGTATACCGCTACTCTGAGGATCCGCCAGGCCAGTTGCCCAGATTCTGCGCCCAGGTAGCTTCCTTGAAGTAGAACCTGTACCACGTCGCGGCGCTGGTGAAGACCAGGGTAGCGAACGCGATGATGTGGTCGGCGGTCAGCGTCCCCGACTGGTAGATCTTCAGGAAGTTGGCGACGTCGCCGCTGACCCACAGCGCAGCCGCGGCGACGACGATCGCCGTCACGGCTGAGATCACGAGCTTGAGCCAGCTCGCCCACTTCGCCTGCTTGATGAACTGGACGATGAAGGCACTGAACCAACCAGCGACGAGAACGGTGGCGAGCACGGTGATGACTTCGGTGAGCTTCATGTTTCACCTCCCCCCATCAGTGCATGACCACCCAGGCGGAGAAGTTCCCGGCTGGGCGGTACTTGTGCCAGTAGGCATACCAGACATTGTAGTCCGGGTCCGCCCACCTGGCTGGGGCAGGGCAGAGTTGGAAGAGCCCCGCGGCTCCACTCGCGTTCCGCGCGAGGTAGTCACCTCCGCTCTCGAGCCCGAGGCACTTCATCGCCGGAGGCACGAGCCATGCAGGCCAGTGCCAGCGGACCAGAGGGCGCCAGCGTTCGGCTCCGTTTCCGCTCGGGTGGGTCATGCGATGGCGCAAGGCAGCGAAGCGGTCGTGCTGTCGCTGAACGCGCCATCTCCAGTAGGCCAGGGCCGCCACCCACTCACTTTCCGGGGCGCTGCGCGCTGGCCGCGGCAGCAGCGTGTACCGCGCGGTGATACCGAAGCAAGTGCGGGCTCGGTTCGTAGTGGGGAGGTCGCGATAGAAGTGCCTCCGCAGGGAGAGCGCCCGTGCGACGAGAAGATCGGACGCTGGCTGGATGGTCGTCGCGGGTGACGGAGCTACGGTCGGGGGCGCTGCCTCGTCGGCAGCCGAACGGGGAGTCGCCAGAAGAGTGACCGTGAGGACGGCCACGGCGATGGCGACGATGAGTGCCACTTTACTTCCACGAGTCATCGGCCTCCTATCTCTCGCCTATAGAAGCGGCCGGCGGGTCATCATGCAGCGAGTGGCCCGCCGGCCTACGCAGTCGAGGGGCTGCGCGGTCTACATTCTAGCCGACGGGAGGAATCCCTTGGAGGAACTTCTCCTAACGGCTGACGTGGACGTAGCACTTCACCATGCCGGCGCGGCGCTCGTCCTCGCGGTCCTTGCGGCAGCACATGCCGCCGTTGTCCTGGCTGCCGAGCTTGTCGGGGGACGTGTTCGCCTCGATGGTCTTCAGCGGGTTCAGGCTCTCGACCATGCCGACGTGGGAGAAGCGCGTCGTCGCACCGGGAAAGCGGAAGATGGTGAGGTCCCCCGGTTTCGGATCCTTGGTCAGCGAGAGGCCGTAGTTCCCGAGAGCCGCATTGTCCACGATGTAGCTCACGCTGGCCCAGCGCGTACCGCGCGCGAACGCCTTGCTCCCCGCCTCAACGTACGCCCTGGAGACGGTCATCGCGCACCACGCTGCCACCCAGCCCCACCACGCAGTGATCGCGCAGCGATTCGAGCCGGGAGGAGACTCGGTGATGCCGATGTAGGTCCTCATCTTGTCGAGAGCCTTGAGGCGCAGGGGTCGTGCGGCGAGTCGGTCGAGGCGGCGCTTGCGGCGCTCCCTCATGTCGGTGGTGAGGGACACCTCGCCCGTCAAGTAGCGGTAGAGGCCAAGGCCGGCGGCCTGGTTGGGCTTCGCGTAGCCGAGCCAATACTTCGCCCTGTAGACCGCCTGCGCGGTGTAGACGCCGTACACACCGTCGATGGCGGCGCCGCGCATGAAGTCGCCGTAGCGGCAGTCACGCAGGGCGCGCTGCATCTTCTTGACGTCCTCGCCGTGCATCGGCGGCGTGGACAGGGCGAAGATCCTCACAACTCCTCCTCAGTCCGTCTCTCGATGAGCTCGATTGGCAGCAACACGTGGCCCAGGGGCTCAGCCACGTTGGTGACGTAGATCGCGCAGGCATCGGCAACGTCCTGCGGGTTTCCCCTCATGCTGATGAAGGGGTAGCCATCAGTGTCGAAGATGGTCGCGGTGACCTGGGTGCGACGAGCCACTGTCCCTCCTAGTGTGTTGCCGTGACTTCGAGCAGGATGGTGACGACGGCGACCACGCCGCCGATGCCGGCGAGCAGCCAGCCGATGGCCGATGAGACGCCGGCACTGGTGCCCCCGGTGCGGTCAACATGCGCCTGCATGCGTTCAAGCCTCTCGACGAGGACTTGGTGCGCGGTGTTGTACTCGTCCTTGCTCACCATGCGTGCCCCGATGTCGTTGATGGTTTCGCGCCACTCGTTCTGCTGCCGTGAGCGTTCGGCGGCGAGGCGGTCCTGAACCTCGGCCCGTACGTCGGCCAGCCGCTCTGTCTTGTCCACTGCCTTGGTCGATGAGTCGAGTGCCTGCTGCGTCGCCTCGTCCATCGCGCGAAAACGCTCGTCAACGCCCTTCTGGTAAAGCTTGAAGACCTCACACAGATGCTCGTAGAGCGTATCGACGGTCCACTGGCTATAGGGCTGCCTGCGGTCGGCTTCCACCTTCACCTACCTCTTGCTGCGCCAGCCTTTGCGCCGGTGCTTGGCGAGTGTCACCGCCCTGATGGCACCGGCTGCCTCAAGCTGCTCGATGAGCGCCTCCTCCTCGATGCCCACCTCAAGGTCCACCGTCTCGCTATCGTAGTCGATGTGGCTGCGGGTCACTGGTAGAGGGCCGCAGTTCGACTGCCAACACTCGACCGCATCCCCTCCCTTGATGTACGGGGCTGGGACCAAGGTCGTGGGCGTGACCCGGTCGGGCACCGTAGCTACCCTCAGTTGGCACGTCCCGCTCGACTGAGCGCAGCCAAGATCCTTCCAGAGGCGACGCGCCAGCTTGCGCGCTGCCTGGGGGGAGTAGTTGTGGCCTGTGAAGTCTACCGAGAGGACGCGGGCCATCGCTCCCATGAAGGCCACGCCGTCGCCCCAACTCGCCCCGCTCCCCGGCGCGAAGGCGGCGTCTGGGAAGCCGGCTGGGTAGTCGCTGCGCCCGAGGCGCCCGTAGCGGAAGCGCAAGCCCTTCCAGTTGCTGCCGTCCTCGGGGTGCTGGCGCACGTCCCAGGTCACGCCGGGAGCCTCCGCGTCGATGCCGTAGCACGTCCCCAGGAAGCGCAGCCAGTCGGGGTCTGTGTGCCGCCTCTTGGCGCGGAACTGGTACTTGGAGCCGCCCGAGTAGTAGCTGAACCAGCCCCACTCGACCGGCACGTCGGCCTGCTGCACGAAGGTGTTGAGCGCGGAGATCGGGTCGGTCGGCGGTCGCGCGACGAGGTTCTGGAGGACACTGCCGATCTCGTCTGTGTCGCTCGAGTCGTGCAGTCCGATGAAGCCCGCCACGTCGAGCATCGCCTGATCGACGCGGTACTCGTTGGCGACCGTGAAGAGTTCAGGGTTGTCGATGCGGACGAAGCGGTCCTTCTTCATCTCGACCGTCGCGCCACTGGCGTTCCACATCGCGAGGAAGACGTAGCCGGCGCCGTTCCCGCCGCCGATCGGCATGTACTGTTCGTACTTGCCGCCCTTGCTGTTGCCGAGATGGCGTTCGGCGTAGGAGTCGTAGAACTTCACCGTGCCCGAGCGGTCGAGGGGGAAGTCCGTCGAGTCGTAGCTCTGTTTGTAGATGGGCGCCCAGTAGATGCCGGCGCGCATCCCGTCCTCGAGGTTGGTCGTGACGTGACCGTCCATGCGCTTGACGCCGTTGAGCGGGCCGGCGGGCGTGTGGCCCTTGTAGAGGTACTCGGCGCCCTCGTAGCAGATATAGCCGACGATCGCCGCCTTGGTCTTCCCCGGCGGCACCTTGGTGCCCTCCTCGACGCGGATCTCGATGGCGTCGGAGATATCGACCGAGGCCCACTTGGGGTTCTT
>Ga0315295_10002409_pt1 | contig 15883 bp, 8 predicted proteins | sample YL17G14_0_MG_FD_204453 | JGI IMG/M metagenome (GOLD analysis project Ga0315295, IMG submission 204453) | Sediment microbial communities from Yellowstone Lake, YNP, Wyoming, USA - YL17G14_0 | ecosystem: Environmental > Aquatic > Freshwater > Lake > Sediment | place: USA: Wyoming | collected... | reverse complement strand
CCAGTTGGTCTCCTTCCATCCGTGGCCCAGAATCCATTCGCCCAGGCGGGCTGCTCGGGTTCTTTCTGCAACCAGTTCTGTGAGTTCCCGAGACGACGACAGAACCGACAGGTCGAGCCCGAAAAGCCCCTGTGCGAAGTCCAGCAGGTGAACGTGGCAGTCTGTTAGCCCAGGCAGCACGGTCGCGGCCTCGAGGTCGACTTCCTGGGTGTCCGCAGGGGCAAATGCCTTCACTTCCTCGTTCGTTCCGACGCAGAAGAACTTCCCGTCCCGGACCGCGAATGCCTCGGCCGCGGGCGACTCCGGCTCCATCGTGACAATGTTGCCGTTCACGAACAGCATGCTGCGTGAGCCGTCACTGCGCCCTATTTCATCCAGCCTCATTCCGGTCTCACTCCCAAGAAATCTGCGTTCACCTTCGAGATGCAGACCCTGGTCTTCCCTGAACGGTCCCGGGGGATGTCATCCACCCGCACGAACTCGACTGTCCACCCTTTGCCGAAAACTATGTCGAACATCTCTTTCATCTTCACAATGTCGTCCGAACTGAAGCTTGCTCCGGGCACGTACTTTATCGTGAACCGCGTAGGTTCCTCCTGGATGACCTGCAGCTGGTCCACGCCCGGCGCGTATTTCACGAGCCGCGCCGGGAACCAGAATCCAGGGACCATCTTTCCGTCAGGGAGCACGACGAGGTCGCCCACTCTTCCGGTGAGCGAATGCATGACCGGCAGCCCGGAACCACAGCTGCACGTCCGTGTGCTGGTGCTGGCGATGTCGCCGAGCTGATATCTCAGGAAAGGCATGGTCGTGTTGTGAAGGTCAGTCACGATGACCTCTCCGATCTCGCCCTCCTGCGCCAGCCTTCCGTCGGCGATTATTTCCAGGTACACACCCTCCGTGTTGATGTGGAGAGAGCGCTCGGCAACGCATTCCTGCGAGATGAGGCCCGTCTCCCTGGCGCCGTATCTGTCGTAGACCTTGCACGGAAACACGCCATCTATCACCTCTCTCTGTTATTCATAAAGCGGCTCGGCGGTGGCGACTATCGCTCTCAGGTCGGGAAGGTGCAGGCTCCCGCCGCCTCCACCTTCTGACACGGCTCCTGCGGCTGCCTTCACGTGCTGGGCAAGCAGATAGATGGGGATGGGATAGCCCTGGATTATGTGAGGTGAAAAACGCTCCAGCTCTTTCCAATGATGTTCCAGCTCTTGCTCCGAGAGGGGAACTGTGGGCAGCAGTATGTCTTGATTGGTGAGGAATTTCTTGATTCTGCCGCGCACGCTCATGGGCTTGTAGATGTCCATTGCGGCGCCCCAGAGGAAGGCGGTCCTGTCTCCGACGTCCCACCCGTACCACCTGTTGAACGACGCCGTCTGCGCCCATTTCTCCCGCACGACCTCTTTGGTCCTGTAGAACTTGATCGGCATTTCCGTCGTGCCCGCGGTGCCGGACTCCGACAGCTTCGCCGGGTCGGCGCCCCTGGTAAGCATGTCCTTCCCTCTCTTGCGTATCATTGCCTTCGTGAGAAAAGGTATTCTCGCAAAGTCCTCCGGGGTCCTGATGCTCTCCGGCTTCAGCCCCTGGCCGTCCAGAAGCTCTGTGTAATACGGGCAGGACTCGTATGCTTCTTTCACGATTCTACGGAGCTTCTCCCACTGTCTTTGGAGAAGCTGTTCGCGGGGCAGCCGATAGATCTCGTCGTACTCTCTGACCCGGGCGAGCAGCGGAAACTCGCCTGTGAGGCGGTGAAACAGCGGGTGGCCGACATGTCTGATCAACAGCTTGTGGAGCTCATGGCGTCTGTTCATTCTCGCACACCTTTGAGATCGAGAACCTGTACTTTCCCGAGGGCTCGCTCGGGATATCTTCGCAGAATTCTATTGTGATGTGTATCGAGGCCCCCATCAGCTCGCGCGCTTTCTGCACGAGCAGCTCCTCAGAAGTTTTCGCGAACCCGGGTCCCTTCACGATTCTGAATCTGACCGACTCGAGCGAGTCCTGAACGAGCTGGGCCTGGGCTATGCCGGGTATTTCCGCTATGAGTTTTATGGTGAGGGCTGTTCCGGAAACGTATCTTCCTTCCGGAGTCCGGATGAAGTCGGTCGTTCTTCCCTCTACGCCGCTCAGGAGCGGGAGTGTCCTGCCGCACGGACAGGCGTCGGGCGATATGGCTGCCCAATCTTCTATGGCGTATCTTATGAAAGGCATGCCGAAGTTGAGTAGGTCAGTGATTATCACTTCTCCCGATTCGCCGGGCTCAGCGGGCCTCCCGTCTTCCATGGTCTCCACCAGGAGACACTCCGCGTTTACGTGAAGTCCTGCGTGACTGTCGCACTCGCTGGCTATTACGCTCGTCTCCCGCGAGCCGTATCTGTCGAACACCCTGCAGCCGAAGACTCTCTCTATCTTCTCTCGCTGGTGCGGGTAGAGCATCTCTGCCGTCGTTATGACGGCGAACGGAGAGATTCTCCTCAGACTCCTTCTCTCCAGGAAAGAGGCGAAGAAGTAGGCCGAATGCGCGTAGGCAAGAATCACCTTGGGCCGGTAATCGGCCAACCTGTTCGCGAAATCAAGCATGCTCTGTTCTGAGAGACACGAAGCGTCCAGTACAACGGACCTTTCAAACATAACGTTGCGAAGGGGGACCTTGCCCTCAAACACGGAAGCCAGGTCGCGGCTGGATCCCCAGATTATTCCGGCCTTGTCTGCGATGTCGTATCCCGCCCAGCGGTTGTGCCTTATGGTGGCGGCCCTCCTGCTCTCCATCCGCTCTAAGTCGACGTAGAAGTGCAACGGCTTCCCGGTCGAGCCGCCGGTGCGGTTCTCCACAAGCTGCGCGCGGGGCACATTGGAGGCCAACATGTCTGATTCGTTCGCCTGTATGTCCTTTTTTCTGAGTACGGGGAACTTTTCGATGTCCCCGAGTTCCTTGAGGGAGGAAGGCCCTACGCCGAACTCTGCGAAGCGCCTGGCGTAGAAGGGGCAGTGGGTCGCGGCGTGGTCGAGAAGCAGGCGCAACCTCTCGAACTGGAGCGCCTCCAACCTGTCCTTGGGGAGGTACTGGGTCCTTTCCATCTCCCTCAAGTGAGAGAGATGCGTCTCCCGCTTCAGCGCCACAAATGCGGGATACAGGGCTTTTCTTGCGAGCGCACCGAAGAAATCCATGAGAGGTCTGTTTGTCAAAACGCCTGTGACCAGTCAGAACGGATTCGATCAACGTCCATGTGCAGCGCGGATTGAACCAACGTCTCAGTGTTGAACGCCCTGACCTGGTCCGCACCCGGACGGGGAACCGTACGTGAGCGACCTGACAGCCGGAACCTACTGCACCCGGTCCGCGTTAGGGCGGCAAACCGCTTCGAGCACGTGCTCGACACTGCGGTGCCAGCCGCAGGCGGGCGCCCGGCGCCAGGTTCGACAGTGCAGGATACCATTTGAACAGAATACTGTCGAGCGGAGTTGTGGAAGATGGCGGTCTGCTCTGCCTCCGGCTTGCTTGACGATTACCTACAATCGTGCTAACTGGTGAGAGAACGTGGCCACCGACTGGGTGCCGGTGAGCCACCGACTCAGTGCCGCTCTCCCGCGTGTGCTGGAGTCCTGACCTCGATTCAAACGCGACGGACACACGGCGCGGATAGAGTGGTTGATTTGTGTGCATAGGGCGAGAGTCTTGCCGGAGCCAGGTCTATCAGAGCTGGCACACTGGGAGTAGTCACGCCGGGAGAGTCGGAGCCGGCGGAACATGGCGTAGGAGAGCGGGAGCGACTTGACGGAGAACCTAACGAGAAGAGCCAGGCTGGCCCTGGCCACATTGCTGTTCGGGCTGGTGAGAACGCAGCCATTTCGGGGAAATCCTTTTCAGGCTCTCGGTCCGGAGCCGCGCGTACTCGTTGTCAGGCAGCAGAACCAGATGGGAGACATGCTGCTTGCGACGCCGTGCCTGAGGGCTCTCAGGGAGTGCCTGCCCGGAAGCTGGATAACACTTCTCGCTAGCGACGAAAACGCGGCAGTAGTGCGCAACAACCCGTACGTGAACGAGGTCCTGGTCTACAGCAAGAAGCTGTTCAGGACCAAGCCCCTGGCGCTCATCGAGTTCATCTCGACGTTGAGAAGGAGACGGTTTGACGTGGCCCTCGTGCTTTCGACCGTCTCGCTCTCTGTGACCAACGCGATTCTCTGCATGTTGAGTGGAGCAAGATACAGAGTGACGTACAGCGGAGAGAGCTTCGGCCTGGGCTTTGTGGACCGCGCTTTCCATGTTGCGGTTCCCATCCCCGACGCTTCCATACACCAGTCCAGGCTGGGTCTCGGGCTTCTCGAACACTTCGGGATTACCACGCGGGATCTGTCTCCCATAATGGTTCCGAGTGACGACGACGATGAGTTCGCGAAGGAGTTCGTGTCGCGCCTGCGGTATGGAAACGGCGCTCAGTCCGGCTTCGATGCCGCGGGCGGGAGCACGAGCGAGGAGGGGAGTGCTCCGCAGGAGTCGCGCCGTGCGGAAACCGGCATACACGTCCAGGTTGCCGAAGGTGGCCGCGCCAAGCTGGCTCTGATGCCGCCGAAGTCCCTGGTCGCCATCCACTCCGGCGCCGGGAAGACAAAGAACAGATGGCCCGCGGCCCGGTTCGCCGGCGTCGCTCGAGCCCTGAACACGGATCACGGTTCGAAAATCATCGTGATGGCCGGGCCTGCCGACGCCGAAGTGCTGAACGAAATACTCGGGAATCTCGATTTCGAGCCGGTCCTACTCACGGGCCAGACAATCGGAAGAGTTGCCGCGGTGATGAAGCGGCTGGACCTCCTGATATGCAACGACACCGGCGTGCTTCACGTGGCCGCGTCAGTAGGCTGCCCCACGCTTGCGCTTTTCGGGCCGACTGACGCTGCGCGCTGGGCGCCTCTCAGTACGCGCGTCAGGGCGCTGCGGGCGCCGGGCGCGGACCTCCGGCAGCTTGAAGAGAAAGAAGTCCTTGCTCTTGCCCTGGAAATGCTCTCGGGGAAAGGAGGGACCCGTGCCGACTAGCTCACACTCCTTCGTGAATCTCCTGGCCTTCACCCCCGGAGAACTTGTCTGGGTGTTCGGTCTCGCCATTGCATGTGTGCTCGTCATTCTCTGGCCGCTCGTGCGCCTGCTCCTGTCGCGCGCAGGAAGACCGGCCGACGCTTCGGTGCCGGGCGGTGGCGCCGGGCAGAAAGACGGGTCTTCGCGCGGGGCGCGGGGGCGCTTCGGCCCGGACAATGCGCCGCCATTGCCGGCTGCTGGGCGCGCGGTTCTCGGTCGACATAACGCGTTGCTTGCCGTAGTGCTCGCCCTGCTCCTGTTCCAGTGCGTCTTACTCATGCAGAAGGACTCACCCACTTACGACGAGCCAAACCACATCGCCTGCGGCTATTCTTATCTCGTGACGGGCGATTTCCGGATGAGCCTGGCGCAGCCTCCCCTCGCCAGGATGCTGATGGCCCTGCCGCTCCTCTTCATGCGGCCGACTCTCAATCTCGACACCGAAAGCTGGCGTCAGGCAGACGACTGGACGTTCGCCAGGGAGTTCCTCTTTCACTCGGGCAACGACGCGGATTCGATTGTGTTCTGGGCAAGGTTTCCGTCGGTCATTCTGTGCCTGATACTCGGTTTCTTCGTCTTCAAGTGGTCCAAGGAGCTCTACGGTCCCAGGGCCGCCTTGTTCTCTCTGCTGTTGTACGCTTTCTCGCCCAACATCCTGGCTCACGGCAGACTCGCGACGACTGAGATGGCGCTTGCCTGTTTCTCTTTCATCTCGGCCTATTACTTCTGGCGGCTTCTCGACGCGCCCGGCCTCAAGAACGCGCTCCTTTCCGCACTGTTCCTGGGGCTCGGCCTCTCATCAAAATACTCGGGACTGATATTTGTGATCTCGTTTCTTCTCATTGCCGTTGTCTGGGGCCTCAGAAAACGAAGCTACGGCGCTCCGCAGAACAGCGCTGCAGACGGAAGAACAAGAGAGGACGGAAGGGGCCTGCCGGCAGACGATGGGCTCACTGGGTCCAAGACTGGGGCGACGGCAGCGGTGTGGCCGGGAGGATCTCCGGGGTCAGGCGGACACACGATCGGCCCAGCGCCGAAGCACGCCAGCACTCCGTTCAGGCGCGACGCGCGAAAATTCAAGTTGCTGCTCGGCTACTGCCTGGCGATTCTCATCATCGGTGGTTTGATAGCTCTGTTGAGCTCGGGCCTCACGATGAAACCCGTGCTCGACTACCCCGCGGTCCAGGGCAAGATAGCCAAGTTCGGAGAAGAGGGCGTCTTCGTCTTCGGAAACCCGAAGCTGGGCTCAATTGCCCAGAATCTGGCCGCGACGCTGCCGCTTCCGCGCTACGTCGTCGGGACGCTGTTCAATCACTTTCACTTCAAGCGCGGCCACCTGGCCTATCTCCGCGGTGAATGGAAACTGGGAGGATGGTGGTATTACTTCCCCATCACGCTTCTGCTCAAGGAGCCGCTGCCGCTGTTCTTGCTGATGGGGCTTGCAATCTACTTTGGAATCAGACGGCGTCGCGCCGTGTCCTCGGCGGAACTGGTTCTCATCTGCATACCCGTTGTGTCACTCCTCTGGAGCATGGCGTTCGTGCGCCTCAACATCGGATTCAGGCACATCCTGTTCATCCTTCCGTTCATCTACGTCTTACTCGGCAGTGTTCTGGCGCGGCCCGAAGGCGCGGCTCCCGCCAGGGACTGGTTGAGACTGAGGTACCTCTTCTCTCTGCTCCTACTGGTCTGGTTCTGCATTGAGAGCGCAATGATCAGTCCGCACCACCTCGCACATTTCAACGAGCTCGCGGGAGGGCCCAAGGGCGGTGTTGACTGGCTGGTGGACTCGAATCTGGACTGGGGACAGGACCTGAAGCGCCTGCGCGACTACGTGGAACACCACCGCGTGGAGTCCCTGCGGCTCCTCTACTTCGGCACTGCCGAGCCCGCGTACTACGGCCTCAATTACGCGCTCCTGACTTTGGAGGACTTCCAGAATCTCGAGGACTCGGAGACCTGCCAGCAGTACTTCGGCGAGAAATGGGCCATGAGCGTTACAAGCTACGCGGCCCTCCTCAAGTACGCCCCGTGGCTCAAGAAGATCGAAGGCCGTGAGGACGCCAGAATCGGGTTCAGCATATTCATCTTCAGCCCCGAGAAGCTGAAGTCGGTGCTCTTCCCTGACGTGGAGCTCGAGGCCTGCTTGGGCACCGCCCAGCATTAAGGCGCACCGCCCGTCCGGACCCTGGAAAGCGGCCCCCCAAAGTGGTATAATCTATGCATAATTACGACAGATGATCCACCATCAGGAGGTACATCGTGCGTAGTGCATCGACTCGTCTTTCCAGCGTGCCCGGCCTCGCGATAACAGGTCTTGTCCTTTTGCTTGCTCTCGCAGTTGTTTCTCCCATCGAGGCCGGTCCCGCGGTCCCCGAGAACCACGAATTGAACTCCATTGAGGCAGCTCTGCCTCGTTCGGCCGACTTACCGCCGGACGCCAATGACGTGTCCGGGTCATCCGAGCAGCCGGTCGCAGGCGAGGCCGAAACGGCCATCTTCGGCTGGACAGAAGGGTACACGCTAGTGCTCCTCTCAACTGAGGACGCCCGCTCCTTCGCAGCGGTCCGGAATGCCATACAGGCGGCCGGCGCGAGAGTGGCGGTGGCGGTTCCGCCCGGAGTCGTCCTGGGTTGGGTGCCGGTTGAGCTGGAATCCAAGGTGCTGTCCATCCCGGGCGTGGAAGGCGTTTACAGGACGCCCGTGCCCGAGGCCATAATCGAAAGGCTTCGCGCGCGTGACGAAGTCGACGCCACCGCAGTCCTGTTCTTCAATTCCGTCGCCTCCGGCGCGTGGAGAAAGGAAATGCTGAGGCAGCGCGAGGAGTCTCTGTTTTCACCGTCCGGCGAGCCGCTTCAGCGCGAGCCTCTCATCAAGGACTCGTTCGATCCGCCCCAGCTCAACCTGGATGCCTATCTCGAGAATCTCAGGTCAGTCGGCTACGACGTGGCCGGTGAGATGCAACGACTCTCGGGCGAGGGGAACATATTCGAGGTGCTCGGCAACAGCGACAACATGGTGGGCACTGTCACCGTCACGCTTTTCTTCGTGGAGAGCGACGGTTCAGTCGACCCGAACACCTACACGTGGAACAGCACCCACCTCACCAGCACTGTGAACAGCGCCATATCCGGTCTGACCTGGTGGTCCAGCAAGGCCAGTACTTATTCTAAAACGGTGTCATTCACCGTGTATTACTATCCCGGTACAGACGTTCGCTGCCAGACCGGCTACGAACCGATATTGCACCCCTCCGACGACGCCCATTATTGGGTCGAGGAGATAATGGCCAGTTTCGGCTATGCGTCCGGCTCTCACACTGACCGCGTCGCCGCATACAACACGTGGGCGAAGGGCAACTACGGGACCAACTGGGCCTTCTCCAGCTTCATCGAATACAATCCGCCGCCTGCCGGAACCGCCTTCACAGATGGGTACTCTGCTTGGGCATATCTCGGCGGGCCGTACTCGAACCTCCTTTACAGGTCTTTCAGCTGGCCGTTCAACACCGTCTACTCTCACGAGACGGGGCACATCTTCCGGGCCTGCGATGAATACTACCAGTACGGCTACGGCGGGTGCACCAGCTGTGGTCTTTGCAGTCACGGCGTCAACAACGGTAACTGCGAGTACTGTAACTCCCAGGCCTTAGCGTGCATGATGAGAGGCAGCGACGATGCCCTCTGCGCGTACACTCCGGGGCACGTCGGCTGGCTGAGCGGGCCCATCGTCAAGTACTCCTCGCACGCCATCAGCGATCCCACGGGCAACAACAACGGTAAGGCCGACCCGGGTGAGAGCGTTACGATGCCTGTCACCTTGAAGAACTGGGGTCTTCCGGTCACCGGAGTCTCGGCCACCCTCAGCACGACGGATCCTTACATAACTATAACCGGCAACTACTCTACCTTCTCCAACATGGTGCTCGACCAGACGGCCACCGGCGCCACCGCCTATGCGTTCAGTTGTTCTCCGAGCACGCCGTCGGGCCACGTCGTGACGTTCACGTTGAACATCGTGGGTTCCGGATACGACACGACGTCTACCTTTGACGTCCAGATCGGCCTCGAGCCGATTCTTCTCGTTGACGACGACAACGGCGGAACCTACGAGACCTATTACCAAAATGCGCTAGCTGCCAACGGCTACGGATACTACTACTGGAATGTAAAGACAAAGGGGTCGCCCACGTACAATGACCTCAAGAAGAGGAACATCGTGGTGTGGTTCACGTCCATGGTGGTCCGCCTGACCTACACGGACGAGAAGAATCTGGCGGACTACCTGAACCAGGGTGGCACGCTGTTCCTGTCGTCTCAGGACTATCTGGGGGTGAGGTTCGAGACCTTTGCGCGAGACATGCTGCACGTGGACGCCTGCACCGAGGATGTCGCTAGCAGCTCGGAAACCGGGGTGGTGGGAGACCCAATAGGCAACGGGATGAGTTTGGCAATGGACTATCCCTTCGAGAACTACTCCGATGACATCACGCCGGACAGTCGCTCTGCGCCGGTGTTCATCAATTCCACGGGGAACCCAGGCGCGCTGCGTTTCCCGGCGGTCGGGACCGCGCCTTACAAAGTCGTGTTCTTGGCTTTCCCGTTCGAGGCCGTTGCCAACGGGACTGCTCCGAACAATCGTGCGACAGTCATGGACAAGGTCATCGAGTGGCTCATGCTGCCGCAGGATTACCAGCCGCCGGCAGTTGAAGTGACCGCCCCGGACGGAGGGGAGGAGTGGACTTCCGGAAGCGAACAGGAAGTCACGTGGGTGGCGTCCGACAACGCGTCCGTAGACTCGGTCAGTATCCTTTGCTCCTACGATGGCGGCGTGAGTTTCCCCGACACGATCGCGGTGCGCGAAGAGAACGATTCCACTTACACTTGGCTCGTTCCGGAAACCCCCTCAGACAGCTGTCTCATCAAAGTCGTGGCCTTCGACAATTCGCTCAACTGGACCGAAGACGTGAGTGACTCCTTCTTCACGATTTTGGGCCCGATCGGGGCGGGCGAAGTACCCCGTGTCGCAGGGTTCGGCCTCTACCAGAACTATCCCAATCCCTTCAATCCAGTGACCAGCATAGAGTTTAGTCTGGACCAGGCCGGCATAGTGTCCTTGAGAGTCTTTGACGTCTCGGGCCGACTCGTCAGGACGCTTGCTGAGGGCCCGTACGCCGAGGGCAGGCACACGGTGTCCTGGGACGGCAGAGACGCCTCGGACAAGCCAGTTGCTTCTGGTGTATACAGTTACGTGCTTGAGACCAGGCAGAAGTCAGCGGCCAGGAAGATGGTCATCCTGAGATAACAGCAAATCAGACAAACAAAAAAAGCGTCACAGACGGGCTGTCTTTGCTAAGACGGCCCTCTTTTTTGCCGATAATCGAGGAGGACAGGGTCCGCAGTTCCGGTAGGAGCCTGAAAGGTCCTGTCGTCCCTTGGGACCTGGAGCGGAGTGAGTTGGCAGTGAAAGAACAGATAGTGCAAGGCAGCGAGAAGGTCGTTGAGACGACCGGCGTACCGGCGCAGGCCGCGAAGGCCGCGGGTGAGATTACCACCTACCTGGCGAGAGCATACAAAAATCTGCATTTCTATGACGCGAACAACCCTGTTCCGCGCGAATCCGTCGAAAGACTCTTCACCGCGCTCACGTCCTTTCTCGAAAGCTACGAGACTCTGACCTACACTCTGACGGAAACAGAGCTGTGTTACCAGGGGAAACCCGTGTACGCCAATCCCGACAGGCGTGAGAGTCTTGTCTTCAAGCTCTACAGGGACGGTGTGAGGGCCGTCAGCTTTCACAGCGGGATAGCCGTTGACGACCTCACATGGCTGCTGGAAACCCTGAGCCGCACAAAGGCAGGCTGCGAGGACGCCGCCCCTGACGTTGTCACGCAGATGTGGGAACGCGAGCTAGCGCACATAACCTACATCGCGGTTGACGACTACTTCGAGTTGGAAGACGCTGAGGAGGAGCCCGCTCGTGGGGGACACGAAGGGGAGACGGGCGCGGTCTGCGGACAACCCGCTACCCAGGATGGACCGCAGGACGGCTCTTACGGCCTCGCCCCGGTAGCTGACCTCACGCCGACAGACGACGAACGCAGGTCGACCCTCGATCTGGTCCTGACCGAACACGAACTGGGCGAGGTCGGGCAGCAGATGCTGGCGGAAGAAAACGACGACCCCAGGGTGAAGGTCTCACGGATCTTCCTCGACGTAGTCCGGAGCCAGGCACCGCTCGAAATCCGAACAGACGCCACTCGCGTGCTGCAAACGCTGTGCACCGCCTTTCTGGAGGCGGGGAAGCCCGCCGAAGCCGCGTTGCTCCTGAGTGAGATCAAGCGGATTCCAGTAGAAGAGGACCAGCTGCCTCCGGAACTCAGTGTAATACTTGACTCGTTCATTGAAGCGCGGGGACTCGAGAAGGAGCTCGCGCCGCTGGAACCCCGGATTGAGGACGCTGCACCGTCGGTCCTGGCCGGCTACGCGCAGTATCTGTCTGAGCTGAATCCAAACTCCGTGGGGCCGCTCTGCAACATGCTGGGGCGGCTCAAGACCAGGAAGTCCCGGGACATGTTGTGCAGGGTCCTCAGCGTGGTGGCCAAACAGAACCTGACTGCGCTGGTCGGTCATCTCTCGGACCAGAGGTGGTATCTGGTGCGGAACATGGTCTACCTCTTGAGACTCATGAAAGAGAAACACGCCACCTCATATCTCGAGCCTCTCACCAAGCACGAAGACCTGAGGGTGCGGACCGAGCTCGTCCACTGTCTGGCGGAGATCGGCGGCGACCAGGCCCAGGTTCTGCTCGCGAAGCTGCTGAATGATGTGGAAAAGACTATCCGCCTGCTGGCGGCGAAGAAACTCGGGCAGGCCGGCGGTAAACGCGCGGCAGCGCTGCTCAGCGAGTACATGTGTCAGGGTGCGTTCGTGAAACGTGATTCCGGTGAGAAGTCCGAGGTCTTCGACGCGCTCGGCCGCACCGGGACAGACGATGCGCTGCCGGTGCTGGAGAAGCTGATACGGAAGAGGTCCTTGATGAACTGGGCCGAGACCAACGAGATGAAAAAGTGCGCGATCATGGCCGCAGGCCGGTTGGGCACCAACAGGGCACACGAGCTGCTCGAGCGCACGGCACGCGACACCCGCGGCCGTCTGCGCAAGGCGTCCCTGGACGCCCTCAGGTTGTGTGGTTTGAACGTGTCTCAGGGTGGGAGCCATGAGTGACTCGACCGCGAAGATAGACGTAAGACTGAGCAAGCAACTCGTCAGCCAACTCTACGTTGTTCTCAGGACCGTCAAGATCCACGAGCCGAACAACACTTCCGTCCTGAACGCTCTGAACGGCTTTCTGTCTGTACTTGGCGCCCTGACAAAGGCGTGGGGCAGTGTAACAATCGAGCTAGTATGCGGGTGCCTCTATGTGAACGGCATACGCCTCCGCGTGGACGTCTCCGGGTACGCCAGCCACCGCTACGTGGTCGAAATGATGGAGAAGTTCGGCGTGCAAAGCATGGCCATTCTCGAGAATTTCAGCATCGAAGAGCTCAGGTCGTTCGCCTACGCGATCGCCCGGCTTGAGGTAGGGGGGCCGAGCTTCGAGCGCCTGTCAGCAGCGCTGGAGGAAAAGGAAGTCACCAACATCGGCCTCCGCAAGGTGAAGCCGGCGGACGCTGGTATTCCCGACGCAACCGCCGAAGAGACAAGGGCCAGGGCCAAGAAGTCCTTTTTTGGCGCCATCAAGGTCGTCAAACAGATAATGAACTCGGCGTCGCGCTTCGAGGCCGTGAAACTGAGACGCGCCAAGCGCGTTGTGCAGGCATTGGTGGACAGCATCCTCAACGACGAATCATTCATGTTGGGCCTCACCACAATCAAGAACCACGACGAGTACACGTTCAATCATTGTGTCAACGTCTGCATATACTCAGTCGCGATGGGGCAACGGCTCGGATTCAGCAAATCGTGCCTCGGTAAGCTGGGCATGGCTGCGCTCTTTCACGACGTCGGAAAGGTGGAAATCAACTGGGACATCCTAAACAAGCCAGGCGGGCTGACGCAGAACGAGTGGGAAGTGGTCAAGACCCACACCCTTCACGGCGCTCGGCTGCTTGCGAGACTCTGTCATCTGGACGAGCGTTCCCTCAGGGCGATAATCGTGGCGTACGAACACCACATGAACTTCAACCTCTCCGGCTACCCCGCAAGTCACCAGGAGAGGCCCCTCGACTTGTACAGTAGAATAGTCCGGATCACGGACGCATTCGATGCGATGACCACGGTCAGGATATACAGATCCACGGCCTGCTCTCCACACCAGAGCGTCGTGTATCTTTTCAAAGAAGCCGGCAAGAACTTCGACCCCACCCTCGTCAAGATCTTCGTCTCTATGGTCGGGATATACCCGGTGGGAACAGTCCTTGAGCTCGACACCGGTGAGATCACGGTGGTCGTGAAACCCGCCAGGGACATTAACGACATCGCGAGGCCCCTCGTGAGGATAATCGCTGACGCCGGGGGCTCGCAGTGCGGAGACTCCGCGATCAGTCTCGCGGATACGGACAAGCACGGCAACTACCTCAGGAACATAAAGCAGGTTCTGCCAGCGGAGAAGTTCGGGCTCAACGTGCCGGAACTTTTAGTGGGGCCGCTGGACGTGGAACTCGTACCCGCAGAACAGAACGCCGCCTGATCGACCTTCTTTTCTCTTGACCGGCGCCCATTCCTGGTATAAGATATAGTGGTTGTGACTATCGCCATGCGTGGCTGCCTGTTTTGATACATGCCTTCTGGGCAGAACCTGTTGCGGGCTGGTTCTGGCCCATTTTTTCTCTCTCAAATGTCCTCCACCCCTGGGAGGTGAGCTCCTATGACGCTTCACGACTTTCTTCCCTCGCGTGCTCTACTGGCCATCAGTCTCGCGCTGATTGCCGGGCTTCTTGCCCCGGTCGTGCTGTTCGCGGACATCCAGGAGGTCGGTGTGGCGCCCCCGCAGCCCACCAGCTGCGACTCGGTGCTCTTTGTCGTCTCGGGCTTTCTCGGGGCCGGCTGCTGGCATTATGACGGCTACGACGTAGAGATTCTCCCGATCATGAGACCCGCAGGTCCCTTCGGCACGGTCTTCAGAATCCGCGTCTTCTGCCATCGGGACAGTGCGCAGGCCTGCCCGGACGTGATAGTCCCTTACGACATCTCACATCTCGCCGGCCCTCTGCCTCCGGGACCGTGTCTCCTGCTGGTCGATGAAGTGGACTCCGGACAGCCGGAAATAATCTACGACCACAAGGAATTCTCCTTTACGGTACAGCAGTGCGGGCCTCCGGTTGGCTGCGTGCTGCCGGGCTTCGCGCCGCAGACCGGCGGCTGTAACGCGATCGTCTCTCCGGGCACGACGGGCTACCTGTACCTCACTCTGGCGAACCCTATGCCTGTGGCCGGTGCCGAGATGATGATCGACGGCTTCCTGCAGTTCCGCGACATCGCCTGCGCTCCAGACGTGCGGTGCGGCTACAATCTGAAAGTCACCGGGGTGGAGCCCCTCGGCAGGGCGGGGGACATGGGGCTCGAGTGGACGTTTTCGGAAGGGAGACTCCACCTGATGTTCCATCCCCTCTCCAACATCGGCAACGGGGGCATGGGGATCATCGAGCCCGGGGAAGGTCCGGTGGCTCGAATATGGATTGAGATGGCGGTCGACAGTGTCATCATACTGGAGTCGTCGCAGGTGCTGCCCGAGCTTGATTTCACTATCACACTCGTCCCCGTAGCCTTCGCCGACGAGAACGCCAACCCGATTCCGGTTTGTCCCACTTTCGCGCCGATTACAGGCACGATCTGCGTGCGCTCCGCGCAGAAGTGTGACGTGAACGGCGACGGCAGGGCAGACGTGGTAGACATCGTCAGGATGATAAACTGCATCATGTGCCCCATCCCCGAGGGATGCTGCACGCCGGAAGAGACGGCGCGCGGTGACTGCAACGGGGACGGCGTGATCAACGTGACCGACGTCATCTGCTGCATACGGCAGATACTCGGCTCTGAGTGCGGCTGGTGCAGCAGCGAAGGCGCGCCGCCGGAAGGTTCGGAGCGCCCGTCGGTTGGTCTGCCCCCTGCCCCTGAGTGGGAGAGCGAGAACAGTTTCAGCGTGCCCATCAATGTGTCTTCCGCGTCAACGTTCGGAGGCATTGAGATGCGCCTCGCATACGATCCGGCCGTGCTCTCGGTGGAGGGAGTGAGAACAGGCCAGGATTCCCGGAACGGAGAGGTTTATTTTTCCGCCTCGAACGGACAGCTCTCTATAATGGTCGTGGCCCTCGGCGATGAGCCGCTGCCTTCGTGCGCCGGAGCGCTTGCGGAGGTCTCCTTCCGGCTTCTCGACGGCGCGAGCGCCGAGAGAACAGAAGTCTCCCTGCTCGGAGTCACTGGTGCCAGTGCGAGCGGCACGCGGCTCGACTTCGCAGCGACAAGCAGTAAGCTCGAGATAAGAACCCCTTCTTTCCCGGCACTCGCGAGCAGGCCCAATCCGTTTCTGGGCTCGGCAGAGATAAGCCTGCGCCTGGATTCCGCCCAGACCGGTTCGCTGCGGGTCTACGATGCACGGGGGCGCCTCGTCAGCAGGATTTTCGACGGCCCGCTGTCTGTGGGTACCCACAGTTTCGGATGGAACGGTCTGGACGCCCGGGGGCGCGAGGTCCCGAGTGGAGTCTACTTCTTGAGGTTTGACGGAGGGACCAAGGCGCTGTCGAAGAAGGTGGTTCTGCTGAGGAGGTAGTAGGCTCGCAGAACCTGGGATCGGACAAACGAAAAAGGCGAG
>Ga0315295_10002407_pt1 | contig 15890 bp, 13 predicted proteins | sample YL17G14_0_MG_FD_204453 | JGI IMG/M metagenome (GOLD analysis project Ga0315295, IMG submission 204453) | Sediment microbial communities from Yellowstone Lake, YNP, Wyoming, USA - YL17G14_0 | ecosystem: Environmental > Aquatic > Freshwater > Lake > Sediment | place: USA: Wyoming | collected... | reverse complement strand
TGCCAATATAGAGACTCTCAATCAGTTCCAGTTGTATATGAATAGTATCAAGGCAAAGCCCAAGATACTGATTCGTTACCTGAGGCGGGCCTGGGAAGGCGATTCAGAAACCAGAGTGAGAGTAACTCTTGACCGCCAGCTATGTTATTGCACCACCGAGGCGCCTGAAGTCCGGCTTGGCGGCCGGGGCTGGCAGGAGAATACCTTAACCATGGGCAGCGTGATTCTGGAGATTAAATTTACCAATCGCTACCCGGCGTGGCTAAACGATATGATTAGATATCTTGATTTGCAGGCACAGCCGATATCGAAGTATGCTACCTCTATTACGCAGTCCTGTAAGTTAGGGTTCTGTGCTCCTCGATTGGCAGGGGGTATCTATGGATAATGTGGATAAAATTTGGCGTGTACTGGAAGAACCATCCTGGCAGGGTGGATTGTTCGGTCCGGAAAACATCCTCCTGTCACTGTTACTGGCTTTTGCTCTCAGCCAGGTCATCGCGTGGGTTTATTATGCTACCCACAGCGGTCTATCCTACTCAAGGACTTTTGTGCAAGCGTTGATTCTTATCTCTGTTGTGGTCGCAATGGTTATGACCGTCATCGGTAACAGCATCATCACCGCTGTCGGCTTGATGGGTGCGCTGGCAATTATACGTTTTCGCAACGTAATCAAGGATACCCGTGACGTAGCTTTCATCTTCTGTGTGCTTGTAGTTGGTATGGCAGCCGGCTCTCAGCGATATATGACCGCCATCGTGGGCACTATTGTTCTGTCCTTAATAGCACTGTATCTGCACTGGAGCGGCTTTGGTACGCATCAGCCGCACAATGGCTTTCTGCGGTTCACTTCCAGAGGGCACATCGGTCCCGACAGCCCCATCCAGGGTATTCTGAAACGCTTCTGCGGCGCTTTTACGCTCGTATCGGCGCAGGACAGCGGCTTTGGCACCTCCGAAATTGAGTATGCCTATCAGTTAATGATACGAGACGTCGCAAAAAATGAACAAATGCTCTCTGAGCTGGAAAAAACCGGCGGCGCTGGGAATATCAGTCTGACGATACAGGAGCAATTGCTGGAGGTTTAGACGACGTATGAAAAAAACAAGCTCCAGAAGTTCCTCTTTTAGTTTTCGTCCGCATATCCTGCCTGTTACCGTATGGCTGGCAGTCGTAATGTGCATCGCTTGGCTTTTCTCTTACCGCGCAAGCCGATTTGAGGTTTTAGGTATAGCTCAAGAGCAGTTACACCAGATTGCCGCCAACTGTCCGGGCCGGTTGAAAGCTGTTTCCGTTGGATTGTTTGACCAGGTCAAACAAGGACAGACGCTGGCTGTGGTCGATACCGTCCTCGATAACCAGATTCTAAAAGGCGAATTGCAGGCAAAGTTGAACACTATCTCAGCGGAAATAGAACGCTTGTCCGCTCAATTGGTTCCGACTCAGGAAACCATCCTCGCGGACAATAGCGACCGGCAAATCAACCACGACACGGAAAGCAGAAGACTGGCCGTTATCGTGGATGACGATAGACTTAGGATTCTGGGGTTGAAGGCGCAAATCGCTTCCGACCGGATGACGCTCGAAAATCTGGCAATGGAGGTGAAAATCACCGCCGACCTTCTGAAAAATGAAGCGGTAGCTCCCTACGAGCTGGAAAGAGTGAAGGTCCAGTATAATGCGCTGGCAAAGAAGATTGAAGAAAACCAGCGTCAGCTCGAGCAGGCCCAGAGTAATTTGCAGCAAGCCCTGAAGCGTCAGGATAAATTTGCTCAATATCAACCGCAGTATGCATCGGTGAATAGCGCACTTGAGGTTATACGCAAGACAATGAAGGTCCAGGAACGGCTGATGGACGAAGTATCGGCTCAGCTTGATGCATTAAAACAACGCGGGGCATTAGAATTAAAAGCGCCTTTTGATGGCGTCGTCAGCCAGGTCTGGCACAGACCGGGCGAGACGGTTTTAGCCGGCAACCCGATACTTACCTTATCAGAGGTCACGGCCCCGAATATCGTCGCCTATATCAGCGAAAGGCAGGCGGGCCGAGTCCGCGAAAAAATGGTAGTGGAGCTTGTCAAGAACAACGAACCAAAACAGATAGCAAGTTCCCAGGTAACGTATCTGAGCCCCACAATAGAGCAGCTGCCGGTAAAATTATGGCGAAATCCCAATACTCCTCAGTGGGGGCGACCTTTCCTGGTAAAAGTTCCAGCAGGGTTCAAAGCAATTCCGGGTGAAGTTGTGAGTGTAAGGTTGTAGCGGGATAGACAATCCTTTGCCGCAGTTTTGAGTTTTTAGCTTCTAATGACAGATGCCAAATATATGGTTTGCGACCACCTTACAAAAAAACTCGTTTTTACTATTATGTGCAGCTTTGTCGGCTTATGTGGCTTGCCGGGGTGCACTCACCCTGACTATAAAAAGGATGCCGACGAAAAAGTCTATAATATCATCGATAAAAAATGGAAGAACGAGTTCGGCACCAAAGCCAATTATAAAATCAGCGATACTGCTCCATCGCCCAACGACATACAGATTGAAAAGGTCATACCTGCTTCTGGCATTTTAACCCTGCCGCAGGCAGTGGCAATCGCCACAGCTCACAACCGGGACTATCAGACTCAGAAAGAAGAGCTTTATGCCAAGTCACTTGATTTAGTATTGATACGCCATAATTTTGAAAAAGTATATTACGGCAGGCCCAAAGTTGAATACGGTAAGGTTCAAGGCGCAAATTATGTAGGTGTAGGGGCTGGGGTCGAGCCGCGCTTTCCTACAAACAGGATGGCTACGGATCTTCCTCATATTCCTGTTGACTCCGGCTGGCGATTAGAAGGCGATGAAATAGCTATTACCGATGGCTTTGGCTTCGACCAACTTCTGACCGATGGCACTATGATTGGAGCCAATGTTGGTCTTTCCTGGGGCAGAATACTGGACGGAACTCTGAAAGGCGAAAGCATCATATCAATTTTAAGTTTTGAAGTGACAAAACCTCTTCTTCGCGGCAGTGACCGAAGAGTCGTGATGGAAGGGCTAACTCAGGCAGAACGAGATACGCTGTATCAGCTTCGTTTATTCAATCGGTTCCGTAAAACATTCGTTGTATCAGTTATCAGTCAATACTATTCAGTTCTCCAGGCGTTTGATGCCGTGAAAAACGCCAGGCGAAATTACAATACTCTGGACTGGCTTTATGAGCGAGTGGAGAAGCTTGCCAATGCAGGACGCTTACCAAAGTTTGAGCTTGATGGGGTTGCCCAGAACAGACTTATAGCTCTGGATAGATATATCGAGGCCGAGAAGGAGTACAAGCTGTTACTTGACCGGTTCAAAGTAACTTTGGGGTTGCCCACAATTGCGGAACTTCGGTTGGACCCTAACGAACTTGAGGGCTTAAGGACTGCGGAACTGGTTGAGCCGGATTTAAATGAAGCGGTAGCTGTCGAAACGGCATTGAGCGGTCGGTTGGACCTTCTCAATAGCGCCGATGTGGTAACGGACGCCCAGCGCAAAGTGTTCGTTGCCGCTGATGCTCTGAAAGCTCAATTAGATTTGGGTGTGAATACAAACATACCTTTGCAGGACCTTAGCTCGTCGAACGCAAAGGTATTCCAGGATTTATTTCTGTCCGGTCTGCAGGCAGACCTGCCTTTTGACAGGACTGCTGAGCAGAACGTTTACCGCAAGGCGCTGATAACTTTGAACCAAAAACAGCGGGATTATGAACAAGCTATCGATACGGTTGCGCTGGAAGTCCGTAGCGCCTACCGTGATTGGAGAGAGGCAGCGCAGCGGTATAAGGTGCAATCAGGGCAGTTGAGATTGGCACAAAAGCGGCTTAAGGACACTTTTTTACTGATGCAGTATGGTCGCGCAAACAGCCGACGTGTGCTTGATGCCCAGAAGGACCTGTTTGATGCTCAAAACGCCGCCACCAAAGCCGTGGTAGCTTATACCAGTGCGACATTGAATTTATATAGCGACACCGAGGTGCTTCAGGTGCGGCCGGATGGAATGTGGGAGAAACGAGGGATGACAGATGAGGGACAATGGACGATGGGTGATGGGCGGTAATCTCTGACAGGAAGAAGGTCAACAATGCGGTATGTCATAAGATTATTGGTAATTTGTTTGATTTTGTTTTGCCTGAATTCTGCTTTTGGAGCTCCTGTTATTCTCAATGAGTACAATGCCGTCGCGAACGACCAGTTTCTGGACGGCGGCAAGGCAGGCGATATTTATTTTGGCCGCATCCTCGGTAACGGCGGAAACTGGTTTGAGCTTGTCGTAATTACCGACCATCTGGATATGCGTAAGTGGAAGCTCGAGATTTTTGAAAATGGCTCGCTGGACAAAACCTTAACGCTGAAAAACCATTCTATCTGGTCGGATTTACGCAGCGGAACGATTATCACTGTATCTGAAAATGTCCCCAGTGATATAAGTTATAATCCCGCAGCCGGCGATTGGTGGATAAATGTCCAGGCACGCAACGGCGCCGATGGACAGTATATTGAAGCTTCCAATTTTCCCGTCAGCAATGATAACTGGCAGCTTCGGATAAGAAACGCCGCCAGCGCCATTGTTGTTGACAATACTGGCGAGGGGGTTAGTCCGGCAGGCGGAATCAGCAGCACGGAAATATTCAAACTTAAAACGGACCCTAACGCTTCAATCACTCCGAACTGTCCGGACTATAAAGATGACGATAAGCTCAGCACATTCGGTGCACCTAACCGGTGGGGTATGCAGGACCTCACCCAGTTGCGTTCTGTTATTGTGGAGACAGGCACGATCTCTCTGTCATATCCTGATGGCTTGGAAACCCTAAAAGGCGGCACCATTGCCACTATTTTGTGGACCAGTCAGGGAACCATTTCAAGTGTGCTGGTTGAGTTCTCGCTCGATGATGGGCTTACCTGGCAGGAGGTATATCCGCCAAACGTCGGCAATACCGGCAGCTACAACTGGCTTGTGCCGATGGTCGATTCTATCAAATGCCTGGTTCGTATCTCAAGTCGGGCAAATCCAGCCGTCTGGGATTCAAGTGAGTTGCTGTTCAAGATATACCGCTGCACAATAGATGGCGACCTCAGCGGCGACTGTGCCGTGAATCTGGTCGATTTAGCCATCCTGGCATCATATTGGCTGGAGTGTGCCAACCCTTACGACCCAGCGTGCAATTAACTAAACCTGGCTGTCCCAAGTAATTCCGGACAAGGTATTTGTTTGGAAATCGCGTGTGGGATGCCTTCTCCACATTTGCTCATTTCTTATAGCTGCTATTACTACCTTTGCATTGATGCAGGCATACGGGATTTTAGTGGATTTCCCCGTGTATTTCACTTATCCTGTTGTGACAGATTCAATAAAAGCAAATAGCATTCAGGGTATATGGTTTAGTATTTAGCCCGCCGTTTTGCCGTCAGGCATCTTGACGACACGGCGGGTCGGATGAAAGCAAATGAGTTCAAAAAAAGGTCTTTATAGATTCTCCGACATTGAAAAGAAATGGCAGCGGTTTTGGGAGGGGCACAGAACATTTGCAGCAAAAGATTGTGACCTTTCCAGGCCCAAATACTATGTGCTGGATATGTTTCCCTACCCCAGCGCCCAGGGACTGCACGTGGGGCACCCTGAAGGTTATACCGCAAGTGACATAATCGCTCGCTACAAGCGAATGAAGGGCTTCAACGTTCTGCACCCTATGGGCTGGGACGCATTTGGCCTGCCGGCTGAGCAATATGCCGTCGAAACCGGCACGCACCCCGCCGAAACCACCCAAGAAAACATAGACAATATGCGTAAGCAAATCAAATCCCTCGGCTTCAGCTACGACTGGGACAGAGAGGTTAATACTACCGACCCGAAATATTATAAGTGGACGCAGTGGATATTCCTGAAATTCTTTAACAGTTACTTTGACGAGAAAGAGCAAAAAGCCAGGCCAATCGAGCAACTGCCGATACCAGCAGGATTGAGTGAGCAGGAAAAGCAAAAATATATCGACGACCATCGGCTTGCGTATGAGGCGGAGGTAGCGGTCAACTGGTGTCCGGCCCTCGGGACGGTTCTGGCAAATGAGGAAGTGGTGGGCGGCGTCAGCGAGCGAGGCGGATATCCTGTAATCAGAAAACCGATGCGCCAGTGGATGCTGCGGATAACAAAATATGCCGAAAGACTACTTGAAGATTTAGCTGATGTCGATTGGCCCGAGTCGATAAAGAAACTCCAGACCGACTGGATTGGCAAAAGCATCGGCGCTGAAGTCGATTTTAAGGTCGATGGTTTCGATGAAAGGATTCGCATCTTTACCACCCGCCCGGATACGTTATTCGGTGCAACATATATGGTGCTGGCGCCTGAGCATGAGTTGGTTGATAAGGTTGCAAGCAAAGAAAAGAGAGCCGATATTGAAAAATACCGCCAGGAAGCTGCTCGCAAAAGTGACCTGGACAGAACGGATTTAGCAAAGGAAAAAACGGGCGAACCCACAGGCGCTTTTGCAATAAATCCGGTAAACAACGAAAAGATACCAATCTGGATAAGCGATTACGTCCTGATTAGCTATGGCACCGGCGCGATTATGGCCGTTCCCGCCCACGATGAGCGTGACTTTGAATTTGCAACGAAGTTTGGTCTGCCTGTGCGAGTTGTTGTCGCAGATGAAAGTATTCTAAACGCTCCCGATTTCACTCAGCAAGCTGTATACGAACATCTTGGTAATCCTGAGTTTGCATATTATCACCATGACGAGTATGGCGAACCAGATGCACCAGATGCATATTCAAGATATTTCAAACAATTTAACTTTGATCCAACATGGATTAAGCCTATCGAAACACATGGGAATGGGACTGCCTTTTTGCGTCGGTTTTCATGTCCACACGAACCACTTCCCGCTAGGATTGATCTTGATCTAATTCAAGTCGATGTTAGCTCTGCATGGGTTATAGATGGTATCGCTGTTAACTCAGGCGAGTTTACAGGTTTGAAAACGGCGGAGTTCAAGGAAAGAATCACAGAATGGCTTGCGCAAAAAGAGCTGGGCAGGAAAGCCGTCAATTATAAGCTGCGTGACTGGCTTTTCAGCAGGCAGCGTTACTGGGGCGAGCCGTTCCCAATCTTGCATACCAAAGATGGCCGTGTAGTCGGGCTTCAAGAGCAAGACCTGCCTTTGGAGCTGCCGCAAGTTGAAGAATACACCCCTTCAGGGACGGGCGAATCGCCGTTAGCCAATATCGGCTGGTGGGTGAACATAACTTCACCTGACGGGTCAAAAGCGAAACGTGAGACAAACACGATGCCTCAATGGGCCGGCAGTTGCTGGTATTATCTTAGATACCTTGACCCCAATAATAATCTGCAGGGCTGGGAGCCGGAAAAGGAAAAATACTGGATGCCCGTTGACCTGTATATTGGCGGTGCCGAGCATGCAGTGCTCCATCTTTTGTATGCGCGATTCTGGCACAAATTTCTCTATGACCTCGGCCTGGTCAGCACGAAGGAGCCGTTTAAGAAGCTCGTCAATCAGGGGATGATTTTAGGCGAAGATGGCCAGAAAATGAGCAAGTCCCGCGGCAACGTAATCAATCCCGATAAGGTTATCGCAGATTATGGCGCCGATTCGATGCGGCTTTACGAAATGTTTATGGGGCCTCTGGAATCAATAAAGCCCTGGAATATACAGGGCGTGGAAGGCGTGCACAGGTTCCTGCAAAAAGTATGGCGGACGGTAATCGACGAACAAACAGGTGAGCTTGCAGAGGAGGTTACCGACAGCCAGACCGATGAGGCGACGCTGCGGCTGCTGCACCAGACGATAAAAAAGGTCAGCGATGACATCGAGACCTTCGGCTTCAACACAGCAATAAGTGCAATGATGATTTTTGCAAATCACCTCAGTAAACACCCTGTCAGGCCCAAATCGGTCATCGAAAAATTCGTTCTGATTCTTGCTCCGTTTGCACCTCATATTGCCGAAGAGCTCTGGGAAAAGCTGGGCCATACCGACACGCTGGCCTGCGAGCCCTGGCCCGAATATGACAAAGAGCTGGTCAAAAAGAAAGAAATCGAAATGGTTATTCAGCTTAATGGCAGAATAAAAGGCAGGGTTACCGTTTCCGCCGATTTGCCTGAAGAGGATATAAAATTGCAAGCTATCGCTGCGGTAAGAACTGCTCTGGCTGGCAAAGAACCAAAAAGAATTATCGTTGTAAAACCCCGAATAGTAAGTATTGTTACTTGAACCATCTCAATAGACTTTATCAATGTGTACCGAAATTGAAGCAAAACTAAAGGTCGATTCGCTACAAAAGATCGAGCGTAAGTTATCTGAACTCGGTGCTACTTTCGTGGCAGAGCACCAGCAGACGGATTACCACTTCGATGATGCAATGGCGACCCTTGCCAGAACCGACAGGTGTCTGCGGTTGCGGTGCCAGAAGGAGGGCAAAAGCGAAAGGTTCTTTTTGACTTACAAGGGCGCCAAAGAAAAAAGCAGATTCAAAAGAAGGCAGGAGATAGAAATCGAAATTAAAGACCCTGATTCGGTCCGGAAGCTGCTTTCGGCACTGGGCTATGAAAAGGTATTGGTCGTTGAGAAAACCCGTCGAGCGTGGCGGCTTGGCGGCTGTGAAGTTGCTCTGGACCACCTGCCGCTATTAGGTGATTTTGTGGAAATAGAAGGGCCTGATGAAGAAAAAATCGCCGCGGTGCAGGGGGACTTAGGATTGTCTGGTTTGCCGCACATCCCCAAAGGTTACGCAGCTTTGACCAGAGCCAAACTCCGCGAGCTTGGCAAAAACAATTATGAAACCGAATGATGGATATATTAGTTACATCGTAAATCCAAAGTCTGGTGCCACCGGCAGCAAGCTGACGGGGCGGCTGTTCCAGGAGCACCTCATCAAAAAAGGGTTCAAGGTCAGGGTCAGTCTCACTAATTCTTTAGACCATGCCTGCGAGCTGGCTACCGATGCAGCGGTCGATTATGACTGTGCGATGGTCGTTGTTGCCGGCGGCGATGGCACCATCAGGGAGGTTGCCCACGGCCTGGAAGGTGGTGACAAGCCGTTGCTGATAGTGCCCTGTGGAACGGAAAATTTGCTGGCAAATGAATTAGGTCTTGATGGGAAATTAAAAACGATAATAACAACATTTGAGGCAGGATACACCCGGGCCCTGGACCTGGGAAGTGCTAATGGCAAATGCTTTGCTTCCATAGCAGGCTTCGGGTTTGATGGTCAGGTGGTCAGGCGTGTTAGCGAGCAGCGAAAGGGACACATAAGCCATTACGATTATTTCTGGCCAATATGGCGGACATTCTGGGGTTATAAATTTCCCACGATGGAAGTCCAGGTAGATGGCCAACAGATTTTTAATGGTTCCGGCTTGGTTTTTGTCGGAAATATCTCAAGATATGCCGTAGGGCTCCAGATATTGCACTTCGCTGACTTCGGCGATGGCCTGCTGGATGTATGTATTTATAAATGTGCGTCTCGGTTCCGTCTTGTCAAACATTCGATTATGACGGCTTTGAAACAGCATTTCCGCAGCAGCGACGTGATCTATTGCCAGGGCAAAATTGTCACCGTAAGCTCTAAAACTGATTGTATAATGACCCAGATTGATGGTGACCCTGGCCCGGTTTTGCCTGTTCAAATCAAGGTGATACCGCAGGCCGTAAATGTAATGATACCGGAAGGTGCCAGGCCGGCAGGCATAAGGGCAAGAATTAAGAGAACATTGGGATAAACTTGTTACTGAAACTTAAAACTCGAAATGCTCTGTAGAAAAGACCCACTGTCATTTCGACCAAAGTCCCGCACCAATTGGCCGCTCGCAAAAGCGTTAGAATTCCAGGTGTACAAAATCAGCCATCTATGTTCAATTGGTGCAGGGACGAAGTGGAGAAATCTGGGTTAGCAGCACTGTTGCATGCAGATTTCTCAACTCGCCCCTGCTTCTGTCTTCGACAGAAGACGCAGCGGCTCGCTCGAAATGACGTTCGGCATCGTTTTCTACAGAGCAAGCTCGAAACTGTGGAGAATTCACGAGGATATGAATAAACGTAATTTCAAGATTGGCGACGTTGAAGTCGGCTTGAATGCGCCTTTGTTTGTTATGGCGGGGCCTTGCGTTATCGAGAGCAAAGCTGGTTGCCTGAAGATTGCAAATCGGCTCGTTGATATTGGCCGCAAAGCTGATGTCGGAATAATTTTTAAGGCAAGCTTCGACAAAGCCAACCGCAGCAGCATATCCAGCTTTCGCGGCCCGGGTCTTAAAAAGGGTCTGGAGATTCTCGCAGCGGTTCGCCGGGAAACCGGCCTGCCCGTTATGACGGACGTTCACGAGCCGGCCCAGGCCGCTGTGGTCGGCGAAGTTGTCGATTGCCTCCAAGTTCCTGCTTTTCTGTGCAGACAAACTGATTTGCTCTGTGCCTGCGCGAGGACCGGCAAACCTGTGAATGTTAAAAAAGGCCAGTTTCTCTCACCATACGAAATGAAAAACGTCGTCGAGAAAATTTGTGCCTGCGGCAACGAAAAAATCACTCTTACCGAGCGAGGCACCTTTTTCGGATATAATCGGCTCGTCAACGATATGACGGCTATCGAGATTATGAAAAAGCTGGGTTTTCCGGTTGTGTTCGATGCAACGCACAGCACCCAGCAGCCAGGCGGCCTCGGTTATGCAACTGCAGGCCGGCGGGAAATGGCCCCCATCCTCGCTAAAGCGGCGATTGCAGCCGGCGCTAACGGCCTTTTCATTGAAGTCCACACCGAGCCGGAAAAGGCAAAATCCGACGCTGCCAGTATTATGCCGATTGGCTGGCTCGAAAATCTGCTAAAAGTTTGCAAAGAAATATTCCTGCTCGTACGCGGATAAAAAAGTGGCTCTGAATAAAAAATATCTGTATGGGCCGGTGCCTTCCCGCCGGCTGGGCCGAAGTTTAGGTATCGACATCGTCCCGCTAAAGCACTGCACCCTCGATTGCGTCTATTGCCAGCTCGGCAGAACCACCCAAAAAACCATAGAACGCAGGGATTATGTCCCTGTCGAAGCGGTTCTGGCTGAGCTAAGAGACACCTTGAAGAAGGGCTTGAAAGCCGATTTTATTACTATTAGCGGCTCTGGTGAGCCGACCCTTAACTCCCGGCTTGGCGACCTTATAGATGGCATAAAAAAGATTACCGATATTCCCGTAGCCATTATGACCAATGGCACGCTGCTCTATAGAGAAGATGTGCGAGCGGACTGTGCAAAGGCCGACCTGGTAGTGCCGTCGCTGGATGCCGGTGACGAAGCGGCTTTCCGGAAAGTGAACCGCCCGCACAGAGATATTAGTATTGAGAAGCTGGTCGATGGGTTGGTCACATTCAGGAAGGAATTCCCCGGCCGGATATGGCTCGAGGTGTTTCTTGTCGAGGGTTTGAATACTGATATTGCGGAAATTGACAGAATTAAGGGGCTAATCAAGCGCATCCGTCCCGATAAGGTTCAGCTCAATACGGCGGTCCGGCCTACAGCCGACCCCGCCATAAAGAAAGTGGATGCCGAAAAGCTGGAAATTATTGCCCGTCAGATAGGCGATGGCTGCGAAGTTGTCGCCGACTTACCCCCACGCCACAGTATCAAGGATATGCACGGCACATCTGAAGATATATTATCAATGTTGAAACGCAGGCCTTGCTCGCTGAGCGATATATCCTCTGGTCTCGGTATCCCCCCCAACGAAGCATTAAAGCATATCACCGAACTTCAACATCGGGGATTGATTGATTCCGAGGTAAAAAACGACAGGACCTTCTTCAAGGCAAGCTCCACGTAAGTGCCGCCCCCCTCTTACGGCCCGATAAATTTACACACAATCCAACCACAATTCGTCCTTAATTAGTAAAGACAAAATTCTTATTGGCCGATAAAAAACGGTAGGCATTTTCGCAAGTGGTGACTTTATTGCCCTTACGGAAAAAATGAAAAGAACAATGCGACAATTGGTTCTAAACAAGGGAAGGCAGAAGTTTATATTTCGTTACCAGGCCGGCCGTGAAAATGAACTCCTGGATGCTCTCATCGAACAGGCCGGGGATAAGCGGACGGATTTCGACTGGTTTGATGCAGCGGTGCTGAGTTTCAAACTTGCGCAGTCGCTTATTGGCCAGGCAGACGAGCTCCTGGGCAAAAACGCAGGTCCATAGATTTATGTGAATTAGTGCCGACGGCACCCGCCGGTTTAAGTGAATGTAATTAACGTTCTTGAAATCAAAAAAACTTTGCAGGTAGATTATGGAAGATAGCATGGTTATCCAGAAATTTTTAGATTATTTGAAATTTGAAAAGCGTTTTTCAGAACATACAGCCAAGTGCTATGGCGCCGACCTGGCTCAATTTGGTGAGTTTCTGATTGGCACCTCTGATAGTGGTGCGACAGGCACCGAGCCGATTTCGCTGGCCCACCAGGAGGGCCTGGCCACCGCTGTAGCAACGCAGACCGATTCTAAAATTGATGAGTTGCTTTTGTCGGTGGATGTCAACACCGTTCGAGCGTATCTGGCTTTCTTGAACGAGAGGCAATACTCCAAATCAACCACAGCCCGCAAGCTGGCTACGCTGCGCAGCTTCTATAAGTTTCTTGTTAAAAGAAATCATATCAGCTCCAATCCTGCTGCGGCAGTTAGAACTCCCAAGCAGGACAAAAAACTGCCGCGTTTCCTCGAATACGACCAGGTAAAGAAGCTGATCGAGACTCCGCCTATGGATACCTGGCTGGGCGCAAGGGACAGGGCCATCCTCGAAACGCTCTACAGCACTGGCATGCGGGTTAGTGAGCTTGTCGCGCTGAATATGGACGATATAGACTTCCTGGGCGAGGTCGTCCACATCAGAGGCAAGGGCAAAAAGGAAAGAATTGCGCCTATCGGCGCATCCGCTCTGCAGGTTATTCAGCATTACATTGAGTTCAGAAACAAACGAGCACAAAGCAATAGTAATTTTGACTCGAAGGTTCTGTTCGTGAACAAGCACGGCCGCCGCCTCAGCACCCGCAGCGTCCGCCGCAAAATGGATAAATATCTTAAAATAGCCGGCCTGGACCCGGCAATCAGTCCGCATACCTTACGCCACAGCTTTGCGACACATATGCTCAACAACGGCGCAGATTTAAGAAGTGTTCAGGAATTGCTCGGCCATCAGTCGTTATCAACAACCCAGATTTACACACATCTTACAACAAGAAAGCTCAAAGAGGTCTATGAAAATGCTCACCCCAGAGGCAGAAGCGAAAAGGACGCACCGCAGAAGCTGCCGAGCGCGTAATTGACCCTAAATGTGCGTAAACGAGACAGGCCGACTTCGGTATTTAGCCCCCAAGTTTATACTTGGGGGTTTTTATTCCTACACAGGTTTTTATTTCGTTAACCTGTCAACCAGCAAATCTTCAAAGGCGCTTAAATCCTTCCATTCGGTAGCGCAGTTAATCACTTTGGCTTTATCATCAATTCTCGTGAACCCATCATCAGTAACCTTGACGCCCAGCTTTTCCATCCCAACTAATTCCCTCGACATAGCTAAATAAATCGCCACCGTATCAAAAAGGGTTGTGCTGCTGCTATTGACTTTCTCATCAACACTTTTATTGATTTGCTCATCGGTCCAGTCCTTGTGCTCGTTCAAAACTCCCTGTCTATACCATACACGATAGTTCTCCATCAGCGCTTTTGTCAACGGGCTGTCTCTCTTGAGCACTTTTTGGAACTTGCGGTCCTTCAGTTGAACTATACCGCAGGTGTCTAAAGGAGTAATTGTCATATTCCATCGGGCCGTAAAAACCTTTTGTGCCTCTTTCACAAAGCTTTTAACATTATATTCAGCGTCGGGTTCTGCCCTGCCGCCATAACCTCGTCGGATACTGCCGTGCATCCCGACGAATTCCGCCTTTTCAGCTATCTTTGGCTCGCGCTCTAACGCAGCAGCGATATTGGGCAGCGGGCCTGTGGCAATCACCTTTATCTGGCTGGGCGACTTCATTATAGTGTCAATCAATGCCTGCACCCCATCTTTGTAAATCTTACCGGGATATGATGACAGGTCATAATCTCTTGCCCACCCATCCTGCCTGTGGCTGCCTTTGTGCTGTTGCACACCTATTCCAATCGGTATATCCGTTCTTCCTACCGTTTGCAGAAATTTAGCGACCGTTTTGGCCTTTGATTCAGTGTTGCCCACTGCGGTGGTAATTAGTTTGATGTCGAACTCCGGCGACCCAAGAAGCAAAGCCAGCGCCCACGTATCGTCGATATCATCGCATATATCCGTATCAAAAATAACGGCTATTTTCCCTTTCCCTGCTGAGAAAGGATTGCTGCTTGAAACACACGATATAGCTATCATCAAAATCAACACTACAACCCCCAGAACTGTAAGCCCCATTGATTTAATTGTTAGACCAAATCCTGCACATTTGGCATTTCTAAAATCTTTTATTCCTATCATAGATTAGTCTCCTGACCTTAAAAATCTTTATTTCCAAATCATTTGCAAATATAATGTAATTCTGGATTTCGTCAAAGCAAATCCGTTTTTGATAAGGATTCAGAGGTTCGAGAATGTATATCATACCAGCAATTGACCTGCGAAATAGTAAATGTGTCCGGCTTATCCAGGGCAAGTACGACCGCCAGATAACCTACCATGATGACCCGGTAAAACAGGCCAAAGAATTTATCTCCGCCGGCGCAGAATGGCTGCATATCGTTGACCTGGACGGCGCCAAACTCGGCAGACCTGTTAATACCGACACAATATCAGCCATTGCAGCACTTCGACAATTAAAAATTGAAGTTGGCGGCGGATTGCGCGACGAGGCCTCCATAAAACAACTGTTAGACATCGGAGTCGAAAGGGTAATAATCGGCACGAAAGCCGTGAGTGACTTCGAATGGTTTGGCCGGATGGCTAAAAGGTTCAGCGGCAAAATCGTCCTCGGCCTCGATGCACGCGGCTCAAATGTTGCTACTCACGGCTGGACACAGAAAAGCCCGCGAAAACTTCTGGATTTTGCAGTGGAATCTGCCAGGTTGCCCATTGCTGCAATAATATACACCGACATCGCTAAAGACGGTATGATGACAGGACCAAACCTTGAAAGAACAAAAACGCTCATCGAGATAGTAACCGTGCCCGTTATCGCTTCTGGAGGTGTAAGCAAAATAAATGATATTAAAGAGCTTGCTAAGCTGGGGGCCGCAGCCGTAATAATCGGAAGAAGCTTATACGAAGGCACACTCAATCTTTCAGATGCAATCCACATAGCTGCTCTTTCCTGATATGCCGGCCAATATTGGCCGGTGCATTTTAAGCTCCGTTTCATCTGGTTTTATAGAAAACTCCGTATTGCCAGTCAAGATTGACTTCTTTGTTGACGATATTTTAATATGTCGGCTGTTTAACGTTCGGTCTGAGAAGCACTATGCGCAAGCTATTTTCACATTTTGTCCTGGCCATTATCGCTGTGGTTGCCATTGCTGCCGTGGTCACACTGCTTGTTTTCTATAAGCTCCAGCCCCGGATAGAAGATATATTGGCTGGCTACAACGATAAAACCCAATACAGCGGATTGACAATTAGCTATCCTCTCGATGGAACGCTATTCCCTCCGGAAATCGTCCCACCTACATTTTACTGGAAGGATAATAACAGCCAGTGCGACACCTGGCTTATCACAATGAAATTCCAGGATGACCAGGGACGCCTGAATTTCCTCACCCGTATCCCCAGTTGGACGCCTCAAACAAAACTATGGGAAGACATAAAAAAACGCTCTCTGGAAAAACAGGCACAGGTCACAATCCTTGGTCTCAATCACTCCGACCCGCGAAAAATCC
>Ga0315295_10002405_pt1 | contig 15896 bp, 10 predicted proteins | sample YL17G14_0_MG_FD_204453 | JGI IMG/M metagenome (GOLD analysis project Ga0315295, IMG submission 204453) | Sediment microbial communities from Yellowstone Lake, YNP, Wyoming, USA - YL17G14_0 | ecosystem: Environmental > Aquatic > Freshwater > Lake > Sediment | place: USA: Wyoming | collected... | reverse complement strand
CGGGTACATAGTGGCCGGGCTGTGTCATAGCGCCGTTCTCCCGGAAGAACTCCGTTCTTCCAGGATATTTGTCGGCTTGAACCCTTTGAAAACAGCAATTTATCCATGTAATGGTGCTACAGTCTCCCTTTATGCTCGATTTCGACGGCGCGGCGGAGGACGGCGGCCAGTTGGTCGGCCTGGTTGAACAGGGCCCGGGGTGAGTCGCGCAGCTCGGCATAGACGTTGCGGATGCGGGCAAAGGCGTCGCCGGCGACGTAGGCGGTCTTTTGGGTCTGAAGGTGGCGGAGGATTTGCTCGTGTCGTTGTTCGTCCTCGGCCAGGAGCGCGAGGATTTTTTGGGCGGCGGGGTCCTGCGCGGCGCGGCTGCCGTCGAGGTAGAAGGCGCGGGCATCCTGTTCCATCTTGATGGCGAAATCGAGCAATTCCATAGCGGTTCCTCCGCCCGGTTCGGCGAAGAAGGGCGCCGACGCCTGGTCGGCCGGGGGGGACCGGGAGGCAGTGCCCTTTTTCGGGCCGTGGGTCGGTTTGACTGCCGAGATGCTAGCCGCTACCATCCGCCGGGTCAAGCAGGACGTCCGAGCAGGTGAGCATGGGACTGGCGCAGTTTCTGTTGTACGCGGTAGGGATTTCGCTGTCCGGGGTGATGGCGCCGGGGGCGGTGACGGCGGCGACGCTGGCGGCGGGGGTGCGGACACGGCACGCGGGGGCGGCGCTGGCGGCGGGGCACGGGCTGGTCGAGCTGCCGCTGATGCTGCTGATCATGGCGGGCGCGAACCGGTGGCTGTCGGCCAAGGGGTTTCAGACGGGCGTTGCGTTGGCGGGGGGCCTGGTGCTGCTGTGGATGGGGGTGGGTCTGCTGCGACAGTGGCGTGCGGCGGGACAAGGCGGCGGCGCCGCGCACGCGACGAGGCCGCCAGGGACGCCCGTCAAGGGAGAGGAACAAGGCGGACATGGATACGCCGCCCTACCGGGCGGGGCTAGGCGCAACTGGCGGGGGTTGGTGCGGACGGGGGTGCTGCTCAGCGCGGGGAACCCGTATTTTCTGCTGTGGTGGGCGACGATTGGGTTGGCGCTGAGCAATCAGGCGTTGGGATGGGGGGTGTTGGCGTTTGCGCTCTTTGCGGGGGTGCATTGGCTGTGCGACCTGGTTTGGCTGGAGGCGCTCAGCCTGGGGAGTTTTCACGGCCAGCGGGTATTGGGGCCGCGGAGCGGGCGAGTGATCCTGGCGGTGTGCGGGGCGGCAATGGTCTTTTTCGCGGTGCTGTTCCTGCGCGACGGTCTGGCCGGGGCGTGGCTTTGGCTGCGCGGGTGAACGGGGGCGCGGGCCGCGGCGTAGGTCGGCGCCGGCCGAGGGGGCGGTTTTACCCGTCTTGTTTGATCGTCAGGGTTGTTAGGCGCGTCGTTGCCGGCGTGCGGCCTGGGTGCGTTCGTGACTTCTATACGGGGCTGTGGCGTGGGGGCGACGGGGGAAAGATGGGCAGGGGGGATGAGGGGACGTGATCGGCTTCGTCGCAGGGGGCGGCGGGGGTACAGTGCAAGTGTGGGAGAAGCGGCAAGACTGGGCGAGCAGAGGGTGCGCCGGCGGCACGCGCTGGCGGCGGTGCTGGTCTGCGCGGCGGGTTGGTCGGCGGACGTGCCGGCCCGGCGGGGCGGGCTGAAGGGGGATGAGCCGGCGGTGCGACAGGCGGTCGAGCAGGCGATGGCCGAGGGTCATTGGCACGTGGCGGTGCGCCTGTTGGACGAGGCGTTGGCGGGCAGCGCCGTTGTCGACCGGGAAGAACTGCTGGCGACGGCTCGGCGGTGCCGGCTGCAGGCGCGGATCGAGGAGCGTTACCAGGACGGGAGCATCGGTCGGCTGATCGTTTCGCTCGAGGCGGAGCAGGCCCGCGCGCTGCGGGTTGAGGTGTGCCGGCGGATCGAGCAGGCGTATTACCCGGCGTTGGACGAGGGGGCGTGGCTGGCGCGAGTGCGCGAGACGTTGGCGGCGGCGGCGGAGTGCCGGTGGCTGGGGGAGTCGCTGGGTTTGGGCGGGGCGGGCGGTGCGTGGCGGTCTGGGCTGCAAGAAGCGATCGCCGGGTTGCCTGAGCACCCGAGCCGCGGCGGCGATCGGAGGGCGGGCGAGGGTGATCGGCCGCCGGGCGCGATGGAGGAGACGGCACGCGAACTGGCGGCTTGGGAGGGCGTGCTGAGTGCGGCGGCGGCGGGCGGGGAGCGCGGCGCGGGCGTGCCGGCGGGGTGGGCGGCGGTGGTGCTGGCCTATGCCCTGGCGGACAGTCTTGACGAGCATTCGTACCTGCTGAGTCCGCGGCAATACGAGCAGTTTCGGGCCCGGCTGGGCGGCAGTTACGTGGGCGTCGGGGTGGACCTGACGTTCGGAGGTCCCTGGCCGCGGGTCTTCGACGTGTTGGGCGAGAGTCCCGCGCAGCGGGCGGGCGTGGCACCGGGCGACTGGCTGCTGGCGGCGGGCGCGGTGTCGCTGCATGAGCAGTCCGAGGCGTTGGTGGGCACGCTGCTGGCGGGGCCGCGACACTCGAGGTTGCAGGTAACCATCCGGCGGGGCGAGCGTGAGCGTACGCTGGAGATGGAGCGCGACCTGGTGCTGGCGCCGAGCGTGCGGCAGGTGCGTGTGCTAGGCGGCGGGGCGTCGGCGGGCTATTTGCGGATTGCGTCGTTCGACCGCGACACGGCGGTGGAGTTGGTGCGGGCGGTCCGCGCCTTGCGGCAGCAGGGCGTGCGAGCACTGGTCATCGACTTGCGGTGCAACGGGGGCGGGGTGCTGGCGGCGGGTGTGGAGTCGGCGGGATTGTTCGTGCCCGATGAGGCGATCGTGACGGTGGTGGGGCGGACGGGGCGGACGACGCACGTAGCGGGCGACCTCTTGGACCGTTTCACGCTGCCGGTGGCGCTTCTGGTGGATCGGCACACGGCCAGTGCGGCGGAGATATTCGCGGCGGCGTTGCAGGAGCATGGTCGCGCGATTGTGATCGGGGAGCCGACGCGGGGCAAGGGGACGGTGCAGACCGTCTATCCCCTGGAGACTGGGGCGACGGGTTTGTGCGTTACGACGGCGTCGTACCTGCCGCCGTCGGGCCGGTCGTTTGAGGGCCGGGGCATCGAGCCGGACGTGCGGCTACGCGACACCGGGCCGGCGGCGCCGGCCGGGGCGGTACCGGGGACCAAAAGCGGCCCCGCGAGCCTGGCGGCCGCCGACCTACCAGGTTTCAGCCTCGATGAATGTCTGAACGGACGCGATGCGGGCGTGGCCCTGGCTTTGGAGGCAGTTCAGGCTCGACAACAACAATAATATAAAGGTGAGGTTTGGCGGCAGGCCGGGAAAGCTCGTACACCCAACCTGCCGGCGGCGAGCCGGGTTGCTTTTCTGCCGCCGCGACGCCCCCACGGTTCTCATCGGGGGCCAACCCACCCCGGGGGCGGGTCAGCCGCTCTTACTACTTGTGATGCCGGACCTTCCAGCGCGCCCGGCGTTTTTTAGAGCCGACCTTGCGTCGGCGTCTGGGCTTGCTCATGCCTGCCTCCCGTTGCCAAAGTTTTGTGCAGCCGTATCTTGCAGTGTTGCCGGGTCCGTCGGGACCCGACCCCTGCGGCCAGAGATGTTACGGGCGATTTGGTCCCGATGCAATGGGCGGCTGGTGAGAATTGTCCGGCGAGGCGGTCGTCGGCCCGTTGCCTGGCGCGTATGGCGGCGTAGCGGTCTGGTTCCGGGTCGCTCGGGGTGGGGTCGGCCGATGGCCCGCGGGAGCCGTTGACAAGCTGGTCTGACCGGCATAGCATTGTATGATTATGGCGGCTGGCGGGTAGGTTCCAGGCCTGAAGGCTGGCGGGGGGCTATGCACAGGGCCTCAGATGCAGGAAGGAAGGCGGGCATGGCTAAGAAGTTTGAAGGCAAGAAGATCCTTGTCGTGGACGATGACCAGGACATCGTGACCGCCATCATCGCGGCCCTGGACGACTTCGGCGCCCAGATCAAGACGGCGGGGGACGGCAACACCGCGGTGCAGATGATCCAGCAGGAAGTGCCGGACCTGCTGATCCTGGACCAGATGCTGCCGGGTCGGAGCGGTTTTCTGGTCATGGAGAGGATTCGGCCGCTACGGAAGGAGCCGAGCCGACTGCCGGTGATCATGATCACGGCGAACCCCGGCGCGCGCCACAAGGCGTACGCGCAGACGCTGGGGGTGGATGCGTATCTGAACAAGCCCTTCCGGATGGACAAGCTGGTCACGGCGGCGCGTGAATTGCTGGAGACGGGCAAGATCAGCCAACCACCCCAGCCGCCGCAACCGCCCAAGAAGCCGTAACGGGCGGCCAAGCAGGGTCGCGGGAAGAATCGCGGTCCGCGGTCCACGTCGTCCCCGCGTACGCCGGGTGGCGGCAGGGCGTCAGTTGAGATTCATCGTCATGAGGAACTCGGCGTTGGTGCGGACCTTGGCGAGGCGGTTCTTGAGCAGTTCCACGGACTCGACGGGGTTCATGTCGCTGAGGACCCGGCGGAGGCGATAGACCAGTTCCAGCTCCTTGGGGTCCATCAGGAGTTCTTCCTTGCGGGTGCCGGAGCGGCTGATGTCGATGGCGGGCCAGACGCGGCGGTCCACGAGGCGTCGGTCGAGGTGCAGTTCCATGTTGCCGGTGCCCTTGAACTCCTCGAAGATCACCTCGTCCATCTTGGAGCCGGTGTCGATCAGGGCCGTGGCCAGGATGGTCAGCGAGCCGCCGTGCTCGATGTTGCGGGCGGCGCCGAAGAATTTCTTGGGTTTTTGCAGGGCGTTGGAATCCACCCCGCCGGTGAGGATCTTGCCGGAATGGGGCACTTCGGTGTTGTAGGCCCGCGCCAGGCGGGTGATGGAGTCGAGCAGGATCACGACGTCGTGGCTGTACTCGACCATGCGTTTGGCCTTCTCGATGACCATTTCGGCGACCTGGACATGTCGGCTGGCGGGCTCGTCGAAGGTCGAGCTGATGACCTCCACATCGGGGCCGGTGGCGCGGTCCATCTCGGTGACCTCTTCGGGGCGTTCGTCGATCAAGAGGACGATCAGGTACACCTCCGGGTGGTTTTTGCTGATGGCGTTGGCCATTTTCTGCAGGAGGACGGTCTTGCCGGTGCGGGGCGGGGCTACGATCAGGCCGCGCTGGCCCTTGCCGATGGGCGTGGCCATATCGACGATCCGCATGTTGAGTTCCTCGGAGGTGGTCTCGAGGATGAGCCGCTTGTTGGGGTGCAGGGGGGTGAGGTCCTCGAAGGCCACCTTCTCCGACAGGGATTCGGGGTCCTCGTAGTTCACCGCCTCCACGCGCAGGAGGGCGAAGTACTTTTCGCTTTCCTTGGGGGGGCGGATCTGGCCGGCGACGATGTTGCCGTTGCGCAGGCCGAAGCGGCGGATCTGGGAGGGCGAGACGTAGATGTCGTCTGGGCAAGGGAGGTAGTTGTACTCCGGGCTGCGCATGAAGCCGAAGCCGTCGGGGAGCAGCTCCAGGACGCCCTCGCCGTACATCATGCCGTTCTGCTGGATGCGCTCCTTGAGGATTTTGAAGATGAGCTCCTGTTTTTTCAGGCCGGTGTACTCGGTGAGGCCCTCTTTCTTGGCCAACTCGTGCAGATCGTTGACCGTCATCTTCTGGAGGTCGGTGATGTGGAGTTCGCCGCGTTTGACCTCCTCGTATTTGAGGTGGGTCTCGTCGTCGTCGAGGAGCATCACGGGCCTTCTCTCGGCGGGTTCGGCAGGGGCGCGGGCGGTGTTGGCGTCGTCGTTGGCCGAGGGGACCTGCTCGCGCTCGGTCGCCGCCTGGGGCGACTCGTCCTGCTCTAGCTCCTCGAGGACCTCCTCGACCTTCTTGGTCTTGCGGGTCCTCTTGGTCTTGGTTTCCTTGTCCTTGGTACTGGCCCTAGGCATCTTCATTGCTCCTTCGCCCCCCTGATGGGGCGTGTGGGGGTGGCCGGGCCTCAACCCGGCGGTTGGTTGCGTGTTCTCTCTTGAGTTTACCCTGCCGTCGGGCGGGCCGGCTGGTTTGCCCGGCGTTCCCGAGGCTTGGCCGCCGCGGGGTCCACGGTGGACCCAAGGGGCGGCCTGGGGTTGTTTGACGGCGCCGGCGGCGAGCACCCCGCCTCGCAGTCGGAACCTGCCCCCGACACCATCCTTGGGCAACTCCGCACCGGCGGTCCGGCGGGCCTGACTTCAAGCACAGAGGTTCACTCGGCTGGCAGCACCCGGGCGAGGATGTCGGCCACCTGGTCGGCGACCGCCGCGTTATCGGAGTTGTTCCTCACGATATAATCGGCCCGGCTGGCCTTGTGCTCCAGCGGCCATTGCAGATTTTCGATTTTCCTGAGTTTTTCCCTCTCCCAGCCGCGGGTCCGCCGCAACCGCTCCCGCCGCACGGCCTCGTCGGCCTCGACGAACACCACCGCGTCGCACCACTCGTCCTGCCCGACCTCGCAAAGGAGCGGCGCATCCAACACAATGGCCTTCACCTCGGGATTCCCCTGATGCGCCTGCAGCAACTGTCGCTGCCGCTCGAAGACGAGGGGGTGCACCAGATTCGTGAGCCTTTCCAGCGCCTCGGGGTCGCCAAAAACGACCTGGCCGAGCCTTTCCCGGTCCACCTGGCCGTCGCCCGCCAGCACTTGCGGCCCCCACCAGCCCGCAATCTGCCGCACAACGTCCCTACGGGTGAGGATTTCGTGGTTAAGCTGATCCGCGTCTATTACCGCACAGCCCAGCGCCCCGAAATGCCGAGCCACTATAGTTTTACCCGCTCCGGGTCCGCCCGTCAAGCCAATTATGGGCTTGTTTCCGGTCATTTTCCAGGAATTCCGTAAGTACCTTATTTATAGGCAATTAAGACATGTTTGTTCGGCCTGGTTCGGTGGGGTTTCAGCCGGTGTCGCGCTCATCGGGGTCTGCCGTGGCGTCGTTTTCCAGCGCAGCACACCCCCGTTGCGGGCAGTGCCACAAGATCTCAAGGCTAGTCTGCCCAGGCGATTTTGTCAACCTCGGCTTGATCCGCAAGGAGGATACCCAACCGTGCTGCTCCGCGTGGTGCGACGGAGCCTATTTGCATTCGAGCCAGTTGGGGCCGGCGCCGACGTCAACGGTGACGGGGACGTCGAGGGGTAGGGCGTCGGCCATTTCGTGGCGGACGATCTCGGCCAGGTCGCGGGCGGCTTTCCGGGGGACTTCAAAGACCAGCTCGTCGTGGACCTGGAGGATCATCTTGAGGGGCAGGTTTTCGCGGCGGAGGCGGCGGAAAAGCCGCACCATCGCCACCTTGATCATATCGGCGGCGGCGCCCTGGACGACGGTGTTGACGGCCATGCGTTCGGCCAGTTGGCGGGCGGCGCGATTGCTGCTCTGGAGGTCGGGCAGCGGCCGACGCCGTCCCAGCAGCGTGGTTACGTAGCCCTGCCGGGCGGCGGCGGCAATCGTCTCGTTGATGAACCGGACGATCTTCGGGTAGCGTGTGAAGTAATCGTCGATGAACCGCTTGGCGTCGTCCACCGACGCGCCGATGGCCCGCGACAGGCCGTAGGGGGTCTGGCCGTAGATGATGCCGAAGTTGACGGCCTTGGCCTTGCGGCGCTGCTCGGCGGTTACCTGGTCGAGACGCACGCCGAACACCTGCGCCGCCACGAAGCGATGGATGTCCTGGGCGGCGGCGAAGGCCTCCCGCAGTCCCGCGTCGCCCGAGAGGTGGGCGAGCAGCCGCAGTTCGATCTGGGAGTAATCCGCCGCCAGCAGGACGTGGCCGGGAAGGCCGGCGACGAAGGCCCGTCGAATTTCCTGGCCCAGCGCGCTGCGGACGGGGATGTTCTGGAGGTTGGGGTCGCTGCTGCTGAGCCGGCCGGTGGCGGTGATCGTCTGGTTGAACGAGGCGTGCAGGCGGCCGGTGGCCGGACAGATCATCGCGGGCAGCTTGCCGACGTACGTGCCCTTGAGTTTAGAGAGTTGCCGGTATTCGAGCATGAGCCGGGGCGCCGGATGGCGCCAAGCCAGGGACTCGAGCACCTCCTGGTCGGTGGAGCGGCCGGATTTGGTCTTTTTCAAGGGCGTCAGATGCAGCTTGTCAAAGAGCACCTCGGCCAGTTGCTTGGGTGAATCAACGTTGAACGGGCAGCCGGCGGCGCGGTGAATCTCGCCCACCAGTTCGTCCAGCCGCGCGCCCAGTTGCGTCTCCAGCTTCTTGAGCACCGGCACGTCCAGGGCGACGCCGTTATATTCCAACTCGGCCAGGACCTCGACCAGGGGCATCTCCACGTTCTGGAACAGCCGGCGGCGGTCGTCGTCGGTGAACCGGCGGGAGAACAGCTCATACAGCCGCCAGGTTACCTCGGCGTCCTCGGCGGAGTAATCGGCGGCCAGGGGCGTGTCCACCTGGTCAAAGGTGAGCTGTCCCTTGCCCCGGCCGAGCAGGCTTTCCAGTTTGATGGTGTCGTGGCCGAGGAAATCGAGGGCCAGGCTGTCGAGATTGTGCCGACTGCGCTCGGGGTGGAGCACGTAGGAGGCGACCATGGTGTCGAAGGCGACGCCCGCCAGCTCGATCCCCGCGCGGCGGAGGATCACGCTATCGTACTTGATGTTTTGGCCGACCTTGGCGACCTGGGGGTCGGTCAGGATGGGCCGGAGGCGTTCCAGCGTGGCCGCCCGGTCGAGGCGCCGCTGGCCCAGCGGCGCCTGGAGAGGCAGGTAGTAGGCAACGCCCGCCTGCCAACAGAAGCTCAGGCCCACCAACTCGGCCGCCACCGCGTTGAGGCTGGTCGTCTCGGTGTCCACCGCAAAGGCTCTTTGACGGCTAAGCTCGCGGTGGAATTTCTCGAAGGCCTGCGGCGTATCGACCAGTCGGTGGTCGGCCGGGGCTCGAGCGCCCGAGGCGGCAGTGGCGGGGGTCTTGGGCGGCGGCTCAGCGGCGAAAGGCAACTCGCCGGGCGGCCCCGCCGCCGGGGTCTCGGCCGCACCGCTCCGGTCCTCGCCGACCAGGGCCGCCACCTCCGCCAGTTGCTCCAGCAGCCGCTTGAACCCCAATTGCCCAAAGATGTGCTCCAGCGCCGGCCGGTCGAACGGTTGGACCCGCATGGCCTGCCAGTCCGGCTCAATCGGCGCCCGGCAGTCGATGGTCACCAGCTGGCGTGAGAGCTCCAGTTGCTCCAGGCAAGCCCGCAGGTTCTCGCCGCGCTTGCCGCCGATCTCGTCGCGGTGGGCGAGAACCCCGTCCAGGGTGCCGTACTTCTGAATCCATTGCAGGGCCGTTTTGGGACCCACATCCGGTACGCCGGGGACGTTATCGGACGTATCGCCCTCCAAGGTGAGCACGTCGATGACCTGGTCGGGGCGGAGGCCCTTCTTTTCCAGCAAGCCGGGGGGGTCCAACAGCTCCCCGCTGCGGGGGTCGTAGAGCGACACCCGCTCGCTCAGGAGCTGCTCCAAGTCCTTATCTTTGGAGCAGAGGAAGCAGTGGTAGCCCCGCCGGCCGGCGAGGCGCGCCAGGGCGCCGATCACGTCGTCGGCCTCGTAGCCGGGCAGGCGAATCAGGGGGATGCGCAGGGCCTGAAGGACCTGCTCGATCCGCTGGATCTGGCGGATGAGATCCTCCGGCATGGGAGGGCGGTTGGCCTTGTAGGCGGGGGAGAGGCGGTGGCGGAAGCAGGGTTCAGGGCTGTCCATCGCCATGACCCAATGGGTGGGTCGGCGCTCCTTGAGCAGCTTCAGGAGCATGGTGATGAAGATGAAGGTGGCCTTGGTCGGTTCGCCGCTGGGGGCGGTGAAGGCGCCGCCGGTGGGGGCGTAGTAGGCGGCATAGATCTGGCTATGGCCGTCGATGACGTAGAGGTCCTTGCTCATCGGCTCTCCGAACGAGGCCCCGCGGGTCGGCGGCGACGAGGAGGGGTACAACCTGCGGTTGATTCTAAAGTTACGGCCGGCGGCGGTCAAGGGATTCGGGGGCGGTCGTCGGCCCGGCCCGGCGGGCCGGGCCCCCGCCTGCCGCCGCCGGACCCTGGGTGTTTTGGGGTTGACGCTCCGGCAGCGGGCGGGCATAGTATGGGCAGTTTGACAAGCTCACCGAGTCCCTGGGCGCCGCAGCGAGAGGCGCCTGACGGTGGAGTGTAGGGGAGTAACTTCCTGCCAGAGGAGTCGAATATGGCGGTGGCCAGAACGACAAGCGAACCCAAGAAATCGATGCTGATCACCCTGGTTGTCTTCATCGTGCTGTTCCTGGCGGCGGCGGTGTTGGCGGTGATGTTCTACATGAAGCAAAGCCAACTGATCAGTGATCGAGACCGATCCCAAAAAGACCTCCGGGACATTGCTAGTCCGTCCGAGCTGGTCGAGATCAAGCCGTTGCTGGCGGGCGGTCGGGTCGGGGTCACGGCGGTGGGTCGGCTCAAGGAGGACATGCGCTTCATCGGCGGCCTGGTGTTGGGCCAGGACCTGAGCGGCGAAGGCGTGGTAGGCCTGCGCGACCGTGCGGCGGCGGGCCTGGGGCCGCTGCAGGAATTGCTCAACGAGGTGACGCAGTTGCAGCTCCTGCCGCCGGAGGAGTTGAAGCTGCAGCGGGGGTTGGCCCCGCTGGTCGCCACCCTGGTGCAACTTACCAAGACCCTGGTGGACCGCATGGCCAGCGCCGATTACCAGGCGGCGCAGCAATATGAGAAGTCCCAGCAGACGGTCGAGACCTTCAAGAACGCGAACGCCGAGCTGACGGAGAAGTTGACGCTGTCGCTGACCTCCGAGAGGGCGCAGGAAGAGACCTACAAACAGTGGCGCGACCAGAGCGCGACGCGTTACGAGCAGATGGTCCAGAAGCTCGAAACCGACAAGCAGCAGGCGCAGCAGCAGGCGGATAAGCTGACGCAGGAGAACCAGGCCCTGCGCAAGGAGATTGAGAAGTATCAGGCCACCGTGGGGCAGTTGAACCAGCGGTTGCAGCAGTTCCAGCCCAAACCCGAGACCGAGATGGCGGCGTTGGAGCCGGACGGTTACATCGTCCGGGTGGACGAGCGGGATCAGGTAGCGTACATCAACCTGACGCGGGCCGAGCCGATCTACCGGGGGCTGACGTTCGCGGTGTACGACCGCTTCCAGCCGATCCCCAAGAGCGGCAAGGGCAAGGGCGCCCTGGAGGTGATCGAGATTCAGGACACCTTCAGCAAGTGCCGCGTCACGCAGTACGACCGGACCAATCCGATCACGGAGGGAGACATCATCGCCAACCTCGTCTGGAGCCGGGACAAGAAGTTCCGCTTCTGCCTGGCGGGGACCTTCGACCTCAATGGCGACGGGGCGCCGGATGCGGACGGCTTGCAGCAACTCACCCGGTTGATCGAGCGGTGGGGCGGCGTGGTGACCGAGGCGGTGTCGGTGGATACGGACTTCTTCGCGGTGGGGGCGGCGCCGGCCTTGCCGGTCAAGCCGTCGGATGAGTTCACGGCCTCGGCCGAGGCGGTGCAGGCGTTTCGTCAGGCGCAGGAGAGGCTGACGCAGTACGAGCAGAACCGCCAGGCGGCGGTGGCGTTGGGCGTGCCGACCTTCAACCTGAGCCGCTTCCTTTACTTTATCGGATACTACGGGCAGAGCCGGCTGAGCGGTTGATCCCGCCGCGGGCCGGGCCCTCCGGACGGGGTTTATCGGATGTTGCGGCGGGCCCGGCGGTGCGGCTGAACAAAAAAATCGCTCCGGCGGGGAAAAACCGGTTGACTGGGCGCTTTCTTGTGCTATATTTCCTTAGCGTTCTGGAAAGAAAGGAATCCAAGAAGAGTTTTCTTTTCTCCTCCTTTAGTTGGTGAAGCAGGGCAACCCCTCCTGTCCTGCTTCGCCTTTTTTTCTTCGCGGGCGTACCCCCGGTTTGGTTTTGGCAGGGACGGGCGATCAGCCGGGGGCGCGGGCCGACCAGCGCCGGCGACCGGCCTGCCGCAGCCCCTAATCACAGGAAAGCTGTGAGACAGCCTCGAAGAAGGTAGGGAAGGGGGGTAAAGGGGGCTGAGCTCAGGGGGCTGGTGAAGCGGTGGGTGGACTGAGCCGGGGGCGGCTGGGCGGGATCAGCTTAAGTGCTTGGGGGAGTTTGTGTTGCGCTGGTGGGCGGGCGGCGGGGGTGGTTTTCGCTACCGGGTGGGGCGGGGGGCGGCTACAATGAACAGCTTACTTGCCGAGCAGCGGAGTCCGGTGCGCTAGTGGGAGCGGCGGGTCGGGCGAGAAGCTGAGCACGGCCCTGCAGGTGGGCGGGCGGAAGGTCATGGCGGAGAAGTACATCGTCATTCGCGGCGCCCGGGAGCACAACCTCAAGGGGATTGACGTGCGGATCCCGCGCGACCGGTTTGTGGTGATCACCGGCCTGTCGGGGTCGGGCAAGAGTTCGCTGGCGTTCGACACGATCTATGCCGAGGGTCAGCGGAAGTACGTCGAATCGCTCTCGGCCTATGCGCGGCAGTTCCTGGAGCGGATGCAGAAGCCCGACGTGGAGGCGATCGAGGGCCTGCCGCCGACGATCGCCATCGAGCAGCGGTCGGGCGGCGGGCACAATCCCCGCTCGACGGTGGCGACGACGACGGAGATATACGATTATCTGCGGCTGCTGTTCGCCCGGGTGGGCGAGCCGCACTGCTGCTTGTGCGGCAAGCCGATCCGTAGTCAGACGGCGCAGCAGATCGTCGAGGCCGTGCTGGCCCTGCCCGCCGAGGCGCGGATTCAGATCGCCGCGCCGCTGGTGCGGGGGCAGAAGGGCGAGCACGGGGAGGTGCTGCGGCGGATCGGGCGGGACGGGTTCGTGCGGGTGCGGGTGGACGGGGAGTTCCTGGACGTGCAACAGGTCCAGCCGCTGGACCGCAAGCGGGCCCACACCATCGAGGTGATCGTGGACCGGCTGGTGGTGCGGGAGGGGATTCGGCCGCGGCTGGCGGACTCGGTGGAGATGGCGCTCAAGCAGTCCGGCGGGCTGGCGCTGGTGCTGCGGGAGGACAAGGCCGGCCGCTGGCGCGAAAGCTACTACAGCGAGAAGTACGCCTGCCTCGACCACCCCCAGGCGGCCCTGGCGGAACTGTCGCCGCGGTGTTTCAGCTTCAACAGCCCCTACGGGGCGTGCCCGGCGTGCGACGGGTTGGGGACGATCCTGGAGTTCGACCCCGATTTGGTCGTACCGGAGGCGAGCCTGTCGCTCTCGGAGGGGGCGATCGCGGCTTGGCGGCGGGGGGGTAAGCGGATGAACATCCTGTACAATCGGCTGGTGCGGCAGTTCTGCCGGGCGTTTGGCGTCAGTCCGGACCTGCCCTTCAGCCAGCTTCCCTCGGCGGTGAAACAGGCGCTGTTGTTCGGCAGCGGGGCCGAGGACGGGTCCGGGCCGAGCTTCGAAGGGGTGATTCCCAACCTGACGCGCCGGTTCCGCAAGACCGACAGCGAGTTCGTCAAGGCGCGGCTGAGCGCGTTTCTGTCGGAGCAGCCGTGCCAGGACTGCCACGGGGCGCGGCTGCGGCCGGAGTCGCTGGCCGTGGCCGTGCAGGGCAAGAACATTTACGAGGTGACCCGGCTGAGCATCCGGGAGGCGCGGGAGTTCTTCGAGACGTGGAAGCCCTCGGCGGAGCAGCGGGAGATCGCCCGGCCGATCCTCAAGGAGCTGCGCAGCCGGCTGGACTTCATGATCAACGTGGGGCTGGACTACCTGACGCTGGACCGGACGAGCCGGACGCTCGCCGGCGGGGAGGCGCAGCGGATTCGGCTGGCCACGCAGGTGGGCGCGGCCCTGGTCGGGGTATGCTACGTGCTGGACGAGCCGTCGATCGGGCTGCACCCGCGCGACAACGCCAAGCTGCTGGGGACCATCCGGCAGTTGGTCGAGCTGGGCAACACGGCGATCGTGGTGGAGCACGACGAGGAGACGATGCTGGCGGCCGACCACGTGATCGACATGGGGCCGGCGGCGGGCGCCCACGGCGGCGAGATCGTCGCCCAGGGCCGTGTGCCGGACCTGATCGCGTGCGAGCGGTCGCTGACGGGCCGGTACCTGTCGGGCCAACTGCAAATCAAACTGCCGGAGAAACGGCGGCAGGTGAACCTGTCGTATTGCCTCGAGCTGCGCGGCGCGGCGCACCACAACCTCAAGGCGCTGGACGTGCGGTTTCCGCTGGGGGTGTTCGTGGGCGTGACGGGCGTGAGCGGCTCGGGGAAGAGTTCGCTGGTGAGCGAGACGCTGCTGCCGGCCCTGCGGCGGCGGCTCACCGGCGCGGGCGAGCGGCCCGGGGCCCACCAGGGGCTGGTGGGGGCGACGCGGATCGACAAGGTGATCGAGATCGACCAGAGCCCCATCGGCCGCACGCCCCGCTCGAACTCGGCGACCTACACCGGCGTGTTCGACCTGATCCGCGAGCTGTTCAGCAAGACCCGGGAGGCCAAAATCCGCGGCTATACCCCAGGCCGGTTCAGCTTCAACGTCAAGGGCGGCCGGTGCGAAGCCTGTCAGGGCCAGGGGACCAAGAGAATCGAGATGCACTTTCTGCCCGACGTGTACGTGGTGTGCGAGCAGTGCCAGGGCAGGCGCTACAACCGCGAGACGCTGGAGGTCAAGTACCGCGGGCGGAGCGTCGCGGACGTGTTGGAGACGCGGATTGGGGAGGCGCTGGCGTTCTTGGAGAACTTCCCCAAGATCAAGCACCTCTTGCAGGCGCTCTTTGACGTGGGGCTGGGGTACGTGGCGTTGGGGCAGGGGTCCACGACGCTCTCCGGCGGGGAGGCGCAGCGGGTCAAGCTGGCGAGCGAACTGGGCAAGCCCAGCACGGGCCACACGCTCTACATCCTCGATGAGCCGACGACGGGGCTGCACTTCGCGGACATTCACAACCTCCTGGACGTGCTCAATCGGCTGGTGGACAGGGGCAATACGGTCATCGTGATCGAGCACAACCTGGACGTGATCAAGATGGCCGACTACCTCATCGACCTGGGCCCCGAGGGGGGCGAGGCGGGCGGGCGGATCGTGGCGACCGGCAGTCCGGAAGAGATTGTGCGGTGCGGGGCCAGTTACACGGGGCGATTTCTCAAGGACAAGTTGCGGCCGGGCGAGCGTCCGGCGGCGCGTCCGGCGGCAGCAGGACGTGGATGACGCCGGCGAGGAGCATTCCCAGGAGCAACCAAGGGGCCGGTTCGAGCAGGATGTCCCTGCAGGCGCGCAAAAAGCCCGTCAGACCAGTCCGGGGCCTTACTTGTTTTCCGGCGCGCTGGTTTTACTTGACGAACTGCGCCAGGACGTTGTCCAGTTGGCGCAGGGCGGCTTCGGACCGGCCGCGGACGCTGCCGACCGTGAGCGCGCGCAGATGCTCGGTGAGGAGAGCGCGGGCGGCGGACAAAAGGGCGGCGCGCGCGGCGGCGATCTGGGTGAGGATGGCGCTGCAGTCGGCGCCGCGATCGATCATGCGGGCGATGGCGCCCGACTGGCCCTCGATGCGGCGGAGACGAGCGACGAGTTTCGGCTTGTCGTTGCTGCTGCGAGTCTTCTTCTTCCTAGGCATACACACTCTCCACGCCCCCGGGTTGCCACCGACCTTATACCCAACAGCGGTATTAAATGCTAGACGAGCGGGCGGGGGAAGTCAACCCCCAATTTGGGACATTTGGCGGGGCCGGCAGGAAGGCGGGGCGCCCATTGGGGGCCGGCCGGGATGGCAGTGCGGCTGACCGGCCGAGGAGAAAAACGGGTTGTCAGGGACGGACCTCTTGCTGTGGCGTGAGTCCATAAGTTGCTTATGGCACTGAACTTAAGCTGATTCCCGCGCGGGGAAGCGGCCGGGTGAGTTGGTGGGGGGTAGGGGGTGTGGGCAGGGGCGGCGGGAGAAAGAGAACGGCGCTGCTGCCGGGTTACAGCAGCGGCGCCGTTTCGGTAGAAGCCAGGTTGTTACC
>Ga0315295_10002403_pt1 | contig 15902 bp, 15 predicted proteins | sample YL17G14_0_MG_FD_204453 | JGI IMG/M metagenome (GOLD analysis project Ga0315295, IMG submission 204453) | Sediment microbial communities from Yellowstone Lake, YNP, Wyoming, USA - YL17G14_0 | ecosystem: Environmental > Aquatic > Freshwater > Lake > Sediment | place: USA: Wyoming | collected... | reverse complement strand
AAAACAAATAATATCAGGGGCGATTTCTGTCGGCGCATTCTCGGCATTTCTGGGATCGGTTTTGCTCATGATAAAGCCCATTAAACGTCTGAGCAAAGTGTATACAGTTATTCAACAGGCGCTTTCAGCGTCAGTAAGAGTCTTTGAGATACTTGATACAGAATCCTAGATTAAAGAAAAAGAAAACGCGCGCGTTCTAAACAAATTTGAAAACAGCATTGTTTTTGACCACGTGTGGTTTAAGTACGACAACGACAACGATAACGTTCTTAAAGATATAAGTTTTGAGGCTTTGCAGGGCGATATCATAGCTATTGTAGGGCCGAGCGGCGCGGGAAAAACAACATTAATCAATATGATTCCGCGTTTTTATGATACGGTAAAAGGCAGTATCAGAATAGACGGAATCGATATCAAAGATGTGACATTAAAATCTTTGAGGGATTTGATAGGCGTTGTTACTCAAGAGACGCTGCTTTTTAACGATACGGTTTATAATAATATATCATACGGCAGCAGGAATTTTTCCAAGGCCGATATTATTAAAGCGGCAAAAATCGCAAATGCGCATGATTTTATCGAAAAAATGCCGAAAGGATATGATACGATTATAGGGGAAAGAGGGTTTCTCCTTTCCGGAGGCGAGAGGCAGAGGGTTTGCATTGCGCGCGCCATATTCAAGAATCCGCCTATTCTTATATTTGATGAAGCGACATCTCAGCTGGATACGGAATCAGAAAGATTGGTTCAGGAAGCGATAGACAGGCTGATGCGCGGACGAACGGTTATTGTAATCGCTCATAGATTAAGCACGATTACGCATGCAAGCAAGATTATGGTAGTTGACAAAGGCAGGATTGTAGAAGTAGGCACTCATCAGGAACTTATTGATAGATACGGTCTTTATAGGAAACTCTACGATCTGCAGTTTGAGAAGATGGACGCCGCGGCGTAAAGTGCGCTGTGTGCAATGTGCTTTGTGCTATGCGCTTTGGGCTTTTGGCTTATAGCTCATAGCCCACAACGGATCTGCGATAATCTGCGCATAAAATAGAGGAGGTATTTAAGAAAATATGGAGATAAATGACATGAAAATGGTTAAGCAGCTTCTTGAGGCGGGGGTGCACTTCGGCCATCAGACAAGCCGCTGGAATCCGAAAATGAAAACGTACATATTCGGAGAAAAGAGCGGGGTGTATATAATCGACCTCGAAAAAACGAACGAACTGTTAAAAAAAGCGGCTGAATTTATGAGGGATGTTGCTAGGGCAGGCAGTTATATCCTTTTTGTCGGGACAAAGAGACAGGCGCAGGATATAGTAAAAGAGCAGGCCCTGCGGTGCGGCATGTTTCACGTAACCCAGAGATGGCTCGGCGGTACCCTGACCAATTATTTGACTATAAGAAAGAGCGTGAAGAAACTGGAAAAATTTGAAAATATGAAAAATGAGGATACCTACAATTCGTTATCCAAAAAAGAGAAAGTGCATTTGGATAAAGAAATAGGCAAACTTAACAGAATGATGGAAGGCATAAGAAAGATGGACAGGCTTCCGGGCGCTTTGTTTGTCATTGATTCCAAAAAGGAAGAAATCGCCGTAAAGGAAGCAAGGAAATTATCGATACCGGTTGTCGCGCTTATCGACACGAACTCCGATCCGGAATTGATAGATTATATAATTCCCGGCAATGACGATGCGATAAAATCGATAAGTCTCATTACCGCGTTTATTGCTGAAAGCATAATTGACGGAAGAAATCAGTTTCTTGTGGCAGGCGCCGCGCAGGACGAGAAAAAAGAAGAAGCCGGGAAGTTTATCGACGATAAAGAGATCGAGGGGCTCATTGAAGGCGACATCAAGCTGAAGGAAAGCAAAAAAGAAAAGAAAGATGAAATTATAGCAAGAAAGAAGAGAAAGGGACGCATATGATAGACGCAGTAAAAAAACTGAGGGATAAAACAAATGCGGGGATAATGGATTGCAAGATTGCCTTAAAGGAAGCCGACGGCGATATCGACAAAGCCATTGAAATATTGAGAAAAAAGGGAAAGGCAACTGCTTCGAAAAAAGCCGGGAGAATTGCTAAGGAAGGCTGCGTGGAAAGCTATATTCATCTGGGAGGGAAAATAGGGGTTCTTGTCGAGGTGAATTGCGAGACGGATTTTGTGGCAAGAAACGAAGAATTCAGAAAACTCGTTAAAGATATTGCCATGCAGATTGCCGCGGCAAAACCCGCTTTCATAAAAATAGAAGATGTCCCCAAAGAAGCAGTCGAAAAGGAAAAAGAGATTTACCGAGAGCAGATTAAGCAGGATGAAAAAAATAAGAAAAAACCAAGTGTTGTATTGGACAAAATCGTAGAAAGCAAACTCCAGAAATTTTATGAAGATTGTTGTCTTTTGGAACAGCTTTTTATAAGAGACCAGAATGTGAAGGTGAAAGATATTATCGATGATGCAGTAGCAAAACTCGGCGAAAATATAGTTGTAAGAAGATTTTCGAGATTCCAGCTCGGAGAAGAATTGTAATGAAGGCCAAATATAAACGCATAGTGCTTAAAATAAGCGGAGAAGCGCTTCAGGGGGAGCGAAGTTACGGCATAGACCCGGATACGCTTAAGGATATCGCGTTCGAGATAAAGGACTTAAAGGCGCTGGACGTTGAAGTTGCGATAGTTATAGGCGGGGGGAATATTTTTAGAGGGCTCAAGGCATCCGTTACCCAGGGCATGGATAGATCCACAGCCGATTATATAGGCATGCTTGCTACTGTAATGAACGGGCTTGCGCTGCAGGATGCGCTGGAAAGAATCGGCGTATTTACCAGAGTCATGACGGCTATTGAAATGCGGGAATTGGCGGAGCCATACATAAGAAGAAGGGCGATAAGGCATCTTGAAAAAAATAGGGTTGTCATATTTGTCGGAGGCACGGGAAATCCTTATTTTACGACGGACACAACAGCCGCTTTAAGGGCGAAAGAAATCGGCGCGGAAATAATATTCAAGGCAACTAATGTAGACGGGGTTTACGCAAAAGACCCGGAAAAATACAAAGTAAAAAGAGTTTTTAAATCTTTGAGATATATGGATGTTCTTAAGAAGCGTTTAAAAATAATGGACGCTACGGCTATAAGTCTCTGCATGGACAATAATCTTCCCATATTGGTTTTCAATATAAATAAAAAAGACAACATAAAAAAAGCCGTGCTGGGAAAGGAAATAGGGACTATTGTAAGGGGGTAGATAGGTCTATGAATACGTCAAAAGAAATAAAAAGAGATACCGAAGATAAAATGAAAAAAACAGTTGAAGCGACTATGAGGGAATTCGGGACAGTGAGGGCAGGCAGGGCCCAGACAAGCCTTGTGGAAGGGGTCGTGATCGATTATTACGGAACGCCGACGCCTATAAAGCAGCTCGCGACGATTTCCACGCCCGAACCGAGGCTTATCGTAATTAATCCCTGGGATAAAAGCATTATAGGCGAGATTGAGAAATCGATATTAAAAGAAAATTTAGGAATCACTCCTAATAATGACGGAAAGATTATACGCATTACCGTGCCGCAGCTCACGCATGAGCGGAGGGAAGAGCTTAAAAAAATTCTTAAACAAATTGCGGAAAACGGGAAGGTTTCTCTTCGGACCGCAAGACGCGTTGCCAATGAACATCTTGATAAATTGGAGAAAGATAAGAAAATAACCGAAGACGATAAGTTCAGCTCCAAAGACGATATGCAGAAGATGATTGAAAAATACGAGAAGGAGTTGGATAAGCACTTTTTGGATAAAGAGAAAGAGATACAGGAAGTGTGACGAGCTATGAGCTTTGCGCTATGCGCTATGAGCTATAAACTCACAGCCCATAGCTCACAGCCCAAAGCACATAGCACAAAAGTGCCCCGCTAGCTTTCTACTTCGCTCGAATATTTTTATGTTCGAGCTTCGTAGAAACGAGACGCTAGCGGTTAGAGCTATAGAAATTCATAGAAGTGCCCCGCTAGCTCATCTGGCAGAGCACCGCTCTTTTAAGGCGGCCGTGAGAGGTTCGAGTCCTCTGCGGGGTACCAAATTTGCGAAGCAAATTTGGTAGAGCAATTGAGCAATAGAAAATAGAACAATAGAGCTGAAGCTCAATTGCGGTCTATTGGTCGATTGTTCTATTGTTCTAAGGAACGAAGTGAGCGACAGGTTCGAGTCCTCTGCGGGGTACCAAATTTGCGAAGCAAATTTGGTAGAGCAATTGAGCAATAGAAAATAGAACAATAGAGCTGAAGCTCAATTGCGGTCTATTGGTCGATTGTTCTATTGTTCTAAGGAACGAAGTGAGCGACAGATTTATTTGTGGCCGCGAGGAGCAAGACGTCTTATAGCAAAAGCCATAAATACCCAGAAAGTCGAAAGATATTTCGGCAGCTAAAATGCTCGCTACTCGCTCGCATTTCTAAACGCTGCCTCAATATCATTTTTATTTCATAAAAATGAAGCGCTACGAACAAATTCCTCATACGGCGGATATCGCCATTAAAGCTTATGGCAAGGACCTGAAGGAACTTTTCTTTAATGCCGCATACGGAATGTTCGACATAATTGCCGACTTATCAAATCTTAATAAAAGCGTTTCCATTGATGTAAATCTCGAAGCCCCTTGCCGCGAGGAACTTTTAGTGTCGTGGCTTGACGAGCTTCTTTATAATTTCTATACGAAGGGCATAATATTCTTTGAATTTGACATAGTTGATTTGGCGGACACAAGAATAATGGCGCATGCCCACGGAAGGCTTGTCGGCGAGAATAGAAATAGGCTTAAAACAGAAATAAAAGCGGCGACATACCACGATTTAAAAATCGAAGAAGGCGAAGACGGCTATACAGTGCAGATTGTGTTTGATGTATAGAATTAAAGTCAAAACTCAAAAGTCAAAACCACAACTCAAAAGTTAAAACTTTACGAGATTTAATTATGCAGGAAACTCAAATTAACCTTGAAAAAATAGACGAATACAGATGGCGGATACCGAAGACGGGCGCTATGCGCGTGCCGGGTGTGATTTACGCAGACGATAAGCTATTGGCTGACATAAGAAAAGATAAGTCCCTCCAGCAGGTGGCAAATGTAGCCACTCTTCCGGGCATATTAAAATATTCGCTTGCCATGCCGGATATTCACTGGGGTTATGGTTTCTGTATAGGCGGAGTTGCGGCAACCGACGTTGATGCGGGAGGCGTAATTTCGCCCGGCGGTGTAGGTTTTGACATAAACTGCGGCCTGCGGCTTGTGAGGTCGAATTTAAACGCTAACGACATTAAGCCGAGGATTAAAGATTTGGTCTACGCGCTTTTTAATACCGTTCCTGCCGGCGTGGGTTCGGAAGGAAAAATCAGGGTAAGCGCGGATGAGGAGAAGAACATACTTGTTAAAGGCGCGGCATGGGCAATCGCTAAAGGTTACGGCATAAAAGAGGATTTGGAATTTACGGAAGAAAAAGGTTCGATGCAGGGCGCGGACCCTTCGAGGGTTTCCGAGAGGGCTTATGAGAGGGGTAAAAGGCAGTCGGGCACATTGGGCAGCGGCAATCATTTTATAGAGGTTCAGGCGGTAGACCAGATTTATGACGAAAAGACAGCAGAAACATTCGGCATTAATAAAATTGGCGCAATAACTATAATGATACATTCCGGCTCGCGCGGTTTCGGTTATCAGGTTTGCGATGAATACTCGAGAAGCATGATTGGAACGCTTTCCAAATACAACATTTCTGTTCCGGATAGACAACTTGCCTGCGCCCCTGTCAAATCAATAGAAGGCCAGGCCTATGTCGGGGCGATGGCGTGCGCCGCAAATTATGCCTGGAACAATAGACAGTGTTTAATGTATCTTGTTAGAGAAGTATTTGAGAAATTTTTCGGAAGAAGTTTTAAGGATTTAGGAATGGATTTAGTCTATGACGTCGCGCACAATATCGCAAAATTCGAAAAATACAATATTGACGGAAAGGAAAAATTACTTTGCGTTCATCGTAAGGGCGCCACGCGCGCTTTCGGGCCCGGGCACCCTGATTTGCCGCCGCGTTATAAAGACGCGGGGCAGCCTGTTATAATTCCCGGCGATATGGGGAGACAATCGTTTCTATTGGCAGGGACTAAAAAAGCAGAGGAAACTTTTTTCAGTACGTGCCATGGCGCGGGACGCGTTCTCTCGAGGACAGCGGCTATAAGTGCATGCCGCGGCCGTTCTATTTCCAAGGAACTCGCGGAAAAAGGCATTGTTGTTATGGCTACGGGAAGAGGTACTTTGGCAGAAGAGGCGCCTGAGGCATATAAGGATGTTACGCAGGTAGTTGGAGTCGTGCACGGCGCAGGCATATCGAAGCTTGTATGCAGAATGAAACCGCTCGGTGTGGTGAAGGGGTGATTATTCGGTGCTCGGTGCTCGGTTCTCGGTGCTCGGTAAGAAGTTCCCGAGAATCTAGAACCGATAACCTAGAACCGAAAACCGATAACATAGAATGGTAGGTGAATATGCTGGATATAAAGTTTATAAGGGAAAATACGGAAGTTGTAAAAAAGGCCGTTAAGGATAAAGGCTTTAAAGTGGATATAGATGAATTCATAAAATTGGATAAAGAAAAGAGGGCGCTTACAACTGAAGTTGAAGCCTTAAAATATGAAAAGAATAAAAAATCGGATGAAATAAGCGCTTTAATGCAGAAAAAACAGAATGCAAAGGACATTATCGACTCAATGAAGATAGTATCCCAAAAAATAACTGAAATAGAGGCAAAAGTGGAGGATATTGACAAAAAATTAACATATTTTATATATAATATCCCAAATATACCTCATTCAAGTGTTCCTGTTGGATCTGGCCCAGCGGCAAATAAGGTAGTAAAAGAGTGTGGTAAAGTACCTAACTTCAAATTCGAACTTAAAGATCATATGATATTGGCTAACAGCCTTGACATAATTGATTTTGGTAGAGCGGCAAAGATTACAGGCAGCGGATTTGCTTTATATAAAGGACTCGGCGCGAGATTGGAGAGGGCATTATATAATTTTATGCTTGATTTACATACAAAAAAGCACGGTTATTTGGAGATTTTCCCTCCGTTTTTGGTAAATAGAAGGAGCATGACAGGTACAGGACAATTGCCTCTATTGGAAGAGGATATGTATAGGCTAAAGGACGATGACTATTTCCTTATACCGACAGCAGAAGTCCCCGTTACGAATCTGCACGCGAACGAAGTACTCGATGAGAAAGATTTACCTATATATTATACGGCATATACCGCGTGCTTCAGAAGGGAAGCCGGGAGTTACGGAAAAGACACGAAGGGTTTAATAAGGGTGCATCAGTTTGATAAGGTTGAACTCGTTAAATTTGTAAAGCCGGAGACGTCTTTTGACGAACTCGAGAAACTGCTAAAAGACGCGGAAGAGGTAATTGAACTTCTGGAATTGCCTTACAGGGTTTCTATGCTGTCGACAGGCGATATGAGTTTTTCGGCGTCAAAATGCTATGATATCGAACTATGGGCGCCGGGGACAAAAAAATGGCTTGAGGTTTCAAGCTGTTCGAATTTTACCGATTTTCAGGCAAGACGTGCCAACATAAAGTATAGCCCACAGCCCACAGCCCAAAGCCCAAAGCCCAAATATGTTCACACGCTTAACGGTTCGGGAGTTGCCCTGGCGCGGCTTGTTGTCGCGATTCTTGAAATCCATCAGAATGAAGACGGCAGCGTAAATATACCGAAGGCGCTTCAGCCGTTCATGGATGGAATAGAGAAAATAGCAGCTAGGGGCTAGCTTTTCGGTTCTAGGTGCTCGGTTCTAGGTGCTCGGTACGTCTTATCGAGAACCAAGAACCTAACGGCGTTATGAAGATTATTAAATATGTCTTCGGAGTTCTATTAGTTCCTCCTGCGATAGGATTTTCAAAAACATTTTATACGGAACTTTCGCAATCGCCTTTTATAGGCGGGAAACTGCACCTTTTTGTATGGGGAATAATTCTATATATGCTCATGCATATTTTAATTTATAAACCCAATTTTTTTTACACATTCGGCCATGAAGCGGTTCATATTCTCGCGACATGGCTTTGCGGAGGCCATGTTACGTCTTTTAATGTCTCAGGCTCAGGCGGCAGCGTGACAACTTCAAAAACAAATTTTTTTATAGAATTAAGCCCGTATTTTATTCCCCTTTACACGATAATACTGATTATTCTGATTCCTTTTCTAAAACATAGAGTGGAAGAGCCGAACATCATACCCTTTTATATTTTTTCTTTGGGTTTTACTTTAGGTATGCACCTCATCATGACGGCGGAATCGCTCAAAATAAGGCAGACGGACATCTTAAGGTCGGGTTATGTTTTTTCATACCTTGTTATATACATAGCGAATATAATAATAATTTTTCTTGTTCTTTCATTTTTCGTAAAGGGCCTTGTAATAAAGACTTTGTTTACTAAAGGATTGAAATATTCGGGGATTATATATAAAGCAGCTGTGACAAGATTATTTTAAATAAAGGAATAAATCGATCATCGTCCGCCACCATAGGTGGCGAGACGATTTTGCCAAACGTTTTCAAATGCAAAATCGGAGGAGTGGCAGAGCGGTTTAATGCGGCGGTCTTGAAAACCGTTGTGGGCGTAAGTCCACCGTGGGTTCAAATCCTACCTCCTCCGCCATTCTGCTTCGCTCGAATACTCTTGTTCTTCTTCGCTGAATACCTGCCTGCCGGCAGGCAGGCTTGTCGTGTTCAGCTTCGAAGAAACTTCGTGTTCGAGCTTCGCAGGAATAGTAAAGCAGAATGTTTCTACGAAGCTCTACCGGTGTTAGCGTAGTGAAGAGCGAAGTAGAACACAAAGACAAGCATAATCAAGAAGATTGCAGAGCGGCTCTCGCATGACTCAGGTCGCGAGGAGTATAAATGAGGCCATAACTTATGGAAGGCCAGTAGTGGCCGACATAAGTTATGTGGCCGAATTTACTCCGAGCGGATTTCGAACAAGTATAGGTCGCGAGGAGCAACGTAATTATGGCACAATAGCGTCAGCCCTCGAAAATCGAATATAGGTTGTAACTTCGAGGCCAAGCCCTAAAATATATATTTAGGTATTAGGGAAACGTGCAAAATGAAGACCCGAGCCCGATATCTCCTATTGTTGCAAAAGATTTATAGGAGGAGATAAAATAGAACCATCTCCTATTTTCACAATTCAAGGCCTTTGCCAAAAGAAAACCGATATTTTTGAGCACCTCTTGCTTTTATCCAACGAAATCCCGCGAAGCGGGGCAAGGGGCGGAAATAGGTTTTAAAAGGAGCTGTTTTAGTGATAACATTCTAACACGGCTTTTATTCCTTTTTCAAACTCCTTCTTTCCACCGTGAGATGGATGTCTAATATAAGTTATTTGCTTACTAGGGAATAATTCTTTTAGTATAGTCTCACCAACGCGCCCAAGAGAACACAGCTTAGTTGGTTTAAACAAATCGTAAACGCTCTGTAAATACTGCTTACCTTCTTCTATTTCAACAGCAGTGGGACTCCTATTACTTTCGCGCACACCACTAATGTGCGGATGAAATGGAAAAGCATTCCAAAGTACAGGAACAGGCTTGTTATCTTCTAAAAACTCCCATAAAATCGCTGCTGTATTTTCAGAAGCTACCTTACGAAGTTTGATTTTACCACCAATATCCTTAAATATTTCGTGCTTTGAATTTTTAATGATATCCCCGCTAGTAAATGGTATACCTGTAAGCCTACATCCTTTATATCCCGGAGCTTCGCCTATCATCAACACATGATGATTATGCTTAAGAAGCCATTTAAAATATAGCTTTAGATTATTGCATATATCTTTGTTTCCGTACGGATTATAAACCGTGCTTGATGACTTTCGTTTCGATAATAGTTCCAAAAATTTCTCTAACATCTATGTTTACGGTTATATAACTTTTCTAGCACTATTTCCTTATCTTTTATCCTGCCCCAGTAACATCTACCGTTAGCCCTGCACCTTTCACATGTTTTTACAATATTCATGCGCCCAGTAGCAGACCCTAACTGTTTCATGACTCGCCTCGTTTCACTTTGATATTTCCAAACAATATTCTTTGCCGAGTTCTTTTTACCCTTCAGATACCGCAATACCCTACTGATCTCAATTTTTATTTTTAGCGGAGAATTGCCCCAGCTTACCAAAGCAGGCCTTGATGAGTAATGCGTTCTTTTGCATTCTTTTCTTGGCAAGAGAACAGATTCTGAAGATTTAAAACCCAGCTTAGGCCTTAAAATCTTTTCACCAACTTTAAAGTAGCCTACGACCCTATTTTTTGATTTACGCATAAGATTCGTATACCGGGTATAGAAAATAACATACATATTTCGTTCGTCCCGTTTCAAAATACGCTCTACTTCATGAGGATGACAACCCACATCATAAGATAAAGTCTCGAATTTTGGATATTGATAATGATTTGTGTTTGTAGGATTACACTTAAAGAAATCGCGATGCATTATATCGGGTGAGAATAATTTGCACGTTTTTGGCATCTCTGGCAAAGAATTATAATAAAATAATATCCAAATCATTTTTAGTTTTTAAATGGCGGAAATCCAAACATCCTTTACTTCCTCGAATAACTCTGGATTATCAAAGTCGGCGGGACGTATGTTTTCCTGCGGCTTATTAAAAAGATAATCCCCTTCCTTATAAAATCCTGCCGTTATCAACCCAGAACAAAGAAACCTTTTCTTGCTGCTAAATAATCTATGCAGAAGTAGGCCAATTTTAGCATAAATAATCGTTAAAGGAAACCAAAAGAATTGCAAAACATCATAAGGCAAATTATTCATCGTAGCCCACCAGAGAGCCACCTTATAGCGCTTATGCTCACCTTGATTCTTGCGCTGCATAACTTTTATCTCATACCCTCTATCAGCATATTCTTTTTGCAGGTTTATAAGGCGTGACCGCGGGATACTCGCTTCAATCGCGGTATAACCGCCAAGGCTGCCGGCAACGTGGGTCCATTTGGAGCTATCGCCATATCCGGCCTTACGCTGGAGAGTCTGAATCGCGGGCTTACGCGTAGCAACTAAAATAACGAAGCCAATTTTAAGGCTATTGGGATCTAATAAAACCCCCTTCTTAAGTTTGCAAAATCAACATTGTTATTTTTGTCAACTTAGGGCAAAGCTCCTTCATTTTAACCAAAACTCACCCCAGGGGTGAGTTTTGGTTAATTCCCTCGGGATGTAGAGAGGCAGCATGAAGGAAATTTAGAATCCGTCCTTGACAATTTTGAGATCAATTTTTTATATCTCAAAAACGTCAAGGGCAAAAGATTGGTTCTGGAACTTTATATTTCCGCCTAAAGGCGGATCCGCCGATCTTTGTGGCGGAAAAAGAGCGCCGATTATTTTTCTCGACGGAAAAAATTTACCGAGATTTTCTTTCGGATACTCCATATCCTACTTGGCGGTGTGTTCACCGCCTTGTTCGAACTATCTTCAAGGGAACCCTTGAAGGAAAAAATTCTGTCATTGCGGGCCCCGAAACTTCGGGACGAAGCAATCTCTAAAATAACGTCCAACGCTGGCTCGGCATCGCCCCGCCACTAGCGTAAACAAGCGAGGCGGGGCTTGTGTCCTCCTCGCCTGTAGTATATATGAGAGCGATTCATCGGCTCGTCGTCCACCTGCTGCCTGCCTAACCTAAAACTCGTGGACGGCAGCAGTGCCGAGCCCTCAACCGAAAGACGCAGGCCTGCCTGCCGTAGGCAGGCAAAAAGGCAAATTTTGGGGCGCGGCAAAATTTGCCTTTCGCCCAATGACTCAAAACCATCAAAAATGCCTCAATGAGCAAATTTTATTACAAAGATTTATAATTTGTAGTATAATAATGCTTGAGTAAGTAGACTTTCATAAAAATGCTACCATAATAATGAAATATAGTCAATGAGAAATATGCTAGGCGAAAATATAAAGAAAATCAGAAAAAAAAGAAAGCTGACACAAGATAGACTTGCTCGAATTGCTGATATACCATATACGAGTATTACAAAGATAGAAACGGGAGTTATTAAAAGCCCATCTGTGCAAACAGTTGCTAAGATAGCAAAAGCATTAGGTATATCGGTGGATGAATTAATAAAGGGAGTAAGTGATGTCTAAAATTAAAACAACAGAGGGCGAGTTTAGAAGTCAAGTTGTCACCTGGCTCAACATGTTTATGAAAGATAAACCATGCCCGTTTGAGATTGCTACCGCTGATCCGTCGTTAAAAGTTTCTGAAAAAGAAACTAACTTCCCAGATATACAGCTCTGGCTCAATAGAAAAGCCGAGCAAGGATTTTGTGGACTGGAATTAAAGACTCCCACAACCGCTGTCGATGATGAAAAATTACTTGAAGAAGCCATTAAAAAAGCTCGTGCTATGAAAGCTAGTTATTTTGTTACATGGAATATGCGTGATACCGTTATTTGGGAAACGCCACCCGCGGGAAGGACGATAAATAGAGAAAACCGCAAAAAAACCTATCCTTCGATTTCTCAAATAGATACCGCTGATGATCTATGGGACCGTTTTAAATCAGGATTGCTTCAAGCGAGAATTATTGAATTATTAGATGATTTAAGCCGCCTATATCATGAAGGTCATCTTTATGAGATAGATGTCGATGCTACATTCTTTGTAAAGATACTTTCTGAGGCTACTAAAACACTCTGGCCTTATGTTCACCAATCTCTAAAAGAAACAATTGGTAAAAATATTAAATTTAGAAAGGGACTTCAAGACTGGGCAATAAAACAAGCCATTGCTAATTTTGAAGACGAAGCTTTTTATGAGACAGTATCTCATCAAATAATATATCGTCTTTTAGGGAAAATCCTATTTTATCAAACTCTTAAGCGTTTTCGAGAAGATCTACCAAGGATAGATTTTAAAGGAGTAAGACCAGAGGAAGTTCAAGACAAACTGAACGAATTGTTTGAATTGGCTCGAAACATTGATTATCAAGCAGTATTCGAGGAAGACTTCCCGGATTCTGTAATCTTGCCAACCAAAAGCATTGAAATTCTTGTAAATTTAATCGATGAATTAAATAAGCGTAATTTTTCAAGAATGCCTCAAGATGTTATAGGGCAGGTTTTCGAAAAACTTATTCCTCAAGAAGAACGTCATGCGTTAGGGCAATATTTTACACGCGAGGATCTCGTAGATTTAATTTGTGGGTTCTGCGTTCAAAAAAAAGATGATAAAATTCTAGACCCAACCTGTGGTACAGGGACCTTTCTTATTCGTGCGTATGATCGCATAAAGAACTTCGGCGAACGTGATCACAAGAAATTACTGTCACAACTTTGGGGAATTGATATTGCACCATTTCCTGCAGAATTAGCTACCATAAATCTTTATAGACAGAACCTCTCAGATTATGCGAATTTTCCAAGGATAATCACCAAAGATACCTTTGAGATAAAGCCCAATCAATCTTTTGAATTTCCGCCGCCTAAACCCATGCCTACCAAAAAAACGATTTCTGAGCAAATGCCAGCTTTTGATGGAATAGTTGGGAACTTCCCATACATAAGACAGGAACTAATCGAACGTCAGCTTAAAGGTTATAAAAGGAAATTGGAACAAGTACTTGAGCAGGATTGGAAAAGCGAATATAGAGAGCTATTCGATAAAGACGGAATGCTCCGACTTTCAGGACAAGCAGATATTTATGCTTATCTATTCTTTCATACTACAAAATTCCTTAGAGAAAACGGTGGAAGGATTGGAATTGTGACCTCAAGTGCTTGGCTAGAGGTAGATTATGGGTATGAATTGCAGAAATTTTTCTTAAAAAATTTCAAGCTTATCGCTATTTTAGAATCCTTAGCAGAAAATTGGTTTGAAGATGTGCCAATAATAACCGCAGTTACCATTTTAGAAAGGTGCAAAAATAAAGATGAAAGAGATAATAATTTAGTAAAATTCGTGAAATTTAAAAGTCCGCTTAGAAAAATTATACCTCAGGATTTAAGATCATTTTCCAGTAATAATCGTTGGGCTGCCATAGATAGATTAATTGCCGCGATGGAAAGGGTGGGGACAAATTATTTAAAGATAGAAGGTAAAAATATTATAAACACATTATCAGGACCAGCTACTTTTGAGGATAAGGATATTGTAGTAAGAGCTTTTAAGCAGGCGGAACTTTTAGAAATGCTGGAAAAAACAGGTCAGACAATAAAGTGGGGCATGAATATTCGGGCGCCGCAGATATATTTTGATATTTTAGAAAAGCGTCGAAATAAATTTATATCTTTGGAGAAAGTCGCTGAATTACAAAGAGGCATAACTACTGGTATAAATGAATTTTTCCATTTGAATGAGGAGCGCAGTAAACATTGGAAAATCGAAAAAGAATTTTTGGTACCCATTGTTACATCTCCCAAAGAAGTAGAAGGACTAATTATTGAACCCAAAGATGTTGAGTTTAAACTTTTTCTCTGTCATAAAACAAAGGCAGAACTACTGAAAGAAAAGAAACAAGGCGCATTGAGTTATATAGAATGGGGAGAAGCACAAGCTACCAAAGAGAAGGGCGGATATAAAAAAGGCGGTATTCCTTTCCCAAAAGTTGCTTCTGTTTCTAATAGGAAAATTTGGTATGATGTAGGTGAAAGAAAGCCTGGGGATTTTATTATAAATAGATTTATAAGAGAAAGATTTTTCTTTCCTATAAACAAAGCAGAAGTCCTTTTAGGAGATGTAGTTTTTGAGGGTAAGTTTAATGATGAAAAAGATGCGCCGCTTTATATGGCGTTATTAAATTCTACGCTGGTATTTTTATTGGTAGATGTTTCTAGCCGATTTAGCATGGGAGACGGTTTCCTAACTTTTTATGGTCCAGATATAGCCGAATTGCTTATTCCTGATGCGAAATTTATTTCTGATAAATATAGAAAAGAAATATTGGAAGCATTTAATGAATTATTGAAACGGCCCATAAAGGTAATTTCAGAAGAAGTAAAGATGAAAGATAGACAAAAATTTGATTTTTCAGTCTTAGAATCTCTGGGATTAGACCCTAAAAAATATTCGACTCTTATTTACGATAGCTTAGTAGATCTCGTACAAGAACGTCAGAATTTAGGAGCAACACGCAAGAAAACTCGCAAGATAAAGGTAGATCGGGATATTGAAAAAGTAAAAGAAGAAGTCATAAAAGAGATTATTCCTGATGGTCTAAAGCAATTTCCTGATGCATTTTTGGGTGTAGGGCTAAAACAAGATCAATTTAAAGAAGTTTCAGTACCGGGAGAATTGTTGAAATTGGGCAATTTCTTTATGGGTACACAAGAAGTAATATCAGATAATGGTTTTGTTTATAAAGCACAAAGTGCGTATGAGGCAAAGTATATTGTCTATGCGCAGAAACCCAATTCCTTTATTATAAAAATTCCAAGGCAGGGCCTAGTTGTAGCAAAAGCAGTAACGGATTATGAGAGATATCTTAAAAAACTAAAAAACCAGTTCTTCAAAACTTTTTTTGACCGGACGTTAGATCATAAATTATCAGATACTTTAACGCAAAGAATTTTTGAAGAATTAAAACTACCCGAAGCGAAAGGTTAGAACTTACAGATGTTCTAAAAATGACACCATGCTATCGTGAACTAGGGCGTTCCCTAATAGGATGGCATAAAATGATAATAATTGCAGAGAGCAGTGGGAATGAGTAGAGATGACGTTTGGGATATAAAAAATAGACAGCAGACACAGATCAAGCTGGATATACTGAGAAAATATTTAAAAGCATGGGCAATTATAATTGGGTCCCATTTTCCAGTAGCATACTTTGTTGATTGTTTCTCAGG
>Ga0315295_10002402_pt1 | contig 15905 bp, 16 predicted proteins | sample YL17G14_0_MG_FD_204453 | JGI IMG/M metagenome (GOLD analysis project Ga0315295, IMG submission 204453) | Sediment microbial communities from Yellowstone Lake, YNP, Wyoming, USA - YL17G14_0 | ecosystem: Environmental > Aquatic > Freshwater > Lake > Sediment | place: USA: Wyoming | collected... | reverse complement strand
GTGAATTCGGAGGACGTCGCCCATCTCAAGGACGTGAAGGTGAAACGAAGGATTGTCATCACGAAAAACCAGACCGGACGACTCGACGGCGTGGAGCTCGTGCCATTGTGGCGCTTCATGCTGGAGGACAAGGAACGGCACATCGCGCGCTGAATGCGGTCTGCATCTCACTACATGCGAACCGACTCATCTCTCGGGCTTGGCATATGCTGAATACGCCTTCAAGTATCTCCTAAGGAGCCAGAGAACGAAAACTCTATCATTGTTCTTCGCTTGAGACCGTTCGAGGGCATTGTAGTAGCTGTTACGATTCCCATACGGTATGTCGAGGAGCGGGTATCCGTTCTTTTTCAGAACGAAGTTCATCAGCAGCCGGCTCACCCGACCATTGCCATCATAGAACGGGTGCACAGTCACGAGCCTCAAATGAACAGCTGCTGCAAGCTCCACTGGATTTAGAGACTTCTTGGCCCGGTCGTACCATCGGAAGAACTCTCGCAGCATAGGATACACCTCCACTGGGCTTGGAGGCGTGAAGCGGCTTCCGGATATCCAGACCTGATGAGCTCTAACCTTGCCTGCGATGGCGGGCTTTGTTTCTGCAAAAAGCTGTTGGTGCCAGTAGAGAATGATTTTCAGGGACAGATCCCGATCATATTCCAAGACTTCGCGAAGCACCCTGTCATGTGCCTCTGCCTCTTTGATATCGGCGATCGGTTTCGAACGCGGACTCACCCCCCTCTCGAGAAGATCCGCGGTCTCGCGATAAGTAAGCGAGGACCCCTCTATCCGGTTCGTGTCATAAGTGAACTTGACAGCGAAGAAGCGCGCATTCTTCTCAATGGCGCTCTGAGGCAATGTCTTGAGTTCTTTTGCGTAATTGGAGCGAATAGCCTCAAGGAGAGGATACCAGCGCTCCTTTGCTATCTCAGCGAGGAACTCTCGTTTGACCTCCTCAAGATTGGGGGGCAGTTTGACTCCGAGGTACTTCTCACGGGCTTCATATCCGTCTGCCGTCCTAAGAGTATGTTGAAGGTAGAAGTACTGCCTCTTTCCGACTAGTCTCTTCCTGACAGTGACCACAACAACTCATTACCCTCACACATTAATAAATCTTCCGGATATTTTCAAAATGTGAGGGTAGGGTATTGACATCACGTTCGAGACTGACGGTTCATATGCCATCTGATGTAGATTTCGAGATAGCAATGGACTTCACCGCTGGATTGGCGAGGTGCTTGAGTTAGTGTTCGTCTTCGATCCCTATGCATAGATCCCGAGGGACCCTGATATTTCAAGCGGGACAGAAGAGATAAATCTCTCTGCCTTTCACGTCGACATGGGCGATCAGTCCTGTCTCTCTGAGGAAACTCCTACCAATGACGCTGGGAATGGGTATCGTTCTTGTCTCTATGACTCTGACTAGTCCCTTGCTTTTTGTCTTGTCCTGCTTTGGATTTCTCCCACAAATCACCTCGGGGATTTCGAATGACACGGTCTGTCCGTTTGTGTCGGTAAGGAACAGGCGCACATTCCTCAGAGAAAACGCGACCGTCGTACCACCCCACCCGGCAATGGGCTTTGGTGTATGTGGCAGTGATCCAAGGGGGATGCCCATCTTCTTGAGATCGTTCTCCCCCATTATTACGTCCGAGGAACCAGTGTCGAGGTAGAAGTTGACCAGAGCCCCCTTCAAATGGTCATGGGCCAGAACATAACAGGGGAAGAAGAACGCCTGAGCTTGCCCAGGATCGTCGGAGATCTTGGCCGGGAACTTTCTTAACAGACTGTCACCTGATTGTGGCGAACAATCAAAGAAGCCAAATGACTGGCTCCTTCGGCACGAATTCAACGGCGACGACAGACAGGTTCTCTCGCTTCTTCTTCAGCCTGCGGAAAACCGCTTCACTTGAATTCGCATTCGCAATGATCCTGCCGTCCCTGCATGCGACGAACTGGTCCGCATACTTGTCTCTGAGTTCCGCCATGTGGTTCATGACCCAGAGTTTATTCTGCGCTCCCTGTTCGATCTCAGCCGCAATCCGATGAATAGACAAGCCCTTTGGCAAAGCCGCTGCACAAACCTCCATCATCTTCGACCTCGGGGCCTCGCTCTGTTCTGGCATCAAGATTCCTGCACCATATCTTATACTTTGTGACTGCTGGTAGCCTTCTGGGCGCGAACTAGACTCTGATCTGGTCAATGGGAATCAACGCCCAAAAGCTCCGGCATGATAGCCTCGGATACAATGAATCCGGTTCAAATCCCGCTAATGCAGACTTGCCGAAGATCCTCTCTTGATTTTAGGCTTAATAGAAATCATTATAAATTCGCAATTACATTGATTGGCCGTGAACGAAGAGCTCATCAGGCAAATGTCAGTCTCCAATCCTCAATGGAAAGGAGAGAATCTCCATGAGAGCGTCGGCAAGATCTATCAGAGGGATGCAACGGAGGAGATCGCGAAATACCTCAAAGACCGGCAGATTGTTCTAATCACGGGTCCACGGAGGTCGGGTAAGACCACGGCGATGCTCCAGACGATTCAGATGCAGCTTGAGAGAGGCGTCAATCCAAAGAACATCCTCTACTTCTCGTTCGATGAGGTGCTCAGCAGAGAACACACCGTCCTAGAGGATGTCGTGTCGTACTTCCTCGACAACGTGATTCCGACCAAGCTGTCGAAGCCGGCCAGAGCCTTCCTGTTCCTCGACGAGATTCAGTTCATCCGTGACTGGTCCACGATGCTAAAGCGCATCTATGAGACGCGTCCGAACGTGAAGATTTTCGCGTCGGGTTCTTCTTCGCTTGGAATCAGAAGGGGAATGGGCGAAAGTCTTGCGGGGAGGGCGTTCGATGTCACGGTACCGACTCTTTCGTTCCGCGAGTACCTAAGGTTCAGAGGGGTCGAGTCCCCACGCCTGCCGCCGATTTGGTCGAACCACAAGATGCCGGCGTCATTCATGCTCATCAAGGAAGATGTCTCAAATGCACTGACCGAATATCTCATCCGAGGGGGCTATCCAGAGACGGTCGCCATGCGCCCTATCTCGAAGGTCCACAGGTACATCCGACAATCAGTTCTGGAGCGGGTCGTGTACCACGATCTGCCAGAGACAGAGGACATCGCCAACCCGGCAAGCATGATGCACCTCCTGAAGATACTGGCATCGATAAGCTCACAGAGGTTCGAGATAGCAAACATCGCGCCGGACATCGGCATGAAGGCACAGACGGCGTCGAAGTACCTGTCAGTCCTGGAACGTGCGATGCTCATGTCGACCTGCTATAACTACACCAAGAGCATGGTGAAACAAGCGCGGTCATCGAAGAGGGCATATCTGACGGACAACGGACTCATAAGCTCGCTCCTTGGGTACGACGAGTCAGTGGGGAGCCAGGAACTCGGCAGGCTTGCGGAGACCGCTGCGTTCAACCACCTGTCGAGGGCTTCGCAGGTATATTTCTGGCGGGACCCGCAGGGGAACGAGGTCGACATGGTCCTGACTTCAAGGTCCGGGCCGATCCCGATAGAGGTGAAGTACCAGAGCAGCATATACAAATCGGACGCGAAAGGGCTAGTCCGATTCTGTGACGTCAACGACAGCGCTAGGGCCTTCCTAGTGACCAGGGATCGGCAGGGGACCATGGAGGTAGGAGGCGTGGCAGTCAACATGCTCCCACTCTGGAGACTCCTTCTCTCGACTTGAGAAGCTAGGGTCAGGTCTGCATGCTGCACCATTTGAACTCGCCCTCGTCTCGGAAAAGACAATGAGGAGGAGTTGCGATTACGTTGGCATGAAGATCGAGTACTACCACGCTTCGAAGTACGGCAACGGGGCCTTGGTCGCGGAGGAGTTCAAGAAACTCATGGCCGCCAAGGGAGTCATTGTGAACGTCCACCACATCCGAGACGTGCGCCCGAAGGAACTCGCGTCGGCAGACCTGTACGTGTTCAGTTCGCCCGGCCGCGCTGGCAGGCCAATCGGCAGCATGCGCCGGCTTCTGAAGAAGATGCAGCTGGAGCCCGGAACCAAATGTGCCATCTTGACGACCGAGGGGGCGTCCCGACCCGACAAGAAGACCGGCAAGATGCCCACTGAGGAGGAGATTGCGAGATGGGAGCGCGTCAGACCGATAATGAATGAGCTTCTCCAGAAGAAGGGCATGAAGAAGGTCGCGGAAGGGAACGTTTTCGTGACCGGCATGAAGGGCCCCCTGGAAGAGGGGTGGCAGAAGAAGGTTGAGGCCTTCGCGGCTCAGATCCTAGCCGTTGGCTGAAGCGGATCACCCTCCGATTCAAGATCGGTCGGACTCCCGGTTCATATCAGCACACTTGCACCACAAGAAAAGACCATAGGGGAGGAAAGGCGATACCCACTGGAGGGGAATGGCATGAAGTGTCCGAACTGCGGGGCTGAAAACCCCATCTCTTCTTCAACCTGCTCCAGATGCGGAAAGCCTCTTGCCGCAATCAAGAGAGAGACCATCAAGTCGTACGCAAGGCCACCCACGAGAGTCGACCACAACGAAATTGCGCTAAAGATGAATCTCAACTACCTGCACGGGGCGAAGGACAAGAACGAGAGAGCTTTGGAAGGGATTCTCTCCTTGCTCTCCCATTTCCAGAAGCCGCAGATGGATTTGAACGCACTCCTTTTCGACGCCGCTACCATCATCCAAAAACAGCTTGGAATTGCCAACGTTGGCATAGGCCTCAAGACCGCTTCTGACGGCTTGTTCAGATATCAGGTTCTCCTTGGTTTCAGGCAAGAGACTGAAGCCACCGAAAAGAAGATCACATACACGGAGAAGCAATTCGCGGACAACACAGAATATAAGGGAACGATGGTCGGCAAGATCACTAAGTTGTACCTGGCAGAAGACTTGCCATACAAGAACAATGAGATCGGAACATATGACCGCACCGGGCTTCTCGGAATGCGCCGGCCCTCGCCATCCGACAGTTTGGAGGCCGACTACATCGACATCTGGATACAAGGCGTCAATGGCAGGCTCCTCGGTTGGATTGAGATATCGGGAACGAGGACTGGCAAGCTTCCAGACATTCAGACAATAAAGCTGATTGAGGTCATCGCATCCATAATCGGTGCCGCGCTTATACAACGGGGTGCAGGGTAGCAGAACCCTCGACCGCTGCCGTTCATATGACGGCCCTCTGCAGGAATCGCTCGGAAAAGCCCACAGGTGAGGAAAGGCGGAAGAAGAGAAGGAGGAGTCTAGCCCATCAACCCCCGGCTCCGAAGACGCTCCTGCTCCCAAGTCTTGAAGTCGGCCGGTGGCGGCACAATCTCCGCCTCGGGCCTCTTCTCGAGCCTTGCCGCGCCATTTGGGCAACCCGTCGCGCATAGGCCGCACCCGATGCACTTCGCGCGGTCCACGACCGAGACGCCGTTCTCTTCTCGGATGGCGTGGACTTGGCACCTATCGACGCATGTCCCGCACCCGGCGCATTCATCGGAATCGATACGGGCAAGGTAGTTGGCAGAGGCCACCGAATTCTCGATTCCCCAGTCGGTGATCCCTCTCAACAAACCGCAGCAGCAGCCGCAGCAGTTGCAGACATAGCCTATCCCTTTCATGACATTGCTCACGGTGTGTACCAGGCCGAGCTCCTCGGACTGGTCAAGGAACGCCAGCGCCTCGTCCCTCGAGATGGAGTCCTTGTGGGACGGGCTCTCGTTCTCCGAGAAGGAAAGGCAGGTCCTCAGCGGAAAGCTGCACTCGTTGCCGACCAGTTTCTGCTGTTCCCTGCAGATGCAGTCCCGAAGGGTAAAGGATTTGGACCGCAACAAGACCGCTTTCACGTCATCGTACGGGAGGATCCATTCCGACTTGATCGACTTCTGGGCGGGGATGACTCTGTGTATGGCTGGCTGGGGTCTCATGATTCCCTCCGCCCCGCCGCTCGAAAGGTATTCCTCGACCATGTGAGCCATTTCGTGATCTATGCTGCACGCCTCGTATATCCCCACGATGAACGGAGCCAGCCTGAACAGGCTCTTGCCCTCTTCCTCGTAGCTCCACACGAGTCCATTGTCCGCCATCTTCTGCAGCCTCGCGCTCGCCTCTTCTTGCGCGAGCCCTGTCCGGGAAGCGATGACTTCAGGAGTCTCCTTCGTCCGACCCATCTGACTCGCCAAGACTGCCTCCTCCGGCGAGAACAGCTTCTTCAGGATCCTTATCTCGACCTTCGAGGCCGTCCTCGGGAAGCCGTTCGGGAGCATGTCCAGGGCTTCTGCGAGTCTCTCATAGACGATATCGCTCATTCTCTCCCCCTCTCCAGCAGAACCACTAGCGATATGCACCCTAATAACATGAGCTCCCAGCTCCGCCGAATGCACGGACCTGTTCCGTCCGACCGCTTCACGATGGTTTCATTGCCCTCAGGCGCGTTCACGTGGGTCAATGAAGGAGGAACTAGTCGCTCCCTGCGGCATGAACTGCAACGTGTGCGCAGCATATCTTGCGGTCACGCATGATGTCAAGAGCAAGGGCATCCGGATGATGTACTGTATCGGGTGCAGGCCCAGGAACAAGCCCTGTGCGTTCCTGAAGAAGAGCTGCGACCTCCTCCGCAAGAACGAGGTCAAGTACTGCTACGAGTGTCCGACCTTTCCGTGCGAACGATTGTCGGCCATTGACAAGCGGTACAGGACGCAGTTCAGAATGAGCGAGATCGAGAACCTGCACCGAATCAGAGACGAGGGCATCGAGGCTTTCCTCAAGGCTGAGAAAGCGAAATGGAAATGTCCACAATGCGGCGGGGTTATTTCATGTCACAACGGCCTCTGCTTCGACTGCGACCTGGACAGATTGAGAATGAAGAAGCGACCATATCGGTGGGACAGCAAACCAGATTGATGCGCAAAGTGGTCGATTGTGAACTATTCAAATGAGAGTCAGAAAAGACCATAGGGGAGGAAAGGCGACAGATGTCCAAACCACAAGTCGGGTTGGGCCTCACGCACACCTGAACGGGTAGCTCTTCCCTGATTCGAAGCTCAATGCGCTCAGCTTTACTCGCCCCCGTCCATCAAAGGAGTCACTAGCCAACAAGAGAATCTATGAAGAGGTTCGGTCAATTGTGGTGGCATCCCCTAACAGTTATATTGAAAGCAGGGGATTATCCTCCTGAAAGGATGCTTGATAAAGACTTCCTGAAGGGGATCGGATTCGGTCTCGTGGGTGGGGTCGTAGGAACCATCCTGATGGATATTGTGATGGTCACAACATTTCTGATGGTGGGAGAGCCGTGGGACACTTTCTTCACGATGGTCGGAGAGAAACTCGGAGGCGGCGCAGTGATCGGAATTGCCCTTCACAATGTCGTTGGTCTCACGGGAGGATTCGTTTTTGCATTGGCGGTTCTGGGTATCCAGACCCTTCGAATTGAAAGCAGAAGGAAGGGCCTAGCATTGGGCATCGCTGCCGGAGCCATAACCATACCGGTCGGTTGCATCCCGTTGGCCATATGGCTCGGCGAACCTATTCTGATCGTTATAGCTTTCTCGGCTCTCCCTCATATGGTGTGGGGAACCGTTCTTGGCTTGACTATGGGTTACGGATTGCTTACCATGAAGATCCGAACCTCCCCTGCTTGATGCGTACATAGACCGAGTCGCCTGACCTCCGAGAATCCTTCATATTCTGACCCGAAAGATTCTTTAAAAACGTCTGCAATCCCGTACAGGGGATTCAATGAAAGCACTGGTTGCTTATTTGTCTTCGACGGGGAACACGAAGAAGATTGCTGAGGCCATCTGCGACGAAATCAGATGCGACAAGGACATCATGAAAGTCGATGAGGTCCAGGATATCGGATCGTATGATATTTCCTTCCTCGGGTTTCCAGTCCACGGGTACGGGCCGGACAAGAAGACCAGGGAGTTCCTGGAGAAGCATTGCACCGATGGACGCAGGGTAGCACTCTTCATAACGCACGCTGCACCGGAGGAAGAGCCGGAACTCCCGGAGACGCTCGCGAAGTTCAAGCAGGCCGCTGCCGGAGCGGATCTCCAGGGGGTCTTCGACTGCCAGGGAGAGCTTGCCAAAGGCGTGAAATTCATTATGAAGATAGCTCCAAACAAGAAGCTGCGCTCACAAGCAAAGATGGACAACAGCAAAGGACAGCCAGATGCAACTCGAGTTGAGAAGGCCCGGGCATTCGCTCGAGAGACTATGAGCCGGATGGACTCTTCGAAACCGAGTTAGTACTCAGGACTAGCGGAACAGGCAACCGAGGGTTTTCTCCTTCATTGCCAGTTGCCTTTGGTGGACACTCCTTCTCCTTGGTATGTCCGGATGATAGCTTCAGGACGAGCTGAGGATGGTGGTGGCGAACTCTTCTACCTTTCCCTGCCAGCCTTCCTTCAGAGGCCCCTTCATCGTCTCCCCTGAGACTAAGAATATCTTGTCGGCAACTTTCACCATCCCCTTCTCCCCCAAGATCTCGTCCAGGATGGGTATGGTCTTCCTCCATCGGTTGAGTTCTTCCTCCGTCGGCATCAGCCCAGTCTTCTTGTTGGGCACCGCGTCACCGTGGGTCGCAAATATGGCATACTTTGTTCCCGACGGCAGTGAGACCTTCTTGATGAAACGGCGCATGCTTCCTAGTGGCCCGCCGAATCGCGTAGGTGACCCAAAGACGTACAGGTCGGCGAGGGGCAGCTCCTTAGGCTTCGACTCATCGATATGATGCACTTTCACCTGGTGGCCCCTGGTCTCCATGACCCGCCGCAACTCCTCGGCGACCTTCGCTCCGTTCCCGAACTTCGAGGCGTGATATAACTCAATCTTGATGAGGATCCCCTCCATCAACGGCGAATGCAACTAGTCTCTCTTAACGATAAGCCCATAGAGAGATTCGGAATCCCCAGAAGTGCATATCGAGGGTGCGACCCCCGTTTGTTGACGGAAGATGGGACGCAAAAGGTTCCTATCTCGGTGCAAGAACCCTCTGATTGAAGAATAGCCAGACTTCTCGGTTCGTGTCCGGCTCCTTGCGCAGAAGGGAAATCGACTTCTTCGTCGTATGAATTATCGTTGACATGCTCCCGCGGACAGTATGCTCTGACACCCGGTCAGACAGAGGTATGTTATCCTGGATGAACGGCGCGAGTGCGGCCAGTCAGCGAATCAAACGGGCGGATCGATTTCTATCGAATCCTGACATCCTTGACCGCTCTCAGGCGGCCTTTCTGCGCCTCACGTTGAACTCCGACAGTCTCCGCCTGGCATGGTCGACATTGAGAGATTCGACGAAATGCTCGGGGGACACTTGCACGAGATAGCGAACGCCAACGATGGCAACGACGAAGCCGGAGAAGCCGTCGAAGAGCAGGTCCACCATCGTGTCGGTCAGCCCGTACTGGAGCTTCGAGTGAGCGATGGAGTCGCTGGCGAACTCCATGAGCTCCCAGAGGACGCCCATGGCCATTGTGAACATTACGATGAAGAACGCCAAGAACGGCTTGGGCAAGTGGACGCTCTCGGAGTACTTGTCGATGATGACGACACTAACGAACCCGAGGGCGCCTATCAGGGATGCGGACATCATGTGTGTCAGGTGGTCCCAGCCGGGTATGGTGTCGTAGAACCCCGAGAAGCCGCCTATCACATGAAGAGACAGCGCGAGCACTATCCAGAAGTTCAGCTCGACCGGAAGCGTTATCTTCAGGTCCCGCCTCAGAATGGACGGTATGAAGCTCACGAACAGGGCGAATATGGCCGCAGGAACCCGGATCAGATTGTCTGTCACGACACCCGCGATTGCCACGGCGACCATGCCTGCCTGCATGGCCCTCGAGGCGAGCCTCAGCCTCTCTTTCACCTTCGCACCTCCAACATATCTATGAATCCGAAGTTGAGGCGCCGTTTCTCCGACATCGCCCGAATGTAGAGGCTGTACACGAACCCCATGATGATCCCGCCAACCAGGCTCCATACAAAGTCATTCATCACCTGAGAGTTCGAGGCGAGACGGTGTGTGCCATTGACAATGTCGCCCACGAACTCGCCGAGCCCCCAGAAACCTGACACGGCAAGGGTGAACATGACGACGAAGAACACGGCGAAGGGGCGGTTCATCCTCACATCAGTGTACAGCTGGAGCTCCACCGTGAGCAGGAAGCCGATGGTCGTGAGCGAGAAAGCAAACGCAAGGGAGGTCAGATCGTTCCACCAGCCAACGTGCTCCATGAGCGTGCGCGAACCCTCGGACACGTGGAGGAGCATGGGAACCGAAAGGAGGACGGCCATCTCCCACGGAAGCGCACGAAATGGGTCGCGGGTTGATATGACCGGCAGCATGTACAATGAGATCGCGGAGACCCCGAACGCGACCCACAGGACGTCGAGCTTGAGGACCATGTACACGGTCGAGAAGAACAGCACCAGGGTGGAAATCCAGGAAAGCTCGGCCTCGATTATCTGCTCAGGGGATCGCTGCGACAGAGAAGTCTTCGCGAGGCTAGTTCCAGCCAAGGCGTCAACCACCAATGGCTTTGGAGACAGTCCGAGTATTAACTTCTATTGTCACTCTCTTAGATGCGGTTCATTTGATCTGCCTGATTGAACTGTCCTCAGGCGTCCGTCTGCGCCTCGCCTCGGAAGAGCTCCTAGGGAAGTTCAGAATCCGCCGAAGTGCAGCTCGAGAACTCGACCTCCAAATGTTGACGAAAAAGAGGACGCAAAAGGTTTTTATCTCGGTGCAAAAACCCTCTGATTGAAAAATAGCCAGATGTCTCAGTTCACATCCGGCTCCCTGCACGTCTCATGCATGCGTCTCTGTCGGATCGCTCTTCTCACCTTCGCGATCCAGCGTAAGCGCTGAGGATCCCGTTTCCTTCTGCCAGTATGTCCCTATCCAACGGTACCACTGAATGTTCTTTGAGGGTCTTTCTCACCACATCTCTCGCGTCGGAAACCATCCTGTCGGACATCGTCGCCCCGTACAGCTCCATCCTCTTGTTCCTCATGAGCATCTGGCTTCTGAAGTTCCTCATCGTGTGAGGGTCATTCAGGAAGGTGTTACCCTGCCCTACCCTCTCGATTACCTTCAACGCGGCGGTCTCCTCCGTCACCTGGAAGTCCCTCATAAACGAGCGATACTCCTCCCACATTGTGGAGTCTATCACGACCTGCTCCAGGGAGCACCCCTTGTCGAGATCTAGCCCCCCTATGCCTGAGCACAGGTCCGTCCCCGACATCGTCGAGAGCATCAGCACAGAGACCTCGCCATATGGAATGGGCACGCCCGGGACCTCGCCATCGATCCCCAGGATACCGGCCATCTTCGGGAGACCGTACCTGCGAGCCATCTGTGCAGCTGCGGCGAATATCATCGGGGCCTCGGGACCCCGATAGCCAATCTGTCCCGTCACCACGTTGCCAAGCGTCGCCTCGGAACAGTATATGTGAGGAGCCCCAGGAGCTGCGGTCTGGGTGATGACCAGGCTCGCGAGGTTCTCGACGTTCAGGGTCAGGACGGTCCCGGCGAGCGTCACAGGAGCGGTCATGCCCCCCATGCACATGGACATCGATATGATCGGAACCCCCGCGCGGGCGTACTCCACCTGCGCCTCCACCGCCCCTGCCTCGAACACCAGTGGAGGCACGATGCAGCTCAGCACGGAGAACAGCGGCCGCTTACTGAGCTTCTCAGCACCGCCGGCGACGAGCGCCCCGAGAGCAATCTGGGTCTTCGCATCCGGTGTGCCAAGCGTGCCTGACCCGGCCGAACCAAGAATGTGCTTCGTCGTGTTCTGAAGTGACACCCAGAGCTCGTTCGCGAACTGTGCATGGGCGGGGACGTCGGATGTCGTCACTATCGGCCAGAACGCGTCCACAGGATCCATCGCGTCGGTCAGCCTCGCGAAGTCCGCGAGATCCCTGCTGGTCGCCTTGCGCCTCTCGCCCGTTTCGAAATCCGTCATGAAGACCGTGACCCCTCCGGTGGAGACGAAGGGGTAGCGCGCGACAGGGATCTTGAGGTCGCGCTTCGGATCCCTTGCACCGAGTATGACCACCTTCGGGGCCTTCTTGACAGCATCGTTGACGACATTCTCCGGAATCCTAGCGATCTTCTTCTTGAGGTCCACCTCGGCTCCCGCGTTTTGAAGCATCCTCAGCACGCTCTGGCTGTGGATGAGGACGCCAAGCCTCTCAAGGCATTCGAGGCTCTGCGTGTGGATGACGTCTTCTTCCTGCCTATCCATGAATCCAAATCTGAGAACGGCCACTGCGAGCCACTTCCTGTGGCCTGAAGGACAACAAGCGATTTATCGGTTTGCCTTATGATGGAAAGAAGAGAGAATGATCTAACTCGGTGCAATAATCCTCTGATTGAGGGAGAGCCAGTCGCCGAACTGCAAATCCGGCTCCCTACGAACCTCACCACAGGCTTTTCTCGGAGCGACACGCCGTCGATCCGAGTTGACCACGCCTTGAGTTCCGAACTATTCCTCATCCGTATAATTGGTGCGAGGGCCGGTCTCAATAGCTGGCTCGGTCGTCTGTCCTAGATTATCCCATCGAGTATCTCTTCAGCAAAACCCGTGTTCAGGAAACCGTTTGCGGACTCGAGCATCTGTCCATCATTCAATCATGCGACAATTGAGTTGTGAGGGAAGCATCAGTAATACGCCTTCGTCTGCTGCATCTCCTCCTCCACGAGTATCTTTCTCTTGGCCAGCTCCCTGAAAAACGGCTCGGGCTCGATGCATGCCTCCGGTGGCAGCGTGCCTCTCCTGTCTATCTTGCCCTTCACGAGCCAGTCGGCGACTATTGATGGGGGGACTGAGGTGTCCCTTGCAGATGGTAAGCCCTTCTCAAGGTCGTTCCACGTCTTGACATAGTAGGTCACCCTTGCATCTTCGCCGTCCCTTGAGCCGTCGACATCTATCCTGAAGTAGTCGAAGTCCTCGACTGATTGGCCGGCTTTCCTGGAAGCCTCCACCGACTTCAGATACATGGCTGTGATGAAGTCCTTCGGGGATGCCGAGAAGCCTCCGACATTGATTTGCTCCGTGCTTCCGAAGCCAAGCTGCGCGAGGGTCTTGAAGGTGGCGAAGTCGTTCGCGGGGAAACCGATCCTGAAGCTTACGTTCTTTGTCCCCTTGCCAATGAAGTCTGCCATTGTCGCAGGTTCCGAGTGCTTGATATAGTACGCGAAGACCTTTCCCGCAGGGTCTGGCATCAGGACCTCGGTCATGCCCGAAAGGGCGGGCACTTTCTTCTTCTTGCCGTTTTCGACGATGCCCGGTTGCTGGGTTATCTCGTCGAGAACAGTCCTGATCGAATAAGTTGGGAAGGCGGCGTTGTCGGTCTTGACCTTGGCGCCCCAGGTGCAGTAGATGCTGATGTCCCTGACCGAGTCGAGTTTCCTCGCGCCTGCCGCGCCGCAGACGTTTGTGATGCCTGGGGAGCTCCCCATTCCTAGGATGCACGTGACGCCTGCGTCCTTCGCCTTCTTGTCGTACTTCAGCTGCTCCAAGGTGTAGTCGTAGAAGCCGCCGAGATCGGAATAGTGAACGCCGAGGTCTATGGCGACTGGCATTACCTTGATGTTCAGTTCATACCAGGCGGAGTTGTGGATCACGTCCACCCCCTTCCCGGCAGCTCTGACTGCTGCAGGGTCGGTCGCATCGAGCTTGATGGGTGTGACATTCTCCTTCCCCACCTGTTGCGCGAGCTTCTTGGCCCTCTCGAGGCTGAGGTCCGCTGCTATGACCTCTGCGTCGTAGTGATCGACCAAATCCTTGACTGTCCACGCTCCGATCTGTCCGGACGCTCCTATCACTAGTACCTTCATTCAGAGACCTCCACGCGACACATCTCGCTCCTGATAGCCTTTTAGTACATTTGTCTTTCTCGCAATGAGCTGTGTTGGAAATGGAGAGTCTAGCTGGTCCTCAATCAGGGGGTTATTGCACTGAGGAAGGATTCCCCACCGATAGTCACCGGATTGCATAGCCCTGAGACACTAGAGCAATCGAGATGATTCCTGCCATCACTTCTATGCTCTTTATGGCGATCGCGGGAGCGAATTCGTTGGTAATGGTTCCGGAGTACTCGATCCATCCGAGCAGATCGTCCGCAGGTCCCAGGATGAGCGTGTCGATGAAATCCGCTTCGAGCGCTTCGTCCTCTCCCTTTCGCCTCGTCCCGTGAAGCACGGGGCGGTTCAGAACAGTCATGTCCGTCGCACCGAGGGGATTGACCTCCTCGAGGTAGACTCTCGATTGTTTGCTTAGCTCCCCCGCACTGTAGTTCTGCGTGTGCAGCTCGAAGTCCGTCCTCTTGTATGTCCTGGATTTCTGACTTGTCCAGGCATCTGGGCGCATGCCGGACATGACCTCGTAGCGGTACAGCCCGTCCGAGAGGCTGCGGAGGCCTATCAGTGTATACCTGAACCTGAACTGTCTCTGGATATGGTTCGCCGCCTCTTGGATCAAGTCGTGGACGACGAACTGCGATCTCTGAAGGCGCGACAGGAGCAAAGTCATCACTTCCATTGACTTGAAGTGAGAGTCGTTCTTCGCTTTGAGATAGTCGAACTTGAGCTTTCGGATGACAGATTCTGGACTAACAATTCCCACCATCTTCTCAAGCACTCCGGAAACGATTGCGCAACGCCGTCACTGTCATGACCTGGTCACAGTCGTCGTCGGCATTAGATGGATGCTGATAGCACTGCTGTCTTTATTGCCTTTTCTGGTGTTCCGGACCATGAGAAGGCATTTCTGCCCGTAAGCGGATATGTCTGCGAACTACAGAGATTCTTGGAAGCGAGGGAGTTTTCGTCGATTGTCATCGAAGGAGGTTCATAGATGGTCTCGAACAAGAGAAGGTTGAGGCTGCTGGACAAAAGCGACGTGGACGCAATCCATGGTGCCACCATGGAGGTCCTGGGGAAGACAGGGATCTTCATAGATTCTCAGGAAACACTTGCCCTTCTTCAGAAGAATGGATACGAAGTTGACAAGAAGGCCAAGATCATGCGCATGTCAGAATCGTCTGTCATGGATGCGGTCAAGAGCTGTAAGAAGAACTGGACGTGGCACGCAAGGAGCGACAAGCACTCCGTCGACATGGTCGATGGAAGGACCAAGTTCGGCCCTGGGTCGCAGTGCCTTTTCTTCTTGGATCCCGATACCGGGGAAGTTCGGAGCTCCACCTTGCAGGACGGCATCTTGATCTGCAGGCTGCTGGACGCGCTGGACTCCTGCTCTTTTGGTTACATTCCGATCTACCCGCACGATGTGCCTCCGGAAGCCATGAGCATAGTCATGTGGATGGCGGGCTTGGTGAATTCGTCAAAACTGACCTACGGAAGCAGCGGAGACAAAGCAGAGCTGGAGCTGATGCTCAGAATAGTCGAGATCCTGTTCGGCGACAGGCGTGAGCTGGGGCGGAAGAATGTCTTCCCTGGATACATCGATCCCATCAGCCCGCTAGGACACGACCAGTACATGATAGAGACGCTGCTCCGACATGCCGAGCTGGATTCACCAGTGTTTGTGATGGTCATGGCTCTCGCAGGAGGGACCGCTCCAGCGTCACTTGCGGGGCTCCTCGTTCAGCAGAACGCGGAGATCCTTAGCTCAGTTGCGATTGCAAGGTGCGCCACGAAGGCTCCCAAGATAGTCTACGGCTCGGTTTCGTGTCCCCTCGATATGAGGTCTGGAATAGCCGCCACGGGCGCTCCTGAGTTCTCCCTCATCGGCGCGGGCTCCGTCCAGATGGCGAAGCACTACGGGCTCCCGAGCGACGTGGGCGTGCAGAGCGATTCGAAGACAGTCGATGCGCAGACGACATACGAGAAGACGCAGTCCGCTCTGACGGCCGTGTTGGCGGGCGCGGATTTCGCCGAGCTGTTCAT
>Ga0315295_10002401_pt1 | contig 15907 bp, 17 predicted proteins | sample YL17G14_0_MG_FD_204453 | JGI IMG/M metagenome (GOLD analysis project Ga0315295, IMG submission 204453) | Sediment microbial communities from Yellowstone Lake, YNP, Wyoming, USA - YL17G14_0 | ecosystem: Environmental > Aquatic > Freshwater > Lake > Sediment | place: USA: Wyoming | collected... | reverse complement strand
GAACGGTCCAGGAACTCCTCGGTCACAAGGATGTCAAGACGACCATGGTGTACACGCACACGGCTTTCCGGAGCGGGCGGACTATCCAGAGCCCGCTGGATTTCGGGAGTCCGGAGGCACGGCCTCTCTGGGAGAGGGGGCACTCTGGAGGCCGCCCCGTTGTGGCGTGGCGGGATCCTGTCGAGGGGGGATGCAGGGAGGGCGGTCGCATTGGCGGTTCCTTGCCGTGCGCGGGGGAGGAGACAGGTTGGCGGGTGGTCAGTCGCAAAGCATAACCTGGCCGAAAGTGCGGCATAAAGCATAACCTGGCCGCATGAGTCATAAAGCATAACTTGGCCATTCCGGCCAAGTTATGCCTTAAGTTCCACAAGCTCCGCGGCCCCCTGGGGCGCATCTTGACCATCCACAAGGAAGGTCATATACTATGACAGAACCTATGACAATAAGCACGACAAGAACGGGGGTTCCGTATATGGCTGAGTCGCTGGTAAAGGAACTCGAACTCACTGAAGCCCAGAACACCTTCGAGAAGTTCAAGGAAGCGTATCAGTGGGATAACGCCGACATTGCTGCGGCGCTGCGGGTTGATCGGCGTACTGTCCAGCGGTACAGCAGCGGCGACAGCTACCCAACGCGCCGAGTTCGCAACAACATTGCTGACCTTCGGGAAATCTCGATCCTTCTGGATGAGATATTCCCGGATGAAGCAGATGCGACCAGATGGCTCAACACGACTGTGCCGATGCTCAAGCGCCGCCGTCCAATTGACCTGATTCAAAAAGGCAAGCTTGATCAGGTCATTACGGCTCTTGCGACATACCAATCCGGCGCCTTTCGGTGAGGTATCAAGGCAAGGTGTGGAGACACATCCCCCCTGGAACCTTTGGACTTCATGTCGGCCGCATTCTGCGAGCGGACGGCCGCTGGAATCGGCCCGGGGTCTACGGTTGTCTCTATACCGCACTCTCGAAGAAGGGAGCGATAGCGGAGTTCCAGAAGGCCCTTGATAGCTTCGATAACTATCCCAAGACCCGAGATATCGTTTCGATCAAGGTTGGTATTGACCTTGTCGTTGATCTGACAGACCCCGCAACATCCCCCATTCCCCCGACAACCGCCTTTCTGACAGGCGACACGGATCAAGATATCGAGCAATGTCGCAAGCTGGCCGACGAATTGCGTGCGTTTGGCTACGTGGGCATCCTTGCTCCCTCAGCGGCAGCCAGGGGCGAGAAGAACCTGATGATCTATATCGATCGTCGTGCTTCGAGCCTGGTCCTAGAAGACGGCGGCGACCGCATCTCGGTTGAGCTATCTCCTTCAGGGTAGTCACCACGCAGCGCGGTGCCTCAGGCACCGCCTGCGGCTACTCCGAGTGCTGAGTGGGTTGGGGATTGCCACAATAGACCAGGTGCGATGGCATCGTGTAGAGAGGAACTACATGTAAGCACAAGTGAGGCGATGATGAACCGAACCCAAATCCAGCTAACCGAGTCCCAGGTCAGACGGCTCAAGGAGATGTCCGCTGCCGAGAACAAGTCGATGGCCCAACTGATACGCGAGGCCGTCGACGCCCTTCTACGCTCAACCCATGGTGTGGACCCGGAGGCGGTCAAGCAGCGGGCGATCGAGGCCGCCGGAAGGTTCCACTCCGGTGTGAAGGACCTGGCCGTCCATCATGACGACTACCTCGCCGGGGCATACGCCGACGACGATTTCCGTTGACACATCGGCCTTGCTGGCCATACTCGCCGCCGATGGAGACGACCACGCTGCCGCCAAGGGACTCTGGCAGCAGCTCGTTTCTCAGGATGCGTCCCTTGCCTGTACCAACTACACCCTCGTGGAAGCATTCGCCTTGGCCCAGCGCCGCCTAGGTATGGGCGCCGCGCGCACCCTGCCGGAGGACCTCCTCCCGGTTGTCGTGGTGGACCGCGTCAGCTTCGATGCGATGAGGCGATAAGACATCGAAACTGCGTTTGCCTTCGATCGCCATTTCGCTGAACAGGTTTTCTCAACCATCCCGTAGCATCGAGGTCAGGGCTCGGTAGCCCCCGCCATTGGGCGTGGGGAACATCCGGGAAAGAGCGCAAGGCGTTCTCCCCGCTTGCGTCTCTCGATCCTTTCTCCTCGTAAGCAACTGATTTCATCAGCATAACCAAGACTGGTCCCGCAAGCCCCCGCCATCAGGCGCGGGCAGTATCAGGCGTCTCATTGAGCTAGGAGCCGGCCGGATCGTTCGGCCGGTTCTTCTTTCCCGGAGGTCCCAATTGAGCACCGAAACGTCCTATCAGATCCCCTTGCCGGAGCTGTCCGAGCAGGTCCCGCGCAAGGAGCACAAGTCCGCTTCACCGGAACGTCTCTGGCTACCCTTGCGCGATAGACCTGGCCACCGGGCGTCCTACACCCCCGAGGCTTGCACGACCCAGGAGCTGCTGGCCGCCGTGATCCGTGGATCACACAGCCTCCCGGGCGCCTCGGCCCTGCTCGACCAGTTCCGCGGCCTGCAGGCCATCTCCAACGCCGCCCAACAGGAACTGACTCAGGTCCCCGGCATCGGCCCGGCCCGTGCCGCCTCGATCAAGGCCGCCCTGGAGCTTGGGCGCCGCCTGAACACCCCTGCCGAAGATGCCCCCGCCATTCAGTCGCCCGAGGACGCCGCCTCGCTGCTCATGCCGCGAATAGGCCACCTCGAGAAGGAGCGGCTCGTGGTGCTGCTCCTCAACACCCGCAATCGCCTGATCGGGGAGCCGATCGAGATCTACAACGGCTCCCTGAACACCAGCCTGGTGCGGGTAGGTGAGGTATTCCGCCCGGCGCTGCGGGCCAATGCCGCCTCGATCATCATCGCCCACAACCATCCATCAGGAGATGTCGGCCCGTCCAATGACGACCTCGCACTCACTCGCGCCTTCGTCGAAGCGGGGCGGCTGCTCGATGTCGATGTGCTCGACCACCTGGTGATCGCGGCCAATCGTTACATCTCGCTCAAAGCCCGAGGACTCGGCTTCGTGTAGAGGAGGGCCAAGAACGCAGGAGTTCTCAACCGAGGAAACAGCCACACACGAGCGTACCGAGTTCTTCCAGGGGTTTGTTGCTCGCACTCGGCAAAGGAGCAACCGCCGTCCCCGTGAGCATCCATGGCGCGGCCATGGCGGTTTCCGACAACGGCCGCGGCTGGGCCCGGCCAGGGCCTGATCATCGCTCCACCCCCTGCGCCTTGACATGGCATGGAAGTACGCCGGACCGGAAGGAGTAAGGAGAAACCCAGGAGGCAAGAATGACGCTGGCCAAGATCACCAGCAAAGGCCAACTGAACATTTCCAAGCACATCCGGGACCATCTCCAGCTGGAGCCCGGGGACCTGGTTGTGTTCGTCCTGAGGGAGGGGGAAGTCCTTCTCCGGCCTGTTACGCAGACGCTGCTCGACCTGCGCGGCAGCGTCAAGCCCCGACGGCAACCGGAGGACTTCGACAAAGTGCGCCGGCAAGTAAAGAAACGCGTCGCCAGGAAGCTTGTCGATGCATGAGTTCTTTGCAGATGCCAATGTCTTCCTTCGTTACCTGACCGGCGATGTTCCCGAGCAGGCCGCCGCGGTCGAACGACTGCTCCGCCGTGCCGAGAAGGGGAGCGTCGTGCTTCACACCAGCGTTCTGGTCATCGCGGAGATCGTGTGGACGCTGGAGTCATACTACGAGCTCCCGCGTCCCGAGATCCGCGAGAAGGTCCTCGCCATGTTGAACACCGCCGGCCTCAGCGTGGAGAACTCGGACCTTGTGGCGCAAGCGGCAAGCCTTGTTGCCGAACTGAACGTCGACTTCGTGGATGCCTACAACGCCCTAAGGATGCCTGCGCACGGGCTGGATCAAGTGGTCACATTCGACACACGGCACGTCTCGCGGTTGCCGCGGATAGCCGCGCTGACGCCTGACAAGGCACGCTAGCGCCTGTGCGCACCGCCGAGCCGACGAAGCCCCCCTCCGCAAGGGAGAGGCAGCCGCCTCTCCCTTGTGGATCAGGAGTCATGAGGACAGCCAGTTGCCATTTCCCGGTGGGAGCGACATCTCCGCGCGCGGATGTTGGGCAGGCACAGGAGCCGGACGCCCTGTCGAATGCGCGGGAACGCGCGTTGCCAGCAACCGCCGGGTGAGTAGAATCGAGGCGATCGGGGGGAGCATCTGTGATCAGGGAGTATGTGTGCGGACGTTCTCTCACATCGCACGACAAGTCGAGGTGGCCACCATCGCCGGCACCGCACTTCAGGAATCCGATGAGGCGCGACTCATTCCCGATGAAGACGTCACTCTGGACGCATCCGCGAGGGACAAGACCTGTCATCCAGGGTGAGGGGCGGTTTGCTCCGCATGCGACGCGACCAGAGAAGGAGCAAGGATCATGGCCGTCCGATTGAGGATCCCGCACGCCGACCTTGCTGTGTTCTGCCAGCGATGGGAGGTAGCAAAGCTGGCCATCTTCGGCTCAGCAGTCCGCGATGATTTCCGTCCTGAAAGCGATGTGGACGTTCTGGTCGATTTCGCGCCGGCTGCTCGGTGGAGCCTTTTCGACCTGGTGACAATGCAGAATGAATTGCAGCAACTGTTCGGGAGACGGGTGGATCTGGTGGAGCGCTCAGCGATCGAACGAAGTGAGAACTACATCCGCCGCAGGAACATCCTGGCGAACACGGAAACTCTCTATGAAGCGCGATGACTCCTACCTCTTGGACATCGTGATAGCAGCCCGCAAGGCTATCCGGTTCCTGGAGGGTATGAGCTGGGCGGAATTCGCCAAGAGCGAGCTTCACCAGACTGCTGTAATCCGGCCTCTCGAGATCATCGGACAGGCTGCGGGGCGTGTCTCAGCGGAGACACAGCAGTCCCATCCAGAAATCCCGTGGCAGCAAATGATCGGGGTGCGGAACCGTCTGATCCATGAGTGCTTCCGCATCGACCTTGAGGCAGTGTGGGACACAGTGCATACGGACCTTCCCGCGCTGATTGCCCAGATCGAGCCTATGATCCCGCCGGAGAGTGAGGCGTAGACTGGCCTGCAACGGCCTCGAGCGCTGAGACACACGCAACAACCAAGATGGATCGACTGAAGACCCGGGAGCCCGGTTGGGCCAGGGCCATTGCATTCCGAGCTCAGCATCACAGCGCCCTTCGAGCGCGGGTCACCAGCCCATTGGGTGTCTTGCTCTCCGGATGGGGACCGGTTCGTGAGGCGTTTGCCGTATTCCCAAGATGCTGCTTGCCTGCCAGGCAAGAGGCGTACTTCCTGAGGGGCGCTGCTCCGCACAGCGATGTTGGGCGGGCACTGGAGCGGGTCACCCACTCGAAAGCGAGAGAACGCGCTTTCCCCGCAATCGCCAGGGCGGGTAGACTCCGGGGCATCGAGGAGAGCATCTGTGGTCAAGAAGCATGTAGTTCGAGTTGCCTTGGGGGCTCCGTCGAGCGACTTCGCCTATTGGCAGGCACAGCCCCCCATGGCGCGCCTGGCTGCTCTCGAGGAGATCCGACAGGAATACAACCGATGGAGGTACGGTGCTAAGCCAGGATTTCAGAGAGTTTGTCGCGTCGCTAAGCGCTAACGGCGTTCGCTACCTGGTTGTCGGTGGCTACGCAGTCGCGCTTCACGGTCACCCCCGTTACACCAAGGACCTCGATGTGTGGCTGGAGGCCACTCCAGACAATGCGGCCCGGATGGTCGGTGCCCTGGAGGCATTCGGCTTTGGATCCCTGGGACTAACGGAGTCCGATTTCCTCGTGCCTGACCAGGTCATCCGGCTTGGCTTGCCGCCGAATCGGATCGATCTCCTGACGTCGCTCAGCGGGGTCGAATTCGCAGCCTGCTATCCTGCCCGAATGCAGGTCGACATCGATGGATTGCCCGTGGATTTCATCGACCTTGAGAACCTGAAGAAGAACAAGCGAGCCGTGGGCAGGAGTCAAGATCTCGCCGATCTCGAGAACCTCGAGTAGACAGACCCCGGGCGGGCGAGCTGCCGCACGTGCTCGGCCCCTCATCTGCATCGTCACCCTGTCAAGAACCGTGCGCTGCCTGACGTGAAGGGATCGAGAGATCGCGCCCAGGAGGCTGACCCACGGACTTCCCAGCCTGCAGACGCTCTGCGAAGACTCGCTTCCTGTCCAGCTCCGCCTGAGGCCCGGCGACGGCCACATTGTCCGCCGGCACCACGCTGTGCACAACCGCATCGGCGGTGCGTCTGGCGCCGCAGGATGATGCGGCCTGGATGGTAGTGGTCGTCGTCCGGAACCGCCCCTGTGGCGATGTCACCGCTCTTCGGATGGCGCGGCAGTCATGTATCCCTCCGTGGGGTGGGGAAGGATACCTGATCGCGACGGGCTAAACGATGTGGTGCTTCGAGCCCAGCGGCGCATCTTACCCGATACCTGAGGCACCGTCGTTCTGCACGCGAAGCACCTGAATGCAGGAGCCGTCCGGCCGAGGTGAGAGGCCCCCGCGGACAACGCTCCACGAGGGCGTGGCGCGGGGGGACTACGCACCACAGGCCGGAGCTCAAAACGCAGCCGACGGAGGTGCCCGAGACTCAGGACCAGATGCTACGGTTTGAGAAGAGTCTGCGGCTGTCCACCCAGAAGTGCGATATGTTCAGTGGAGAGATCCACAGGCTGAAAGGCCAGATCGAGAGGCGCATCACGCCTCAGATCGAGGGACGGCTTGAGGAGGCGACACTGCTCGATACGAGTAGAGAACTGCCCCCGGCGGACCGGTTCGAGTGTCCGCGGAAGGGGGCGACGCCGCCAGTACGTGCAGGCTCAGGGCACGACGGTCGGGATCAGCCTGCGTGAATGCAGGAGGGTTTGTCCCTAACTGTCTCTCCGGCGAGTCAGGTGAAGGCACAGGAGAGATCGTGGGCGGGGAATGCGGATACGGCTTAGAGCTTGGAGCGTCCTTGGAGCCAGGCGATCGCGCCGGGCGTGTGTCTCCAGGCGGGCCAGGCGAAGGCGACGTATCCAACCGCTTCGTCGACGTCGCCCAAGCCCATGTAGCGGGGTGGCTCTTTGGGCATGCGCTTCTGACCAAGCAACAGGGGCGGAACATGGGGGTTGGCAGCTATCGCATCGCGTAGCGCCTGGTTGGCCATCTCCGTGGGTCGTCCCGCCAATTGAAAGAACAGCAGCGCTCGGCTGTAGGCCCAGTTGGAGCCCGCGTCTTCAGGATAACTGTCAAGCAGGTTCTGCAGCGCTGCCTGCGCCGCTGGCGTTCGCTCTTCCAGCAGGCACGTGGTCAGCGAATAGCGGATCCCCTGGTTGTCGTTGGGATTGAGCCGAAGCATGTCGGTGTAGATCTCAAGGGCACGGGCGCGATTGCCGAACATCCACGATAGCTCAGCCAGAGCCGAATAGGCGCGCATGAATGGACGGGTCTCAACGAAACCCCAGAAACTACCCTCGAGCTGCTTGAATGCGTCTTCACCGACCGCGCGCTTCCCCGCCTCGACAGCCTGTTCGAAGAGGTCCAGCTTCTGGGGTGGCGAGGGCTCCATTTCGGCCAGCAAGCAGTAGGCATCCGCGCAGTCCGGTGAGATCGCCAACGCCTGGCGCGCCAATTCCCCCCGGCGTTTCAGGGAAGGTGCGTCATAAGCCTGAGTGATCAGGACTTGTGCTCGCTCAAGGGGCGTTTCGGGCTCGAATTCGGGCAACCGTCCATCGTTGGTCTTCAACAATTGCTGGATGAACGCGTTGGCATCCTCAATCGACTGGAAGTCCTGAGAGGCCAGGATCTTGCTGAGCCCTGCCATTGTCTGGTCCATCGCCAGCCGTGACAGCGGGGGTTGGGTGGGCGCCGCTGAAGTAGGCTTGCGCCGGGAGCGCCGGGGAGGGCTGGATTTCCCAGTCATGGTGCCTCAATTCTACCCGAGTTGCGGGTTTGGCCGCGAGCTCGCGGACCAGATGCTTGCGGTAGGACAACACTCCGTCTGCTTTCGCCGGGCATGATCCCTCGTGCAGTCGTACGATACGCGTCATGACCAAGCGCCGACAGATGGGGCTTGACCTGCCCGCCAATACCTGTACAATATACCTGTACAGGAAAGGAGGTATGCCATGACCGTTCAGGTGTCCTACTCGCAAGCCCGTCAGGAGCTCGCGTCGCTTCTGAACGATGTCACCAGCGATCGGGAAGTGGTCATCATCAACCGCCGCAATGGTGAGCCCGCCGCCCTGATCGCTGCCGACGAACTCGTCAGCCTCACCGAGACGGCCCACCTTCTGCGCTCGCCCGCCAATGCCTCGCGCCTGCTCGATGCGCTCGCCCGGGCACTCAAGGGCAAGGGTGAGCAGATGACCGTTTCTCAGCTTCGGGCAGAGGTCGGCCTTGAGAAGAAGAGCGCGTGAAGCCGTCTTCCAGCCCGAGCTCATCGAAGACCTGAGATCCTGGGCGGCCGAGGATCGCAAGGTCGGGCTGCGGATACTCGATCTGGTTGAGGCCGTCTTGAAGGATCCCTTCAGCGGCATCGGAAAGCCAGAACCCCTGAAATACCTCGCTCCCAATACCTGGTCGCGACGGATCACCCAAGAGCACCGCCTGGTGTATCTGGTGCGCGACGAGCGCATCGACTTTCTCCAGGCCCGCTACCACTACTAGACCCGCCGCCATTCCTAGAGAAGCGCGGCGGGTACCGTTCGGCCCCGAGGTTAGTACCAGCAGTGGCCCGCCGGTTGCCGGTAATACACCGCGGGCCGTCTCCGTCCCGCGTGGAATGTCCCCTCCCGTGCTATCCTGTCATAGACCACTGCCGCTAAAGCGGCGTGGCTTGTCCCTGGCGCTGCGCGGTAGTCTGCGCATCCGAGACGTATGGCCGTATGACGGCGGCCCGACCGAGAACACGAATGTTCAAGGCCGCGATGTGGTCTGCCAGTCCAGAGAAACCGCAGACTACGCAGGCGAAGACACTTTGGGACACGCGGCTGGCTTTGTCGATGTAGCCACAAGCCGGACAGGTGCGGCTGGTGTTGCGCGGGTCAACCAGCACCAGCGGGACGCCAATCCTGCGCGCCTTGTATTCGAGGAACGACCGCAGTTGGAAAAACGACCACGAATGCAGCGTAGCCCTCTGAGACCTCCGAACCGTTATCCTGGAGCGAATGCCGTGGAGGTTTTCCAAAGCAATCCCGCGTCCAGTGCCTTGAGCCGCGGCTACGATGCGCATGCTGACTACGTGGTTCACGTCGGCGGCAAAACGGGCCTCCTTGCCCGACCGCCTCTTGAGCAGCCGTCTAGCCGAACGCGTGCCCTTGGCCTGCAACTTCTGGCGCAGGCGGCGGTGGCGGTGGCGCAGGCCATTTACCTGCGCCGAGGAATGCACCTGGCCGTCACTATCGACGGCGATGTTCATCACCCCGAGGTCCACTCCGAGAACGTCAGATACATCACCGGGGGCGGGTTCTTCAATCTCACACACGGCGAACAGATACCACTTTCCACCGATGGTTGCCAGGTCGGTCTCGCCACACTGATTCGCCAACAGTTCAAGTTGATGGGGACCTGCAACGAAAGGCATACTCTGTCTGCCGCCGAGGCACCAAATCGAGACGGTACCATCGGCCATGCGCCAGTTGAGAATGCGGTTGTCATAGGCAATGCCGCCGTGGGGCCGGAAGCGTCGCTTGTGCTTGTGGTCAAGATGATAGGCGTCAGCCACCTTGGAGATGCAGCGAATGACGACTTGGGCAGTCAGATTGAACTTCGTCCGAGTCTCGGCGTAGGTCAACTTCTGTATCGTGAATCGGTTGAACGTCTTGGCGTTCCAGGCGCGGGTGCTGATATGGTCGCAGGCGAGATTGGCGGTCTCCAGTGTCCGGCGCAGAAGTCGGGCCTGGTCGTCCGTCGGAACCAACTTCACTTTCGCCGTAAGTTTCATGCAGCCAGCATACCCCAGTTTCACAGCCTTCATAGGCGGCTAAAGCCGGAAAGGAGAAGCCCGCTTTCCTCCACAGCGGTTGCCGAAGGTCCGGCACGTGCGGGAAACCGCGTGGCTTCCAGCGGGCTGCAACCTGTGATGTGACCTTGCCTGAGCACAGCGAGTCGTTCGTTCACCTCCACGTGCACTCGGAGTACTCCCTTCTGGACGGCTTCTGCCGCCTGCCGCAGCTCGTCCAGCGCGCCAAGCAGCTGGGCATGGCAGGCCATTGCCCTTACGGATCACGGCGCCCTGTACGGCGCCATCGACTTCTACCGCCTGGCAATCCGCGAGGGGATCAAGCCGATCATTGGCCTGGAGGCCTACCTGGCCCCCCGCAGCATGCAGGATCGCGACCCGCACCTTGACAGCCAGGCCTTCCACCTCCTGCTGCTGGCCGAGAACGACACCGGCTACCGCAACCTGCTCAAGATCGCCTCGGCCGCACAGCTGGAGGGCTTCCACTACCGTCCCCGAATCGACCATGAGTACCTGGCTGCCCACAGCGATGGTCTGATCTGCACCACCGGCTGCATGGCGGCCGAGGTCCCGAGGGCTCTGGCCGAAGAGCGGCCCGAGACCGCATCCCGGCTGCTCGACTACTACTTCGAGGTGTTCGGGCCGAACCGATTCTTCTTCGAGCTGCAGGATCACGCTATCCCGGAGCTGGAACGCATCAACCGCTCGCTCATCGACCTTGCACCACGCTACCAGGCCCGCTTTGTCGCCACCAACGACGTGCACTACCTCGACCGGACCGACGCCCCCCTGCAGGACATCCTGCTGTGCGTCCAGACCTCGGCCGCCCTGAATGACCCAAATCGGATGCGAATGTCCGACGACTCCTACCACCTGCGCACAGCGCAGGAGATGCAATCGCTGTTCGGCCATGTGCCCGGCGCGATCGAGAATACGCTGGCCATCGCCGAGCGCTGCCAGGTCGACCTGAGCTTCAAGGGCTATCACCTGCCGGATTTCCAGGTCCCCGAGGGTTTCTCCCTCGACTCCTACCTGCGCCAGCAGAGCGAGTTGGGACTGCAGCAGCGCTTTCAGGAACGTGCTTCGGATCCAGCCATCCGCAGCCGGCTCGAGCACGAGCTGACGATCATCCACCAGATGGGATTCGATGCCTACTTCCTCATTGTCTGGGACCTGTGCCGTTTCGCACGGAAGGAGGGCATCTGGTACAACGCCCGAGGCTCAGCCTCCGGTTCGCTGGTGGCCTACTGCCTGGGCATCACGCCCGTCGACCCGATCGAGCATAACCTGATCTTCGAGCGCTTCCTGAACCCCGGTCGGGTGTCCATGCCCGACATCGACCTGGATTTCCAGGATGACCAGCGGGGAAGGGTGCTTGAGTACGCCTCGGCCAAGTTCGGCCGGGACCACGTTGCCCAGATCATCACCTTCGGCACGCTGGGTGCGCGGGCAGCCATCCGCGACGTCGGCCGCGTGCTGGAAGTCCCTCTGCCCGAGGTGGACCGGGTGGCCAAGATGCCGCCCTGGTCCGGCGGCCCCGGCACCATCGCCCATGCCCTCCAAGAGGTGGTCGACTTCCGCGACGCCTACGACAGCAGCCCGCCTCTCAACGAGATGATCCGAGTTGCCGCCCACCTGGAGGGTCTGCCCCGCAACCCCGGCACGCACGCCGCCGGCGTGGTCATCACCCCGGGGCCGCTGGTCGACTACATCCCTGTGCACCGGCCACCCTCGGGACAGGATGAGGGAACCGTCGGCGTTCTCACCCAGTTCGAGATGAACGCCCTGGACTACCTCGGCCTGCTCAAGGTCGACCTCCTCGGCCTCTCGACGCTCACCGTCATGGCCAGAACCTGCCAGATGCTGCAGCAGCGTCACGGCCTCGACCTCAACCTGGCAACCATCCCGCTCGACGATCCCAGGACCTACGAGCTGCTGGGGAAGGGCGAGGTCGTCGGCATCTTCCAGGTTGAGGGTGCCGGGATGCGCCGCTTCCTCATGGAGATGAAGCCCACCAAGGTGGGCGACGTCATTGCCATGGTCGCCCTCTACCGCCCCGGGCCGATGGACTTCATCCCGTCCTACATCCGCCGCATGCACGGCGAGGAGCCTGTCGAATACCGCCATCCGGCCCTGGAACCGATCTTCCGCGAGACCTACGGCGTCCCGGTCTACCAGGAGCAGGTGATGACCGCCGCGGTCGAGCTGGCGGGCTACTCGCCCGCCGACGCCGATTATCTGCGCAAGGCCATCTCGAAGAAAGAGGCTGAGAAGCTCCAGAAACATCGCTCCAAGTTCGTCGACGGCGCGGTCGCCAAGGGGATGGCGGCCGATACCGCCGCAGCGATCTTTGCGGACTGGGAGAACTTCGCCCGTTACGGCTTCAACCGGGCCCACGCCGCCGCCTACGGTACGCTGGCGGTGCAGACGGCGTATCTCAAGGCCAACTTCCCGATCGAGTACATGGTCGGGCTGTTATCTGTCTTCCGGGGCAACACCGACAAGGTCGCCGGCTACATCGCCGACTGTCGCCGCATGGCAATCCCCATCCTTCCCCCGGATGTGAATGCCAGCGGCATCGACTTCCAAATCGAGCCCGTGGAGCAGGGTGGGGAGGGGATCCGCTTCGGGCTGGGCGCCATCAAGAACGTGGGCGACGGATCGGCCAGCCTGATCGTCGACGCCCTGAGTGCCTACGGCCGCTTTGCCAGCCTGGATGACCTGGCCTCGCGTGTCGATCTTCGTCAAGTGGGCAAGCGCGCCCTCGAGTCCCTCATCCGGGTCGGGGCGCTGGAAGCACTCGGCTCGCGGGGCAGCCTGGAAAGGGATCTCGATGGCCTGATCCGCAACCCGGGTGCCCACCACGCCACCGTCCTGGCCGGTCAGATATCGCTCTTCGCCGGAGTGCAAGCGGCGCCAGCGAGCCGCCCAGCGGAATCTCCCGAAGCTCCGGTCGTCGTCCGGAAGCAGCTTGAATGGGAGAAGGAGCTGCTTGGCGTCTACGTCACCGACCACCCGCTGAATGCCAAGCTGCCTCTGCTCTCGAAGCTGGTGACACACTGGGTGGGGGACCTCGAGGCTGCGGCGAAGGACGAGGTCGTGATCGTCGCCGGCGAGATCGTGCGCCACCGTAACCTCACCACCAAGAATGGCGACGAGATGGCCTTCGCTGCGCTTGAGGACCATCAGGGCACGATCGAGCTGGTGCTCTTCCCGAGGGTTTGGAAGGATGCCCGGCCCTGGTTTGAAGTCGGCAAGATCGTCATCGCCAAGGGACGGCTCGACCGGGAGCGGGGTGAGCCCAAAGTGCTCGTCGACAAGGTCACCGATCAGATCGAGAAGGTTCGGGTCGTTCCCCGCTAGCGCTTAGGTCCGAGGCGGCGGCTCCATTGCTTCTCCGCACTCCTGCCCCCAACCAGGCCAGGTCCGCACAGCTCTCCCCTGGGCCTCCTGGGGTCCCTGACAGGGGCTATGCCAAACTCAAGCCATTGACATACCCAGAAAGGCGACATATAATGTGGCAAACGGCAGACAGATTCCCCTAGGGGTTGGTGTCATGTCTCTCACGCTCAAGGACGAGCTCGAGCGCAAGCAGGCCGTCCAGGTCATTGACGACGCCAGGTCACTCATTGGCCTGTCGGTCAGCGACATGGCCGACATGTGGGGCATCCATCCCCGCACAGTCCTGCGCTATACCAAAGGAGACACCTCTCCCAAGCTGGACGTGCGCAAGAGCCTGGACGAGCTCCGAGAGCTGGCCTTCTTCCTGCGCAAGGTCTTCCCCCGCGCCAAGGCCGCCACCAACTGGTTGTACACCCCGGAAGAACTCCTGCGTGGACGCCGCCCGATTGACCTCGTCATCCAAGGCGAGACGACAAAGGTCATTCACGTCCTCGCAGGAATCTATTCCGGCGCCTTTTCGTGAGGTTCCGCGCCAAGGTATGGAGACACATCCCCGCCGGCGCACATCCTCGGGATGTCGAGGCTATCCTGCGATCGGGCGGTCGCTGGAACCGACCGGATGTGTACGGCTGTCTCTATGCGGCGCTCACGCTCGAAGGGGCCATCGCTGAGCTGGACAAGGTCAAGAACCGGAAGGACGGGACGCCCAGAGAGATCGGGCCGCGCGATCTTGTCTCCATCCAGGTCGATCTCGAGCCTGTCGTCGATCTCACGGATCCCAACAACGGATACGTTGATCCCCACGAAGCCTTTCTCACCGGCGATACTGACAAGGACAAGGAGAAATGCCGCGCCCTCGCCGACCAGATCCGCATAGATGGCGCAGTGGCCATCATCGTCCCTTCGGCGGCGGCGCGGGGTGAGAAGAATCTCGCCATCTACATCGACGGGCCAGCCGGCAGCATCCACCTGGCCGACGGCGGCGACCACATCCCCAGAGGCTAGTACGGCTAGATACTGAGCCCCGCCTTCTGGAGAGACCACGAGAAAGGGCAGCAGGGTAGGGGAATCATCCTCTCCCTGCTACCCCACTGAAGGCCGGCTCTTTTTTCGTTTTCCCTCCTGGCGAAAGCCCGGCGGGCGCCCGCCTTCCAAGAGGTGCGTTCGTGCCAATGAACGCCAATCCTCACTATAGCATCCGCGGGGGCGATTGCACGCCCCCCAACGTCCTAGTCGCTGGCCTCCCTCACCGCAACAGATCGTCTCCGGTCCGCCGCGCCGTCGTCGTTGGGCAGACTGATATCTGGGAATCCGTCTGCCTTGGGCGGGACAAGCCATTCGTGGTCACATTCGTTGCAGTGGTGACTCGGCGACGCCCCTGGGTCCATACAACAGCCCCCGAGGACGACTTTCCCACTGCTCAGCTGCTCCTGGAGCCGCTTGTTGGCGATGTTGGGCAGGCCATACATGACTCCACTGCAAGAAGTTGCTTTCTAACAACCCAAACCTAGGCCGAGAGCCAGTTCAGACCTTAGCCAGCGCGCCAGGGAAGCCCACGCGGAGGCAAAAGAAGAAGCCACAGCCGCTGCGGACCGCCCGTCCCTGTGAGCATTCATGGCGCTGTCGCTCAAACCATAGTGTGGCCGGGCCGACAACCATAAAGTGGCCGCTAAGTATCAATCTCCCGCAGAGGAACAGTGCCCGGACGCGAGGCCGATGCCCCTGCGAAAGGCATAAAGTGGCCGAAAGTGCAGATTGCAGGCATAAAGTGGCCGAGAATACAGTCAAGCGGAGGCGGCTCAAGTAGAGGGGAGCGCCACGCTGGAGTAATGTAGGTTCACATCCGTGAGGTCGGAGGCCGTTCGCCCCGGCGGGCTGCGCCCGCAGGGCGCCGGCCCGAACGGGGTTCGAGCCCTCTCGCGCCCACCAGATCGACACCGCTGTCCTCATGGTTGGCCCGCAGAGGGAACCGTGAGGACTTCGCTTTCCGGGCCGAACTCCTCATTCACTCACCGCGGACTTTACGGTTAAGGGCCGCGGGGTTGGCTTCCGCCGGGCCCAAGGAGCTCCCAAGGGCTATCGCCCATCTCGTTGAAGTGGGTAGCACGTCGGGACGACTGCCGCCAGGACAGGGTGCCTTTCACCGCTTTCCAGCCCCTCGCAGATCATGGCGTCCGCCGGCTTGAGTTGGCCGCGGGCGCCCTCAATCTGGCAATCTGCACTTCCCCGGCGGCCTTCATGCTGTGGCCATCACCGGGTCTCGGCAGGTCGCGCGCCTCGCTGCCCCCGCGGGGATGCACGCTTCCTCAGCCCAGCTTCGCCGGATCTTCGAGAAGTGCCCTGACAAAGTTTAGGAATCGAGCCGCAAGAACCCCGTCCCCAACGCGATGATCCATGGAAAGAGTGGCGTTCATCATGTCTCTGACCTGGATGCTTCCATCCTCTGCCGGGACGACCGTTGGCTTCACCGAGGACACGGATAGGATTGCGGCCTCGGGCGGATTGATGATCGCGATGAAGTTGTCCACACCGTGCATCCCCATATTGGAGATCGTGAATCGGGCCGGAGCCACAGAAACC
>Ga0315295_10002398_pt1 | contig 15924 bp, 9 predicted proteins | sample YL17G14_0_MG_FD_204453 | JGI IMG/M metagenome (GOLD analysis project Ga0315295, IMG submission 204453) | Sediment microbial communities from Yellowstone Lake, YNP, Wyoming, USA - YL17G14_0 | ecosystem: Environmental > Aquatic > Freshwater > Lake > Sediment | place: USA: Wyoming | collected... | reverse complement strand
CGCTTTCTACGAGGCCAACCCGTTCAGGGTGGACGTGAGCGAGTACCCAGGCACCTACACCGCCGAGAACGCGAACAGCCGCGCCTACGGATCAAAGCGTGCCTGGATAGAGATTGGCGAGAGGGCGCAGGGCGGACGAGTTTGGGAGCCCGATACTCAGCGCGGCTCCGACGAATCGATCTACGAGAACCCCACCGCGGTCGATGCGCGCTTCAACTATCACGGACCCAACACATACACCAGCCAAGGCGTGATGAGCTTCAGGACGCTGGAGGAAGCGAAGAACTACGCTGACCTGGGGACGTATCTCAGGCGCGAGGAAGCGAATTGGGGCAAGTATCAGACCGGCGAAGGCGGAAAGAACTACACCGAGCTGGTGATCTCCATGCCGCAGCAGCAGCGTCCGGTCTCCTTTGAGCGATGGATGGAGCTGCAAAACTCCTGGGAACCCGACGCCCGAGATGGTCCGCAGAACCGAGCGATCTACGACGCGCTCATGCGCCGGCGAGACCCGAGCGTGCTGGCGCTGGTGGGGCCGAGGATCAGCGCCAGAGGATCACACCAATTCCCCCAGGACAACATCATGGCCTGGGTGCGCCTGGCCGAGTGGCGCACGGCGGACGGAGAACGGGTCGCCCTGATCGAGGAGATTCAGTCCGACATCCACAACAAGGGTCGTCGCTTCGGCTACAAGTCGTCCGAGGATCAGGCGAAGATAGACGCTGCTTTTGAGCTCTCCGATACTGCGCACCGCAGGTTCGAGTCCCGGGCAGGCGAGTTGGAGCGGATGTGGGGCACTATCATTGAGGACCGGACGGCACGCGTTGCTTTCATCCATCGGCACGGAGACCATTGGCGGGACATCGTTCTACTCAACGAGCAGATCGACCAGAACGAAGCTGCCGGCTTGCCCCCGAGAGGGGTGTCTGAGAACCACGATTACGAGCTCCTGGGTCAATGGGAGATCGACGCCGCTCGTGCGCTGCGCAAGATTGCCGAGGAGACTCGGGACGCCTTCCAGCAGATGAAGCAGACTGACCTGGCCTACGACCAGATGGCCCGCAACATGGAGAGCAAGCTCCCCGACGTTCCGTGGAAGGACACCTACCACGAGCTCGCCATGAAGCACATGACGCGCTGGGCAGCGACCCACGGCTTCGACCGGCTGGCCTGGACGACGGGGATGCAGCAGACGAAGCGGTGGTCGGCCTGGCAGGTGGCGGACGTGCTGACCTGGGCGCGCAACGCAGACAGCGACACCTACGACGTGCTCGCCTACAAGGACGACGGGGTAGTTCACCAGCTCGGCCAGGCCACGCTCGATGAGATCGCGGACACCTACGGCCCAGGGATTGCGGAGCTGATCGGGAAAGAAGCGGGGAAGATGGACCTCCCCAAGGTCAGTCGGGTGCCGATCAACCTGGGCGGCCAGTACGTTGTCGAGTACAAGGGGTCTCGGGGGGAGTTCCCCACCTACGAAACAGCCGAGGCCTACGCTCGTCAGCTTATGGGCGACGGGCATCCGGTGATGCTCAACCACGGACAGGGCCTGGGTTCTCAGTACGACCTGGGTGGCCGGCTGTTCGAGCAGGACTTGAACCTCCCGAGCCGCGGGTTCGCCAGCTTCTACGACGAGAAGCTGCCTGGGTGGGCGCGCAAGACCGCCGGCAAGTTCAAGGGCGCGGTTGAGGACGTGGACCTGCTGCGCGCTCGCGGCTCGGACGAGCAAGGGTGGCAACCACAGCAGGCAGTCGTGGGGATGCCTCGACCCGACGAGGGCCTGGCCTGGCACATCGACATTCCTGACGCCGAGGGTGTCTACCACCGATACGGCGAGACCTTCGCAACGCAAGCGGAGGCGATGGCAAAGCGGAACCAGCTGCAGGAGGCGATAGTCGAGGACACCGTGATTGCCAGGGTTCACAGCATGGCGATCACCGACGAGCTCGCGGGCTCGGTGCTGATGGAGGGACAGACCTACTTCCAGCACCCCGTCGGGGACATCATGCAGCGCAACCTGGCCGAGTCGGAGCGGGCGCTCACGGCTGAGATCAGGCGCACCTACCCCGACTACGGCGATGCGGACGTGGCTGAGCTGGTGGACGCTATCCGCGCGGGGCAGAACACGCTCGACGTGGTGGGTGTGCGCGGCTCGCTGGCCTGGGCGGAGAGTGCCTTGGCGTGGCGGTCGCAGGAATACGCTCGCTGGTTCGACCTGGCGGGCCTGCTGCAGAAGCTTGGCAGGGAGCCGACCTTCGAGGACCTCAAGAAGCTGGCGGTTGGCGACCGGCGCTACGACATGGTGGAGCGCGGCATCCCTGGCGAGGGCAGCTACAAGCTGTACCAGGCGGAGGGCGCGCTCAGCGGGTACGCCGAGGTCAGGACCAACTTCCCCGAGGCGGACTTCTGGATCGTCAGGAAGGGCACGAAGGATACGGTCGGCACCGTCACCAAGACGTTCAGCCCCGAGAACATCGGGGTCAAGATCACAGCAACGGGCGAGGTCGATCCCAACTACCTGTACTACGCGATGCAGTACGTCCAGAGCCAGGGCTACTTCAAGCAGCGAGCTCACGGCACGACAGGGCTGCAGAACATCACCGTCCGCGACGTGCAGGAGGTCCGCTTCGGCGGGCGCCGGACGCTGTACCAGGTGGACGAGAGACCCGACGGGCGCTTCACCGTCAACTACAAGGGCATCCCGTTCATGGAGGTCAAGGATCGCGCCACCGCTGATCGCCTGGCCGGTCACTTCGAGCAGGAAGGCGTAGCAGCTGGCGGCGCTCCGCGAGGGTCGGCCACGCTGACGGCAGAGAACACATGGATTCTCCGAGCCTTCGACGGGGCAGGCCTGGACACCGCCATTCACGAGTCCATTCACCCCTTCATGTCCCAGGTCGCAAAGAGACCCGAGTGGGCAGGCCCGACGCTCGACTGGATGCGGAAGGAGACCGGCTTCGGGGAGCTCGACTTCATCGACGGCAGGCTGACAGGCCAGGAGGAGCACGTCCGCGCTGGTCACGAGCTGTTCGCCAACGCTGGCGTCCGCTACATCCGCGAGGGCAAGGCGCCGTCGCTGTCCCTGGTGCCGGTGTTCGAGCGCCTCAAGGCATGGCTGACTGAAATCTACCGGACGATCAAGGGCTCGTCTATCGACGTGAACCTGACCGACGAAATCCGCCAGGTGTTCGACGGCCTGCTCTCGACGGCGGAGGAGCGCCAGCAGTTCGCTGAGTACCACGCCAAGCAGCAGCCGGCCAAGGTGGAGGAGCGCCCTGCGCCTTCCGTGCTGCCCGAAGGAGTGGCTGAGCAGGGGACGGCCAGGCTCCAGCCAACGGACACGAAGGCTGGCGAGCTGGTGCAACTGCGAGGCGAGTACCTGCGCGGGCACCTGAACAGAACCGTCTCAAACGAGCTGATGAAGCTCTCCGGTCATCGCGACGCCACCGGACGCCCTATGACCAGGGCGGAGTTCCTGGAGCTCATGGCTGCTCGGGGCCAGGGCTACGTCAACATGGGGCACGGTGCCTTCGGATGGTTCCCGCCGGACATGCGCCCGCTGCAGGCAGGCAACACGCTGCGCCTGTATTTCGACTTCCTGCGCGAGCAGAGTGGTGTCAGGCTGATCTCAGGAGTGGACGAGTCCATCCGCGACAACCTGCTCGAAATGGATCACCTGATGGGCCAGCCTGTGCCCGACATGCAGACCGTCAACGGGCGGGAAGTGTGGTCGAGGCGGGCTGCTGACATCAAGGATGTGTCGGACAGGGTAGAGGAGCTGCTCCAGTCGAAGGGCGAGACGATGGGCTCGGCTGACCTTGACGCCTACCGTCGGATCGGCATGGGGGTCCAGGAGCAAGCGGTCGTAACGCCGAAGAAGGAGAGCCTGGCGCCCGAGGCCGGTGTGCGGGGCGGCATGACGGACGATGGCCGGCTGGTCACGAAGTCCGGTCGCGAAATCCCTCGCCCGAAGTACAAGACTGAACGCCGACTCGATCTCTGGCTTTTGACTGCGGCCCGAGAGGAGCTGCAGTCGCAGAGCATGGCAGAAAGACTCGGGAAGATCGCTCCTGGCAGTCCCGAGGCAACCGCCGCCTTCCAGCTGCAGATCGTGGCCTCGATGGACCCGAAGCGGTTGAGCCCTTCGGATCGGACGGTGCTCAACGAAATCCTATTCGGGATGGAGGAGGTTCGCTTCGACCGTCGGCCGGCTGCTCCAGCGGCGCCAATCACGCCGGCCAACGCGCCGCGCCCGCTGCCTGACACGCCGGACGCGATCTTCCGCGAGCTCAACCAGCTGACGGACAAGCTCCTTGGCGAGGGCGCGCCCAATCGAGCGGACGACGACCGCTTCGTGGCGATCACGGACTCTATGGAGCCGAAGAAGTCCATGACGCCGCTGGAGTGGGAGACCGCCTTCCAGGTGTGGCTGCTGCTGGAGCCGGAGAACGCACGCAACCTGACGCCGGCGGAGAAGGCGAACCGCCTCGACTCGCTCAAGGCCAAGTTCCTCGCCAGCAAACCGACCGGCGCCAGCCTCGACCTGACGAGCTGGCAGGCGGCGATGGCCGACGTACAGGCCGCGATCCGTGCAGCTCAGCCACAGGTGGACACCTTCAAGGGCTCGGTCCGAAAGGCGCACGGCCCTGATCCCAACGAGCAGTTCAAGCTGCGCTACGGGGTGATCCCGCTGGACCAGGCGGTGTCGTCGACCAGGGCGGACGGGTCGAACAACCCCGAGTACCCACAGCAGTACCAGCCGCGCAAGCGTGACCGAGATACCTACCAGCTGCAGGCCAACGACCGTGCGGCGGGGCTGGTGCCGGACGTGCTGCTCAAGCACACCGACCGCATCGACGACGGATCTCCAATTGTCGACAGCGGCAACGTCGTGCTCTCGGGCAGCGGCCGCATCCAGTCCCTCCTGATCGCCAGGGACACCTATCCCGAGCGGTTCGCTGCCTATCAGACTGAGCTCAGGGCCAACCTGCCCGCCTACGGGATCACAACCGAAGCGATGGACGCCGCGGCGCCTGGCGGATACCTGCTTGTTCGCTACCTGGAGGAGCCAGGCGTCAACCGGCAGCACTTCGCAGATCTCGCCAACGCGTCTACTTCTGCGGCCATGTCCCCATCGGAGCAGGCGGCATCGGACGCCAAGCTGATCTCGGCCGAATCGGTGCGCAGCCTGACGGTGCCCGAGACATCGAGCATCGAGGAAGCCCTCGGCCGCGTCGACAACGCCGACTTCACCAGGTCCTTCATCCAGGGGCTACCGGAGCCGGAGCGCGCATCGCTGGCGACCAAGAACGGCCAGCTGAATAGCGGGGGAGCATCCCGTATCGTGGCGGCGCTGTTCGCTCGCGTGTTCCAGGGCGAGGCGGGGCGCCGGATGCTGGACCGCGTGTTTGAGAGCCAGGACAACAACGTGCGCCGCGTGAGCTCGGGCATCAAGAACGCCCTGCCCTCTCTGGCGCGAGTGGAGGATCTCGTCGCTTCGGGCGAGCGGCCGGCCGACTACGGCATCGCCGTCGACCTGGCCGCAACCGCCGACGCCCTGGCTCGCATCCGCGCTGAGGGACAGAACCCGACGAGCTGGCTGCAGCAGGGGCAGATGTTCGGATCGGGGCTCACGCCTTTCCAGGAGGCGCTGCTTCTGGACCTCGGGGAAATGCAGAGCTCGAAGGCTCTCCGCACCTGGCTCGAAAACTACGCTGGCCTGGTGGAGAAGCAACCCTCGACTAAGCAGACCGGCATGTTCGGCGCTTACGAGTACCCGCCACGCGACGAGCTGTGGACGAAGGCCAAGACCAACGATGTGCTGACCCTGTTCCAGATGCCCGACAAGATGGACCTGGCGCCAGACGGTACGGTCCCGCCGGTCATCCCGCACGGAGCGATGGCAGCTGAGGCGTGGGAGAACGTGCGCCCGACCTTCGAGGCGCTGCGCTCCAGGCTTGCGGGAGACAAGGGCTGGCTCAACCCGCAGGAGATCAACCTCGACCGCCGGCTGACAGGCGAGGACCTGGGGCAATTCAACGCCTGGGTCTCTGGCGTGAAGCAGGACATGGCTGCGAACAAGATGGCGGCGATCCGGTGGGGCGAGACGACCCGCGACATGAGCCTGCTCAACTACAACCAGCGCCGCGGCTACTCGGGTCCGATGACTCTCGGGGTGCCGTACTTCTTCTGGCCGACCGACACGGCGCTCAGGTGGGCGATGCGCGCCATCGACCGGCCAGCCTTGCTCGCCAACTACTACCGCTTCCGCCACGTCCAGGAGCTGCAGGAGGAAATCCCGGGCTTCCCGACCAGGCTCAAGGGCAAGATGGCTTTCTACCTGCCCTTCCTGCCCGACTGGATGCAGGACACGCTCTGGATCGACCCGCTCTCGCAACTGTTCCCGCCGGCGATGTTCGACAAGCGGCTGGAGTTCCTGGCGCAAGACCAGGCACGGGCAAGGCAGAATGTCGAGGACGTGCTCAAACAGCAGGTCGAGTCGGGGAAGATCAGCCAGGCGCAAGCGGCGGAGGCCATCGCAAAGCAGGCTGGCCCCATCTGGCAGACGGCGAAGATCGAGGCCGAGAGCGAGGCGGGCGCAGACAAGACTAGCCCGCTCGACCTGGTGAACGTCCTGACCGGCTTCGCTCCGCCGGTGGAGTGGGCGCGGCAGTACATCAACGGCACGCCACAGAACATTGGCCCGCTGCCTGTCACCCGCCAGGTCAAGACGATCACGCACGCCCTTGGGATCGGACCTCCTGGTGGTGTCAACCTGGAGAGCGGCATCCGGCGAGGCTTGAACCTGCCGACCTGGGACCGCTTCGAGGACTACCGAGAGGATCGCGCCCTGATGTCGATGGTGGCCGAGGGCAAAATCACTCTGGATCAGTCCGAGCGCGGGATGCTTGAGCGCAGCGGTGACGCCTTCGATGAAGCACGGCGCAGGGTGGAGGACACGCGGCTCTACGGCGGCTTCCTGAACCCGCTGTATTGGGCCGGCTTCCCCGCTGACATCATGCCCGCCGGCGAGGAGCGGCAGCGGGCTCTGTCTCTGGAATGGCAGAAGGCATCGGACGCCTGGCGCGCTGGTGACGAGGACGCACGCGACGCGTTCCTGGCGAAGTACCCCGAGTACGAGGCCAGGCTCATGTCACTCAACATGGACCCGAAGGCCAGGATGCGCTCCTACTTGATCGACGAGATTTGGACCCGCTACCGAACCTTCGGTAGAACCGACAAGCAGATGGTCGTACAGCAGCTCGGACGAGCTTTCGAGCAGCTGTTCCTGGACAAGGAGACGCGCAACTACGACGGGGTGGATACACAGACCCTGGCGATGTGGGCTCAGGCGCTTGGGATGTGGACGCCAAAGACGAAGGACACCGAGTATGCGCTGCCTACAGGGATGTCGGCGCCCGAGGTCAAGCTCCTGCCGCCAGAGCTGTCGAGCGCGGTCGATGCCTTCAAGAACGCGCGGGATGAGCAGTTCCCGTTTTGGTACGCGCTCCAGACCCGCTACTACCAGCAGCCACCAGGCGCGGTGCGCAGGGCTTTCCTGGTGAAGTTCCCGCAGCTCAAGGCGTATTGGGCCTGGAAGGACAAGCAGTACGCGCAGCACCCCGAGGTCAAGACCTTCATCCAGGGCCTCGAAGTGAGCGCCGGCGATCAGCAGGTCGGCATCCTATCCATGCCCGAGGTCCTGTCCAATGACCTGCTCATGCGGCAGCTGTTCGGAGCAACCTACGCAGGCAGACCGCTTTCGAGCGGAGCTCTCTCGGAGCTGATGCGTTTGTGGGAGGCCGCAGGTCAGCCGATGGGTACACTCCAGGCATGGTTGAACACGGCAGATCAGGGTTTGACAGCGCCATAGCTGGCGCTATAATGTCGATGGAGGCTACAGATGGGACAGACCACCGAAGTTGATGGAGCCGCTCTCCAACCCGAGGGCGACGAGCTTCCGCAGGGAGCTGCTCCAGCCGACGACTTGGACCGACCCCTGACGGTGCGCGAGTACATGGCTGGCATCGGGGGGCTGCGACAGGAAGTTGGTCGAACCCTGCAGTCTCGGATTGACAAGGCAGACCACCGGATTACGGAGCGACTTCGGACTGACCTCGCTGCACAGGATCGCACGGTCAAGGAGTTGGAGGCGCTTGGCGTCACCATCGACCCCGCGATCCGAGAGCGACTTCGCCAGGGCAGAGTGGTGGAGGGACTCACGGCAGGCCAGCCCGAACCGCGTACGCCGGACGGAAGGGGACAAACCCCTGGCTCCCGACAGGAGACCGTTGGCGCGGTGAATCCGGTATCGGCTGCAACGGAGGCCGCTTGGACGATTATGACCGAGGAGTACGGGGTGGTGGTGGAGCAGGCTGATCCAGAGTTCTCTCTGATCGACCTCTCGACCAACCGCCCGAGTGTGTTCCTTCGGTCCATCGAGACGGCGGCAAAAGCCAAAGCGACACGCCTGGCAGGTGGTGGTGCAGCGCCCGAGTCGGAGCCGGAACGACCGGCTGCGCGCCCGAGGGCACGCATCCCCGTCCGCGGAAACCAACCCGCGCCCAAGAGCTTCGAGGGGATGAAGTCCATCGACCTGTTCAAGCTAGGCTATGATCGCTCAACGAAAGGATGACGGAGGCATAGGTGGCCTACACGCTTGCTGACTATGCTCGGACGCAGAAGGACCCGCTGAAAGCTGGCGTGACCGATGTGTTCCGACGCGAGTCCTCGCCAATGGAGCTCCTGCCCTGGGAGACGATTGACACTCTCAAGGTCCAGGCGCTCCGCACGTCCCGCCTGCCGTCCGTCGAATGGCGCAAGATCGGTGAGACTTGGACCGGCTCCTCGGGAGCCGTCGAGCCTATCGACGAGCGCGTGTTCGACATGGGCGGCAAGGTTGACATCGACAAGCTGCTGGTCAAGAGCAAGTCGGTCGTCGATCAGCGGGCACTCCAGACGGACCTGTACTCGACTGCCCTCGCGTACACGTTCAACGACGCCTTCATCAACGGCGACCCCATTCTCGGTGACGAGGATGTGTTCTTCGGCTTGTGGCGCCGGCTCAAGGACTTCCTGAGCTCGGGTCAGACAGTCCTGCTCGGCGGGCTCGACATCTCGCCGGACGTTGGCGCTGGCCTCTCCGCTAACTTCGACACCTTCCTGGACGGCCTGCAGACGCTGTGCCATGTGGTCGAAGGACACAAGCCGGACGCGCTGTTCTGCAACGACACCGCCTACCTGCGGCTGCTCTCGGCCATCCGAGCGAAGGGCTTGTTCGCGACGACCGAGGACAGCTATGGCCGCAAGGTTGCGACCTACGGCCCTGGCGGACCGGCGATCTACGACATCGGCTGGAAGGCCGATCAGACCACGCGGATCATCGGCAACGTGGAGCTGGCGAATGGGACCGCGCTGACCGGCGCGACCTCGACCTCGATCTACGCCGTGCGCTTTGGGGAAGGTTTCCTCAAGGGCATCCAGCTCTATGACATGGACGTTCAGGATGTCGGGCTGCTCGAAGATCGTGTGAACTACCGCACGGTCATTGATTGGCCCGTCGGCCTGTTCATGGTCAACCCCCGCGCTGTGGCGCGGATGGTTGGCCTGATCGCGGCCTAGGAGGATGCAGCGATGTTTGACCTGAACACGATGCTGCGCAAGTCCTCCGAGGCTGTGCTGAACGCCTCGGAGACCGCCCGAACAGGTGTGGACTACGGAGGGGCAGACAAGGAGTCTCTGACCTACCAGCTGAGGGTCCCCACCTTGTCGGGCACGAGCCCGACCCTGGCGGCGAAGCTCCAGGAATCCGCCGACAACACCAACTGGGTAGACGTTGGCACGTTCCCCTTCTCGCCATCGAGCAACGTCATCAACGCGGTGGGCGTGTACTACCTGAGTGTGCGCTGTCGGTATCGCTACCGCAGGGTGCATCTGACCCTCGGTGGCACGACCCCCAACTTCGGCCTGACAACCGTTGGGCAGGACTTGGGCGGGGACCAGGATCAGTTCTAGTCCCTGAGCCAACAACATGAATAGGCTTGAGGGGCAGGCGGGAAAACCGCCTGCCCCCCGAGCATACCGGCGGAGCTCTGCCTTCGCTTGGAGGATCACATGGCAAAGCGCAAGGAAATGTCGGTGAACGAGGCGGTCGAGCTCATCGAGGAGACGCGCCTCCAGGACGAGGTTGAGCTCATCAACCGTGGACTGCACGCCATACCAGCCTCCACCGAGGCCGAGCTCATTGACGACATAGCGGGTGGCCGGCGGCAGAACCAGGCCACCAACATCCCCAAGAAGATGCCGGACGCGCCAGGCCCGCTCGAAGCCTACGTCGGGTGGAAGCCCGATGCGGTAGACCCGAAGGACTACGAACCGCTGGCGAAGAAGGCCGTCCCCATCGAGACGCTTGACCAACCCTACGGCCTGGTGTTCATCGACAAGCTCGGGCAGCTGTACCTCTTGGAGCCAGGTCACATCCGAGGCGAGTACATCGTCCGTCCCCATTGGAAGAAGCCGTGACTACAGTAGCTGATGCGATTTTCCAGATCGCTGAGGCGACCGGCAAGGTGTTCTACGGGACCCTGGATTCGGGCTGCACGACAACTGTGCTGCTGGATACCGAAATCTCTAACAAGCCAGGGGCCTTGGTCGGCGGCACGGCCTTCGTCCTGACGGGAACCTACGCAATCTCCACCCGTCGGATCACCAAGCACTCTGCTGGACAGGTCACGCTTGAGAGCGCGCTCCTGGGAGCTCCAGCCGTCGGAGTATCCTGGGCGGCGGTGGGGCCACAATACTCCAGGTCCGATCTGCTGCAGGCGCTCAACGGCGCCCTGCAGAGTCTCGGGGACGTGACCTATTGGTTCGAGAACATCAACGAGCTGAAGGTGGTCTCCGAGCAGGAAGTGTACGATCTGCCCGCCAGCCCCATCGCTGTCAGCAACGTCGTCGGGGTCTGGATTGGCCGCTTCTCCGTGACGCCCTACGAGTTTTATGAGCACTTCCATTGGCGGGAGGAGACCGGCGCCCACCTGCGCTTCCTGGCGGCGATCCCCGACATAACAGGGGTGCCGATCCGCCTGGCGTACAACAAACCGCTGACCCGCTATTCCATTGACGCAGACGAGTTGCCCTTCGGCATCGAGCTGCAGCGCCTCAAGTGGGACGGTGCCGCTCGCCTTATGACGCTCCAGCTCGGGCACGCCGGAAAGCCAGCAGAGGACAACCCGCTGGTCGAGCTCATCAACGAGGCGAAGGACAACGCGCTCAAGTCGCCGTCCCATCGTGTGCCCCATCTTGAAAAGCCCCTGATGCTTCCAGGCTGGTAGCCCATGCCGATCCGCTGCTCCCCTGACGAGGAGAGGCCGACACACCACCTGGCTATCACCGACAAGGAAGGCCGGCAGATGGGCCTGGTCATGTGTAACGAGCGCGGGAAGCCGAGTAAGTTCGGCATCAAGCGCAGCCGGCTGCAGTCTACGTCCCTCAAGATTTCGGAAGGCAACCCCAAGTACAGCGACTTCGAGCTGCCCTTCACGCCCATCGCCCAGGAGAGTTGGGATGGCGGGCGCGGGCAGGAGCAGTTCGAGAAGGACGTGACCAAGTTCTTCGACAGCTACCGCATGAACACGCGCTATCAGAGCAAAGCTTTCCTCGGCGGGTTGGAGAGACTGACAACGGGATCGGGCCTGCGCAGCCAGCAGTTCAACCTGCCTGGCAACGTGCGCTGGCACTCACTCCTGACGGGAGCTCGCAAGTACCTGGCGATCCGCTTCCAGGCCAACGGCGCCTGGACCTCCAGACGGTTCGACGTGATCCTCAAGAAACACGGCACCCCAGGGACCTTCACCTATCGGCTCCTGGCAGACTCGACCGGCAACCCAGGCTCGGCGCTCTACACCAAGACCTTCGCCGCGACCGACATCCCCGACACCCTTGGGGTTATCAAATCCTGGACTGACCCAACCGGATACACCCTGGTCAACGGAACCTACTATTGGGTCGAGGTGTACGGCGCGTCAACCGACAACGACTCGAACCATTGGCGAGTGGCAGTCAACGATGCGGTCGGAACCACGAAAGAGAGCGCCAACGGCAGCTCATGGGCGGCATCCGCTGTGGACTTGTACTACCGCCTGGGCGCGATGGGGACGGAGGACACGCCCTACCTGCCGTTCTTCTACGAGTACAAAGGGGCGGAGTACCTGGTCTACAACCAGCAGAGCGGAGCGCCGAAGCTCTTTCTCAATGGGGATCGCGGCGCGGCGGACAGCAACTCGGGTGCCCTGGGAACGCTGGTGGACGCCACGAAAGCCTGGGCGACGAACCAATGGGCGGGCTGCACGGTATGGATCACAGAGGGACCTGGCTCCCTGGAGACCGTGCCTTTCCGTACCATCGTGAGCAATACCGGAACCGCGCTGACGTTGGATACCCCCTGGGTAATTACCCACACGACAACTACCGAGTACGCCATCCTGGGTGCTGACACCTGGACAGAGATCACAGGGCACGGCCTGGCGCAGCCGGTTCGCGCCATCCTGGTCATCAACCAGGTCGTCTACTACGCGATGGGAGACGGGACGGGCGATCCGAACATCCGCCGGCACCGCGAGTACAACAACGCCGGCACCTGGACGGCGAGCGATTGGGCGGACGACAGCACCAACAAGGCCACTTTCCTGACGCGGGTCAACGACGCCACCAACGGACTGACCATCTGGCGGGCCACGAACACGGATGTCAAGATCGCCTCAGCTCCTCCGGTCACATGGGGCACCAGCCTGACCTTCACCGACAAGGGCCAGGTCGGGGACGTGGAGGAGCGGATCACGGCCATCACCGAGTACATCGACCCCGACAGCGGCGCCAAGGTCCTGTGGGTCATCAAGACCGGCAGCGTCTATGTGCGCAAGGGGACGCTCATGGACAAAATCCCCCTGGACGAAATGCGGGCCGTGATGAACCCGCTGAATGGCAAGGCTGTCCTCACCCACAACGTCTACCTGTACTTCTCGATGCTGTTCTCGGTCGAGCGGTTCTTCAACAACGTGCTGGACGACGTGGGGCCAGTCCAGGGGCGCGGCCTGCCGGTCGCGCGCAGAGGACCGATCAGCTGTATGGTCGGCTATCCTGGCCGATGGTTCGCCAGCATCGACGCCGGCGCGACTGGCTACTCCTCGATCCTGGGGAACAACGGCTCAGGCTGGCACGAGGAGTACAGGTCTACCATTCAGGGCCTGTCGATTACGAACATGCGGATTCAGGTTGTGCCTGGTCCCGCACCTGATCGGCTGTGGTTCAACCTGGGGCCGGATGTCTACTGGCTACCGCTGCCCACCAACACCATCGACCCAACCCAGGACGCGCTGTACCCCTACGCCTGGGAGGGCTCGCTGGAGTTGTCCCGCGTGTACGTCGGACTGCAGAACCTCAAGAAGCTGTTTGACTCCATCGAGCTCGGGGCCGACAACCTGGTGGCCGACGGCCAATGGATCGAGGTGGACTACAAGCTGGACGACGAGGCAAACCCCTGGCTCCCCATCGCTGAGCTGTTCGAGACCAGCCCCAACCAGGAGGAGCCGTTCAGTCAGACGGAGGATGTGCGAGCTCGGTGGATCATGGTGCGCCTGCGCCTGAACACATCCAGCCGGCTGCTCACGCCGATCCTGCGCCTGGTCATTCTCAACGCCGTCTCGCGCATCCCGATCCGCTACGGGTGGGCGCCCAACGTGCGCCTGCGCGACCACGATAAGGACCTGTGTGGCGAGCCGGACGACTTCGTGCTGGCCCAGGACAAGCTCGATCTCCTGGACGAGTGGGCGGAGGGTCTGGAGCCGCTGACGCTGAGCTCCATCCTGACACCGTTCCACGGCAAGCGGGTATTCCTGGAGGGGCCAGAGATTGCACCCTTCGAGCGGACGGACGACACCGAGACACTTGAGGGTTGGCTGGCCTCGGTCCCGATGAACCAGGTACAGACGCGTGCCCAAACTCTCGCTGACCAGCAGCAGTAAGGCCGGAGGCTATCGCTTCCCGTCGTCGGGAAGCAGGATCACCAGGCGGACAGGACTGCCGAAGGCGATCACGTTCAAGGATACCGAGACGCTGCCGACCAGCCTGAACGGGTATTCCGTGGGCAGCAAGGAGGAGGCGCGGGTCGGTGTGGCGCTCTCCGCAATCGGATGGTCGTACCGCTACCAGGTGCCCATCTTCGGGGGCAAGGAGTTCCGAGGCGGGCAGGTCATCGACTTCGTGGTGGAGACGGTGCCCAAGCCGACACCGCTGTTCGTGAATGGCGTGTACTGGCACATCACGCGTGGGGACGCGGACAAAGAGCTGCTGGAGCGATGGGTGGACGCCAAGATGGGTGCGTACTGGATGAAGTCGAAGATCGTGTGGGACTACCAGCTGAGGACGGTCGCTGACGCGCTCGCCACCGTGACGCTGGCCCTTGGGAGGCCCTGATGCCTGCAGCCTACTACGAGCTCACGGTCGAGCAGAACGCCGACTGGTACTTGAACCTGTGGCTGGAGAACGACAATGGCAGTCCTCGGGACCTCACGGACTACAAGGCGTCTCTGACGTGCCGCCAGGACTACCAGGGTCCGGTTGTGTTCGCGCTCTCCACCGAGGGCGGGAGCCCCATGATCGTCATTACCCCAGGTGAGGGCAAGATCGCCTGCCGGATGGAGAACCCCGCGACGCTGGACCTGGGTATTCTGCGCGGAGTCTACGACCTGCTCCTGATCTATACCGGCGGCTCGTCCGACACCAACACGAGGCTCATGGAAGGCCCCGTCACGGTCAGGCCGGCGGTGACGCGATGAAACTGAAGATCGAGCAGACCATCCAGACCATCGTGGGTGTCGAGACCTACGGCACGATCATCCTGATTGCCGACTTCGACGTGCAGCAGGGGGCGATCCTCAAGTCCATCGGCCAGGCGAAGGGCGATGTCATTGGCTTCTCCGCCTCGGGCACGCCAGTCCGCGTAGCTGGTCCCACCGTCAACGGCCAGGTGCTCCTGGCAGACTCGGCTGAGGCGTCGGGTGTCAAGTTCGCCAGCGCCGGCGGGCCAGGGGCCAGCCGGATCATCGTCATTGACTTCGACGGAGGCGGGGTGGCGATTGGGGCCGACACCATCAAGGGCTTCACTTGGCTGCTCTCCGACTTCACGATTGCCGAGTGGGAGATCGTGGAGATTGAGAACAACAGCGGGTACTTCGAGGTCCTGGTCTGTTGCGACACCTACGCCAACTTCCCTGCTGACCAGGCGGACGACATGGTGGGCATCCACCTGGGCAAGACGCGACCGAAGCTGAATAACGTCGTCAAGAACCAAACAGCAACTGCCGACTGGAACGACCTGGTGGTGGAGCACGCCAAGCACCTTCGCTTCATCGCCTCCGGCTACCTGGGCGCTCTGACCTTCTCCGGCTCCGGCCTGAACGACATGAACCACGGCTCCAACAGTCGCTTCACTCTAGCCTCCGACATTAACTACAAGGTGCAGATCGACGGCGTGGGCTCGCCCAACACCTTCAAGTGGTCGGACGATGGCGGCTCTACCTGGGACGTGAGCACGGTCTCAATCACCGGAGCCGATCAGCTGCTCAACAATGGCGTGACGATCCGCTTCGCCGCGACGACCGGCCACACGAGCGGAGACAACTGGAGCTTCACGGCCAGGACGATCACGGCTAAGCACGCGACCCTGACGATCTTGGGGGCCGTGGCCTGATGGCCGTCAAGTACCGGACGACTTACGCCAGGTGGGGAAACAGCGACCGCGGTGCGGACGGGCAATCAGTCACCACGGTTGCTGGCGATACCATGCTCTGCATCTGGTTTCACCCCTACGGAAATAACGTCTACTTCAATTGGGACGACGCTGCGTTTCCCGTAGCCGGAGGAAGCGGG
>Ga0315295_10002395_pt1 | contig 15941 bp, 14 predicted proteins | sample YL17G14_0_MG_FD_204453 | JGI IMG/M metagenome (GOLD analysis project Ga0315295, IMG submission 204453) | Sediment microbial communities from Yellowstone Lake, YNP, Wyoming, USA - YL17G14_0 | ecosystem: Environmental > Aquatic > Freshwater > Lake > Sediment | place: USA: Wyoming | collected... | reverse complement strand
TCTTTCATCAAAGACGCCGTCTCGGAGACATCTTCATTTTTTTCTGCCGCAACGGACGGTTTCACTGGCTTAAATATCTCGGGAGCGAAGGGCTCTTTTATCGGTGGCGCCTTCTCGGGCACCTCTTCTTTGTTTTCGGTCGGGCGCTCTTCCGGTACAGGAGTTCTCAGTCCTTTATCTTCAAAAGGCTGATGTGGCATGTTCTCAACGAATTGCTTAAAAATGTTCTCCTGTTTTTCCTCGGTTGCGCTTATTGGTGTTTCTTCCTTTAAACTGCCCGAAGAGCTGGTCAGCCTTCCCAGTTCATCATATCTCCTGCTGCCGACCAGGGCGCCGCTGTCGTAAAGGTCCTCTGATGTCATCACGCCGTTCTCGGAGAATTCCCTTATAAGGCCGTGCGGCCTGTTCCCCTTGAAGCGGGCATCGATCTTTATCGTACCGCTGTTGAAATATTCCCTGTATATCCCCGCGTCGTGGTCCGTCTCGGCCTTGACGACTCCGTTATCGTAATATTCCCTTACCGGTCCTTCGGGCCTGCCCTGGCTGTTGAACGTTCTGCTGGTCATAAGAACGCCGTTCCAGTAACGCTCCTCCGCCTTCAGGCTGCCGTTCTCATGGAACTCCCTTGATATCCCGTCCGGCTTGCCCTCGTTGAAATTGGCCTCGATCATTAGCTGTCCGTTCGGAAAGAACGCCCTGGCGATGCCGGTAACCTTGCCGTTGCGGTCGAATTTTTTCTGCGCGGTCAGCGTTCCCCTGTTGTAACGTTCTTCGGCCATAAGAGTGCCGTTCTCGTAATATTTTCTGCAAATGCCGTCGCACTCGTCATCCTTGAAGTTCGCCTCTATCTGGACGCGGCCGTTCTCATAGAATCTTTTTGTGGTGCCGTCCCTCTTGCCCCTCTTCAGGCTTGTTTCGCCCTTCAGGACACCGTTCAAATAATATTCTCTGACTATCTTGCGTCCCAGGTTCATAAATACCTCATTATTGCATAGGAGCCGTGCTATGTGCTTATATGGATTATCTTCGCTTTTGCGAAACCGTTGAAGTTCGTGGCGGAAGCGTTGCTGTACGCGCCTATATCGTTGACATACATCAGGTCGCCGATATTAAGCTCCGGCAGGTTCTCGCTTATCGATACGGTATCAAGCGCGTCGCAGGTAGGTCCGACCACGGCGCTTATCGAAGGTTTTCCCTTTCTGAACGAGTGGAAATGATAGACACAGTGATCAAAGATGACCCCGGAAAGCGTGTTATATACCCCGTCATTGATATAAAAGAAGGTCTTTCCGTCGCGGTAAGCTTTGCCCACTACTTTGACAACAAGTTTGGCTGATTCCGCGACCAGATATCTTCCAGGTTCCCCGACGATCTCAATGTCCTTGGGAAAAAGCCGGTCCAGCTCCTGCGAGAGACGCTTTCCATACTCAGGGAACGATATATCCGAGCCCTCGTAGTTTGCCGGATATCCCCCGCCGATGTTGATGAGCCTTACGTTGTACCCCTTGCCTCTCGCCGTCCTTAAGAGCTCCGAAGCCGCATTGAACGCGTTCATGTAGTTGTCGATGTTTAGGCACTGGCTTCCCACGTGGAAGCTTATTCCTTCCACGTCCATGCCCATCGACACGGCCGCGTCTATCAGGGGCATCGCCTCTGTGGGCTCAATCCCGAACTTTGATGAGAGCTCGACGACCGAGCCGATATTCGGCACCCTCAACCTTATGATAAGCCCCGCGTTGTGACAGTGCGCCCTTATCTTCTTCAGCTCTTCGATATTGTCAAAGGTCATCAGCGTCCTGTAGGGGATCATTTTTTTCAGCGTTTCGATAGGTTTTATCGTGTTGGCAAGTATTATGTCGTTGTAAACGAAATCGAGCTTCTTTTTTAGCGCCGACCTTGGCACGGCTTTCATCACCATCTCGAACTCTTCCTGGCTCGCCACGTCAAATCCGCTGCCGAGCCTGTGCAGCGTTTTTATTATCGCCGGCTCAGGATTCGCCTTTATCGCGTAATAAACGCCCACCCTGGGAAGGTATTTCCTGAACTGGAGATATTTCTCGCGTATCTTTTTATGATCTATCACGAGCAGAGGCGTTCCGTGTTTTTTTGCCAAGGCTAAAAGTTGTTTATGCATTTTTCTCGATCGCTGCTTTAAGCCCCTTCACCGCGGCGTTGTGCTTAAAGTAGGCTTTCCTTAAAATATCACAATTCTGGTCCCTCATGCGGTAAAGCCTCTTGGGTTCTCTCGGCTTTACGTTGTTCAGCAGATATGATGTCATCAGAGGAAGAACGATGGTCGAATCGCTGTAAACGATCACGGTATCCTGCACTCCGCTCGGGTCCACCTTACCCCAGCTTACCGCCTCTGAAGGGGTTGCGCCCGACAGGCCTCCGGTGTCCGGCCTGGCGTCCGTGATCTGGAGAAAATAATCCTGCCCGACCTCCGGGATCATAAGCACCTCCTGGATCTGGGGCTCGGTCTGCAGTATGAAGTTCTTCGGCGCGCCTCCGCCGCAAATTATCACTCCGGTCTTTCCGCCTTTTTTCTTTGCCGCGAAAACGATGGCCGTGGACTCGTTCACGTCAATGCTCGGGTTGATCCTAAGCTTGAACTTTTTGGTTATCAGCTCGAGCCCCGCTATATCGAGCCCGACGGTGGAATCCCCGGGGCTTGGCGTAAAAATGGGGACCTCGTACTGGTAGCACGCGGAGAGGATGCTCGTGTCCTTCAAGCCGAGCTCTTTTTCTTTTTCATATACAAGTTTTCCCAGCTTGTAGAACAGCTCCGCGGTGCCCATCTCTTTCTGGAATTCAGGCCTGCAGAGCATGTCCCTCAGCATGGCGTCGGTCTTGAAAAGCACCTCGTTGTCGAGCACGATGTCGTATATCCTGACAACGCCTTTCTTCCTCAGGTCCCGATCGCTCATTAGGTGCGACCCCTGCCTCAGCTCCATGTTAAAGGCAAAGTGCATATCGTGGTACATGTTGGCGCCCGTCGACACTATCCAGTCCACGAATCCCTCTTTTATCAGGGGGATTATGCTTGAGGAACCTACGCCGGCCGGCGTAAGCGCGCCCGAAAGCGTCATTCCGACCGTGACGTCGCGCTTGATCATTTTTTCCTTAAGCAGAAGGCAAGCGGCCCTTATTCGGCCTCCGTTGTAAGCGAGCATGTGGTCATTGATCAGATCGGTAAGTGTATCGCTTTTATTTATCGGCGGAGGAAGTATCCTTTTGCCGCCGAGATATTTCTTCTTGTCGCTGTTAACTTTCAGCTTTATCGGAATTTTTCCGCGCATGATTTTTTTATTATACAGATATTAATGATTTATTGCAAAATTGATTTTCAAGATGTGATATAATTCCGCACGTTATGGGTGAATATATAAAGAAGCACGCGGCATCAGGGGCGAACATTAAACTTCCCAGCATAGATACGATACCAAACCTGCACAAGGGTTATGAGATAACGATCGCCATCCCGGAATACACTTCCGTTTGCCCCAGGACAGGTCTTCCGGATTTCGGCACGATCACAATAAAATACGTGCCGGACAGATTTTGCATCGAGCTAAAATCGCTGAAATATTATATAATAGGCTTCAGGAACCTTGGAATATTCTATGAGAACGTGGTCAACAGGATACTTAACGATGTGGTCGCTGCCTGCAAGCCGAAATACGCCGTCGTCACGGGTAATTTCAGCGCGCGTGGCGGAATGACCGCAGTTATCGAAGCGAGGTACCCGCGAAAATGAGAAGGATTATATGGTTGCTGATCTTAATTGTACCGCTGATAGCTTCCTCCTGCGCGAGCATCAAATCTCCGATCTCACAGTTCAATAAATATGAGATAAACAGCATAGGCCTTTCAAAAGCTTCGCTGACTTTTTATTTCGACGTTGAGAACCCCAACGACATCCCAATGGGCATAAAGGACATCAATTACTCGGTCGCGCTCGACGGCGAAAGCGTCTTTGCCGGGACCGACGGCGGTTTCGATATCCAGGCCAGGGAAAAGAAGACCGTCAAGTTCCCTGTCGAGATATCGTATTCGAACTTGATGGGACAGGCTTTCAACGTGGCTAAAAAGTTCATGACAAGGGAAGGCAGCGTAAAGTACAGGATTGATGGCGACTTGAAGGTCGTGGATAACGTAGGTTTTGTTTCGCAGGTCCCTATAAATGCCGAAGGCGACATCAAATTATTCTAAGGGGGTATTAAATGAGCAATGAAAACTGTACGCTTGTAAGGAAGACGGGATTCAGGCCCTTTAAAAGATGCATGTACTGCGATCAGCCCATAAGAGAATGCTTCGGTATCCAGTTCATGGTAATAGCATCAGCGATAATAGCCCTGCTGATCCTGATCTTTTTCATCAGTGATCTTCCCGCACTGGTATTCGACACCATGATATTGATCACTCTCCTTGTTGCACTTCTTGCCTTCCTTGCCAGCAAGGAGACGAACGAGATCGTGCTCAACAACGTGCTTTTGTCGCAGCTAAACAAGCAGCTGGAGGAAAGGGTTAAAAATAGGACCATCGAGCTTGAGCATTCGAACGATGCGCTTATCAAGGCTGACCAGATGAAGAACGAGTTCATAGGGGTCATCAATCACGAGCTGAAAACGCCGATCACTTCCGTCATTTCCGGGATAGAACTGATAAGAGTTCACGGCATCGAAAAGCTGAACGAGAGCCAGAAGAAGATGATCGATATCATGGACAAGAGCGGCCGTGACATGCTCAGGCTGGCGAACAACCTTCTAGACGTTTCAAAGATCGAATCAGGCAAGATAGTGCTGTATCCCGACCACTTCCCCCTTGTTAGCATGATGGAAGAAGTGGTGCAGGCGCTCAGGCCGGAAGCGGACAGGAAACACGTCCAGATCGAGACTCGCATCGATGATTCGATCTCTACGATTTACGCGGATCCGGACCGCATTAAGCAGGCTTTCTTCAATATAATAGATAACGCCATAAAATACTCGAATGAAGGCGGGCATGTAAGCATTAGTGCAAAAGTGGTCGACCATATCATATTGATCGAGGTATCCGATAAGGGTCTGGGGATAAAAGAGGAGAACATCGGACGGATATTTGAAAAATTCGCCAGACGAGCACCGGGCTACAAGGGAACGGGACTGGGGCTATATATCACAAAGTCCCTTGTTGAAGCTCATAACGGGTCCGTTGAGGTGGATTCCAAATATGGATCCGGGTCGACCTTCAGGATAAAGCTTCCCAAGGTTTAAATATCATATTTTTTGCTCGCGTTAAGCCCTATTTTGGGGTACGGAATCTTGATTTTTATTGAATTTTCTGGTAAAATACCACGATAATGATATGAGGTCTAAATATGTACAAAATATCGTATGCTTTTGCTTTGATCCTCATATTGTGCTTCGCGTGCGGGTTCGCGCAACCCGTATCAGACATTCCAGTATCAGAAGATAACATCTTTTACCAGGCAAAAGCCTCGGGCGGATTCAACAACTGCGAATATGAATACCTCGGCGATGTGATAAGGATATACGCAAAAGATTCAACAGACCCCGGCGTTTATTTTGAACGGATAAACAAGGACGTCTCCGGCATGAAATACTTCACCTTCGCCATCAAGGGCAAGCTTGTCAGGCTTGGACAGTGGTGCTTCCCTGTTGTTCAGATATATGATGAAAAGGACGATGAATACACGCCTTCGATAACAAAGACGTCGTTCTCGCTCAAAGAGGATGATTACACCGTTATAAACGTGCCTTTCGAGGGAAAGATAAAAAGGCTTTATAAGATACAGTTCCTTCTTGTCACCGACAAAGGCTCCTGGGACATAGACATAAAGGACCCGAGAGTTCAATAAATTCTCTCTTGACAATTCTCCTTGATGTCTATAGTATAGTACTCGAGATAGGTTGTTCGGTTTAGGCCCATATGGATCCATATCCCGCATATAGATAGAACGGCATAAATTATTTCACAATTATTCAAAACTAAAATATTCATACACAAATAAATCTAAGGAGGAAACAAAATGGCAGAGAAAGAAACTAAAAAAGAAGAGGCCAAACCAAAGGAAGAAGCAAAGATCGACATAGCCGAGCTTCAGACAATGAGCAACGCACAGCTTATCGATATCGCCAAAGAAATGAACATGACAAGTTACAGAGGCTTCAGGAAGCACGACCTCATATTCAAGATACTGGAGGCAAAAGCACAGGCGAACGGCCTGATATTCGCGAAAGGCATTCTCGAGATATTGCCGGAAGGCTATGGCTTTCTGAGAACAGGCGGTTACCTGCCCAGCTCGGACGACATATATGTATCGCAGACCCAGATCAGAAGGTTCGAGATGACCAACGGAGACCTCGTCTCCGGCCAGGTCCGCCCGCCGAAAGAAGGGGAAAAATATTACAGCCTTCTAAGGGTCGAGGCCATAAACAGCATCGATCCGGAGCTCGCGAGAGAGAGGATCCCGTACGACGACCTTACCCCCATATTCCCGGATGAAATGATGCGTCTTGAGTACGATAAAGCTCCAATAGCTTCCCGATTGATCGACCTTGTAGCCCCTATCGGCAAGGGACAACGCGGAATGATAGTCTCCCCTCCAAAAGCGGGAAAAACAACGATACTCAAGAACATCGCGAACAGCGTGACCCATAATTATCCCGATGTGATTATCAAGGTACTCCTTGTAGATGAGAGGCCGGAAGAGGTCACCGACATGCAAAGGTCAGTTAAGGGCGAAGTCATCTATTCGACCTTCGATGAGCCACCGGAGAACCACATAAAGGTTTCGGAGCTGCTCATTGAATCGGCAAAAAGGCTCGTGGAAGCCGGCAAGGACGTTGTAGTGCTCCTAGATTCAATAACCAGGCTTGCCAGAGCTTACAACCTGGTTACACCGCCAAGCGGCAGGACCCTCTCCGGCGGTCTAGATCCGACATGTCTTCACAGGCCCAAGAGGTTCTTTGGGGCCGCAAGGAACATCGAACATGGGGGCAGCCTCACGATACTAGCGACCGCACTGGTCGAAACTGGCTCCAGGATGGATGACGTCATATATGAGGAGTTCAAGGGCACTGGCAATATGGAGCTGCACCTTAACAGGAAGCTCTCAGACAGGCGCGTATTCCCCGCGATAGACATAAGGATGTCAGGCACAAGACGCGAAGAGCTGCTGCTTACGGAGGATGAGCTCAAAAAGGTCTGGCTGTTGAGAAAGGTCCTTGATAACTATGAGGGCAACGAGGCCACTGAACAGTTCATCGAGAGGATAAAGGAATTCAAGTCGAACAAACAGTTCCTGGCGTCAGCGGACGTTAAGTAGGCTGTCCGGTTAAGCCGGCGACGCCGTCAGAGCCCGCCGTATAGGTCTTGAGGATCGATTCCAGCTCCTTGAGGCCGCCCCAGCTGCCGTGGTTCATCATTCTTTCAATGAACCTTATCACATGCTGCCTTACCTCATCGGCGGTCTTGATATCTTTCAGCTCGGCAACAAGCTTCTCACATGATGCCACATCGATGTTGCAAATCATGCTTTTCACTATATCGAGAGAAGAGGTGTCGACGCTGAAGTTCCTTACCCCTAGCCCCAGCAGTACCGGTATCGCTATCGGATCGGAAGCCATGTCGCCGCAGACAAGACAGTGTATCTTGGTCCCGGCCGCATCAACCGTCTTTCTTATCAATTCGAGGATATCAGGGTGGAGCTCATTGAACTCCCCCTTCGCCGAATATCTGCTCTCGAAAAGCGTCTTCATCGTAAGATCGTTGCTTCCGATGGCGAAACCTTTGGCCATTCTCTTTAACTTTTCGACATCTTCAACAGCCGAGGGATGCTCTATCATGGAATAGAACCTCGGGTCTATTGCGTATGCGATCCCATCCTTCTGCATTTCTTTCATGAATTGCCTGACCACTCTCTTTGCTTTCATGAATTGGTTCGCGCTGATGACCATAGGGAATTCTATTATGGGATTCTTTATCTTCATTTTCGCCGCGGCAATAAGTATGGCTTTTACCTGGTTCCTGAAAAGCTCGTAATAGGGTTTGTGATCATCTCCGTTAAGACAAAGGCCGATGCCTTCATCTGTTAAACCCAAAAGGTCGCCGGCGGGCTTGCCTAGATATGGTATGTATTTATCTCCGTTGATATCGATGGTCCTGAACGTGATCGAGTCCGGATTGCCGTACGACTTGTACATGGCCTCATAGAATTCGATCAGTTCTTCAAGCGAGGGTTCTTTCTCCCTTTTTACTATCCTTCCGTCGACCATCGTCACGTCCATCGACTCCTCTGTCCTGAAAAGACCGATGCCGTCGTTGGTGCCGGCGTGTTCTATTCTCTCCATATCCAACATGGATTTGCTGTTGAGGTATAGCCCTATCCTGACGTTGTCCTTGGTCACGCCCATCCTGTCCTTATATTTCGCGTGGAGATGCTTCCTCACTAAGGCAGCCTCACTGATCATCCTTTCGTATTTTTTCACAGTGGCGGGCGTCGGATTCACTATTACTATGCCCCTTACACCGTCAATGATCACCAGATCGCCGGGTTTTATCTTTTCTGTCGCGCCGGTGGCGCCTATCACAAGCGGTATCTCCAGACTTTTGCACGCGAGCGCGGTGTGAGACATTATGCCGCCCTTTACTTCCGCAATACCGCCGGTCTTGGACGGGTCAAGCGTCGCCGCCTCGATGTAGTCGATTCCCTGACAGGCCAGACCGACCTTTTCTCCTTTATGAAGCCTGACCTCCGATTCAACATCTGCGAGCAGGTCAGGCAGCTGATTGTGCCTCTGAAGGATGATGTCCTCGTACAGCCTCCTGAAATCCGATGCTATCATCCTGAAATTTTCCTGGCCGCTTGCGGCAAGCTTGAAGACGCCATTGAGCAATTCGCTGGCATCAAGCGCGGCCTTCAGATTGATCCTGTCTTTTTCAATTTTCTCCAGCGTCTCCTCGCATAACGAATTGATCTCCTTGAGCACGGCGTCCACGCGTAAGGTGATCTCTGGATCTTTGATCAAAGAAAGAGATTCTCTTTTTATCTTTGCGACAGCTAGAAAAGCCTCTCTCGCTTCCTTGATCTCCGCGGCTACCTGTTCTTCCGTGATGCTCTCGGCCTTGAACTTTGAAATGTCCGGTCGGCTGGGAACAAATCCCCTGCCCATACCGATAAAAGGCGACGCTCCCCTGCCCTGCAACACGGTCTCTTCTTTTATCGCGGGTCTATGGGGAGGAGCAATGATAGGAACTCCGCCGACATTTGGGGCGTTACCCGCGAGCCTCAACTCGTACTCCTTGCCTTCAAAAACAACTCTAAGGGTGGTCCCAAGGATCTCTGCGGTCTTGTCCATTATCACGCGGACCCTGTGATGCCTTCCCCCTGCGTCCAGCACAATAACCTCTCTGGCCTCCAACCCTGCCGCGCTGAACTGCGGAAGGTTCTTCTCCCAGTTCCCCATATCCATTATGAGCTTTATGTCTTTGCCGGAAGTTTCGCTCACAAAGCGTTTGAATTTATCTTCAGATAGATGTTTGAATGCGGACGAATGCAGCGGAATGAAATTTGAATATCTGATGAGCTGCGGCGGCAGACTGACCGCGGCCGTTATGTTTGGCGCTTGCGCGCACAACTGTCTTGCTAACCTGATATTGTTGATCATGTTCCCTCTCTTATCGGATCCATTTATCGGTCATAATGTTATCGCTAAAACAGGCGTTTGATTTCACTTTCCGACCACTCAGCTTTTGCTTAAAAATTCTCTTGAAATCGGCTATAATCAACGCGTGTTCACGATCAACGAGATATTAAAAGCTTCTAAGGGAAAACTCTCCTCCCACTTGTCTGCCGGGTATGTCAGAGGAATATCTACGGACAGCCGAAAGATCAGGAGGGGCGAGATATTCATACCCATTAAGGGGAAAAGATTCGACGGCCACGACCACATTGCTCCCGCTTTCAGGAAAGGAGCCCTTGCGTCATTCTCCTCAAAAAAGATCAGAGCAAAAGGACCGCTTATCATAGTAAAAGATACCCTAAAGGCCTATCACGACATCGCGAGAGCATACAGGGAAAAGTTAAGACCCCATGTCGTGGGCGTTACCGGAAGTTCAGGTAAAACGACAACAAAGGACATGCTCGCATCGATACTTTCGATCAGGGGAAGAACGTTAAAGACCGAACAGAACCTGAACAACGAGATCGGGGTCCCGCAAACGCTGTTGAATATGAAAAAAGAACACAGGTTCGCTGTTGTCGAGATGGCAATGCAGGGTCTTGGTGAGATAAGGGATCTTGCTGATATCGCACGGCCGAACATTGCGGTAATCACGAACATAGGATTATCTCACATGGAATATCTAAAGACCCGCGCTAACGTTGCACGAGCAAAAAGCGAGATCCTCCATTTCCAGGAACGGAAAGACACCGCGGTGCTCCCGGCTGACGATGACTACTTCCTTTTCCTTAAGAAAAAAGCAAAAGGAAAAGTGATAAGCTTCGGCATCCGTAATAAATCCGATGTTTCCGCGGACAACATAATGCTGATCGGCGGCTCTTGCAGGTTCAACATAAGATATAAAGGGAGAAAGATCCCGATAGATCTTCCGATACCCGGAGAACACAACATACAGGATGCTCTCGCGGCGGCTGCCGCGGCTTTTGCTCTTGGCGTACCTTCTGCCGCAATAAAAAAGGGCCTTGAAAGGGTCAGGCTCTCCGGGCGCAGGTCAAGGATCATTCATAAACCCGCATACACGATAATCGACGACACCTACAATGCGAATCCCGAATCGATGAAAGCCTCGCTAAGGATGCTATCGCGCTTCAATGGCAGAAAGATCGCGGTGCTCGGCGATATGCTAGAGTTGGGGAGAATTTCAAGAAAAAGCCATGAAGAGATCGGAAAGATCGCCGCGGGTCTTAAACTTAACGCTCTTATAGCCGTCGGAAAATTCGGCGGGACGGTGGCTCGGTCCGCAAGGAAAAGCGGCCTTCTCGCGTCATTGAATGCGGGCACAAATCTGAACGCGATCAGGATATTAAAAAAAATGCTCCGCAAAAATGACACCGTGCTGATAAAGGGCTCCCGCGGAATGAAGATGGAAACCATCACCGAAAGCCTGTCACGCCAATGACCTGCACAAGCATGAACGGCCCGCTCGCGATGTTCGCTTCCGCCGTATTCTTCAGCATCATGGCAATACTTGTGAAGGTGGCCGGACAAACATTGCCCGCCGCCGAAATAATATTTTTCCGCTCCCTCGTGAGCGTAGTACTTTTGGTGGCGATGATGGCCGGAAAAAAGGACAGTTTCCGGATCGGGTCAAGGGACAAGCTGATCTTCAGGGGGGTGATCGGCGGGATATCCCTCGTACTTTATTTTTACGCTCTCACCCTGACGACGGTAACGAACGCACTTACGCTCGATTACACTTATCCCATATTTGCCGCAATTTTCGCCGCGATGTATCTTAACGAGAAGTTCACGAGAGACAAGTTGGTCTTCATGGCAGCGGCTTTTATCGGACTTATGCTCATCTTCCAGTTCGATTTCAGCTCCATGAACGCGGGTGACCTTATCGCCATAGCCGCAGCGGTGGCGAGCGGAGCGGCGATAGTGACGATACGGGACCTTGGGCGCACCGATTCAACCATGATGATAACCCTGTCCTTTGTGCTATCAGGCCTGATATTCTCTCTGTTGTTCATTCCCGGTCACTTCTTCGTGCCCGGATTCCGCGAAACCATGGTCCTGCTGACCCTGGGCATATTCGGGACTTTCGGACAACTGTTAATGACATATGGATATAAGCACTGCTCCGCAGCGCAGGGTGGAATAATCTCCATGAGCAGCATTGTGATGACTGCCGTAATGGCCGTGTTCGTTTTCGGTGAACCGCTTACCCTCAACATGGTGCTCGGAGGTCTGATGATATTTGCCAGTGCGGCTTTCTTCAGCACAAAGGAACAGATCGAAGAAGCCGTAAGATAGATTGTTTGACAGCTGGAAAAATTAGATTAGAATATTGTTTTCGCGCCGCGGTGGTGGAATTGGTAGACACGTACGCTTGAGGTGCGTATGCCCAAAAGGCCTGGAGGTTCGAGTCCTCTCCGCGGCAATTAATTCAAGATAAGAATTTAATCATTATTCTATGTGACAAAGTCGCCATTCCTCTTGAAGCTATGCCGAACGCTTCTCCCTCGAACACCCATGCATCCTCATTCCCATCATATTGTGCAACGGTATCTGCAGATGGCAGGAATATCCCCATCAACCGGCCCCTTGTCAATTAAAACTGGATTTTTCGCTTGAAAACGAATAAAACGGGTGTTATATTATTTTATAAATGCAAGGTTTTGGCGGCCCGATACGATAATGTGAACGGGGGAGCAAATGTCTCAGGTAGATGCTGTATCAAATGAGACCGCCATATCACAGGACAAGAACGGCACGAAAAGTTCCGGTCAGACCTCCGATGTTTTTGACAGGATCCTTGAAGAAGAAAAAAGAAAGATCATCGTCCCCTTATCGATCCCCCAGCTCCAATCGCTTACGTTGACCCCTTCAATTTCCGAAACGAAACTTGACGCATCAGTGAACAAGGTGCGGGATGCTCACGAGACCAGCAACGACACAAAGAAAGATGTCCCCCAGGCTGCGCAGACCGTCCACAGATCATCCGATAAAACGGAGAAAAGCGAAGAACGATCCTCTGCAGCTCAGGCAGAAAAGACAGTTAAAGCGCAGGAGATAAAGGCCGTAACGAACGCCTCGAACAAGATCTTCATGGGACAGATCGAGCTGGACGGCGAGTTTTACGGCAACATGAAGATAGCCAAGGACGGCATATCTTCGCTCAAGGGTGTCGATCTGTCCGATCTGGTCTCGCAGATACAGGACAAAATAAAGATGATGAAGGATAACGGCAAGCTTGAGCTGACCATCCAGTTAAAACCCGACGATATGGGCTCCGTTCTGCTGAGCGTAACAAGCAACAAAGGTGTTCTCTCCATAATGATCTATGCCGACAAACTCGCGAGACAATCCCTCGACGAGAACCTTGCGGACCTTGAAATATCGCTGAAGCGGGCGAACCTCAACATCGGAAGTCTCAGCGTTCAAGCCGACGGACATAAAAAAAATAATAACGGCGAATATTTGAGTGAACTATTGTATAATGACCGGCAGGAAAGCTAGGAGGCTTTATAAATGGTCGTGAACCCGGTATTTCCCGTTTCAAGCGGCAAAAGCAGAACCAATAGCATCCCCACGCTTCCTTCCGATTTCTCGAACAACAACCAGCTGTACGCGCTTCTGGCAAGCGGCAATGTGGACCCTAAATTCGCGGTAATGCTCATCAACCAGATAACCGACAACAACGTAAATTCAATAATGTTCGGCTCAGACCAGGAGCAGGCGAACGCTAATGTACTGGGGAACGATCTTTTCGGGGCCGGGACCGATGGCGACCTTTCTTCAACGCTCGGGATATCCAATCCCATTTCTTCGCAGCCCTCCCAGTTCGAGCTTAGCGTTTACAGCACGCTTATAGGCAAGACAGTAACGGCGTTGAATCCGCAGACGAACGTGGAGCTATCCGGAAAGGTCTCATCTGTTCAACTGCAGAACGGGAACGTGATGCTTGATGTGGACGGCACGCTTGTTCCCTCGCAGAACCTGAAGAAAATTAAACAATAGGAGGATGATCTAATGTTTGATCTAATGACCAGGGCAAAGAACGCGATCGAAGCGTACAATACTCAGCTGAGGATAAATTCCGCGAACATAGCGAACATGTCAACTCCGGGATACAAGACCATCAAGGTCTCGTTCCAGACAATTTTTGAACGGATAATCAACGGAGGGACCGCGGCGCAGGACCAGCTGGGCGGCACGAATCCGATGCAGCTGGGCGGCAATGTGGGAATAAGCGGGACTTCTCTCGATTTCAGCCAGGGATCGATCGCCGAAGGAGATTCACTGAGCCTGGCTATCAACGGTTCAGGGCTTTTCGCGGTATCCCCTGACGACGGCAACACCATCGTTTACACAAGAACAGGCAAGTTCCAGCTCGACAGCGCGGGGAACCTTGTGACCGACAACGGGATGCTGGTTTACGGGCTCAGAGGCGGAAGCCTTCAGCCCATCACGGGACTCAATATCTATAATCCTGACCTTTTAAGCTGGACCTCGGACGGGCGCCTGGTGGAGTACACCGACGCAACATTCTCTGTCGTCAATCGGGAAACCGGGTTCTCGGCCGCGCTCACCACTTTCAATAATCGCGCGGGACTCGCGCAGTCTTTCGGGAACACTTTCGTGGAGACCGAGGCTTCCGGCACCGCCCAGACATTCCAGACCACGGGCGGGTCCTTTGGTACGGTGATCCCAAGGAGCATAGAACAGTCTAATGTCTTCTTTACCGGTGAGACCATAGATGCGCAGGAGGCTCAGCGTGCAATGAGCGGGAATCTCTCCATGCTAAAAATGATAAGCGACGAGATAACCAACTTCATTAACAAGATCTCATAGCGGAAAGGGAAAAATTGGCGGAAAAACAGGAAACAGCGGTTCTATACAGGAAAGAGATCAAGCTGCCGGCTTCACTTGGCGATTGGACCACCTATAAACCGCTGAAACAGGTCTCCAAAAAGATAAAGCCCATCTTCTACGGATTCCACAGGGTTTCAAGAGAAGCTCTGGAGAAGACCCTGGTGGTCCACCACTTTTTCACGCACGATCTGGAGATCTATTTAAAAGAAGCGCTCAAGGCTAGCATTGACATATACGGCATAACTATCGAACAGCTCACATATCTTGAATATCTAAAAAGGGTGACAGGCGGGCTGATGTACAACAAGCTCACAATAAAGGGCATCGGCGAGGTATCGCTGCTCATCGATTACCAGCTGGCGAACATCATCATAAACTTTTCTCTGGGATGCCAATCAGTTGAAACAAAACTAAAAGACCTCACGGATATGGAGGAGTCCATCCTCAATTCGGTATTCGGCAAAGTGCTTGATAAATATACCTCGTGCTGGGGGAACGTCTTCGAAAAGCCGACCTTTGAGATAATAAGCTATCCTAATGTGCAGAGGGAGACCCATATCAACCTGAACGAGGTCGTGACGATAGTATCATCTCAGATATCCGTGGCGAATTCTGTGCCCGCCCTGATCACTTTTGTGTACCAGAACTCGGTCCTGCGTTCGATGTATGAATCACAGAAGAAAAAAGAAGAGGCCTCCCCTCTCAATGCCAAAAAGCTTCCCGAGAACCTGCTGGCCAGGATCGAGATACCGATAGTCGCCGAGCTGGGGAGCACGAACATTTCAACAAGCGAGATATCAGGGCTTGAGGACGGCGACGTAATATCGCTTGACCAGAAATTGAGCGAACCCATTTCTATTTATCTCGGCTACGCTTCCCGGCTGAAAGCACAACCCGGAATAACTGACGAACACCTTTCCGTAAGGATACTGGGGGGCACTGCAACAAAAGTGAGGTCTGAACCGACCGTAATTGCAACTGAGGCCTCTCCCGAGGTAACTCATGCGGAAACACCCGCGGATGCTCCAAAACCTGAGGTCCATATACCCGCCACACCAGCGGCCGCTCCTGAAGGGACAGGTGCGAATAATCCCGAGGAGGATTTTGAATTGCCTCTGGAAGACGAATCAAAAGAAGAGTATAATGAATCTCAAGAGAATATTTTTGAAGAGGATAATCCCCAAGGGTTGGGAGGTAAATAAATGGACTTCAAGAAAATTCAGTTCCCGGACCTGACAGAAATGGACAAGGGATCCAAGATCCAGGATAGGACCCTGGGCGACATTCCGATAGAGGTCAACGTGGAACTCGGTCGAACGCACATGAGCCTTAAGGATGTTATCGACCTGAAGGAAGGCTCGATCGTGGAACTTAACA
>Ga0315295_10002393_pt1 | contig 15947 bp, 12 predicted proteins | sample YL17G14_0_MG_FD_204453 | JGI IMG/M metagenome (GOLD analysis project Ga0315295, IMG submission 204453) | Sediment microbial communities from Yellowstone Lake, YNP, Wyoming, USA - YL17G14_0 | ecosystem: Environmental > Aquatic > Freshwater > Lake > Sediment | place: USA: Wyoming | collected... | reverse complement strand
CGTCGGTGAGCAGTTCGGACAGCGATCCGTACGCCTGGATCAGCGCCCGCGCCGTCTTCTCACCCACGCCGTGCACGCCGGGCAGGCCGTCGCTCGGGTCTCCCCGCAGGATCGCGAACTCGGCGTACCGCTCCGGAGGGACGCCGTACTTCTCGCGCACCGCGGCCTCGTCGAACTCCACAAGCTCGGAGACGCCCCGCAGGGTGAACAGCAGCTTCACGACGGGGTCGCGCACCAGCTGGATCAGATCGCGGTCTCCGCTCACGATCTCGATGCGATCGATTCCGCGCGCGTCGGTGCACAGCGCCGCGATCGCATCCTCGGCCTCCCACCCTCGCGTCATCGCCTGCGACATGCCCGTCAGATCGAGCACCTGCCGCAGCATGGTGAACTGCTCCGGCAGTCCCTCGGGGTCGGGCGGACGGTTCGCCTTGTACCCCGGGTAGATATCGGTGCGTGCTACCGGGCGCCACTCGTGATCGTAGGCGTGCACGACTTCGTCCGGTCGCCGCGAGACGATCAAGCGCGTGACCATGTCGAGGTAGCCGTGGACGGCGCCGACCGGCCGCCCGGCGGGGGAGGTCACGGCGTCACCCAGCGCGAAGAACGCTCGGTACATCAGACTCGAGACGTCGAGGAGCAGCCGGTGCGCCACGGTTGGAGCCTACGCCGCGCGGAGCGGCGGTCGCTCATGCCCTAGCTCGATGTTTCCGGCGGCCGGGCGCGCGGCCGGCCTCGTGAGCAGCGGTCGGATCGTCCCCCTTCGGACTCGGCATCACACACACCTCCCAGGATGGCCGCCTTCCACGGCCGGCAGGTCGTCGAAGAACGCCCCCAATCTCCCATCGGGAAGGGGTTGCGACCAGAGCCGAAGGAGCCTGAACGGGCGGGACTCGGCGGGCTCTCACCCGACGACCGATCCTTCCCCCGGCTAGGTGCAAGGCCGGCGCGGGCGGGATAGGCTCGGGCCGACGAGAGGGGTGAGCGCATGAAGCGCAAGGTTTCCGTCGCGGTGAAGGCGCTGGCGGTGGTCGCGATGGCGCTGCTGCTGTCGAGCTGCATCAAGCTGAACATGGACCTGACCGTGTCCTCGGACAACACGGTGAGCGGCACGGTGATATTCGCGGTGGACAAGCAGCTCCTGGAGGCCACCGGACAGACGGCGGACCAGGTGATGGGAGAGAACCCGTTCGCGAGCCCGGGCGCGGAGGGCATGACGAGCTCGTCCTACGACGACGGCAAGTACGTGGGACAGAAGGTCACGTTCGACGCGGTGCCGATCACGCAGTTCAGCGGGGCGGGCGCCGAGGATCTGAAGATCGTGCGGGAGGGCGACGAGTTCAAGGTCTCGGGAGTGCTGGACCTCTCGGGCACGACGGGGGAGACCGGAGGTTCGGGGTCCGATGGGATAGCGCAGCAGGCGCTCGGGACCGCGGACGTCCGTATCACGATGGCCTTCCCCGGCGACGTCATCTCCTCGAACGGCACGATAGACGGCAACACGGTCACGTGGGTTCCGAAGGTCGGCGAGCGCACCGAGATCCAGGCCGTCGCGAGCGCCATCCCCTCGTCCTCGTCCTTCCCGTGGCTCTGGATCGCGATCGGTGGAGCGGCCGTCGTGGTGCTGCTCGCGATCGTGCTCTGGGTCGCGGCGAGGCGGCGCGGAAAGAAGGGCGGCGAGGTCCCTGTGGCCGTCGGATCCGTCGCCACCGGTGGGGCCGATGCGGAGACGCCGGGCGAGACCCTGCCGCCTCTGCCGCCTCCGCCGGGCGAGATGCCCTGAGGGAGCCCGCTCCTAGGCACATCCCGGCGACCGGGTCGGGCGCCCGGGTCCCGCATCTCGCAGGTCAAGCGCATCTCGCGGGCCGTGCCCGCGGGGTGCATCATGGGGTTGATGGATGCCGGCGGGCGGCTCGAAGTCGGGCATCCGACGCGGCACTGGCACGCCCTCGACGATGGGCGGGTGCAGTGCGACGTGTGCCCGCGCGCCTGCCGACTCCGGCAGGAGCAGAGGGGCCTCTGCTTCGTTCGGATGCGGCGCGGCGACGCGATCGTCCTCACGACCTACGGCCGCTCGAGCGGCTTCTGCGTCGATCCGATCGAGAAGAAGCCGATGAACCACTTCCTCCCGGGTTCTGCGGTGCTCTCGTTCGGGACGGCCGGCTGCAACCTCGCCTGCCGGTTCTGCCAGAACTGGGACATCTCGAGGTCGCGCGAGGCCGACACGCTCGCGGACTCGGCGTCTCCCGAGCAGATCGCGCGAGCGGCCGAACGGCTGGGGTGCCGCAGCGTGGCGTTCACCTACAACGACCCGGTGATCTTCATGGAGTACGCGATCGACGTGGCGCGGGCGTGCCACGAGGTCGGCGTGAAGACCGTCGCAGTGACGGCCGGTTACATCTGTGACGAGCCGCGGACCGAGCTCTACCGGCACATGGATGCGGCGAACGTCGACCTGAAGGCGTTCAGCGAGGACTTCTACCGCTCGATGTGCGCGGGGCACCTCGCGCCGGTGCTCGAGACGCTCGAGTACCTGAGGCACGAGACCGAAGTGTGGTTCGAGATCACGAACCTGTTGATCCCCGGGCTGAATGACTCTGATGCCGAGATCGACGCGATGACGAGATGGATCGTCGAACGGCTCGGGCCGGACGTGCCGATGCACTTCACCGCGTTCCATCCAGACTGGAAGATGACCGACCGCCCGCCGACGCCGTCCGCGACGCTGATCCACGCGCGCGAGATCGCGATGGCGAACGGTGTTCACCACGCATTCACCGGCAACGTGCACGACCCGCAAGGCCAGAGCACTTGGTGCCACGGGTGCGGTGAGCTGCTGATCCAGCGCAACCGGTACGAGCTCGGCAAGTGGAACCTGACCGACGACCGCCGGTGCGTGCGGTGCGGGGAGCGGTGCGCGGGCGTGTTCGAGGGCAAGCCGGGGGCTTGGGGGAGCCGGCAACTGCCGGTGCGATTGGGGGTGCTGTGACTGCCTCGGAGATCCGATCGCCGGCCGCGGCCGGGAGCTTCTACCCGGGCCGCGCGGACGAGCTCGCCGCGATGGTGGACGAGATGCTCGATGGAGCGGCGGGTGCGCCAGAGGCGGCGGGTGCGCCCGAGGCCCTGATCGTTCCGCACGCCGGCTACATCTACTCAGGTCCGGTGGCGGCCTCGGCGTACGCGCTGCTGCGGCCGATCGCGGGGTCGATCCGGCGCGTGGTCGTCCTCGGACCGGCGCACTTCGTGCCGCTGCGCGGGATGGCCGTCCCTGCGACCGAGGCGTGGCGTACGCCGCTCGGCGACGTGACCGTGGACGCCGAGCTGCGGGAGGCCGCAGCGACCCGCGGCGCAACGGTGAGCGATCTCCCGCACGAGCCCGAGCACTCCCTAGAGGTGCAGGTGCCGTTCCTGCAGCGGGTCCTCGCGGGCGGGTTCACGCTGCTGCCCGTGACGGTCGGCGCGACACCGCCGGACGAGGTCGCCGAGCTGATCGGGGTCCTGCACGAGCGGGCGCTGGTGGTGATCAGCACCGATCTCAGCCACTACCACGATGAGGCGACCGCTCAGCGCCTGGATCGGCGCACGGCAGATGCGGTGCTCGCGCGCGACCCGTCGGCGATCGGGCCGGAGGACGCGTGCGGTGCGTACGCGCTCCGCGGGATCGTCGAGCATGCGCGCCGGAGCGATCTCCGCGTCCGGCTGCTCGACCTCCGGACGTCGGCAGACACCGCCGGCGACCCGTCGTGCGTCGTCGGATACGGCGCGTTCTCGCTCCACGCTGTGTAGGGGCTCGGCCGGTCCAGCACGGGAGCGCCGCATCCGGCCCTTGCCGCCGCCTATACGATGCCGAGCAGCAGCGGGAAAGGAGGCAGTGCGCGGTGGGCACCACGCGGCGGGACGGCGCGACCGGTGCGACGCGCGCCGCGCACCCCGACCGGGACGTCCGGTTCCTTTTCGCGGTCGGCGGCGCGTCGGGTGCCGCCTTCATCCCGTTCTTCGTGCTCCTGCTCCGCGAGCGCGGGTTCCACGCCGACGAGATCGGGCTGATCCTCGCCGTCTCATCGTTCGCCGGGGTCGTGGCGACGCCGTTCTGGAGCCACGTCGCCGACACGCGGATGGGGACGGTCCGCACGCTTCAGCTCACGTCGGTGGCGACGGCTGCGATCGCGCTCGGGCTCTTGCTCACCGGCACGAGCCTGTGGGCGACGGTCGCGGTCGTCGCGGTCCTCGGCGTCGCGTCGGCGCCGGGCACGGCGCTCGGGGACGTGATCGCCCTCGGGCACCTCGGGCCGGAGCGGACGACCGAGTACGGCGAGATCCGCCTGTGGGGCAGTCTCGGGTGGGCTGTTGCCGTGCTCGCGTTCGGCGCGTGGTTCGAGCGGTCGGGTCTCGGGCCGGTGCTGCCTGTCTACGCGATCGGCACGCTCGTGTACGTCGCCGCCACGACCCGGTTCCCCGCGATGCGGCCCGGCCACGTGCGCCAACACGTGTCGCGGCTCGGCTCGGTGGGCGAGGCGTTCCGATCGGCGCCGCGGCTGCCCCCGTTCCTCGTCGGACTGCTGCTCGTCTCGACCGCGACTTGGGGAGCATGGAGCTTCGTACCGCTTCGGATCGTCGCTCGCGGCGGTGGCCCGTTCCTCGTCGGACTAGCAGCGTGCGTCGCCGCGATCGTCGAGATCCCGTTCTTCCGCGCGAGCGGCTGGCTCGGCGAGCACGTCGGTCTCCGCAGGCTCTATCTGTCGGGGTGCGCGGTCTACGTGGTGATGCTCGTCGCGTGGTCGCTCGTGGCGGCGCCGAGCCTCGTCGCGCTGATGAAGATGATCGGCGGCGCCGGATTCGGTCTGACGTACGCGGCGCTCGTCGTGATCACCGGACGCCTGGTGCCCGAGCGCCTCCGCAACACCGGCCAGGCACTGATGCAGATCTCCACGGTCGGTATCGGTCCCGTGGTGGGCGCGGCCGTCGGCGGCGTCGTGTACAGGCATCTCGGCCCGCCGATGCTCTTCGCCTCTGCGGCGGTGCTCGCGTCGATCGGCGCTGTCGTCGTGCGGCAGGCGCTGTCGGGCGACGAGTTCGCGCGGACCGTGCATCGGACCACCGATCGGGCCACGCGAAGCGATCGAGAGAGCGGTTGAGGGGAGGAGACATGCCGGAGATGGAGCCAATCTTCGAGATCGGCGTCGTGACGTTCGACGAGACCGACGTCGCCGTGCGGGTCCTCGACGGCCTCCGTGCCCGCGGGGCCGGGCACCTGGTGAACGAGGTCGCCGCGCTCGAGCACCACAGGTCGGGGCGTTTCTCGATCCACAGCTACGCGGCGGGGCCGACCGTCGGCGAGCACATGGCGGTCGGAGCCGCGGTCGGCGGACTCGTCGGCATGATGCTCGGGCCATTCGGCGTGGTGTTCGGGGCGGTCGGAGGCACCGCCGTCGGCGCGTCGTTCGGCGGCAGGCACCCGCACGAGATCGGACTGGACGACGGGTTCATCGCGACGCTGAAGGAGAGCCTGCCGCCCGGCACTTCGGCCGTCCTCGTGATGGGTGAGCCGGAGACGGTCGACCAGCTCGTGAACGAGATCAGCTCCTCCGACGTCGTGACGAGGAGCGAGTTCCGTCATCCGCTGACCGATGAGCAGTCAAGGACGATCCGCGAGGCCCTGGAGCGCCGCCGCGAGCAGGGCGCCTAGCCTGCCCACGCCGGTCATCGGGCCCATGGGCGGAGAGAAGCGTGCGCTACAGTCGGCGGCGGTGCAGCGGATCTCGTCCTCTCGTCGCGTTCCTCGGCTCGCCGTCGCCGGCTCGGTCGCTTCCGTCCTATTCGTGGCGACGGTGGCCGCGACGCCGGGCTCGCCGCTTCAGCCGCTGCTGCCCGCGTCGGCGCAACCTTGGGGCCCGTTCCGATGGCTCTCCGGACTCGTCGGGCTGGATGAGGTCCACGGCAACGCGCTCGCAGCCGTCGGGGTCCTCGCCGTGGCGCTCGCGGCGGTCGCGTTCGTCTTCGTACTGCGCGAGGCGTGGCGCGGCACCGTGTCGGCTCGGCTCGTGATAGGCCTGGCCGTCGCCTACCACGTGGTCGTGCTGCTCCTGCCGCTGCTGTTCTCGCGCGACGTCTACTCGTACGCGTACTACGGGCGGATCGTCGCCGTGTACCACTCGAACCCGTACGTCGCGACGCCGTCCGACTTCCCGCGCGACGCGCTCGCGGCGTACGTCGGGCCGAAGTGGGTGGCCACGCCAGCCGTGTACGGCCCTCTGTGGACGCAGGTCTCGGCGCTCGTCGTGCGCGCGGCTCACAGCGTGACGGCGATGATCGTCGTGTTCCGGGTCCTTGCCGTCGCGGCGAGCCTCGGGGTGATCGCGATCGTCGCCCGGCTCACGAGGCGCGCGTGGCCGGGGCGCGAGGCGTTCGCGATCGCGGCGATCGGCCTGAACCCGGTCTGGGTGTTCCAGTCGGTCGCGAGCGGGCACAACGACGTGCTCGTCGCGCTCGCGATCGCGGCGGCGGCCGCCCTCGTGTACGCGCGGCGCGACGTCGCGGCGACGGCGGTCCTCACGCTCGGGATGCTGGTGAAGGCGACGGCGGGGATCCCGCTGCTCCTTCTCGCTATCGCCATCGTCGCGCGGCGGGAGCGGGGCGAGCGCCTGCGCGCGCTCCTTCCGCCCGCGGCGGTCGCCGGGGCGATCTCGCTCGTGTGCGCCGCGCCGTTCCTACAGACGAAGGACCCGAGCCTCGGGATGGTCGAGCTCGCGGGTCACGAGGGGTGGCTCGCGCCGTCGCGGTTCTTCCGCCGGCTGCTCGATGCGGTATCCGGTGACACGTCGGGCGTGGTCGCGCGGGTCGTGTTCCCGGTGCTGTTGGTAGGGGCGCTGTTCCTGATCGTGCGCTCGCTCGTGCGCCGGGCGCCGGACCTCACTCCGGCCGCGCAGGGCGGCGCGTGGGGATTGGGGTTGCTGTTCCTGATGCTGCTCGGGCCGGTCCTGATGCCCTGGTACGTGACGTGGGCGCTGCCGCTCGCGTGGCTGCTCCCACGTGTCCCGCGCACCGTGTTGATCGGAACGGGTGTGGCGCTCACCGTGTCGCAGTTCGCCGTCGAGCCCGCGCTGTTCCACTCCGCGTTCGAGGCGAACCTGTTCCTCGGTCACTACGTGCTGACCCCGGTCGTGATCGGCCTGCTCGTGTGGCTCCTAGCCGACCTGGTGCGGCGAGCGCGCTCGTGTGCGCCGCTGGAGGAGGAGCCAGGCGACGTACCCGCCGGCACAGGCGAGCGCTGAGACGAGCGTCGGCCCGGCGGCGCCGGTGAGCGGCACGCCGAGTCGCTCGAGCGCGATGCCCAGCAGGATCAGCGCGGCCGTCCCGAACATGGGAGCGAGCGCCGCGGCGGTGAGCGCGCCGTCGGTCGCCGAGCGCGCCCACCCGTAGCCGGTCGTGGTTACGAGCGCGAGTACCGCGAAGGTCGCCAGCGCGATCCCGCCCGGCGAGGAGGGCTCGAGCGGCTCGACCGGCGGGCCGGGCGCGTCGGTGGTCACCGGCCGAACGAACACGCCGGTCGCGACGCGCTCCGCCGGGTGCTGCTGCGCGCTCGGCAGGTCGATGCGGTCGAACGGGGCGAGCGTGAACGAGACGCCGCCGTCGGGGCCGTGAGTGGTCTCGATGGCCTCGGCATCCTGCCCGGTCAGCGACGCGAGCGCCTGGCGTTCGGGACTCGTCGGGGCGCCCTCGGCGGGCGGCGGCACGACCACGTAGACGTCGCGGATGCGATCCGGCGGCATGCCGGCACGGATCACGTTCGCCGCGCGGGTCGCGAGGAACGAGACCGTCCCGCCCTCGCCGTTCACGGAGAACACGAGCGGTGAGCCGGGCGGCGCGGCCTCCGCGTAGGGGTTCGCGGACGTGACGCGCGAGACCTCGAGTTCGCTCATGAACGGTTCCTGACGCGCCCAGGCGGTGAACGCGCCGGCGAGCATCGCGAGGGTGAGCGCGCCGGTCGCGAGGAGCGCGAGCGCACGCCGGGACCTCAGCGCATGCCGGGGCGCCAGGGCGTGCCACAGGCGCACGAGGCCGTACGCCGCGAGGATCGGCACCACATAGCCGAACGTGATGAAGCGGTCGGCAGGGAACAACCCGGTCCCGAGCGCGAACACGACACCGGCGACGAGCACGACGCCCCACGCACGCAGGAACCGACCGACGAACCCGCAGGTGCCGCCGAGTCCTGCGATCGCGAGCGGGATCGATGCCCACTGCACGTAGCGCGCCCAGCGGTGTACGAACCGGTCGAGGTAGGCGCTCCGCAGCACGTCGGTGAGTCCGGCCCGGCGGAGGAACCCGTCGCGCGAGGTGTCGACCGCGAGTGGTCCCGGACCGGCGAGCATCGCGAGGACGCCGAGGCCGAGGAGCGCCCCGCCCCCGAGCGCCGCCATGCCGACCCGCACGGCCTCGTCCCGCGCGCCCCGCCACGCCTGCGCGGCGGCGATCGCGAGGATCAGCGCCCCGAGCGGGAAGAACAACGGGTGCGCGAGCCCGCCCGCGCCGATCAGCACCGCGGCCGCGACCGTTGCCCGCCGGGTTGCGAGCGCGAGCATCACCGCGGCGGCGAGGAATAGCGCGGCGAACGCGAGGTTCGCGAGGTATCCGGTCGCGAGGTGCACGGCGAACGTGCCGGCGAGGAGTCCGGCGAGGACCCACGCGGCGCGCGCGCCGTTCGCCGCGCGTACGAGCGCTGCCGACGCGACGCCGAGCGCGACGCCGAGCACGACCTCGAGCGCCGCCACGACTGCGACGACCGGAAGGTGAAGCGTCCCCACGAGCACGAGCATGAGGGCCGGTACCCCCGGCCGGTGCACGGCCGACAGCCCGTCGTGGCCTGCGAGCTTCGCCCACCAGACGTACACGGGCGCGTCCGGCCCGAGCGGGAGCCGGTACCCGCGCACGACGTACACGCCGAGGAAGAAGACGAGGAGGGCCGCCGCTACGGCGGCAAGCGCTCCCGCGTCGGAGGCGCTGCGGGTCCCACGTGGGGCGGATGTTGCGGTCTGCGTCGAGTCTCCCTTCGAGTGGGAGGGACTCTAGCAAGGCCCTCGGGCGATAGGATCGCGGGTCATGCTCGATCGGCAGCTCGTCGAGGAGGTACTGCGCGCGGCCTGCGCGCGGGGCGGAGCGTTCGCGGAGGTCTTCGTCGAGGAGCGATCGTCGGTTGCGATCCGCCTCGACGACGGGAAGATCGAGGAGCTCACAACCGGCCTCGACCGCGGAGCTGGCGTGCGCGTCGGTCGCGGGACGTCGTTCGGGTATGCGTTCTCGAACCGCCTCGACCGCGACGCGCTGCTCGAGGCCGCCGCCGCGGCCGCCGCGTCGCTCCCGGAGGGCTCACCCGGCGCCGTCGTCGACCTGTGCGCGATGGACCCGCCGGTCGTCCACCGTGCGGAGCGTCCGGCCGGGGCGGTCGCCGCGGCTGACAAGGTCGCGTGGCTCCGCGAGGTCGACGAGGTCGCCCGATCTCAAAGCCCGGAGGTGAGGCAGGTCGTCGCGATATACGGCGACTCCGTGCAGCGGGTGCTGATCGCGACGAGCGACGGCCGGTGGGTCGAGGAGCTCCGCCCTCGGGTCCGCCTGATCGCGCAGGTCGTGGCCGCGCGTGACGGTGGGATGCAGACGGGGCTCCACGGGCCGGGGGGCCTCGCCGGCGTCGAGTTCTTCGATGAGCACACGCCGGCGAAGACGGCGGAGATCGCGGCGAAGCGCGCGGTGACGATGCTGGACGCGCGGCCGGCGCCTGCCGGAGAGATGACGGTGGTGCTCGCGCCCGGGATGGGCGGCGTGCTGTTCCACGAGGCGAGCGGCCACCCGCTCGAAGCCGACATCGTCGACAAGGAGGCGTCGGTCTACCGCGGGCGTGTCGGTGAGCGGCTCGCGTCGCCGCTCGTGAACGGCGTCGACGACGCCACGATCCCGAACGCGTGGGGCTCGTTCTCGTTCGACGACGAGGGTGCGCCGGCGCAGCGCACCGTGCTGTTCGAGGACGGCGTGCTGCGCGGGTGGATGTACGACCGGCTGCGCGCCGAGAAGGGCGACGTCCCCTCGAGCGGGAACGGCAGGCGGCAGTCGTACGCGCACCCGCCGATCCCGCGCATGACGAACTCCTACATCCTGAACGGGGCCTCCAGGGCCGACGACATCGTCGCCTCGACCAAGCGCGGTGTGTACGTGGGGGCGCTGGGCGGTGGGGAGACGAACCCGGCGACCGGCGACTTCGTGTTCGGCGTCTCCGAGGGCTACCTGATCGAGAACGGCCGCATCACGACCCCGGTGCGCGGCGCGAACCTGATCGGCCGTGCGGTCGAGGTCATGTCCGCGATCGACGCGGTCGCGGACGACTTCGGCACGCAGGAGGGCATGTGCGGCAAGGATGGCCAGAACGTGCCGGTCGACGTCGGGTCGCCGACGCTGCGGATCACCCGGATGACCGTTGGAGGAACCGGTGCCTGACCTGCACGAGCTGTGCGCGGCGGCCGTCGGCGCTGCCGAGGGCGACGAGGCGGTCGAGGCCTTCGCCGAGGAGTCCCGCCGCACCGAGGTCGAGGCTCGCAGGGGCGAGGTCGAGGGACTCACGTTCGCGGAGTCGCGCGGCGTGGGCGTGAGGTTGATCTCGGGAGAGCGGCTCGGATACGCGTGGGTCGCCGACCCCTCGGTCGAAGAGGTGCGCCGGGCGGTCGGGCAGGCGCGCGAGAACGCACGGCTCGGCACCCCCGATGGGTTCAACGCGTTGCCCGTCGCTCAGGCCGCCGAGCCGATCCGCGAGCTGTTCCACCCGGACCAGGCCGGGATGCCGACCGACCTGAAGGTGCAGACGGCCCTCGACCTTGAGCACCTCGCGACCTCGAGCGATCCGCGCGTGACCAAGACCGACGCCTGTCGCTACGGGGATGCGGTGTCGCGCGTCGCGATCGCCTCGACCGCCGGGGTGTCCGCCGAGTACGAGCGGACCGACTGCTGGGTCCTCGTCGTCGCCCTCGCCGAGGAAGGCGACGAGACGCAGACCGGGTACTCGTTCCGCGTGGGTCGCGAGACCTCCGAGCTCGAGTGGCCGGACGTCGCGTCGGAAACCGTGGAGCGCGCCACGCGGATGCTCGGCGCCGCGAAGCCCTCGACCGCGCGCGTGCCGGTGGTGCTCGACCCCTTCGCCGGCTCGGCCTTCCTCGAGGTGCTCGCGGGCGCGCTCTCGGCGGACGCGGTGCAGAAGGGGCGGTCGCTGTTCGCGAACCTCCTTGGAGAGCCTGTGGCGTCGCCGCTCGTGACGCTCGTGGACGACGGGCGGCTGCTGGCCGGCCCGGCCGCGTCGCCGTTCGACGACGAGGGCGTGCCGAGCGAGCGGACCGAGCTGATCGCTCGCGGGACGCTGATGGGCTTCCTGCACGACACCTACACGGCGCGTCGCGGGTCCACCCGTTCGACGGGGAACGCGAAGCGGGCCGGGTTCCGGTCGGTGCCCGGCGTCGGAACCTCGAACTTCTACGTCGAGGCGGGGACGGCCGACCCGCAGGACATACTGCGGAAGGCCGACGGCGGAGTGCTGATACAAGAAGTCTCCGGCGTCCACTCGGGCGCGAACCCGGTCAGCGGGGAGTTCTCGGTCGGGGCTACCGGCCTTCGGATCAGGGACGGCCAGCTCGCGGAGCCGCTCCGGGAGATGACGATCGCGAGCACCCTGCCAGAGATGCTGCGCGGCGTCGCGGCTGTCGGGAGCGACCTGCGGTTCTTCTCGTCGGTCGGCGTGCCGACGATCCTGATCGGCGAGATGACCGTCGCCGGCGTCTGAACCTCAGGTGGACTGCCCGACGAGTTCCTCGAGCGTCGGGTAGCGGCCGGCTGAGGGGCGAGAGACGACGGTCGAAGCGACGCGTGCCGCGAACGCCAGCGCCTCCTGCCATCCGACGTCGCGCGCGAGGGCGTGGAGCAGTCCGGCGTTGAAGGCGTCGCCGGCGCCGGTCGTGTCGGTGACCTCTACGGGCGGCGCTGGGGCGGCGAGTTCCGCTCCGTCCGGACCGGCCGCGACGCAACCGGCGGCACCGCGCTTGACGACCACCCACTCGCCCGAGATACCTTGCAGCGCACGGGCCGAGGCGAACGGGTCCTGCTCTCCGGTCAGCGCGGTCGCCTCGTCGTCGTTCGGCAGGAAGACGTCGACGAGCGGCAGCAGCTCGGCGACCTCACGGCGCGCGGGCTCCGGCCAGTCGTCGAGGTCCCACCCGGCGTCGAAGAGGGTCGTCCCGCCGTTGTCGCGTGCCCGGCGTAGGAGCTCGCTCGCGGCGTCGCCTCGGATGCGGGGTAGCAGGTTGTATCCGCACAGGAGGACGAATCGCCGCTCCAGCGCGGTGGGCGGGACGAACGAGAGGTCGAACGACGCGAGCGAGCCGAGCGACGTGAAGAACGAGCGGTCGCGGCCCGGCGCCTCGAACCCGACCGAGATACCGGTGTGCGCACCGCTTACTACGGCGACGCCGCCCTCGATCCCGGCCCGGGCGAGCTCGTCGAGCAGGAACCGCCCGAGGGGGTCATCGCCCACGCAGCCGGTGACGAGCGGCGGCGAGCCGAGGGCGGCGAGCGTGAGCGCCGCGTTCGCCGCGGCGCCGCCCGCACGCACCTCGATCGAGTCGACCGGCCATTCGACGCCCGGCGGCGGCATGACCGACGCGGGCGAGATCAGCACGTCGACGTTCACGTTGCCGATGATGGAGATGCCCTCGGTCACCACGGCTCGACCAGCATCCCGCGCGGGAGCAGGAGGATCTCCTCGAGGATGACGTTCGGAGGCAGCGTCGCGAGGAACAGCGCTGTGAGCGCCACGTCGTCCGCCCGGAGCATGCGCTCGCGCGGCGCGTCTTCCTCGGACGGGTACCACTCGGTGTCGACGCAGCCGGGCTCGATCACGTGGACCGCGACGCCGCTCCCGTACAACTCCTGCGAGAGCGAGAGGGCGAGCCCGACGGCGGCGAACTTGGACGCGACATATGCACCGCCGCCCGCCTCCGCCCGCCGCCCGTTGTCGGAGGCGACGACGATGAGTTTGCCATAGCCGCGCTCGCGCATCGCCGGGACCAAGGCGCGCGCGACGTTCGCGACACCCTCGGCGTTCGTCGCGAGGGCCTTGCGGAGCATCTCCGACGTGAGCTGGTCGAGGTCACCCCACGCGTCCACGCCGGCGTTCGCGACCGCGATGGACACCGGTCCGAGCTCGGCGACGGTTCGCGCGGCCGCGTCGCCCACCGCTTCCGGGTCGGCGACGTCACCGGGCAGCGCGAGCGCGCGGCGACCGCGCGCCTCCACCATCGCGACCGTGTCCGAGAGCGGGCCGGGGCGGCGGCCGGTGACCGCTACATCGGCGCCGGCCCGTGCCAGCGCGATCGTCACCGCGCGCCCGATGCCGGAGCCGGCACCGGTCACGAATCCCACCCGGCCTGCGAGCGAGCCCGCGTAGCGTTCGATCGGATCGGCCTGCGTCTCCATCGGTACACCTCCTGGTCGGCGCGGGCGGCGCCGCGCATCGGGCGGCGCCGTGCATCTGGGTGCCAGAATACGGGCGCCCGACGGTCGGATGGAGTTGCCTGCATGAGCGGATGGACCCTGGACGGCTGGCGAACCTCCCCACGGGTGGCTGTGCTGATCCCGGAGGAGGGAGCTCCCGGCTGGGCGGACGCCGCGTTCTGGTGGGCCGAGCTCGAGGCCTGGGGGATCCCGGCGGACCTGCTGTCGGTCGGGGCGATGGTGGAGGATCTCGAGGGGCGCTCAACGGTCGTTGCTCCGGCAGCCGCCCTCGTCCCGGCGTCGGCCGCGACGCTCGCTCGACTCCACGAGCGCGGGACGAGCCTCCTGCTCGCGGGGCAGCCGAGTGCCGCCGCCGCAGGGCTGCTCGGACTCGGGCATCGCGATGCCGGGACCGTCGAGCGGCTCCGGTTCGACGAGTCGCTGCTCGATCGCGTCTCGGCGTGCCTGCCCGCTCCCGATGCCGACGGTGCCGTTCGGCTGGATGCGCACGTCGCCGGCTTCGACCTCCCGAGCGGTTGGCGGACCCACGCGCGGTGGGTCACCGCGACCGGCGAGGATGGACCGGCCGCGATCGGCATCAGGCAGGCGGCTGGCGACGAGGCGAGCATGGTGTGGTTCGGCGTTCCGGCGGAGGCGCTCGACTGGCGCGCGACCGAGACCGTCGTCGCGGCCGCGGAGGTGGCGCTCGAGGCCGCAGCGCCCGAGGGGCTCGTGGGGATCTGGCGGTGGCCAAGTGCGAAGGCGGCGGCGCTCGTCGTCGACGGCGACGTCGACCACCCGACCGGGGTGGATCCCGAGTGCTCCCGCTACGTCGCGCCTGCGCTCGAGACCACTCGGCGCGCGGGCTTCGCCGCGTACGGCATCTTCGCCGCGGCCGCGAACGTCGAGCACGAGCCGGCCTCGTTCCCGCCGGCGGCTGCCTACTACAACCATTCGTTCGCGCACCCCTACTCGTACTGGGACCCCCGCCCGTGGGAGGCGCTCGACGAGGCCGAGATGGAGGACGAGATCCGGCGATCGAACGAGACGTTCGTCCGGAGGCTCGGGCGCGACGACGAGGGGATCTTCCGGTTGCCGCACTTCCAGTACGAGGGGAGCGAGCGGACCTTCGCGGTGCTCGACCGTCTGGGCTACCGGGCGGAGTCGTCGATCGGAGCGAACCACTCGATCACGGCGGGGCTCCCGTTCCATCAGGCCGTCGATCCGTGGAGCGAGCGCACGGCGGATGCCGCGTACGCGCGCACGCACCCGGGGCACAGGCGGGCATTCCTCCAGCTCCCGATCAGCACCGACCCGACCGACCCCGCGTTCGTGAACGGCTGCTGCTCCTACAACGTGCTCGGCGAGACCGTCCGGAACCGGAGCGCCGACCCGGCCGCATATCAGGCGGTTCTCGAGGAGGTCGTCGGGCGGTGCGTCGTTCGTCGCGGCCTCGCGCACCTGTTCATCGACCCACCCGACGCCGGCTACGGTCGACTCGAGGGCGACCGAGCCGACTACGCCGGGGCGGTCGAACGGTGGCTCGCGCGCTGCGTCGCGCGCGAGGACCTCGTGATCATGACGACGGCCGGTCTGACGACGTGGTGGCTGGAGCGGGAAGCGGCGCTCGAGCGCCTCGCGCTCGAGCTCGTCGAAGACGGACTCGTCGTGCGTCTCGACGGCGCGCCCGAGGGCACGACGCTCGCGGTTCTTCCCCCTCACCGGACCGGCGAGGAGCCGGCGACCTGGCGGCTGATCGGATCGGAGCAGGCATGATTGGATGGGAGCGAACATGAGCGGTCCCGCATCGAACGACGTCGTCACCGCAGGGCGGCATTTCCTGACGCACCGGGGACGGTCGGTCCTGCCCGTCGGCGCTCACTTCGTTCCCGTCGAGGGGCCTGACTGGCCGTGGCGCGTGGGCCCGGAGGCCTTCGAGCGGGCGTTCGCGCAGATGGCGGCCGCCGGCATGGACGCCGTCCGCATCGACCTCCTGTGGCAGGCGGTCGAGCCCGAGCCGGGCCGCTACGACGAAGCGCACCTCGCGCAGCTCGACGCGGTGCTCGAGGCGGCGCGCCGCCACGGGCTGTGGCTCCACCCAGCGCTGTTCATCGGCGGCGAGGTGGGGGACGCCTACTGGGACGTCAGGTGGCGGGACGGCCGCCACGCGCACCGCGACCCCGAGATGCGGCGTTTGCAGGTGGCGCAAGCCACGATGCTCGCGAGGAGGTGGGCGGGGGACCCCTCGATCGTCGCGTGGGATCTCACCGACGAGCCACCGTTCTGGATCTTCCAGGACACGACCGACGAGGACGCCCGGGCCTGGACGCGGGAGCTCGTCGAGGCGATCCGCGCGGAGGATTCAGCGCACCTTGTGACGATCGGAACGGCCGGCCAGGACGTGGGCTGGGGTCCGTTCCGCGCCG
>Ga0315295_10002392_pt1 | contig 15951 bp, 11 predicted proteins | sample YL17G14_0_MG_FD_204453 | JGI IMG/M metagenome (GOLD analysis project Ga0315295, IMG submission 204453) | Sediment microbial communities from Yellowstone Lake, YNP, Wyoming, USA - YL17G14_0 | ecosystem: Environmental > Aquatic > Freshwater > Lake > Sediment | place: USA: Wyoming | collected... | reverse complement strand
CGCAGTGAATACTTCGCCTCCGGCCAGATGCCCCTGCCCGCCAGCCAGGACCTATGGCAGAAAGTCCTGATCGATACGTGGACCAACCTGCTGGCCTCGACACAATGCTCCGACTTCACCGAAGACATCCTGGTGTTGAACGTTACCGATCCCTTCGCCCGGGACTGGATTCTGGGTGATCCGGACGGACAAACCTGGTCGCTCTCGATGGGTTTCCAAGAAAAAATTATCTTCGCCCCGCAGCGCGAGTGCACCTCCGCCGACCCACGCCCGCGCCTGGAGCTGGTCGGCTTGCGCAACAACATGGACATCACGACCAACCCACTGGATATTTCAGTCGTTGCCAGTGGCGCGAATTTCAAACTCTACCGTATAGATTACGGTCTCGGCGTCAACCCGCACACCTGGACTGTGCTGGTCAACCCATCAACGGCGCGAATCCCCACGGCAACCAAAATCTACACCTGGGACTTGAGCGCAATCAAAAGCCCGGTCATCACCCTGCGGATCCACATGGTCAGCACGAACGGTGGATATGCGGAGAAGCACATCCGCCTCAACCTGCACCTGCCGACGCCAACCCCCACGCCCACCCAGACTCCGACGCCGACTCCCAGCCCAACAGAGACCCCCACACTGACGCCGACGCCCCCCTGGACAGACAGCCCCACACCAACGCCGACAGCGACTGATACGTCCATCCCGCCTTCAGATACACCGACCCTCACCCCCACGAGTACGCCAATCCCGACAGCCACGTAGCGCAGGATAATATCTTGTGCCACAGTCAAAACGAAAACCTCCCGCAGGATTTTGCGGGAGGTTGATTTGCGGCGATCCGGTTCAGGGTACGATGGGACGCCAGGCAGGGTCAAAGTCCGGGGCCGGGTCGATGGTAAGATGGATGCGTTCCGTGCCATCCACCGCCATCCGGTAAATGTCATAACTAATACTGCCGTCCGGGTTTTCAAAGACGCCCTCAAAGACCAACCAGAGACCATCGAAAGAGTACCCACCATCAATAGCGAGCGGGCTATTTTTAACCCGGCTGGCATCCTGCGTGTCCCGCTGATCGTAGCGGATGCTCATCAGCCAGCCGATCGTCAGCGGCCCCTTGGATTGGGTGAAGACAATGGTCTGTCCATCCGGGGACCAGGTTGGAAGAAAATCGAAATAGTCACTGCCGCTGCGGATGATCTGCGTCTGGCCTTGGCCAGCGTCGCTCATCACCCAGATTTGCAGCAAACCCAGCCGCCTGACAGTATAAACGATCTCCGTGTCCGTCGGCGACCATGCGGGCTGACGTGCCTCCTGGATATCATGGGTCATTTCCACGTGCATCACGATGTTATCGCCCAGGTTCAGGATGTAGATCTGGGGACGGCCGTCACGCAGGGACGTGAAGGCAATGCGCGTGCCATCCGGCGACCAGGCCGGGTCGAAATCCCCGGCCTCCGATGCAGGCAGGGGAACAACTCCGCTGCCATCGGCGTTCATGATAAACATGTGCGAGCTGGGATAAGTATCCTTCCGTTCCCGGCAGGGGGATATGAAGACAATCTGCGCCCCAGTCGGCGACCATTCGGGCTGGCAGGCGCCATCGGCCAGGTTGGTAATCTGGTACTGATTGCTGCCATCCGCATTCATCAGGAAAATCTGTGGGACGCCTGCCCGGCCGGAGGCAAATGCAATCTGGCTGTAACCGCCGCCTTGCAATGTGGCGGTGGGGACCAAAGTCTCGGTGGGGGTAGGGGTCAGTGACGGGCTTGGAGTCTGGCTCGGCAGTGGTGTATTCGTCGGGTGGGAGGTGGGAGTAAAGGTGGCCGGGGAGATGGAACCCGCAGTGTTGGTTGCCTCCGGTCCGAGGTTCACAAAAAGTGTCGGAGAATTGGCTGTCCCCAGTATGGCTTTCGAGATGGGCGTCCAGAAAACGATCAATGCCACAAGGACTGCCAGAATGGTCAACAGGAAGAAGGAAAAGAAGACCCAGAAGCCCGCGCCGCGTTTGGAGGCAGGCGGCGCGGCGGGCGGCTGGGAAGGTGGGAGGATTTGGATCTTCGCGGGCTTCTCCGCAATTTTTTCATACTCTTCTTTTGGCTCCTGGGCCTGCGGTGGAGGCTCGACGACAATTTCGCCTTCCAACCGCTGGGTCTTGCCGGTTGATGAGAGCAGCCCTAGTTTGAATTCTTCCGCAGTCTGAAACCGGTCATCCGGGCGGACCGCCATGGCTTTTTCGATAACCTGCGCCAGCCGGCGCGAGATCTTCGAATTGCGCTTGCGCAGCGGTGTCAGTTCGACATTATCCATGGCACGTGCCAGGCCGTCTTCCGGGATGATGCCGCTCAAGGCAGCGTACAGGGTCGCGCCCAGGGAATAGATGTCGGAGCGCGGGTCAGTACGGGCGGTACCATATTGTTCAGGCGGGGAATATCCGGGGGTCATGGCGCGTGCGCCGGTGGTGGTGGCCTGGTTGCCGCGCACTACCTTGGCTAGACCGAAATCCACCAGGTAAATATGACCCTCCGGCGTGATTTTAACGTTGCCGGGCTTCACGTCGCGGTGGACAATGGATGGCTTGCGCGTGTGCAGATATTGCAGGGCATCGCACATGGCCGCGCCGATGAGGATGGCTTCTTCTTCCGAAATTGTCCCCTGGCGCTCCATGCGCTGACGGAGATCTTCCCCCTCTATGTAGTCCATGATCAGGTATTGTCCCTGCTCGCCGATGACGAAGTGGTCGGTCACGCGAGGGAGGTTGGTATGGCGCAGGCTCGCTAGGATGACCGCCTCCAGGCGGAACTGGCGGGCATACTCTTCGGTGGTGAAGAGGTTATCCTTGACAGCCACCTCCATGCCCAGGTTCTCGTCCACGGCGCGGTAGACGGACCCCATGCCGCCCTGGCCGAGGATTTCCACAATGCGGTATCGTTTATGCAGGAGAGTGCCGCGTTCGAGGGTCATTGACTGTGCTTATACCTTTCACAGAACAGTCCGATTATATCAAAGGCCGCAGCCTTGTTTCCTTATCTGTAAGGGAATCGCAAAGTGTCCGGGTTACTTTTCCGCCAGTTTAAGGCGGATGAAAGTCCACGGCGCGCCGCCCGCCACCCAGGCGCCAATCAGCGTATAACGTAGGTAGCGCAGGAGGAATGCCAGCACGGTCTCGCCTTCCGGGAAGATAAATTTCAATCCATATCGGATGACGAGAACACCGGCTATGCCCAGTAAGAAACGGAGTGCCAGTTTCCACCACGTGCCGGAGGTCTTGAACCCGCCCTGGCGTGTCAGCCAGGCCAGACCAATCCCCAGCCCGAAGAGCGTTCCGGCGGAGGTGAAGGCTCCGCTCAAGGTCACGGCATCGGTGGCTAACGAAGCCCAAGCCGGATCCGGCTGCCAGTTGGTGAGTTTAAGCCAGAGATAGGGGATGAGTGGGAGCAGAATGAGCACCAGAGAGGCAAAGAACGCCACCAGCACTTGCCCGCCGAAGGAAATCTTCTTTAGCCAGGCGGCTGTAGGGTCCCAGACGCGGAGCATCAGCCAGAGCAGCAGGCCGCCAATCAGCCAGCCGACCAGCACGTCGTGTGGGAAATGGACGCCAAGGTACAGACGCGAAATTCCGATAAAGAAAATTACCAACGCCGCCACCAGCCAGCCCCACCACTTTTTCAGCCAGGCGGCCATCATGCCCCAGAGGGCGAAGGCATTCTGCGCATGACCGGAGGGCACGCCAAAGGAAGTTTCAGAGGCGAAGGGTTTCACCTCCGTGTTGTACCAATACGGGCGCGGGCCGTGGAAGGCCAGTTTCAAGGCGTCATTCACCCCCGTACTGAACATCAGGATGAACGCCACGCGGATGCCCAGCCTGGAATCCACGCACCAGTAGAGCACCGGCAGGACGAACATAAAGAAATCTTCCGTCCCGAGGAACGAGAAGATTTTCATCGGCAGTCCCAGCCAGCCCCCCAATCCCTGGAAGGCAACGATCAACCGAACTCCGAGATCAAGAATGGTGTCCATTTTGCCTCCTCAACAATTGACGGATTAACGTTTTCTATTGTACACTCAAAGCATGAAACGCGCAGCGCCGCGGCGCGGGGATTTTCCCGCCGCCATCCTCCTTCTCCTGGCATTGCTGACCTCCGCCGAACGCCTCGTCGCCACTGGCTGGACCTCGGGCCTGGGAGTCACCTTCACGCTGGCTTTGCTCGGGATGATGCTCGGCCTCGCCCTGGGAACCAGTCACTTCAGGCGGACCGGCGTCACTTTGCTGAGTCTTGGCTACAGCCTGACGGTAGTCCCGTGGGTGCTGGGAATGGCGCAGTATCCCGACGCAGCCTGGCAGGAAAGTCTTGCAAACCTGAGCGGGCGGCTGGGAGTCTCGTTCAGCATGTTCTTCTCCCGGCAGCCAGTCGAAGACTCCCTGCTCTTCATCACATTTGCTGCCGTCCTCTACTGGATCCTCAGCCTACATGCCGGCTATGCCCTGGCGCGCAAGAGCAGCACCCTTGGCAGCATCCTGCCCGCCGGGATCGTCTTGTTCCTTGTCCAACTCTACGACAACTGGAGCGGAGCGCGCATCGGCCTGCTGGCATTTTACCTTTTCTTCAGCCTGCTCTTGCTCGGACGGTTGAACTACATCGGCAAGCGCCGCTCCTGGGACGAACAGCGGGTGTGGTTCTCCTCCGCCTCCACCACCGACATGAACATCACCATGGCCATCACCGCGCTGGTGGTCATCCTGCTGGCCTGGGTAGCACCCAGCTCCGCCCAGCCTTCTGCCGCTGCCAAATCCCTGTGGGACAACGTTACACGACCCTTGAAAGAAGCACGCGATGACCTGGCCAACGCGGTAGCCGGGCTGGAACACGATGCGAGCCTCCCCACGGCGGATTTCTATGGTGAGGATCTGGCACTCGGTCGCAATGGTGCAAGCGGGGATACGGTCCTGTTCACTGTGCGCGTCCCGACCACGGTGGGGGTCACGCGTTATTACTGGGCCGTCCGCACGTACGATGAATACAGCGAAAGCGAGTGGCACAGTACACCCACTCCGCAGCGCGGCCTGCAGCCGCGCCACCCGGCCCTGCTCATCCCTGATGCGGCGCAGTGGCCGACTGCCGAATTCGTCTTTTCCGTCCCGAACAATCGCATCTCCATCCTCGCCACTCCCCTGCGACCGGTGTGGTTCAGCCGCCCGGCCTTGCTGAACTATCGCCCTGTTTTAGGCGATGTGGTGGACCCGCTGCTCGTCAGCGTGGATCCGCCCATCCAGCCCGGCGAGACGTACACGGTCCACGCTGCCGTTGCCAACCCGACCGAGGTACAATTACGCGGCGCCGGGAGCGACTACCCGGCCTGGGTCACCGACCGCTACCTGCAGCTCCCGGAGAATTTCCCGCAAGAGATCACAAACCTAGCCCGGCAGGTTACCAAAGACGCACAAAACCCATACGACAAAGCAGCCACCATCACCAGTTACCTGCGCGCGAATATTCGCTATAACCGCTCCATCACCTCACCCGCCCCGCCCGGACACGACCAGTTGACCTGGTTTTTGTTCACGTCCAAAGAAGGCTTTTGCAATTATTACGCCACTGCCGAGGTGGTAATGCTGCGCAGCATCGGCATCCCAGCCCGCATGGCGGTCGGCTTTTCAGATGGGGAACACCAGATCCCCGACCGGCGCATCGTCCGCCAGCGGAACGCCCATGCCTGGCCGGAAGTCTACTTCCCGGGTATCGGATGGGTGGAGTTCGAGCCGACCTCCTACGAACTGCCGCTCGCCCGCCCAAGCGGCGAGACGGGGAACGCCTCCGGCGCAGGTGGAATCGGTATTGGCCCGACGCTGCAGAGCGAAGGCGGACAGAATCCCGCTGAGGGCGGTGCGGCCCTGCCTGGTGGCGAAGCAGGCTCCGGGTCCGGCGTGCCGCTGAATTCCTTCCGGCGGCTGATCTTTTTTTTCCTTATTTCCCTGGCCGCCATCGCCGTGATCGCTGTGCTGGTTTTCTTCGGCATGGGCGAGAAGGCACATCGGCGCTGGTACGCCGTTTCCCGGATACCGGCCCCGGTTCATCTGGCTTCTGCGCTGGAAATGCTGTCGCTGCCGATCCCTGACTGGCTGCAGCGCTGGGTGCGCTGGAGCAGGCTGGGCGGTGTGGAACGTGCTTTCAGCGCAGTCCACCGCAGTCTGCGCTGGCTGGGTGCCCCGTCCGACCCGGCGCGCACCCCCGCCCAAGCCGCCGCGGCGCTGACCGGACTCCTGCCCGGCGCGACCGCTGAAATACGGACGCTGCTGGATGAATACCAGCACACCCTATTCGCCGTGCGCCCTGGCGACCCTTATCCCGCCCGTCGAGCGGCCGAGTCCCTCCGGCGCGCTTCCCTGCGTGCCGTCGTGCAGTCCCGCCTGAAATCCATGCGGCATATTTTTGGTAAAGGCAAACTGAAATGACAAATCCTCCCGTTCCGCTCCATGAACAGATCCTGGCACTCGGAAAACTGACAGGACAGCTCCGCGCCGCTCTCCAGCCGGCGCACGCCAGCCTTTTCCCCAACGCGCTCGAAAGCATTGCCAGCCTGGAAACCAGCCTGCATAACCTGAGTCACCAAGTGACCGCCTTCGAGGAGGAGCGTAGCAAACTGCTGGCGCTGGCTGACACCACACAGGCGGTCAACTCCTCGCTTGAACTCGACGAAGTGCTGCAATTGGTAATGGACACCATCGTCCGCCTGACCGAGGCCGAGCGCGGTTTCCTGATGCTGCGCAACGACCAAGGCGAGATGGTGACACGCGTGGCACGCAATTGGGAACAGGAATCTATCAATCCCAATGAGTTCGCCATCAGCCGGACGGTGATGCAGCGCGTATTCGAGACCGGCGAGGCAGTGTTGACCACTAATGCCCAGGAGGATCCACGCTTCGGCGGGCAGGAATCCATCGTGGCCTACAACTTGCGCTCCATCCTGTGCGTACCGCTCAAAGCCAAGAGCGAGCTCATCGGCGTCATCTATGCCGATAACCGCATCCGCACCGGCATCTTCAGCGAAGCCAAGCGGGAACTCCTGACCGTTTTCGCAAATCAAGCTGCCATCGCCATCGAGAACGCCCGCTTGTTCGCTTCCGTCCGTCGCACACTGGACGAGGTAACCGAACTCAAGAACCTGATGGATAACGTTTTCTCGTCCATCGCCAGCGGTGTCCTCACCACCGACGTAGAGGAGCAGATCACCCTGTGCAACCGCGCCGCCGAAGGCATCCTCGGTCAGACCATCCCCGATCTGGTCGGCCACCGCCTGGACGATGTACTGCCCTCCCTGGCCTCCGACATCCGCCAGCATCTGAACACCGTCCGTGAGACCGACAAACCGGTCATGGGCCTCGAGATCAGCCACCGCCTGCCCCTGCGCGGCACGGTGGACTGGAGGCTGAACCTTTCCCCGCTCAAAGATGCCGATCAGGCCACCCAGGGCGTCGCCATCGTCCTGGATGATATGACCGAGCGTAAAAAGCTGGAAGCCCACCGCCGCCTGCTGGAACGCATGGTCAGCCCGGCGGTGCTCGATCAGATTGACCCCGACAGTTTGCAGATTGGGGGCCAGCGCTCCGATATCACCATCCTGTTTGCCGACATCCGCGGTTTCACCAGTTACAGCGAGAAGCAGTCACCGGAGGAACTGGTAGCCGTGTTGAACCGTTACCTGGCCGCCGGGGCCGAAGCCGTCCTGCGCCAGGAAGGCACAGTGGATAAATTCCTGGGCGATGCAGTCATGGCCTGGTTCAACGCCCCGCTGCCCCAGCCGGATCATACCCTGCGGGCTGTCCGCGCCGCGCTGGATCTGAAAACAGCCGTGGAAAAACTTCACGCCGAACTCCCGCCCGAGGCGCACCTCTCGTTCGGCGTTGGCATCCACCACGGCGAAGCCGTCCTGGGCTGGATCGGCACCGAGAAGCGCCTGGATTACACCGCCATCGGCGACTCGGTCAACACCGCCAAACGCATCCAAGAGAACGCCACCAAGAACCAGATCTTGATCAGCAAGGAAGCTTGCGACCGGGTGAAGGAACAGGTGGAAGCGCAGCCCTATGCCATGCTGCACGTCAAAGGAAAGAAGGAAGTGGTGGAAGTATGGGAGGTGGTGGGGTTGAAGTAGAAATAGCTATTGAAACAAAGAACTCCGAATTCCTGAAGAACTCAGAGTTCCCACTTAGCACTACTCACCAGTCTCATCACTTGCTCGATCCCCTTCTCCAGAGGCGCGGTATTGATGTATTCATGCACCGTATGTGCACCCCGACCAGTGGTCAGGCCAATTGTCACCGCCGGCAGGCCGCGGCTTAGGGGATAATTCGCGTCGGTGGAGCCGATGCTAAGATGTGGCTCGATCCCCACCTCGTGCAGACATTCCTCCGCCAGTCTGACGAGTGGATGAGACGCCGGGAGTTCCCCCGCCGGGCGCTGACCGATCACTTCGGCAGCAGCCTTCACTCCTTCGCGCCGGGTATCCACTACCAAGCCCTCCACCTGCCGCGCAATCTGCCTGAGCGTCTCTGGCTGCTCCGAGCGCAGATCCAGCTCAAGCATGGCCTCGGCGGCAATCGTGTTGACAGAGGTCCCACCGGAGATCGTCCCAACGTTGAGCGTTGTGCGCGGCTCCTCAGGCAATTTCAGCGCGGTGATCTTCGCTGCCAAGGCTGTCAATTCGTGAACGGCAGATGGTCGCCCGTAGTCAAGCCACGAGTGGCCACCAGCGGTGCAGACTGTGACCCGGTAGCGGCACACACCCAGCCCGCGGTGGAACACCTGTCCCAGCGCCATCCCTTCGAGCGCGACGTACGCCAGCGGAGTCTTACCGAAGCGTTCAACAATCGCTTTCATGCCGCGTAAGTCACCCAACCCCTCCTCGCATACATTCGCCACAAGCCACAGGTCGCCAGGCAATTCAATCTTTCGCTGGCGTAGCGCCCAGACCAACCCAAACAGCCCGGCCACGCCGACGGCGTTATCGCCGATGCCCGCGCCGGAAATGCGTTCCGGCTCGCGAAAGATCTTCAGGTCTGTACTGGCAGGGAAGACGGTGTCGAGGTGGGCAGAGACGACCAGCAGACGGTGGACAGTGGAAAGTGGACGGAGTATGGGCAAGCGAGCATAAACATTCCCGGCAGGATCAATTCCAATGTCCTGCAGGCCTTCCTCTACGAACCGGGCGCGAACGAATTCGGCCCGCTCCGTTTCGTGAAAAGTCGGGGCGGGGATTTGCTGGATGGCGACCGCCAGGTTGAGGAGGCGATTCGTGGAATAAGTCATGGGTCAAAGTTTACCGCGAAGGCACGAGGACCTTGAAAAATCTATTCTAACCGTGCAGGGTTTCTTGGCGACACCGAGGAATCCTGCGCGTGCATAGCAACTTCGTAGTTCAACATTGGCAGGGCGGATTGGCAATTCGTGCTACACCTGCCGGACAGTCCTTGCCAGCGAATCGAGCCGCGCCTGCGCCAAGCCGGGCAGCACCTCCAAAGCATGGAACGCGCCGCTGCCCTCGATGGTCAGCGAAGCCGAGATGTTTCCGCACAGCACGGCGTGCAATGGATCATAATCTTGGTGCAGCCCGGCGATGAATCCGCCGCAGAAGGAATCACCCATGCCTGTAGGATCAGCAAGGCGCGCCGGGTAGGCGGGGATTTCCCAGCGTTTTTTGGAGGCGGCGTCATAGAGCATCTGACCGCGCCCGCCGCATTTGACCACGATGAATTCACAGCCGAAAGCGGCAAGAGCTTCGACCATCTCCCAGGGGTCGTCACTGCGGCTCCAAAATAAGGCGCGCAATTCCTCTTCTGCGGGCATGAACGCCGTCAGCCCGTGTAGTAGGTTGCTCACTTCGTCCAGCATCGCCGGGGCCATCAGCGCGGCGGACGGGTCGAGGGTCACAACCTTGACACCCGCCTGCCGGAACGTGGTGACCAGCCGGCTGCCGGTCAAGTGGTCCAGCGGGCAGATGTGGACAAGCCGCGCCGCCCGATAGGAAGCAGGTATATCCGCTGGATGTGGGGTATCAGGAGCGGGAGCACGCGACCCGGTCCGGTCGACGGGTGGTTGATAGCCAAACAGGGATTTCGGGTACGGGAGGCCGAGGCGCGCAAAGTGCGCCACCGGGTTGCTGCGCTGGACATCTCCCCGAGTCTGGTCTGAGGCAACAGCTGAAGGGTCCTGATAGGCCCGGAAAGTGCGCAGATCCAGGTGACCGGGAAGGATGCGGATCCCTTCCACATTGAAACCGCGCTTCACGAATGAACGCAGCCACTCGTGGGGATAATCCTCGCCGACGCGTCCGAGCAGGCCGATTCCGAGGCCGTGAGCCTGAGTCCAGACCGACGCGCCGGCTGCGGCATAGAGCAGGCCGCCTCCTGGAACATCCAGGAGTGGGCGCCCAACGGGAGGCAGAATGTAATCGCGCCGCAGGGTTCCGGCGAGGATGATTTGCGGGCCCATGAGATTAGTGAAGAGCAATGGCGAACTTGGAGGCGTAGCCGCCGAGGAGGATATCCTGCCCTGAGCCTGTCAAAGGGTTCTCCGGTTTAGCTTCCATGCCCAGGGTCATGCACTTTTGGTGGGCCTTGTCAAGGAAGAAATCCATCATTTCCCGGGTGACACGTTTGATGGACACCGGGCGGTGGAGGACGTTAACCATGCTGTGCTGAACATTGTCAATATTTGCCATGTTGTCCACGATTTCCTTCAATCGCGTGGTGTTGCGAACGCTGATATCGAGTAGAAACATGTGCTCTTCGGTGATGACTCGCACAAGAAGGTAGCGTGACCGGGTGATGAGACCTGAGTGGGGCGCACGGTTCGTGCGAGGCGAAGGCAATGAAGTCGGCATTCATCCGGTCCAACCGCGCCATTTCATCCATGGATTTTTGGACGCGCTCTATCAGGAGGGTTTTCCGTATGGCAACCGCCCCTGCGAGGCAAGAGTCTCTAGAATTGTGGTGTCCTCTTCGGTATAATGGGCGCTGTCTGTGTTGTTGACCGCTTCGAGCACACCGAGTGTTTCTCCCTTGTGGAAGATGGACACCGACAGGTGACAGCGAATGACGAACCCGTCGGCCTGGTCCGAGATTTTGAAGTGGCGCACATCCACCGATATGTCGGCCACCGCCCAGGGTTTCATACTCTGGTCAACCCACCCGGCCAGGTTGTCAAAGTTCCGATGGAGTTCAAGGGCTCGTTCCGGGTATTGAATAGATTCGTTTTCAGTCATGGATATGCTCGTGATGTGAATCATTATACTGCTTCTTTTTATGAACTTATAAACCTTCCCGTTTTTTCTCGCCAGCTCCAAGATATCGTTTCAGATATTTATACAGCACCCATAGCATAAGCAATTTTGTAGAAAAATAATTAAATCAAAACCAGGAGAATATCGTTATGAGTAAAAAGAAAGTTCGCGTGGCCATCATCGGCGTCGGCAATTGCGCATCTTCACTGGTGCAAGGCATCGAGTTCTACAAAAATACGCAAGATGATGCGAGCGTGCCCGGAATCATGCATGTCAATCTGGGCGGATATCACATCCGCGACATTGAGTTCACGATGGGCATTGACATCAATGTGACCAAGGTCGGTAAAGATCTCTCGGAGGCCATCTTCGCTGAACCAAACAACACCTATAAGTTTTTTGATGTACCGAGGTTGAACGTGCCGGTGGTGCGCGGAATGACCCACGACGGCCTGGGCAAGTACCTCTCGCAGGTCATCGTCAAGGCTCCCGGCCCGACTGCTGACATCGTCAAACTCCTCAAAGAGACCAAGACCGACGTGGTAGTCTCGTACCTGCCAGTCGGCTCAGAGATGGCCACCAAGTGGTACGCCGAGCAAGTCATCGAAGCGGGCTGCGCCTTCGTCAATTGCATCCCGGTGTTCATCGCCTCGTCCGAGTACTGGGGCAAGCGTTTCAAGGATGCCGGCCTGCCCATATTGGGCGATGATATCAAGTCCCAGGTCGGCGCGACCATCCTGCACCGCGTCCTGACCAGCCTGTTCGTGGACCGCGGTGTGAAGATTGACCGCACCTACCAATTGAATTTCGGTGGAAATACCGACTTCCTTAACATGCTGGAACGCGAGCGCCTGGAGAGCAAGAAAATCTCCAAGACCGGCGCAGTCACCAGCATGATCCCCTACCAGATGGACCCAGATAACATCCATGTCGGGCCGTCGGACCATGTGCCGTGGCTGACCGACCGCAAGTGGTGCTACATCCGCATGGAGGGAACGACCTTCGGCAACGTGCCGCTCAATGTGGAAGTCAAACTGGAAGTGTGGGACTCACCCAATTCGGCCGGAGTGGTGATAGATGCCATTCGCTGCGCCAAACTTGCGCTCGACCGCAGCCTTTCCGGCCCGATTGTCGGGCCCTCGTCCTATTTCTTTAAGACGCCACCCAAGCAGTTCCGCGATGATGTTTGCCGCGAAAAAACTGAGGCGTTTATCAAAGGCGAGAGCCGCGAATAAACAGTCAGAAGTCAGAAAAAGAAACCGTTCATGAAATATAAACGTGCGTGGTGGAGCGGTGTGTTTGCATTCCTGGGGTGGTCGCTTGTCTTCGGCCTGATCTACGCCCAGTCGCCGCTTTACACATCCAACCAAAATACCTATTTCCTGCACGGACTGGCGCAGGCGGGCTTTGGCTATCTCGACCACGATTGGCTCGCCAGCACGCAGGAACTGATGCCAGTTTTTAGCAGATTGGTCTACCTGACTTACCTCATCTTTCAGAGCGAAATCCTGTCGTATGCCTACTATGCCCTGCTGATGGGCGTGTATCTATTTAGCATGTACGGTATTATGGACACGCTCTTCGACCTTCGCCGATCCAAGGCCCGCACGCTGGCCTTCACCGCGCTGTTCCTGGCCTTCCACTCGGCGGCTCTGCGCTTCGTCCTATCGCGCGGCGTGGATCCGGATGCCACGTTCCTCTTCGAGGGCGGCGTGGCTGGCCAGCGTATTCTCGGTCAGGTTTTCCAGCCCAGCGCCTTTGGTGTATTCCTGACCCTTTCGGTTTATCTTTTCCTACGAAAACGCTACCTCTGGTCTCTTGTACCGATGGCCGTGGCAATCTACTTCCACCCAGTCTACCTGCTGGCCGGGGCTTTGCTGACCATCGCCTACATGTGGATCCTATGGCGAGAGGAAAAGAATCTCAGGAAGTCATTCCTGCTCGGATTGGTATCTCTGCTTCTCGTTGCCCCATCGGTGGCATACACCGCCTACATTAACTGGTCATCCTCGCCCACGGTGGCCGCGCAAGTGCTGGATATTCTCGTCAATTTCCGCAATCCGCACCACGCAAACATCGTCTCCTGGCTTGATTGGACCGTCGCCGTCAAAGCTGTCATCCTGCTGATGGCGTTGTTCATCGTCCGCAGAACGCGGCTCTTTCCCATCCTCGTCCTCATCACGTTAGGCGTCATCCTCCTGACCGCCGCCCAGGTCATGTCTGACAGCAATACGCTGGCGCTGCTGTTCCCCTGGCGCGTGTCCATCCTGCTCGTGCCGCTCGGACTGGCAGTGCTCATCGGTTATGCCATCACCAGGGTCATGGATTTCTGGATCGTCACCTCGGCGGTTTCCACGGTCGTGAAGATCGGCAAGCCTGCGACCTCGAAAATCAAGGATGCCTGGAAGGCCCCGGCTGAAGCCGAGCGCTGGGTCATCGGTCTTAGCCTTCTACTCATCACCGGGCTGATGGCCATCGGCGTGATGCGCTTCCAGATCGAGTACGCCCGTCTTCGGTCCGGTGCGGCGCGTCCGATGATGGCCTGGGTCGCCACAAATCGCACCCCCGCGGATGTGTACCTCATTCCGTCTAAGATGGCCGACTTCCGCCTCGTCACTGGCATGCCGGTCTATGTGGACTTCGAAACCGCGCCTGACCGCAGCGAAGATGTGCTGGAATGGTACCGCCGCCTGCAACTGGTCTATGCCTTCTATAACGGCCAGACCGACCCGTGCCAGGCACTCCACGATTTCGCCGTGAACGAAGGCCTGACCCTGGCCGTCGTCTCCACTGGGGACCCGGACACCGCCTGCCCCTCCTTACCCGTCGCCTACGCAGACGCGGCTTACGTTATCTATACCATCAAATGAAAATACGACTCGCTCTCTGCCTGCTTTTCGTGTTCGTCACCGCATGCTCAGTTGCCACCCCAACTCTGGAACCGGCGTCTCCGACCGGAACCGCGACCCTGACCCCGGTCCCGACCGGCACATCCACGCCGATAGCTACCGCCATCCGCACGCCGCCCATTCTCCCCGCCGCGTTCGGGACCGCGCGCCTGAATCCGCTCGACACACCGCACGCTTACATTCCCGACACCTGCCAGTACCTGCAGGATAAATGGTCCTCCGCCAACAGCGCCCCAGGGACGGTGGTGATGGCCATCATGTTCCATTCCATTGCCAGCGAAGGCGCCACCAACGCAAACCAGATCAATCAGGGTGATTTTGAAATCCTGATGAACGACCTGCACTCACAAGGTTTCCAGGCCATCACCACGAAGCAACTGGCCGATTTCCTCGACCACAACTCGAAGATTCCGCCACGCTCTGTCCTACTGGTAGTGGACGACCGCCACTACGCTGAATATTTTAACGGCTATTTCCGGGACTATTGGGAACAATGGGGCTGGCCGGTAGTTAATTCCTGGATCAGCCTGGACGACTCGATTGGCAAGGCCGCGTTGCCTGATAATGTTGCCTTGGAGGCCGAAGGGTTCGTGGACCACCAGGCACACGGCGTAGTCCACAATATTCCCATCTCAGAGTCCTCGTCCGATGATTACATCCTCAGTGAGTTGCAAGGCTCCATCACCGCCATACAGATGAACTTCAACAAGACGCCGATTGCCTTCATCTGGCCGGGCGGTGGATTCACGCTGCACGCCGCACAACTTGCGCGGCAATCGGGCTACAAACTGGGATTCACCATCAACCCGCGCGGGCCGCTGATGTTCAACTGGGTTCCGCTCTCGGATACCACCGATCCGATGCGACCTTCTTACATGCCCGAAGGCGCGGTCAACGACCCGCTCATGGTCCTGCCGCGCTATTGGGACACGGACGCCGATGCACACATAGACACCGTCCGTCTCATCGGCAAGGAAGCTGCAGCCTACGCCGAGCAGAACAAGGCGATCGAACTGGAATACTACGACATTGTCTGTTACCCAACCTATGGGCCGATGCCATAGAAAACGAAAAAAGTCCCCGGCCTGCGAAACCGGGGACTTTAGTTTTTTAGAGGATTACTCCATACTCTCTGCGCGTTCCGCGGTTAAAAAACACTACGCTGCTTTCCTCGACCGCCAGGCATATACACCCAGGCCAATCCCCGCCAGCAACAGGAGCGCCCCGAATACGCCCATCAGCGGCGAAGCCTTTTTCCCGGCCTCGGGGGCAGTTTCCACTTTTATCTGCGCCCCAAAATTGACGTAAACCGAATCGCCGGGGTTGACCTCCACCTCGGAACTCAACTCAGTGGTCGGATTGAAGCCATCCGGCACCGCCGCGCTGACAGTATACTTTCCCCCCGGCACATCCGTAAAGCAGACCGGGTCCAGCCCAACTGCGGTATCCAGCGTCTGCGAGTACGGACCAATGAGACTGGTCAGGCTGACCGCGCCGCCAATGACGATCGGCTCCGTCCCGTCAGCCAGGTAGATGCCGAGGGCGTCGGTGTTCGCCTGGCGCATCCCATCGCCGTTCACGTCGTTGAACAGCGCCACGCAGACTTTCGCCGAGCCGGTTGCAGCCGGGGTCGCGGTGGGCAGGATCGGGGTCGGGGTGGGCGACGGGCCGGGCGTCGGCGAGGTGACCGCCGGGCCGCCAATCCCAATAACCAGCGACATGCCCTCGATCAGCGAGCAATTCTCGTCCAGGTGATTGGTCTGGC
>Ga0315295_10002391_pt1 | contig 15951 bp, 14 predicted proteins | sample YL17G14_0_MG_FD_204453 | JGI IMG/M metagenome (GOLD analysis project Ga0315295, IMG submission 204453) | Sediment microbial communities from Yellowstone Lake, YNP, Wyoming, USA - YL17G14_0 | ecosystem: Environmental > Aquatic > Freshwater > Lake > Sediment | place: USA: Wyoming | collected... | reverse complement strand
GAACCTCCCCGCGATCGACCGCCATCCACTCGTGGTGAGTGAGCCAGAGCAGCCCGGCCTCGGCGCGCAGCCCCCACGACCAGGCGCTGTCCGGGAGCGAGACCCGGCCGGCTCGCCGGGGCGCGTCGGGGTTCGCGAGGTCGAAGAGGACCACCGCGTCGCTCGCCGCGAGCGGACCGCCACCCGGCGCCGGCAGGCCGGTGCCCAGCATCACCGGACCGTACCAGCCCCGGTGGACGGCGAGCACGCTCCCCTGGAGGACCGCCTCGTCGCCGTAGCCCCAGAAGCCCCACCCGCTTCCGCCGGGCGCCTCCGCCGGGTCGAGGTCGAGCCGACCGCGGCGCCGCGGCTGCAGCGGCGCGGAGAGGTCCACCGCCTCCAGCCAGGCCTTGCCCAGCGTCCAGTCGTGGGCGAGCAGCCAGACCACGTCGCCGATCCGGAACATCCGGGCCTGCGGGGCGGCGACGTCGACCCGGGCCAGCGGCGATGCCGCGTCCGGGTCGAGCGCCGGGGCGACGACCAGCGCGGTGTCTCCTCGCCACCAGTCGCCGGCCAGCTCGATCGCCTGGCCGCGCACGAAGGCGAGCTCGGTCACCGGCCGCGCCAGGTCCAGCCCCGCGCGCTCCACCGGCGAGCCCCGGTCGGCCGCGTCGATGAGCTGGAGGCGCTCGTCGGACAGGGCGGCGAGCCAGCCCGCCCGCCCGGGGGCCGGGAAGGCCCGGGTGATGGCGCCCCGGTGGGCGATGAAGCCTCGCCTCGCCAGCGTCCCGGCGGCGAGGTCGACGTCGACGAGCTGGAGCCCGCCCATCCAGCGCCAGGTCGCGCTGTCCCAGCCCTGGTAGGGCACCAGCACCAGCCCCAGGGCGTCGAGGACCGGGAAGGCCTTGCGCATGTCGTCGGGCGAGGCGCTCACCCCTCCGGAGCCGGTGCCGACGAGCACCCGCTGGAGGAGCGCCGGGGAGGAGGGGGAGGCGACGTCGATGAGCGAGACCGCGAGCTGCCAGGGCTGCCCGGCCTCGTTGGTGTGGCCGAGGGCGAGGAGACGGGCGCCGCGGGGCTCGATGAACTCGATCTGCCCGGGCATGTGGAGCTGCCCGGCCAGGACCGGGTGGGCGGGGTCGGAGGCGTCCACCACCCAGAGTGGATCGACCCGCTCGGCGGTGACCACGTAGACCCGGTCCCCGTCGAACCGGGCGGCGGTGAGCGTCTCCGGCACGACGATGTCGAGCCGGCCGAGCGGCACGGCCTGGCCGGGCGTGGCCGACGTCCAGGTGCGAAGCGTGGCCCCGCCGTTCCAGCCGTTCTGCAGCACGGCCCGGAAGACGCCCGTCGCCGCGTCGTGGTCGAGCCCCCACCGATCGGCGATGCGCCCGGGGACCTCCAGGCTGGCCCCGACGGTCAGCGCGCCGCCCGGATCCGAGATGTCGACGAAGGTGATGCGGGTGACCTCCCCGGTCGTGCTCCACCCGGACTGGGCCAGGGAGATTCGACTGTCCGTGACGTGGGCATGGGAGTCCCATCCCGTGGCGGGGAACTCGACCCGGGCGACCGCCCGCGGAGCTCGCGGGTCGGAGAGGTCGAAGCTCTCGATGAATGCCAGGTCGCCCACGGTGCCGGGCGTCGAGGCCGTGGTGCCGCCCGGAAGCGGAAGGAGGTCCTGCCACGAGGCGCGGCGGGAGACGACGTAGAGGACGTCCCCCACGAGCCGGGTGTCCGTCACCGAGCCCTCGACGTCGAGGCGCGCGAGCACGGCGGGCCCGGTGGGTGGCGAGACGTCGACGGCCCAGATCTGGGAGCCCGCGGCGGGGCGGACGGCGCCAGCGTCGGCCGCCCAGAACCATGCAAAGGCGTCCCGCACCGCGAAGAAGGCGACGCCCCCTCGGACGTGGAGGTCGACGGGCTGGCCGGCCACCGGGAGCCGGGCACGGAGCACCGGCGCGTCCAGGCTGGCGAGGTCGACGATCTGGAGGCCCCGGTAGCCGTTCAGGACGTGGAGCGTGGTTCCCACGAGCGCATAGACGTCGGACTCCTCGACGACGCGAGCGGGCGACGAGGGCGCGGGGGCGCTGGTCGGGAAGGCGGGGCCGTCGGCGGGGAGCCCTCCGGTCGCGATCCCCGTGCGTCCGCCGGGAGCCTGGGAGACGAAGGACTCGGCGCCCGGTCCACTCGCCGGCGGCGTGGATGCGCCGCAGGCGGCGAGCGCGAGGGCGAGCGCGGCGATCGGCAGGCGCTGGCGTGGGTTCATGTTCATCCTCCGGGCGGGGGAGAATTCTACCCCACCTGGCCAGGCCTGGCCGCGCGCACCTTTCCACTCACCACCGGCACGAGCCATGCGGCGTAGGAGGCCGGATCCCGGATGGTCTCGATCTGGTCGTCGAAGTGGGCCATCACCTCGGCCGGCGTCAGGCCGATGTGCTGCGCGATCGTCTCGGCGTAGCCGTCGCGCCAGGCCGTCCAGATCCGCGCGAAGGTCTCCCGGGGAACCCGCAGCGTGTCGACGACGACGTAGTCGACCGAGATCTCGGAGAGCCCCAGCGCCGCCAGGATGGCCGGCGCGTGGCGACCGACGAACATGTCGGTGCCGGTGGCGGCCCCGAAGCGCACCGGCGCCTCCGGCCACATCCGCATGGGATCGAGCCGGCGCCGGGGAAAGTGGATCATCGCGTAGTCCTCGGCGATGAGGTGCAGCCGTCCGCCGGGCCGGGTGACCCGAGCGAGCTCGGCGATGACCTGGTCGGCGTGGGGGATCGACTGGAGCACGTGCCGGCAGACGACGAGGTCGAAGGATGCCGCCGGCAGCCCCAGCTCGTAGATGGATCGGTTCTCGAAGCGAACCCGGTCGCCGAACCGGGCCGCCTTCTCCCGCGCGCGCGCCAGGGAGGCGTCGATGACGTCGACGCCGAGGACGGTGGCGCCGGGGAAGGCCTCGGCGAGGCGCCAGCTGGCCTCGCCGGTGCCGCAGCCGGCGTCCAGGATCCGCGGCGACGGCGCCAGCGCGTGGCGGCGAAGGATGGGCAGCTCCTGCGGCCAGACCGCCTCGGCCTGGGCCGCCAGGTTGCGCACCATCGACTCGTCGGCCATGTGCCGGGCCTGCGGGTTCAGATCGCTGGTCATGAGCAGCCCGATGATCCAGGACGTCGCCGCCGCGCCACCACCTCGGCCAGGATGGACACGGCGATCTCCCCGGGCGAGGCCGCGCCGATGTCGAGCCCGACCGGCCCGTGGATCCGGGCCACGTCGGCCTCCGAGAATCCCTCGCCGCGCATCCGCTCGCGCCGGGCCGCCTGGGTCTTCCGGCTGCCCAGCGCGCCGACGTGGAAGGCCTCGGACCGCAGCGCCACGATCAGGGCCGGGTCGTCGATCTTGGGATCGTGACTCAGCGTCACGACGGCGGTACGCCGGTCGAGGCCGATCCTCGCCAGGGCCTCGGCGGGCCATCCGCCCTCGACCTTCACGCCGGGGAAGCGCTCGGCGGTGGCGAAGGCCCGGCGCGGGTCGACCACGAACACGTCGAGGCCGGCCAGCGTCGCCATGGGGGCGAGGGCCTGGGCGATGTGCACTGCGCCCACCAGGACGAGCCGGACCGGTGGGTTGTAGACCCGGAGGAAGACCGCTCCCTCCGGCGTGTCGACGGTGCACGAAAGGTCCCGCAGGACGGCGTCGCGAGCGAGCGCCAGGAGCGCTGGATCGTCGCCCTCGGCGGGATCCACGGGATGGAGGATCCGCGCCTCGCCGGTGGCGAGCCAGGTGGAGAGCACGGCCGGACGCCGGGCCCGGACGTCGCCCCGCAGCTCGTGGAGGACGTCGCGCCCCATCCGATCCGCGACTCGCTCCGCGTAGACCTCGATCTGCCCCCCGCAGGCCATTCCCAGCTCCCAGGCCCGCTCGTTGGTCACGCCGAAGGCGAGCCGCCGCGGCCTTCCGTCGCGGATGGCCCCGAGCGCCTCCTGCACCACCGCGGCCTCGATGCAGCCACCCGACACCGAGCCGGCGAAGGCGCCCTGGTCGTTCACCGCCATCTGGCTGCCGGTGGGCCGGAGCGCCGAGCCCCAGGTGCTCGTCACCGTGGCCAGCGCCACCCCCATGCCCGCGTCGCTCCAGTCCGTCGCTCGACCCAGGACCAGTTCGTCGTCGGTGGTGGCGCGCTCCCCCGGCCTGGCCGCGGCGCGGGCCCGCTCGAGATCCTCCGGGAAGTCCACGTCGGCGAGCGCCGCCGCCGGCGATTCGACCCATGCCGCCCGCCCGCGGTGGCGCCGCACGACCTCGCGGCCGCGACCCTCGCCCTCCCCGCCCTTCAGCTCGGCGAGCAGCGACCGCTCGTACAGGGTGGGCGGCGCGGGCACGTCCCCGTACCGGCTCGACACGATCGGGGCGCCGGTCTCGCGCCAGCGGGACGCGACGGCGCGGATCGTGGCCGCCTCGACGAAGGGCATGTCGGCGAGCAGGACCACGGCCGCCTCGGCATCGGGAGGCACGGCGTCGGCGCCCACCGAGAGCGAGGAGCTCTGCCCCCGGCGCCATCCCGGGTTCTCCACGAACCGACAGGGGAGGCCGTTGAGCGCGGCCCGGACGGCGGCGGCCTCGTTGCCCACCACCACCAGCAGCGGGTCGAGCCCGGCCTCGAGCGCTCGCCGGGCCGCCCGGCGGACCAGCGGCTCGCCGTCGAGCTCGAGGAGCAGCTTGTTCCGCCCCATCCGCGTGGCCGACCCCGCGGCGAGGAGGATGCCGACGATGGCCATGCGGTGCATTTACCCTGGCCGCGCGGGTGGTGCTACCGTGTCACCCCATGAAGGCAGGCCTCGTCGGCTACGCGCAGTCGGGCAAGACCACGCTCTTCAACGCCCTCACCGGGCTCCACAAGGGCGGCGCCGGTGGGCGTGGTCACGTGAACCTCGGCGCCATCAAGGTGCCGGACCCCCGCATCGACAAGCTCTCGGCGATGTTCCGGCCGAAGAAGACCACCTTCGCCGAGATGCAGTTCGTCGACGTCCCCGGACCGGCCGGCAAGGGCACCGGGCTCGACGCCGACTCGCTCCGGGCGCTCGCCGAGGTGGACGCCTTCTGCCTCGTGGTCCGGGGCTTCCCGGGGCTCGACGGCGCGCCCGCCGACCCCGCCCGCGAGCTCGTCGACTTCGACGCGGAGCTGGTGCTGCACGACCTGGCCATCGTGGAGAAGCGGCTCGACCGGCTCCGCAAGGAGCACGGCAAGGGAACCGGCGAGTACCACGAGCTGGAGCGGATCCACGTCCAGCTCGACCCGGGACTGCCGCTTCGCACCATGAAGTGGAGCGACGCCGAGGAGAAGGAGCTCGCCCACTTCGGCTTCCTCTCGCGGCGCCCCCTGCTCGCGGCCGTCAACGTGGCCGAGGATGCCGCGGCGGCGGCCCCGCCGGCCGCCGTCGAGGCGGCGGCCCGCCTGCGGGGGGCCGAGGTGCTCTCCCTGTGCGCGTCGGTGGAGGCGGAGATCGCCGACCTCGACCCGGCCGAGCAGCCGGAGTTCCTGGCCTCGCTCGGGCTCTCCGAGCCGGCCCGCGCCCGCTTCATCCGGGCCGCCTACCGGCTCCTCGACCTCGTCTCCTTCTTCACGGTGGGAGAGGACGAGGTGCGGGCCTGGCCCATCCGGCGCGGCGACCGCGCCCCTCGAGCGGCCGGACGCATCCACTCCGACCTGGAGCGGGGCTTCATCCGGGCCGAGGTGGTTCACTACGATGACTTCGTGGCGCTGGGCAGCGAGTCGAAGGCCCGCACCGAGGGGAAGCTGCGGCTCGAGGGCAAGGAGTACCTGGTGAAGGACGGGGACATCCTGAACATCCGGTTCTCGGTGTAGGCGTTCCCGGTCTAGCCGCGAACCGCCGCCCAGGCGGACAGCGCCCCGAACACGATGAACAGCCCCGCCGCGGCGATCCGGATCCACTTCATCGACACGCGCCGGGCGAGCTTCTCGCCCAGGAACACCGCCAGGCCGTCGGAGGCCAGCATGCCGAGCGTGGTGCCCACGGTGACGAGGACCACCGACTGGTAGCGAGCCGCCAGCGCCACCGTGGCGAGCTGGGTCTTGTCGGCCATCTCGGCCAGGAAGAACAGGATCGCCGTGGTCAGGAAGGGCCCGAATCCGGACGGCCCCCTCGACTCCTCGAGCGTGTCCGGCTTGAGCGTCCAGACCCCGAACCCGACGAAGGTCGCGGCCAGGACCCCCGCCATCACCCGGGGCGGGACGTGCTCGGATACCCAGGTGCCGACGCTCGCGGCCAGCGCGTGGTTCAGGATGGTGGCGACGAGGATCCCGGCCATCACCACCCACGGGCGCCGGTACCGCGACGCCAGCGAGAAGGCGAGGAGCTGGGTCTTGTCCCCCATCTCGCTCACGGCGACGAGCAGGAAGGAGGTGACGATCGGCTCCACGGGGGCGCTATCCTAGCCCGGATGGCCCGCATCCTCCTCTTCGCCCTCGACGAGCTTCGCCGTCGCCACGCCGGCGCCGCCACGCCCGGGGTGGACCCGCGCCACGACGTCGCCCCGTTCCGCGCCTTCCGCGACGCGCTCCTCGCCGAGGCGTCCCGGACCGCGACCGGCCCGGCCGAGCTCACCATGTGGTGGGAGGGGAGCTTCGACTCCTATTCACTCGCGGTGTCCTGCGATCCGGCCGCGGCGCTCTCCGCCCTCGACCCGTCGCCGGCCTGCGCGCTCGAGGAGGAGCGGGTCGCGCCTCCCCGCCTGGACGGGTATCCTCTCGCCCGCGTCGCTCCGGGGCGCGCCGAGGTGGCGCGCGACCCGGACGGCTCGACCTGCGAGGCTCCCTTCGGGGCCCCGACCGGACACTTCGGCGCGCCCGGGGTGAGGAGGATCGGATGAAGGCTGTGGTCTTCGGCGGAAAGGGCGGTCCGGAGATGGCCCGGATCGAGGAGATTCCCCGGCCGGTCCCCCAGCGCGGCGAGGTGCTGGTGCGCGTGCGCGCCGCCGCGCTCAACCGCGCCGACCTCCTCCAGCGGCGCGGTCTCTACCCGCCGCCCCCCGGATTCCGCGAGGACGTGCCGGGTCTCGAGTTCGCCGGCGAGGTGGCGGAGGTGGGCGAGGGCGCCGCCGGCTGGAAGGCCGGCGACCGGGTCATGGCCATCACCTCCGGCGAGGCCCAGGCCGAGTACGTGCTCGCCGACCCGTACATGCTGATGCGGATCCCCGACGGCATGCCCTTCCCGCAGGCCGCCGCCATCCCCGAGGCCGGCATCACCGCCCACGACGCCATGGTCACGCTGGGGGGGATGCGATCCGGCTGGACCTTGCTGATCCACGCCATCGGTTCCGGCGTGGGCACGATGGGTCTCCAGATCGCGAAGGCCATGGGCGGTACGGTCATCGGCACGGCGCGCACCCCGGACAAGATCGAGAAGGCCCGGTCCCTGGGCCTCGACCACGGGATCCTCCTCGGCAAGGAGGACCCGAGGTTCGCCGACGACGTGAAGCGCATCACCGGCCGGAAGGGCGTGCCGGTGGTCGTCGACTTCGTGGGCGCGCCGTACCTGGCCGAGAACCTGGCCTCCCTCGCGCCGCAGGGTCACCTGGTGGTGGTCGGGACCCTGGGCGGACCGAAGGGCACCGTCGACCTGGGCACGCTCATGCGTGCCCGCGGCCGGATCATCGGCACCGTGCTGCGGCCGCGCCCGCTCTTCGAGAAGATCCAGGCCACCCAGGCCTTCGCGAGAGACGTGCTCCCGCTCCTCGCCGCCGGCAAGGTGAGGCCGGTGCTCGACCGGGCCTGGCCCGCCGACCAGGTCCGGGAGGCCCACGAGCAGCTCGAGAAGAACGACTCGTTCGGCAAGGTGGTCCTGGAGTTCTAGGCGCAAGAACGAGCGTGGGGACCTCCCTCCCCTGGCGCCCGGACCGCAGATCGGCTTCAATCCGCGCGCCATGGTCGACGGCTGGGAACACGTCCGGCGGGAACTGCAGCGCGCGAGGGGAGCGCGGCGCCTCGTCCCGTGGGCCTTCCTCTCGGCGCTTCTGGGGTGGGCGTTCCTGGCGGTCGCCGCCCGGAGCTGGCGCGCCGGGCTCCCGCTCCTGGCCGGCGGGCTCCTCTTCACGCTCGTGATCCGGGTCCTGGCGGTCCCTCACTGCCCGTCGTGCGGAAGGAATCTCTGGATCCGGGGCGAGCGGCCGGGACCGCCCACGGCGCCGGTGCCGACGCAGGCCGAGCGCGACCGGCGCTGCCCGCGCTGCGGGGCGGGACTGGACGGCTGACCGGCGCGAGCGCCCGGACCGGGCGGGTGCTAGATCTCGCTGGCCATGTCCACCAAGCCGTCGCGCAAGCTCGAGACCTTTCCCAATCCAAACCCCCGCCGCCCCTACGAGATCACCATGGAGGCGCCCGAGTTCACCTGCCTCTGTCCGCTGACGGGGCAGCCCGACTTCGCGACCATCCGCATCCGCTACATCCCGGCCAAGCGCTGCGTGGAGCTGAAGAGCCTGAAGCTCTACCTCTGGAGCTACCGCGACGAAGGGGCCTTCCACGAGAAGGTCACCAACGACATCTGCGACGACCTGGTCCGAGCGCTCCGGCCGCGCTGGCTGGAGGTCCAGGGCGACTTCCTCGTCCGCGGCGGCATCGGGACCGTGGTCACCGCCACCCACGGCCGGCGTCCCGCGGCCTAGGCCCCGAAGTGTGGGCCCCTCCCCTCACCGGGAGTGGTAAGTTTCACCCCTGATGCCCGATGGCGCCGTGTTCCAGCCCGACTCGCTCCTCGGCACGGTGATCGCCGGACGCTACCGGCTCTCCGCCCACCTGGCGTCGGGTGGCATGGCCGCCGTCTACGCCGCCGAGGACACCCGGGAGCGGCGCGAGGTGGCCCTCAAGGTGCTTCGCCCCGACCTGGCCCGATCGCCGGACGTGGTCCGCCGGTTCCTCTGCGAGGGGGCCATCGCCGGCATGATCGAGCACGAGAACGTGGTGCGGGTGCTCGACCACGGCGGCGAGGACGAGGGCCCCTACTTCATCGCCATGGAGCTGCTCGAGGGCGAGGGGCTCTTCGACCGGCTGTCGCGCCACGGCGCCCTTCCGCCCTCGGAGACGGTGGCCATCCTCGTCCAGGTCTGCCGGGGCCTGGAGGCCGCCCACCGCGAAGGCGTGATCCACCGGGACCTGAAGCCCGAGAACGTCTTCCTCCACGGGCGGCGCGGTGTTCCACCTACGGTGAAGATCCTCGACTTCGGCGTCGCCAGCTCCGCCAACGCGGAGACCGGGGACGCCGGGTTCGTGGTGGGGACGCCGGAGTACCTCTCCCCCGAGCAGGCCCTGGGCCGGGCCGTGGACGCCCGGGCGGACGTCTACTCGGTCGGCCTGATGGCCTGGCGGATGCTCATCGGGCGAACCCCGTTCACCGCGGAATCTCCCGGCTCCCTGATCCGCAAGCAGGCGCGCGATCCGGTGCCGCCCCTCACCGAGGCGCGACCCGACCTCGCCGCCCACCCCGACCTCGTCGCCACGGTGGCCCGTGCCTGCGCCAAGAACCCCGACGACCGCCCCGCCTCGGCCGAGGGGCTGGCGGAGGAGCTGGCTCGCGCCCTGGGACACCTGACCCCTCTCCCCTCGCCGGCGTCCCTGCCCACGTTCCGTTCGTCACCGCCCGTGAATGAGCCGGTCTCCCTTCCCGCGCCGCTCCCCTCCGGGCCGGCCCGTCCCGCCCCGGTCGACCGGGGCCGCGGCCTGCGCCTCGCCGGGGTGGTGGCGCTCGGGCTCGGGCTCGTCGGCGCCGGCGTGGCGTTCTACCTCCTTCGGTCTGCGGCACCCGGCCGCTGACCCTATGATCGGTCTCGCCCTTTCCGCCGCCGCCGCGGCGGCGCAACCTGGAACCTGGGAGGTCTAGATGAAGATCGAGGTGTCGGGCGCCAGCCCGCTGGAGCTGGAGGCGTCGGTCCTCGCCGTGCCGGTGTTCGAGGAGGACCTCCCCGACGGGAAGGGGCTCCTCGCCGAGCTCGATCGTCGGCTCGATGGCCACGTCTCCGCCGCCGCCGCGGAGGAGGACTTCCAGGGCAAGGTCGGGCAGTCCCTCGGGCTGCGCACGCTCGGGAAGCTCCGGGCCGCCCGGGTCCTCCTCGTCGGGCTCGGCAAGCGGGACGGTGCCGAGGCGGCGTTGCCCCGGGCCGGCTTCGAGCCGCTGCGAACCGCCGCGGGGGAGGCGTCGCGACAGGCCCAGAAGAACGGTGCGACGCGCCTCGCCTTCGCCGCCCCGCGCCTGCCCGGCCAGACCGCCCACGAGGCCCGGGCCATCGTCGAGGGGGCGCTTCTCGGCGCCTACCGCTTCGACCGGTACAAGACCGACGACAAGAAGAAGAAGGCCCGCAAGCTCGAGACGCTGGTCGTCGTCGTTCCGCAGGGGCTGGAGCGCTCCAAGGAGGTGAAGGAGTCGGTGGCGCTGGCTCGCTCGGTGGCCGGTGCCGTGGCCTGGGCCCGCGACCGGGTGAACGAGCCCCCGCTCCACCTGACGCCGTCGCGCCTGGCCGACGCCGCGCGCGAGCTCGCGAAGGAGTCGGGCCTGCACGCCGAGGTGCTCGGTCCCCGGGAGATCGCCGGGCTGCGCATGGGCATGTTCCTGGGCGTCACCCGCGGCTCGGCCGAGGAGCCGCGCCTGGTGAAGATCTCCTACGTGCCCCGGGGAGCCGCGGCGAGGAAGCCCCCGGTGGTGTTCGTCGGCAAGGCCGTCACCTTCGACTCCGGCGGCCTGTCCTTGAAGCCCACCGAGAGCATGGTGGACATGAAGACCGACATGGCCGGTGCGGCCGCCGCCATCGCGGCCATGAAGGTGGTGGCGGAGCTCGCGCCGCCCTTCCCGGTCCATGCGCTGGTCGGCGCCTGCGAGAACATGCCAGGCGGCCGGGCCTACAAGCCCTCCGACATCCTCATCGCACGCAGCGGCAAGACCGTGGAGATCACCAACACCGACGCGGAGGGCAGGCTGGTCCTGGGCGACGTGCTGGCCTGGGGCGTCGAGACGCTCAAGCCGGCCCTGCTCGTCGACCTGGCCACGCTCACCGGCGCGTGCATCGTGGCGCTCGGGACGACCACGGTCGGCGCCTTCGGCCCCGACGGCCCGGCCATGGATGCGGTGCTCGACGCGGCGCGCGCCGCCGGCGAGGACACCTGGCGGCTGCCGCTGACCGACTCGGTCAAGGAGGAGCTGAAGAGCGACGTGGCCGATCTGAAGAACGCCGGAACGCGCCTCGGCGGGTCCATCAGCGCCGCCCTCTTCCTGAAGGAGTTCGTGGGGGACGCCCCGTGGGTTCACCTCGACATCGCCGGCCCCTCCAGCACCACCAAGGAGCGGGGCTACATCGCCAAGGGGGGCACCGGCGTCGGCGTCCGCACGCTGGTGGAGCTCGTCCGGGCCCGCGCCGGCGAGGAGTCGCGGCCGCTGCGCCGGTAGTGCCGCGAACCAGGGCATGACCGCGATCGAGGAGCTCGCGCTTCTGCTCCGCCCCTCGGGCGGCGGGATTCACCTCGTCTCGGCGGGGCGCGACGAGCAGCTCGCGGCCCAGCGGAGGCTGTACGGCGTCTCCTCCGACGAGGCGGTCCAGGCCCGCTTCCGCGACCGGCTCTCCCGGATCCGGGAGGCGCGGGCCGTGCTCCTCGGCGTGCCGTCCGACGTGGGCGCCGGACACCTTCGCGGCGCCAACCAGGGACCGATGGCCATCCGCACCCGCCTCCTCGAGGAGGACCCGGCCTGGCTCTCCCGCGCCGAGGGGGCCGGGCTCGTCGACCTCGGGGACGTCTTCGTGGTGCCCCAGCTCCTCCACGACGACATGCTGGCCGAGTCGCAGAAGGACGCCTCGCGCCGGGCGCTCTATCCCGGCCTCGCGCCGGAGGCGGCCGCGCTGCTTCCCGTGTCGCCGCTGTCCATCGCCGAGCGGGCCCTCGACCTCGTCCTCTCGGTCAACCCGGCGGCGGCGCCCATCCTGCTCGGCGGCGACCACTCGACCGCCTGGCCGGCGGTGGCGGCGCTCTCCCGGGTCCGGCCCGGGATGGGCCTGGTCCAGGTCGACGCCCACACCGACCTCCTCGAGGAGCGACTGGGCGTGAAGTACTGCTTCGGCACCTGGTCCTTCCACGCCAACGACCTCCTCGGGCGCGGCGGCCGGCTGGTGCAGCTCGGGATCAGGGTCTCCCGGCGCGACCGGGCCCACTGGGAGTCGACGCTGGGCGTCCGCCAGCTCTGGGCCAAGGAGATCCTGGCCGATCCGGGCGCCGCGCTGGACGAGGCGGTCCAGGCGGTGCGGGCTTCCGGCGCCCGCGGCGTCTACCTCTCGAACGACGTGGACGGCACCGATGCCGCCTGGGCCGATGCCACCGGCACGCCGGAGCCGGGCGGACTCGAGCCCGACTTCGTCGTCGAGCTCATCCGCCGGCTGGGTCGGGACGTCGGGCTCCTGGGGGGCGACGTCATGGAGGTCGCGCCGCTCCTCGCCCGCACCCCGGGCGGTGCCGAACGCACGCTCGGGGTGGCGGCGCGCTACCTCCGCGAGACCGTGGACGCGGTGCTCGGCGTCCGACGCTAGTCTCGTCCTCGTCCTGCTACGCCTTGCTGCTGCTCTTGGCCTCTTCCTTCGTGGCCGGCACGCCGGTCAGCGCCGCCACGGCCGCCCCGACCACCGCGCCGCCCACCGCGAAGAGGGCGCCCACGCCGGTCACGCCGAGGACCATGCCGAACACGATCAGCGCGCGGGCGAGGAAGGTGGCCTGCACCGGGGTCCCGGCGATCCCGCCGGCGAGCATCACGCCCGCGTAGCCGCCGTACAGCAGGGCGGGGAGGAGCCCGAGAGCGAGAAAGAGAGCCAGTCCGACTGCGGCGCCGATGATGGTGGGGGTCTTGCGGGTCATGACGTCCTCCTTGGTTGTCTGGAGGTGTTGCAGCGGGCTTGCCATCTTCCAACCTGCGTGATCTCGGCGGGTTGGGCCGCTGGTCTGTCGGAAATTCCGGACGGGCTGGCGGGGCGGGCGACAGGTCGGGCCGCCCGGGTGGCGCTACCCCCCCCCGGGCGGGTCCCTGCCGTCACGACCGAGTCGCGCCGGCCCCCGCGGGACGGCGCCGAGGCGGAAGCCCGGGATCAGCTCCGCCGGTCGGACCCGCGCGTCCGGAGGCGCCAGGCCGGAGATGGCGGCGAGCATCCCCACCACGGCCGAAGGGTCGGCGCCGCGCTCGCGCAGCTCTCCGATCGAGAGCGCGCCGTGCCGCTTGGCGAGCCGCTCGCCGTCCTCGCCCACCACCAGGGGGACGTGGGCGAACCGCGGCACCGGGAGCCCCAGCGCCCGGTAGAGCAGGATCTGGCGCGAGGTGGACGCGAGCAGGTCGTCGCCCCGGACCACGTCGGTGATCTCCATGGCCGCGTCGTCCAGCGCCACGGCGAGCTGGTAGGAGGCCACGCCGTCGGCCCTGGCCACCACGAAATCCCCCACCGTCGCCGCGACGTCGAACGAGCACGGACCGTGAACCTCGTCCTGGAAGGAGACCGGCCCCTCCTGGACCCGGAACCGCCAGGCCGGCGGGCGGCGGGCGGCGCGGGCGGCGCGCTCCCGGGCCGGGAGGTCTCGGCAGGTGCCCGGATAGCGTGGCCCCTCGTCGGATGCGTGGGGCGCCTGCGACGCCTGGGCGATCTCGGCGCGGGAGCAGAAGCACGGATAGGCAAGCCCGGCGGCGCGAAGCCGGTCGAGCGCGGCGGCGTAGCGCCCGCTCCGTCCGGACTGGCGATAGGGGCCGAGCGGGCCACCCTTGTCCGGCCCCTCGTCCCAGTCGAGGCCGAGCCACCTCAGCTCGTCCAGGATGCGGGCCTCGAGGCCGGGCTGGACCCTCGGCCCGTCCAGGTCCTCGACGCGCATGACGAGGGCCCCGGCACGGGACCGGGCCGCCAGCCAGGCCAGCAGCGCCGTGCGGGCGTTCCCCAGATGGAGGGGGCCGGTGGGGCTCGGGGCGAACCTTCCGCGGATTGGGGGGGCGTGGGACAACGATCCCCTGGATAACCCGCAGGCGATCCGGCTACAAGACCACGTTCCGATGCGCGAATCCGGCGTCCTCATCCCGCTCTCGTCGATCCGGTCCCCCTCGGGCTGGGGCCTGGGCGAGATCCCCGACCTCGCCCCCTTCGCGCGCTGGGCGGTCTCGGCGGGCTTCTCGCTCGTCCAGGTACTCCCCGTGAACGAGGTGGCCCGCGGGCAGGACAGCCCGTACACGGCCATCTCCGCCTTTGCCATCGACCCGGTCTACCTGGCCCTCGACGCCGCCGAGGACTTCCTCGCCGCCGGCGGACGGGACGCGCTCTCCGCGTCGGACCGCGCGCTCCTCGCCGAGCTTCGCGTCGCCGACCGGGTCCGCTGGCACGTCATCCGCCCCCTCAAGGAGCGGGCCTGCGAGATCGCCTTCCGCTCGTTCCTCGAGAAGGAGTGGCGCGCCAACACGGCGCGCGCCGCCGCGCTCCGGGAGTACCGGCGCGGGCACGCCTCCTGGCTCGCCGACTACGCCCTCTTCGTCTCGCTCCACGACGACGTCCAGGGCGGGAAGAGCTGGCAGGAGTGGCCGGCGCCGCTCGCCTCGCGAGATCCCGAGGCCCTGGCCGGCGCCCGGGCGTCGCTCTCCGAGCGGATCCTCTTCCGCTCCTGGCTGCAGTGGCAGCTCGACGAGCAGTGGCACGAGGCGCGCCGCGCGGTGGTCACGGCGGGCGCGGACCTCATGGGCGACCTCCCCTTCATGGTGGCCACCGACTCCGTCGACGTCTGGGCCCGCCCCTTCGACTTCCGGCTCGACGCACGGGCCGGCGTCCCGCCCGACGCCTTCAGCGCCGAGGGGCAGGACTGGGGGCTTCCGGTCTACCGCTGGGACGAGATGGCCAGGAACGGCTACGCCTGGATCACTGCCCGTGCGCGCCGCTCGGCGGAGCTCTACGGCGCCTACCGGGTGGACCACGTGGTGGGCTTCTACCGGAGCTACTTCCGCCCCGACGACGGCGGCCCGCCCGGGTTCGTCCCCGCCGAGGAGCCCGCCCAGATCGCCAACGGCGAGCGGGTCATGGCCGCCTTCTCCCAGGGCGCACGCGTCATCGCCGAGGACCTGGGGACGGTGCCCGACTTCGTCCGCGAGTCGCTGGCCCGGCAGGGGATCCCCGGCTACCGGGTGCTGCGCTGGGAGAAGGACGGCGACGTGTACCGCGACCCGGCGCTCTGGCCGGCCACCTCGCTCGCCACCACCGGCACCCACGACACCGACTCGCTCGCCGACTGGTTCGAGTCGCTCCCGGCTGCCGAGCGGGCCGCGCTGCTCGCGCTGCCCGGGCTCGAGAGCCTGGCGAAGAGGGCTCCCGCGACCTTCGACGACGGCGTGCGGGACGCCCTGCTCGATCTCGTCTCCGCCTCGCGCTCCGACCTCCTGCTCCTGCCCTTCCAGGATGCGGTCGGCGCCCGCGAGCGGGTGAACGTGCCCGGGACCGTCAACGCCGAGAACTGGTCGTACCGGATGCCGGCCCTGGTCTCCGCGCTTCTCGCCGACGAGGCGGCCGCGGAGCGGCTCTCCGCCCTGGCCCGGAGGACCGGGCGGGCGAAGGCGACCGGCGCGTGAGCCTCCCGGTCTACCTGGTCCGCCACGCGGAGGCGGGTTCCGGCCTGGGGGACAAGGATGCCGACCGGAAGCTCACCGGGAGCGGGCGCGCTGGATTCGAGCGGCTCCTCGCCGCGCTGGGACAGACACTCAGCGTGAAGCGGGTCCTCTCGAGCCCGCTCCTCCGGGCCCGGGAGACCGCCGAGATGCTGGGGCGCGCCGCGGGCGCGCCGGTGGAGCCGTCGGACGACCTCGCCTCCGGGCACGCCACGGGGCGCGAGATGCTCGCGCTCGCCCGGCAGGCCGGCCCCGGCGCGGCGCTGGTGGGGCACAACCCGGAGATCGCCGAGGCGGTGGCCCTGGCCTCGGGCAGCCCGGCGCCGGT
>Ga0315295_10002390_pt1 | contig 15951 bp, 14 predicted proteins | sample YL17G14_0_MG_FD_204453 | JGI IMG/M metagenome (GOLD analysis project Ga0315295, IMG submission 204453) | Sediment microbial communities from Yellowstone Lake, YNP, Wyoming, USA - YL17G14_0 | ecosystem: Environmental > Aquatic > Freshwater > Lake > Sediment | place: USA: Wyoming | collected... | reverse complement strand
ACAAGCCGTTCTTCATCTGGTGGAACTCCACCCGCATGCACATCTTCACGCACCTCAGCCCGAAATGGCAGGGCAAGACCGGCTTCGGCATTTATGCCGATGGCATGGCCGAGCATGACTCGATGGTCGGCCAGTTGCTCGCCAAGCTCAAGGAACTGGGCCTGGAAGAGAACACCATCGTCATGTATTCAACCGACAACGGCTCGGAATCTTTTTCCTGGCCCGACGGCGGCACCACGATGTTCCGGGGCGAGAAGAATACGAATTGGGAAGGCGGTTACCGGGTGCCGACGCTCATCCGTTGGCCCGGCGTCATCAAGCCCGGCACCATCATCAACAACATCGGCGCGCATGAGGACATGCTCCCGACCCTGATGGCCGCGGTGGGTGACACCACCGTTAAAGAGGACCTGCTGAAAGGCAAGAAGGTCGGCAACATGACCTACAAGGTGCACCTCGACGGCTACAGCCTGCTGCCCGGGCTCAAGGGCGAGGGCGAGTGGCCGCGCAAGGAGTTCCTCTACTGGACCGACGACGGCAGCGTCGCGGCGCTGCGTTACGGCGATTACAAGGCCACGTTCCTGAGGCAGGACGCTCACGGGATGAAGGTCTGGCAAGAGCCCTTCGTGGCACTGCGCGCACCCATGCTGACCAATCTGCGCATGGATCCGTTCGAACTCGCCCCGGATATCGGCATGGACTATGAGCGCTGGTTTGCCGAGCACATGTTCCTGATCGCGCCTGCGGCCGATTACGTCGGCCAGTGGCTGCAGAGCTTTCGCGAATTCCCACCACGGCAGAAGCCCGGCAGCTTCAACCTTGATCGCGTGATGGAGGCGGTGACGAGCGGCCAAAAAGACTGATCCAAAGACGACGCCCAGCGCCTAGCGATTGGCTATGCGTGAAGCGGCGGGCATCGTGGGAAGAGAAAAGAAGTGATCAGTGCTCGGTAACTCAGTTGTCAGTGAGTAGTGAAGAGATTAGGGATGACGGGAAAGAAAAGTGATCAGTCATCAGCTAAAAGCGAGTTTCGAAGTAAGAGCAAAGAGAATGTACTGATTACCGGCAAATGAAAGCATGTTTTGCCGTGATCAGTAAAGGGAGGTGAAAGGGCGTCAGGGGACTCGTAGCACATCACAAATTTCGCAACCATTAAGGAAGGAGAAATCATATGACCAAATATTTTTCAGTATTGATTATGTGCATCATCGCTGTGTCGATGGCCGCCATCCCGGTGGTTTATGCCCAGACATCGCCTGGCGGTTTCACGAATGAGCCAGACAAGACCATGGCGGCAGCCCATGAGTCGTTCGTCAAGAAAGACATGAACAAGTCGGCCGAGCAAATCAAAAAGGCGGCGGACTATGTGAAGAAGGAGGCGGACCAGGTTGCCAAGGATTCCAAGGAGGGCGTGAAAAAGGCCGGTGAGGAATTGGACAAGCTGGGAGAAGCTGTCAAGAAGGGCACCGTGAAGTCGGTCGACGACCTTAAGAAGATGTTTGCGAAGGTGGACCACGAGCTTGCCAAGGCCTGGCATAAGACCGCGGAGGAGACGAAGAAGGCGGGCAAGGATCCAACCAATGCTCTCAAGAAGGCCGGTCAAGGTCTTGAGGGAGCGGCCAAGTGGTCCGGAAATCAGCTGAAAGAGGGTGCGCAGGCGTCCGTCGATGCGGTGAAGAAGATTGGTAAAGGCGCAGCGAAGGGCGTAAAGGCTGGTGCTGAAGAAGTTAACAAGTTGTTTAAGGGCATCGGCGAAGGCATCCAGGATTTGGGCAAGAAACTATAAGAGAGCGGGTGAGCAAGTTAGAGCAAAGATAATTCACTGGTAACTGATAACTGGCAACTGATTGCTGGTACCTGAGAAGGGAGGTGAGATGGGAAAACGATAAGTTTCACGTGAGGGCTGAGAGGAGTTTGGAGGAAGTCTAATTGGGTTGGAAAGAAGAATAGATAAAGGAGAAAGAAAATGAAGCACACCACAAAAATTTGTTCCATGTTCTTTGTAATAATTGCTGTGCTGGCGCTGGTCGCAGGGCCGGCTGCAGCCCAGGAAAAGAAACCCAACATCCTTTTCATCATGGGCGACGACATCGGCTGGATGCAGCCGAGCATCTACCATCAAGGACTGATGGTCGGCGAGACACCCAACATCGACCGTATCGGGCGAGAGGGTGCGAAGTTCTTGACCTATTACGCCGAGCAAAGCTGCACGGCCGGACGCACCGCCTTCTTCACTGGCATGACGCCGTTGCGCGCCGGCATGATCCCGCCGCAACTGCCCGGCAGCCCGTCCTTCCTGCAGCCCGGCACGCCGTCGCTGGCTAGGTTCCTGCTCGACCTCGGTTACAACACCGGCGAGTTCGGCAAGAACCATCTGGGCGACCACTCGGCGGCGCTGCCGACGGCGCACGGCTTCCAGGAGTTCTGGGGCTACCTCTACCACCTGGACGCGATGCAGGGCGTGAGCTTCCCCGACATCAACAAGTCCCCGACCGAGCAGGCCATCGTACCGCCGTGCAAGAACACGCCGGTCCGCGGCCTCAGCGACCCCCCGGGCGCGGTGGATGCGACGACCACGTTGTGCATGATGCCGCCGCGGCCGGTGATCGCCTGCACTTCTTCCGACGGCACCGAGAAGAACCAGACCTGCAAGGATGAGGGACCGATGACGCTGGAGCGCTCGAAGACGGCGGACGAGGAGATCTCGGCCAAGGTGATCGATTTCCTCGGCCGCAACGACCCGAAGAAGACCAACAAGCCCTTCTTCGTCTGGTACAACCCGGCGCGCATGCACATCACCACCATGCTGTCGGACAAGTACATGGCGATGGTCGGTACGCCGGGCGGCAAGGACTGGGGCGTCAACGAAGCCGGCATGAAGCAGATGGACGACAACATCGGCTATGTGCTGAAGAAGCTGGAGGATATGGGGGAACTCGACAACACCATCGTCGTCTTCACCACCGACAACGGCGCCGAAGTGATCACCTACCCCGATGGCGGCAACACGCCCTTCAAGGGCGGGAAGTTGACCACCTGGGAAGGCGGCATGCGCGCGCCGTGCGTCATTCGCTGGCCGGGCCATATCAAGCCGGGCACGGTCCTGAACGACATCTTCGCGTCCTACGACTGGATGCCGACTTTTGTTGAAATCGCCGGTGGCGCCAAGGGCAATGCACTGAACGAGCAGATCATGGCAGGAAAATATCCCGGCATCGTCAAGACCAAGCTCCAGGGGGTCAACCAGCTCGACTATCTGACCGGCAAGTCGGCGAAGTCGGCACGCGATACGTTCTTCTACTACGGAGGCCCTGTTCCGTCGGCAGTGCGATACAAGAACTGGAAGATCTACTTCGCGATGGCATCCGAGGCCGCAACCGGTGGCCTGATGGGGGTCCATACCTTTCATTGGCCTTTGGTCAACAACATCAGGCGCGATCCATTCGAAGGCTCCGTCGGTTTCGAACCGAAAACCCTCCTGGGCCAAGGCGGCGCACTTGCCGGACCAGTGACCGCCTACATCTACGACTGGAACATCATTCCCATCGGCCAGGCGCTGTGGCTGCAGGAACTTGAAAGCTACGGGCCGTACCCGGCGCTGCAGTCTCCGGCGTCCTACAGCCTGGCCCAGGTTCTCACGGAGGTAAAGCAACAAATGGCGAGGACTCGCACCCGTGGAGACTGAGACGTAGCGAGTCAGTGGTGAGGTGACTGAGCGGGCGCCCCGCAATGGGCCGCCCGCTGGGGCGCCACATTAATTCACGGGATTAGCTGACCGCCGGCGCCGATCACGCGTCCCGGCCGGGTGGGTGATCGGCGGCCAGGCGCTTTCGGAGAAGGACGATATCGTGTCTCAACATTGACGGCTTTGTAAAAGGCCAGAAATAAGATTTTGCGTTATTCCGGCGAATCCCGGATCGAGGTCCGGGACAGGCGCCGGAATCCAGGAAGAACAAGGACTTCTGGATCCCGGCTTTCGCCGGGGTGACGGCTTTGATGACTTTCTACGAAGTGATCAACATTCAAGTGAATGGTGAAAGGGGTATGATGGAGATGGGGAAAAGAGTGATTACAGCGCTGGTTTTGGTGCTCGGATTCGCCGTGGCGGCGATGGCGCAGCAGCAAGCCGGACCATTGTTCGGCGATCCCACTGCGCCGTGGCCTCGGCAGGTCACGAGCGGCGGGACGACGATCACGATATACCAGCCGCAGGTCGATAGCTGGCAATGGCGTGACCTCGTGGGCCGGGCGGCAGTCTCTGTGAAGGACGCGGTCTCACCGCAGGAAGACTTCGGCGTCATCTGGTTTACCGCGAAGACCTTTACCCACCGGTTCGAGGGTGCCGTGACGCTTGAGGACCTCAAGATCACGAAGGTAAACTTTCCTGCCGCAGCCGGCATGACTGACCAGTACCTGCAAATCCTGAACGCAAGCGTGCCGGAGCATGTATCCGGAATATCGCTCGCGCGTCTCGAAGCGTGCGTCGCCGTCACAAAGGCGGAGCGCGTGCAGCAGAAACCTGTGGCGGTCAAGAATGAACCGCCCAAGATCTATTTCAGGGCGGGACCTGCCGTGCTCGTGCAAATGGACGGCGAGCCGGTATTAAGGCAGGTGCCGGGCTATGCCCAGATGCTCAGGGTGATCAACACCTACGCCGGGATCTTCTTTAATGAGTCCACGGGCATATACTACCTGCATGTGGCGGGCAAATGGGCCGAGTCCCGGGCCATCGAGGGGCCGTGGACAGTTTCTAAAAAGCCGCCGGCGAGCCTGAATAAAATACTGGCATCGCTTACCAAGAACAAGCAGGTGGACGCCCTCGACACCCTGAGCCCCTATGTAACCGGAGAGGCCCGGAAAGGAATCTTCCCGACGATCTACGTCAGCACGGTGCCTTCGGAGCTCCTGATGACCTATGGGGAACCTTCGTATGAGCTTCTCGACGGGACTTCGCTCATGGATGTGTCAAACACGTCTGACAACATCATCGTTGATCCCTCCACGAGCTACCAATATGCTCTTATCTCTGGCCGCTGGTTCCGGACGAAGTCGCTCGAGACGGGTCCATGGGAGTATGTAGCGAACAACGAGCTGCCTCCGGATTTTGCCAAGATCCCGGTGACTCATCCGCGCGGTGCGGTCCTCGCCTCGGTTACGGGCACGCCGCAGGCCCAGGAGTCGCTCATCGACAATGGCATTCCCCAGACTGCAGAGGTGAACCGTCAGACGACGACCCTGGTCATCAAGTACCAGGAATCTCCGCAGGTCAAGCCCATTGACGGCACGCCGCTCCATTACGTGGCCAACTCGCAGTACCCGGTCATCAAGGTGGACGACTGGACATGGTATGCCCTGAAAAGCGGGGTGTGGTTTGCGGGAAGCTCGATCAGCGGGCCATGGGTGGTGGCCACCTCGGTGCCCCAGGTGATCTACACCATACCGGCGAGCTCGCCTTTGCACTACGTTACGTACGCCTATGTGTATGACTACACCCCGCAGACGGTTATTGTGGGCTATACGCCGGGGTATCTGGGGACGGTCGTGGCACCCACCGGTGTGGTGGTCTACGGCACGGGCTATATTTATCCGCCGGTTTACGTGGGAGCCCTCTGGTATCCGCCGCCTGTGACCTATGGGTTTGGGGCAGGCTTTTTCTGGGGTGGCGTGACAGGCTTTGCCTTCGGGGCTGCGGCCGGCGCCATATGGGGAGGCGCCTGGGGACACTGGGGAGGCTATTACGGTCATAATGTAAACATTAACAACGTCCACATTAACAATTTCAACAGCTACCATAACTGGAACAGGAGCGAGGTCAATAGCAGCGTGCGGAACAGGGCGAGTTCCATGACGCCGCATCAGCGCCAGCAGGCGCAGCGGGACTACAACCGGCAGACCGGCAAATTGACCCCACAGCAGCGCGGCAATCTGCAGAGCCGGGCATCGACGCGGCCCGACAACGTGTTTGCCGGTAAGGACGGCAGCGCCTACAAGCGCGGCTCCGACGGCAGCTGGCAGCAGCACGGCAGCAGGGGTTGGAACAAAGCGGACTTCAGCGGGGGACGAGAGTCGGCAAGCAGCCTCGATCGTGAGCAGCAGGCGCGAAGCTTCGGCGATTGGGGTGAACACATGCATGGTTTATTCGGTGGCGGGGGTGGAGGTTTTGGCGACCGGTTCGGCGGTGGTGGCTGGGACCGTGGCGGTGGCTTTGGCGGATTTCACGGCGGGTTCGGCGGCGGTGGTTTCGGTGGCTTCCATGGAGGGTTTGGCGGGTTTCGTCGCTGAGAGGTGACCACATCCCATTGGTGCTCTAACTGAGGCGCAGCCGTGGTGAGCACTGAGCGCCGGCCGGTTCTTTGCCCTGATCAGAGGGGATCAAAAGAAAGGAGAAACCCATGGAATCTTTGCTGGGTTTTCAACTCGACTTCTGGGATTACGCGACGTTCGCATCTCTCTTCATTATCGCCGCGGCGATCGGGGGGGTGGTTATCCTTATCCTGGGGCTTCCGGGCAAGATCGCGATCGCACGAAAGCACCCGGATGCCGAGGCGGTGAACCTCATGGGCTGGGTTGGCTTCCTTGCTATCGTTCCATGGATCCAGGCCTTGATCTGGGCCTTCAAGCCCACCGACGTCATCGACATCCGGCGCTTCCCCCGACAGGAGCAGGCGGCCATCAACGAGGAGATTACGCGACTCACCGGCAAGCCTGCATCGGCAGCATCGACGGAGCTGACAGAGGAGAAAAAACCTCAAGACCGCAACAAGGAAGAAGGGAGGGAAACCTGATATGGTCGCTGCTCTGCTCATCACCGCCATCGCGGGGTTCCTCTTCTGGCTGATCTTTTTCAAGTTGAAGTGGATCAGGCTCACCTATGCGTGGGGGCTCTTCGTCTTATTCTTCGTTATGCATTTGGTCCTGATTTTTCTCGTTGGCCTGCGCTTCGTGGCGCCCTACACCACGAACGCCAGGGTGATCCAACACACCATTCAGCTGATTCCGCGCCTGCCCGAGCCGACCCTCGTGACGGCGGTGCTGGTCGAACCCGACGTGCCCGTCAAGAAGGGCCAGCCGCTCTTCCAGCTCGACCGCCGGCCGTACGAATACAAGGTCAGGCAACTCGAAGCGCAGCTGGCGCAGGCGAAGCAGAACGTTGAAGTGATGAAGGCCGATACCGAGGCGGCGGCGCAAAAGGTCGCGAAGCTCAAGAGCGAACTCGTGTACGCCACGTACCAGCAGAAGCTTTCGGACGATCTCGCAAGGCAGGGCGCAGGTCCCGAAGAAGACGCGCAGAAGTGGACCGCAAAGGTGGCGGCCGATGAGGCCGCCATCAAGGAGGCGCAGGCGGAGCAGTTGCGCGCCCAATTGCGCTACGCGTCGCAGATTGACGGCGTCAATACGGCCGTGGCAGCCATCCAGGCAGAGCTCGCCCAGGCGCGCTATTACCTCGACAACACGCTGATGGTGGCGCCGGAAGACGGCCGCATCGTCAACCTCCAGGTGCGTCCGGGCATGGTGGCGGGCGAGATCCGCATCGGGGCCATCGCCTCCTTCATCTGCGATGAGGGTCGGTACCTGCTCGCCAGCTTCTTCCAGGAAAACCTGAAGTACGTGAAGCCAGGGCAGCCCGTGGAAGTCGCGATGAATCTTTATCCCGGCCAGGTCTTTAACGCGAAGGTTGAAGCCATCTGGAAAGCCAGTGGCGTGGGCCAGTTGCTCCCGAGCGGCACGCTGCCGGACTTCGAACCAGCGCCGCCGAACAAGCCGCAGGCCCAATACGGTGTGAAGATCGTGTTCGAAAGTGCGGACCAGTCGAATTTCCCGATCGGCGCGCAGGGCGCGGCAGCGATTTACACCGGCGGCATGAAAGGCGGTTGGGCCGCGTTGCGCCGCATCAGCATCCGCGCCTACACATGGTTCAGCTGGCTGTATCCCATGCCCTTCTGAGAAGGGATACTGGAGTAGTGGAATACTAGTACGAACGCAATAAATCCTTTGACGCTGGACGGCACATTGGCAAACAACTAAATGCGTTCGTATTAGAATGATGGAACATTGGAACGATGCTGACTAACAAGGACAAAAAATCAGTGATCGTTGCCCCGGTTGTCGTGGGGGTTGCTTCACGGGCGACTGAGTGGCGGCTGCTTATCGCGCTGTGCATGGTGGCGGCTCTCCTGTGCGGCTGTGCACTTTCCAGGGCGCCGCAGCATGAGGAGGTGGTGAATCAGGCCCTGCCTCAGGGAACCACGATTCGGTCGACCTGGAGCTCTGCTGCTGTCACGAGCGAGGTGACCAACGACTGGCTCCGGTCCTTCAACGACCCCCGGCTCGACGCCCTGGTTGCGGAAGCCATCACACACAACCTTAACCTACGCCACTCCGCCGCGCGTGTCGAGATGGCCCGCCAGAACGTGGCGGTGGTCGGTTCCCAGCTCCTGCCCCAGATCGGTGCAAGGCTGGGCGCTGCCGCCACGCGGGCCGAGAAATCTGCTGCCGCGGCCGATCCGGGCCAGGACAAGTGGTTCGACAGCAACCTGGAGTATGCAGGAATCTACTGGGAGATCGATCTCTGGGGCCGGTTGAGGGCTCAGCGGGAAGCCTCGGAGGAGATCTTCCAGGCTGTCGCCCTCGATTATGCCTTTGCGCGCCAGTCCCTCGCCGCAACCGTGGCAAAGAGCTGGTATCTGGCGATTGAAACGAGCCGCCTTCTGGACCTCGCCGGGCAAAGTGTTCTTATTTACGGGCAGTTGCTCGATTTGGTGAAAGTTCGGCGAGCAGCGGGCAAGGTGGCTGATCTCGACGTGGCTGAGGCCGGCGCGAATCTCAGCGCAGCCGAGAACACGCTCCGCACCGTTCAGGGTCAGTACAGTGAGGCGCGACGAACGCTGGAGCTGCTTCTGGGACGCTATCCTGCGGCGGAAGTGGCGGTGGCGAAAGATTTCAGCCCACTGCCGCCGCCCATTCGAGCAGGGTTGCCTTCGGCACTGCTGGAGCGGCGGCCTGACCTCGCTGCGGCCGAGCGACAGGTGCTGGCGGCGTTTCGGCAGCGGGAGGCCGCTGAACTGGCGCTGCTGCCGAGCATCGCGCTCACCCTGGAAGGAGGGCGCTTGAGCGATGGATTGCTCTCACTGCTTCGCCTCAACCCTTGGGTGTTCCACGGCGCTATTGGCATGGATGTGCCCATCTACACGGGCGGCCGATTGACGGCCCAGATACAAATCGCCACGGCCCAGCAGGAGGCGGCGATTGCCCGCTATGGCAGCGTCGCTCTCCGGGCCTTCTATGAGGTGGAGGTCGCGTTGACGAACGAGACCCTCTTGGCGCAGCGCCTCCAGATTGAGGAGAAGGGGACCGAGGATCGAGCCGAGTCTGTGCGCATCGCGAGGCTCAAATATATGGCCGGCGCTATGGACATGCTGTCGGTTCTGCAGCTTCAGGAAAGGCTCCTTGACAGTCAATCGAAGCTCATCCAGTTGCGCAACGCCCTTCTGGCCAACCGCGTCAATCTTCACCTTGCCGTGGGTGGCAGTTTCGACGCCGCACCGGCAAATGTCATCGTGAATTAATCCCTTTTGGAGGGAGGAGTTACACGACGCCGGCCGGATGCTTGATCAGTTATCGATTTCTTTTTCAATTAAGCGAGTATCCAGGACCCAGGGTCTTCTAGAATTACTTGATTCTTCTGGATTCCGGATATCGCGATGCATTGCATCGCTCGTCCGGCATGACGGTTCGCTTGCGTTGCGACAGAAACTATCGAGGGGGAGGGATAAAGGGGAGAAGCGGGCGCTTCAAGGCGAGGTTCTTCGAGAAACAGGAGGTTTCCCGTTTAAAAAAAACCGGTGAAAGGAGAAAAACCATGAATTGGAAACATGACATAGCTGTAGCGAGCATTCTACTTTTTGCCCTCGTTCTGGGATGTGCCGGGCCCGGTGGCTATGGGAGCATGGGAGTCGTAGAGGACGGCAGTATGACCGTGGAGACCCTGGTCAAGAACTTGCAGAATTACGAGGTGCACTGGGCGGGATTCGATCCGAGCATTCCTGTTGCGGTGCTATTCGATCCCAAGAATGACGGCAAGACCCTTGAAATGGGACAGAGATGGACTGGAGTGAGCGATCAGGCGACGGTGAATAGGATGGTAGGGTTCATCAAACAATCCCTGGGCACTGGAGGCTTTCCTCCAAGACTACGCGTAATCCTGGGGCCGGATGGTTCCACCTATGGATATGTCTACACGGGTATTAACCATCTGGTCATTAATGTGATCGATGACAAAACGATGCTGGTGGAGAGCGTGGGATAGTGAGCACTAAGGTTTGTCCCGGGATGCGGGCGAAAGGAGTTTGAGATATGAAAATAGGAAGCAAGGGTTCGGCTTACATGAAGATGGTCGCCGTGGCGGTTCTTATTGCCTTTGCCGGCGCCGGCTGCGCAAGCAATGGGGGAGGTCTCTCGACCATGACGGACACGACGAAAGGAGGCATCCTGGGGGGAGCGACCGGCGCTGCGATCGGAGCAATCATAGACGCTGGTAACCCGTGGGCGGGTGCGCTTATCGGAGCCGCAGGCGGGGCTCTCACCGGCGCTATTGTGGGGCATTTCATGGACGAGCGCAAGAAAGACCTGGAAAAGGCCTTGGCTCCCCAGATCAACGCGGGGCTGATCACGGTGGAGATCCTTAAAGACAAGGCTCTGCTCGTGACGATGACCGGGGTGACGGCATTTGCTCCAGGGTCCTCGGTGGTCAACCAGGGCTTTATCCCGACGGTTCAGACCATAGGGAACGTGGTGAAGACCTATGGCAAGACGACGATCGCAGTGATCGGCCATCCGGACGCGACAGGGACCATAGCAGAACGGCAAACGCTGTCCAACCAGCGTGCAGAGGCTGTGAGGAGCATGTTCCTGCTGACAGGCGTCTCTCCGGTTCTGGTGACGGCTTCGGGCAATGCCAACAGTAAATACCTGGACGGCAGGGTGGAGGTGGTGATCCATCCTTTGATTTCGGGATGATCGAAGGAAGTATCGCAGGGGCCTTTTCGATTGGACCCCGGCGACCCTGTCCCGCCGAAATTTAGGAGCCGGGCTGGTGGAGTAAGTGGAATGCCCCGGCCTATTCCACAATTGGTGAAAGGCTTTGCCGATCCGTGCGTATTGAGAGAAAAATAGAACAGAGTCTATATGAAGTGGGTGGACCATGCCTGAATACGAAAAACCGAAGATAGCCGCTCAAATTTTTGGGATTTCCTGTTCCTTGTTGGGGCTGTGTTGCTTGCTGATCAATTCTATCAGCCATTTCGGGGCGCCGGACAAGACGGTAATTCACAAGATGGCCGGCATTGCAGGAGTTCTTTTTCTCGCTTCAGGCATCTTTTCATATGTGTCTATGCGAATTGCATTAAGAGCTGGTTTCTTCGAAAAGATTTCGGAAATCATTTTTATCATTGGTTTGCTTTTGCTTGCCCTCGTTTCATTGGCAGTGATTGTCGGAGTGATCGAGTAAGAGGTTTGATTGACTCAGAAAGGTCAACAAGGGACGGGAATACCGCAATCACCCTGAGACTCATCCTCATCGGGCTGGCGGCGGAATTGGCGGTCACGGGCACGAAGCATATCAAGGATAATGAGCTGAACTGAAGGGAGGGGGAGCTGAAATGAAGAACGCGACAAGACTCATTTTGTTGATGTTGAGCCTGACGACGATCCTAGCCGGAAAACCCCTGTGGGCTGCGGAGGAAGGGGCTGAGGAACTGGCCAAGAAGGCGCAGAACCCTGTAGCCGATATGATCAGCGTCCCTTTCCAGAACAACTTCAACTTCGGAGTCGGCCCGGGTAACGATATGCAGTATGTGCTCAATATACAACCGGTCATTCCGATCCATCTCAGCGCGGACTGGAACCTCATCACCCGTACCATCGCCCCGGTCATCTACCAGCCTGAAATGACCGTGGGCGCAGGAAGCACGTTCGGCCTCGGCGACATCAACACGACGCTTTTTTTGTCGCCTGCCAAGCCCAGCAAGTTTATCTGGGGTGTAGGGCCGATTCTGCAGTTCCCAACGGCCACGGACAGCGTGCTCGGCACCGGCAAGTGGTCTGCCGGTCCGGCGGCGGTCGGGTTGGTCATGGAAGGGCACTGGGTTGTCGGGGCTCTGGCCAACAACATTTGGTCCTACACGGGTCAGAGCGATCGGCCGAGCGTGAGCCAGTTTCTGTTTCAGTACTTCATTAATTACAACCTGCCGGAGGGCTGGTACCTCACGTCCGCGCCGATCATCACGGCCAACTGGGAGGCGGAGAGCGGAAACAAGTGGACGGTGCCCTTGGGAGGAGGTGTGGGGAAGATCTGGCGAATCGGGAAGTTGCCCGTGAATACGCAGTTGCAGGCCTTTTACAACGTCGAGAAACCGGACCTCGCAGCAGACTGGAGCTTAAGGTTTCAAGTCCAGCTCCTCTTTCCAAAATAAGGAATCAGCTGGGGGGAAGAGCTTGCCTCGTGCGAAGAAGTTTCAGTTTAAGACTCCAATGCAGGCCTATCGCCGCAACCAAGGACTACCTAAGCCGGGGACGGGAGACATCTTGCGCATCAAGATAAGGGTCTTGTATTGTGGCATGATTGACCGGGACTTGGACCTGTAATCGTTCGTTCTTGGAATGCGTCTTTCCCCTTGACACACAAGGCCGGAATCTCCTAAATTCCGTCCCAGTGAAACCGAGTTCTTATGGCCATCACCTCACCCCTGGGAGGACGCAAAAATGTCAAAAGACAGACCAACACTCGGGACCGACGGACGCGCGCTGCCGATCCTGCCGCCGGAACGCGACGCGCGCGTCTGGGCGCGACTTGTGCGCGTGTTGTTCTACACCCCAGGTTTCCTGGCCATCCTGCTGCTGAAGACGGGCGAGCCGACGGGCTTCGGCATCACGGTAGAGCTGCTGATGCTGACCAGTGCGGCGGCCATCGTCGGCGGCCTGTACATCGGCATCCAATCATCGAGTGGGGGCGCCGATCATTCGTCTAGGATCGGCACCTGGAGCGGGTCGCTGATCATCGAGTTGCTCGCCGTGGTGCCTTTCCTGTGTGCGGTGCCGCCGCTCTTTCATCAACTTGCGCACAGCACGCTGCTGCACACCCAGGCACCCGGTGCGGTCGACGTCACGCTGGGGGCCTCCGAGTTGCTGCCGGCGGTAGCGATCCTGCCGTTCATGCTCTATCAGCTCGCCGGCTTCGGTACGCTGCACTACATCTTGCCGAAGCCTGTCAACTGGACCATCAACCTCGGCATTCTCGGCTTGATCATTGCCAGCTATGTCGCCAACCGCCAGGGCGCGTTCGGCGCGGAAAGAACGTTGGTCGGGCTCCTGGTCCTTGGCATGGCCGTCACCGTGTTCTACGGCGTGCTCAAGCTGCGGCAGATGCAGTCGGACTACGCCCTGCGCTGCCCGCCCAAAGAGCCGAAATAGGGCGACCACGGAACGGCCTGACAGCAGAGGAAGCCTATCATGTGGTGGATCAGCTATCGAGGTGAAGGCAAGACCGGCGTCGAAAACATCGGCGTCTTCGAGGACGACGGCACGCCGCGCAAGAAGCATCCGTTGCTCCTAGACCCGTCGCCCGACGCGCACCCTCTGCACATTGCCCGCGGCTTCGTGCTGGTGGGCGACGACCTCTACATTGCCAACGCCTGGCGCAAGGACAGCCATATCGCCCGTTACCGTCGCCACGGCGACACCTTCCACTTCGCCGATGTGGTGGTGACCACTAAGCACATTTCGGCGATGGTCCACCCGTTCGACGTGGAGCTCGGCGACGACGGCCGCCTCTACGCCTCGTGCCAGGACACCAACACCGTCGTCGCCATCCTGCCGAAGACGCGCAAGCCGGCGCCCGTAGCGACACACCTCCGCAAGAGTTTCCCCAACGGGAACTTCCTCCCCGGCACCCTGGTCGCTTCCAGCCAGGGCCGGCTCCCTGACGTCGGTGACCGCCCACCGCTGGACGTGCCGTCGCCCCAGGGCCTCAAGGTGGTGCTTGACGTGCACGGCAAACCCCGGCACTCCGTGCGCGGGATCATTGTGCACCGCCAGCATCTCTACGTCGCGGACGAGGCGGGGGACGCCGTCAAGATCTTCGAGATGAAGTCTGGGCGGTTCGTGGCGCGCATCAAGGGGAAGAAGCTCGAGAAGCCCGTCCACCTCATTCTGCACGGCGACACCCTCTACATCGGTGCTGCCGGCACCGGCAGCATCCTCGCCTACGACATCCCGAAGCGGGCGCCGCGCGGCAAGCTCAAAGCACGCACCGTCATCGACCGGAGGCTCAAGGCCCCGTCCGGCTTCGCGATCGGCCCGGACGGCGATCTCTACGTGGCCGAACGGTTCGACCAGCGGGTCCGGCGCTTCTCCCTCAAGGGGAAGAGCAAGGGGACGTTCATTGAAGGGCTTCCGGACATGCCGGAGTTCCTGGTGCACGTACCGGATCTGGCATAAGGCCTCATGGGATATCGGGTTCGAGAAGGACCGTGATGTCGACGTACATCATCTGGCACAACACCACCCGCATGCACGTCTGGACGTTCCTCTCGCCAAAGTATCAGGCCATGATGAACAACAAGACCAACTTCGGCCTCTATGAGGCCGGCATGGCGCAGATGGACGACGACATCGGCGAGGCCGACAACACCATCGTGGTCTTCACCACTGACAACGGGGCGGAAGTGTTCACCTGGCCGGACGGCGGCATGACGCCGTTCAGAGCCACAAAGGGCACCGTTTACGAAGGCGGCTTCCGCGTGCCTGCGATCATCCGCTGGCCTGGCAAGATCAAGCCGGGCACAGTCGAGAACGGCCTCTTCTCCGGCCTCGACTGGTTCCCCACCCTCATGGCTGCCGCCGGCAACCCCAACATCACCGAGCAACTGCTGAAGGGTGTGAAGCTCGGCGACCGTGAGTACAAGAACCACCTCGATGGCTATAACCAGATGGACCTCCTGCTGGGCCAGGGTCCGTCCAAGCGGCACGAACTCTTCTACTTCGGCGCCCCCCATTTGGGTGCCGTCCGTATCGATGACTTCAAGTTCCGGTTCTACGACCAGCCAACTGGCTGGCCCGGACCCAAGGTGACGACTGACATGCCTACCATGGTCAACCTCCGTCAGGATCCGTTTGAGCGGACGCCATCGGCGGCCAAAGTTTAAATGATTCCGGTGCCGGATACGTGAACGACTTCATGGCGCGCGAATTCTGGCGCTTCGTTCTAGTGCAGCAATACGTGGCGAAGCTCGCCATGACGGCCATTGACTATCCGCCGATGCAGGATCCGGCTACATTCAACCTCGATGCGGTGAAAAAGAAAATCGAGGAAGCCATGAAGCGACACGCCGGGGAATAATCAAAACCTTCACACGGCGGGCGCCCCTGGGGCAGGGCGTCCGCTCTGGCGCGTCGAAGCAGAAAAAAACGAACGGTCACCCTGCACCGGCCGGCGGGTTCACCCACGATAAGTCTAGCGGGCAAACCAGCCTTAGGCTGGCAAACCTCTCCCGCAAGACTTGGGGGATAGCTTTGCACTGCTAATCACTTGTCGAGGGACGCCAGGAACACAGGTTCCCGCTTACAACTACGATACGTTGTCTATCGAGTAGGCAGGTGGCGAGGCTAAAACGATTTCACCAAAAGCTATCCCCATTCTCCGCTACTCCTCGGGCTTAAACTTCCCGGAATGCAAGAAGGCTCGGGGGCTTCGCGGCAGGCAGAATTTTCTAGAAATGCTGCTTAGAAACAGGAGGGGGCGTTGCGGCGGCGCAGGGATTGCTGCTTGGTTTCAATGACCGGATCGTACTTCTTGTCTCTCTGAACCCGCTCGATGCGGATTTTCCCATCCTTCCACGAAACATGAACCGTCCGATAAGGAGAATTGAGAATAGCGCTATCCAGCGGCAGGCGGCG
>Ga0315295_10002389_pt1 | contig 15952 bp, 27 predicted proteins | sample YL17G14_0_MG_FD_204453 | JGI IMG/M metagenome (GOLD analysis project Ga0315295, IMG submission 204453) | Sediment microbial communities from Yellowstone Lake, YNP, Wyoming, USA - YL17G14_0 | ecosystem: Environmental > Aquatic > Freshwater > Lake > Sediment | place: USA: Wyoming | collected... | reverse complement strand
GATGAAATATTCTAAGATTCAGAATTATTTTGATAAAGGCGAAGAAGGAATAACTCAGTTATTGGCAGATTGTGCTGATATTTTTGAAACTTTAGACCAATATAAACAAGATTTTATTGGTAATATGATTTCTTCTGCTGATGATTATAAGGAACGACTTAATGTGTTGACTGGTATTTATGGTTTTCTTGAACCAATTTTCAATCTGGCTCAGGCTTATAAAGAAATTAAAGAAGATGAATCTTATTGCAATTTAAGAGCAGAGGCAGAAACTACAGGAAAGAAAATAACCGCAGATGCACTTAAAGTTGAGGCTCATAGAGCAGTATCGTTATGGATAAGAACAAGAAATATTTATGAGTCTTATGTAAGATTTACAGAAAAAGGAATAATAACTATTCAAAGCCAATTAAACAGATTAGAAAAAAATAGAGATTACAAACCCCAGGAAGAAAGATAAATGACTAATTTATATTATTTTTTAGAAAGATTATGTAATAAGTTAAGGAATTTCTTATTGGATATTTGCGAAAAATTAGAAAGATTATCATATTATTTTTATTATAAGGCAATAAAATGGTAAATAAAAGAGCGATATTAATAGATAATGGTAATATCCAATTTCGTAGTATCTTCGCCTATCGCAATAATCCGTCTATTCCAGTTACTTGGACTTATTTGAATATGATTACTGGTTATTTAAATAAATTAGAAGTAACATTAGATGATTTAGTTGTATGTGCTCAAGACTATGGTAGTTGGAGGAAAGATATAGATAAATCCTATAAAGCTCAACGAAAAGATTTTCGTGAAAGTTATGAAGAAGCCGAATGGTGGCAAAAACGCTATGATGAATTTAATAATCTTTATGAGAAATTGAATATTGCACTTCCTTTTCATTGGATAAAAAAATGGAAATGTGAAGCAGATGATGTGATAAGCGTTTGTTGCAGAGTATTTAAAGATAAAGAAATAATAATTATAAGTAGTGATAAGGATTTGGAAATGCTTTTAACTTTTTCTAATGTAAAAATCTTCAGTCCAATTTCCAAAAAATTTAAGAAAGTTCCTAATCCTACAAAAGTTTTATTAGATAAGATTCAGGGGGATATTAGTGATAATCTTTTAGATAAACCATCTTCGGAGGCAGAATTTGAACGCAGAAAAAAGATAGTAGACCTTATTAATCCATTACCTGAATTCGTAGAGAATCCAATTAAAGAAGAATTAAATAAAATTATGCCTAAAAATATCTATCCAAGTAAGATACCTTTTCGTTCTATTAGAGCAAAATTTGCTAAAATTTATAAATTGGAGGAACAATGAAAAAACTAAAGGTAATTAAAAAAATAATCAAATCCTCATGTTATTGTTGCTCAACTATTGGCGGTAGACCTATTCCTCAAAAAGAATGTAAAACTTGTGATGGAACTGGATTTTATAAAGAGAATTATTATACTTTTATTACAACAAATTCAAAAGGTCAGCGATTTGCAATAGATTCAGATACTTTATCATAAGGAGAAAAATAATGAATAAAGGAAAAATAGTTAGGAAAGGGTTTGCTTTATACCTTAAAGTTATTGGTGAACCATTAGATAAACCTGCTTATTTTGAGATTGCATCTTATGCTATTAAAAATAAAATAAAAGAAATAGCACAATTATCAGATGAATTTAACATTGATTTATCGGGAGAAAAATGAAAATTAAAATCTGTAGTAAATGTAAAGAAGAATTACCAATAACTGAATTTCATACAGATAGAAATACAAAAGATAGATTGTGTTATACATGCAAGTCTTGCCAAAAAATTTATAAAGAAGAACATCGAAAAGAACTTAAAAAATATATAAAAGATTATCATCAAATTCATAAAAATGAGGCAAAAAAATATTATAAATTTAATAAAAATAAAATTATAAAACGACAAAAAGATTATTATAAAACTCCAACAGGAATTTATAATCAATTAAAAGGCAATGCAAAACATCGTAATATTGAATTTAATATCAAAAAAGAAATTTTTATAGAATGGTATCAAACACAAGACCAAAAATGTCATTATTGCGAAAGAACTCCGAAAGAAAGTAGACAAATTGATGGTTTTGGAAAAAATATACAAAGATTAACAATAGATAGAAAAAATAACGATAAAGGTTATATTTTAAATAATATTGTATTATCTTGTATAAAATGCAATGATATAAAAGGTAATTATTTTACAGAAAAAGAAATGTTAAAAATAGGAAAAATTATAAAATTTAAAAAGGAGGAATAAAAAATGGCTACACAAACAATTACATCGAAGATAACAAAGAAAGCGAGAAATGGTAAGGGTTTTGTTTTAGAAGGGCAAGAAGGTTGGTTTAATGCTAACGAAAAAACCGAATCTTATCTTGCAAAAATTGACGAAGGAAAAGTAGTAGAAGTTACTTATTTCAAAAAAGGAGTAAAAAGAGAAGTAACATTAATTAAGGAAGTTTCTGGCGGAGCAACTAAGACCGAACCAAAAGAAACAACTAAAGAAGATACAAACGGAACATATACTAATTGCTCGGTCTGCGGTAAAGAGTTAAAAGGAAAAGGAGTTAATTATCCTAATTGTTGGGGTTGCAAAGATAAAGCACCTAAAGAAGAAAAGAAATCCGAAGAACCAAGAAAAGAAAGAACATACACTAATTATGATAATCCTGAGAAAACTGCCCAGATTCAGAGAGGAAATTGTATTAATGCTGCTGGAGCTGCTGTAAGCGGTAATTTTGCAGGAAGCGACCCACAAACAATAGCAGAAGCAGTAAAAATAATAGCAGAACAATTATTGGATTGGTTAAGGGTAGAATAATTATTCATTTTTTTTGAATATATTATGAGAAAAATAATTTGCCCAATTTGTAAAAAAGAATTTGTTAATAATTATAAACATAGAAAATATTGTTCTCAAAAATGTTACGATGAGTTTTATAATGATTATAATAAAATGTATTTCCAAAATCACAAAGATTATTATCAAATTCATAAAGAACAAAGGTTAAAAAATCAAAAGAAATATTATATAAAAAATAGAAAAAAAATTTTAGAACATCATAAAAAATATTGTCAAACTCATAGAAAAGAAAGAGCATTATGTATGCACAAATATATACAAAATAATTTTAATAGAAAAATGCGTCAAAATTTAAGAAAACGAATTTGGGATGCTTTAAAAAATAATTATAAATCAGAATCAACCATTAAATTAATTGGTTGTTCTATTGAATTTTTAAAGAAATATTTAGAATCTAAATTTAAACTAGGTATGAATTGGGATAATTACGGTAAATGGCACATTGACCATATTAGACCTTGTAGTAGTTTTGATTTAAGTAAAGAAGAAGAGCAATATAAATGTTTCAATTATATCAATCTCCAGCCTTTATGGGCTGAAGAAAATTTACAAAAACATAATAAAATTCATAAAGGGGAATAAAAATGTTTAATGATTCTCAAATTTTAGAATATTTTAAAAATAAAATAAAAAATTTTGAAAAAACTACTAAACGAGGAAGTTTTTTATATACTTGTCCAAATATTAAAAAACATAAATTCGAAACTAAATCCCCGACCGCAACATTTATTCCTGGCTCTGGAAATAAAATTTATTGTCTAACCTGTGGATGGAAAGGGTCTATTTATGATGCAGTTCGTTTATTAGAAGATAACATTTCTTTAACAGATGACAAAATAATTTCTTTATTAACAGAATCATTTGGAATAAATAATTATCCAGAACTTAATGAATATTTAAAATATGGATGGAGTTTATTTGCCATTGCCAAAAATAGTAAAAAGCCATTAAAAGACGAACATTGGCGAGAAGAAGGAGTAAGCACTAAAGAAAAATCAAAATGGCTCAATTGGTTAGAAAGCGGATGTAATTTGGCTGTTAATTGCGAATTTAGTAATGTAATGATAATTGATTTTGATGATAAAGAAATAAAAGAAGAATCAATTCCTTTAAGAGATGAATTAAAAAAATTATTAGAAGATAATAAAACACTAACGCAAAATACTCCAAGAGGCGGAAAGCATTTTGTATTTACTTTTGATTCGGAACTTTGTTTTAAACAAAAAGTAAATGTGGCTGGTTTAGCCATAGATACCCGAACAGAAAAAGGATATTTTTTAGTTTCTCCTTCTAAAATAAATAATCTTAATTATAATTGGGTTAATCTTGGGGCGGAAATAAAAGTAATTTCTTCAGAATTAAAATCTAAGTTATTGGAATTAATCAAGGTAGATAAAGGTATAAAATCAGAAACATCGACAGAAATGTCGCAGATAATGGAAGAAATAAAAACAATAAAAGAAGGCGGAAGGAACGACCTTTTGGTATCTTTAGGCGGATTATTTACAAAATCTCTCAATCCTACGCAAACAGAATTTGTATTATCAGTTATAAATCAAAAATTCTTAAATCCCCCATTACCTAATTTTGAAATAAAAGCAATGTTAGGAAGTTTGGAAGGATATAAAGAAACAGAAACACAAACCCAAGAAAATGCAATTTATGAAGCGTGTCAAGTAATTCAAACTGATATTGGAGCTAAAGATATTATTGACCATGTTTTTCCTGGAGATAATAAAAAGAGAGCTATAGTAGACAAATACTTGGCAAAGATGCATAAAGAAGGAAAATTAAGTAGAAGAGGAAGAGGTCGTTATGATTGTAAACAAACAGTTGAATGGACTAATGAACTTCAAGAACAATCAAAAGAAATAAATTATAAAATTCCTTATTTTAATGATGTGGCTTATTTTAGGAATGGGGATATTATTCTTATTGGAGCTCCTACGGGAAAAGGAAAAACGACTATAGCTATAAATTTTATTAGACAAATGAGGGCACAGGGAATTATTCCATTTTATTTGTCATTAGAAGCAGGAAGTCGCCACGAAAAAACTGCCCAATTATTAGGTCTTACACAAAAAGATTATTATGTTCCAAAAGAAGTAGTTAGTAATCCATTACAAATAGAAATAGAACCGAATTCTTTTACCATAATTGATTGGCTTTATTTTGGAGACGATTTTGCACAAACACAAGCAGTATTTAAACATCTTAATGATGAGATGGTGCGTAAGGGAGGTATTTTAGTTGTTTTTACTCAATTAAAAGAAGACTATAATTATTTTGCGGTTAATTTAGTTAAATCATTTCCAAGATTTGCTACAAGATTTATTTATGATGATGAAACAGGATTAGTAAGTCATTTTCAGGTAGATAAAATAACCGACCCAAAAGGGCATTATCAAAATGCAATAATTTCTACACAATTTAATTTTGAAAGCAAGGAATTAATAAAAAAGAATAATTTATAAAAGATGAAAACCAAAATTTATAGAGGAAAATGAATAATTTAATTAAACATATTAATAAATTAAATAATTTATATCATTCATTTAAGAAAAATTATCAATCTATGCAAAAAATGTTTGATAATCATTCTTCTATTTTACAAAAAATAAAATTAAGTGAAACAATACTGATGCAAGCATTTATGTTAATAGCAGAAAAAACCGAAGAAACCCAGGTTCGTAGAGAATTTAATAAAATTATAAAAAAAATCAAATGATTAAATGCTGTCGATATTGTAGATTTTGTTATTGTCCAGATGAAAGCGATGTATCGGGATTGTATTGTAATAAAAATAAAATTATTAAAATAACAGATTCAGATAAAATACATAAATTTTGTTTTGGCAATTATAGATTTAGTTTATTAAAGTTTTTATTTGGAATATAAAGATGACCAATAAAGATAAAGGTAAAATGCTAGAGATATTTGTTGCTGAAAAACTTCAAGAAATTTTCCAAGAAAATCCGCCTATTCGCCCTTCCAAAGCCTCAAGTGGCGGTCAACGAAATACCGAACTTGCGGATATAACAAGTCAAAATGTATTTTGCGAATGTAAATCCCATAAAGGAAAATTCTTTAGTCGAAAAGTTTGGACTAAATTGATTGATTCTTTGCCTTTTTCTACTACTAAAATACCATTATATATTATAAAAGATAATATTGAAGGGGTCTTGGTTATGTTATCGTTTAGTGATTTTTGTAAATTATTGAACGAAAGAAAATGAAAACACTAAAAATTCATAGTCCAATCTGGTCATCTATGTCAATTGGTATTGCTCATTTTCGTGTTTCTGATGACCTTAAAATACAAATACTTTATAAAGATAAGTATGGCAATCGAAAATTTCCTGATACTTATTTTATGTCCAAAGAAAAAATAATAACTTATCCTACCAAAATAATCCATAAAAATATTAGATTATATATAATACCAATTAAAGACCTTGAAATTATTAAAAATGAATAGAAAACAATATATAAAAAAATATCGTAAAATTCACAAAAAAGAAATAAGTATTCAATGTCATAATTATTATTTAAAGAATAAAAATAAAATTAGAAAACAACAAAAAAAATACGAAAAAAGTCATAAAAGGGGAATCAATCAATATAAAAAGAAATATCGTAAGTCGAATAAATATAAAATATATCATGAAAAATATTATAAATTAAATCGAGATAAATTACTTGAACAGCATAGAAAATATTATAAAAAACATAAAAAATATTATGCTAAAATTATCAGAAAATGTGTCAAAAAAAGGTTAAAAAAAGATATTAAATTTAGATTAAGATGTTATTTAGCAAATAGAATATATCAAGCATTAAAAAATAATATTAAATCAAAGCGAACAATTGATTTACTTGGCTGTTCTATAGATTTTTTGAAACATCATCTTGAGAAACAATTCAAATCAGGTATGGCTTGGTCTAACTATGGTAAATGGCACATAGACCATATAAAACCATGTGCGAGTTTTGACTTAAGCAAACCAAGCGAGCAACGTAAATGCTTTCATTATACCAATCTTCAGCCTTTATGGGCTAAAGAAAATAAATTAAAAACTAATAAATACTAAAGATTTGGAGGTATTGAAATGAAAAAATGTAATTATCCACATAATGATGAATTTAATGAAACAAAAGAATTAATCCCAAAAAGAATAACAGAACTTTGTAAATGGCATTGGTATAATTATGTTAGATATTATGGATTTTATTGTTGGTGGAATTATTTAGATATGTTACCAAGAAGGATTTATTGGTTTTTTCAAAGAGGATTTAGAGGTTATGGAGATAATGATACTTGGGATTTTGATAGTTATTTAGCTGCTGTTATTTCTAAAGGATTGAAACATTTTAAAACTTATTGTCATGGGGGTAAGCCGACTAAAAAAGAATTAGACATCATAATTAAAGGATTTGAAGAAAATTTAAAAATGATGAATTTGGATTATAAATATAAATCAAAATCCTATTTATCAGCGAATAAAAAATTTCATAAGGGAATGAAATTATTTGAAAAATATTTTAATTATCTTTGGGATTAAAATGAACCTAAATGAATTAAGAATAAAAATATCCGACTACATAAGAAAAATAACATTAGAAAATGTTGAAAGAACTAATGAAGAAAAATGGAATAAATTAAAGGAGATTAAAGATGGGAAGAAAAAAGGGCGGTAAGAATAAAATATTAAAAGATATGAAAACTGCATTAGACCAGGCTCCTGAAGTAAAAAAAGCAATCAAAGAAGATATTAAAAAAGAAGAAATTGACCCTAACCTTAAACGAGTAACTAATGAACTTACGAAACAGTTTGGTCATTCTATAATACATTTTGCCAATGAAGAACCAGAGAAAGAACGTATCCCAACAGGAATAGAATCGATAGATAAATTAATTGGCGGAGGAATTCCTGAAGGAATGTTTACTGTATTATGGGGAAATAAATCTTCAGTTAAGACAACATTAGCTTATTTAATTATTGCACAAGCACAAAAAAGAGGAATACAAACTCTTTATGTTGACCTTGAACAATCTTTTTCAAAACTTTGGGCAGAAAAAATGGGGATAGATTTAAATAGATTATTATTGGCTAATGAATTCCAAAATGCCGAAGAATGTATGGATTCAATTATAAAATTATGTAATGAAAAAAGTGTAGGTTTAATAGTATTAGATAGTATTCAATCTTTAAGTCCTTCTGGAGAAAAAGAAACAAAAACAGGTAAAGAAAAGTCAGTAGCGGATGATACTATGGCATTACTTGCACGAAAATTAAGCCAATTTTTTAGAATGACAGCACATGGTGTTGCGAAGGGGAAAGTAGCTATGTTGCTTATCGGACAAGCGAGAACAGATTTAGGGAGCTTTATCAAGTTAGATGCTTTGTCAGGTGGACATGCACTTCAACATTGGTCGGCTATAACTTTAAAAACTTATAGAGGAAGCAAAGCAGATGCACCAAGATATAGATTTAAAGTAGATGGAAAAGCAAAGGAAATAATAACAGGATTTTCTCTTAATGTAAAAATAGAAAAAACAAAAGTGAGTAAAACCGCCCCAGAGAATTCAGTTGTTACTTTACCTTTTTACTATGAATATGCTTTTATAGAACCAACTGAAAATCAAATAAAAGAAATATATTCAGACTGGATTTCTTTCGAAGAAGAAAAATAAAATGTATAAAAACAAATCTCATTGTTTAGTTTGTGGAAAAGAAATTAGTTATGTTTCTAAAAGATGTCAAAAACATGCTAACGAATATTCTATGAAGAAAAGAATAAAAAATAGAAGAAATTATTATGGTAAAAATAATCCTAATTTTGGAAATCATAAATTCATGAAAGATAAATCTTGGTCTTGGAAAGGAGGAAAAGCAAAATGCAAAATATGTAATAAATTATTGAGTGGATATAAATATATATATTGCTCAAAACATAAAGGAATAAAATCATTAAACCCCAATTGGCATGGAGGGATTAGTTATTTGCCATATTCTTATGAATGGAAAATAATCAGGAAAGAAATAAGAAAATTTTATAACTATATCTGTCAATTATGTTTTAAAAAAGGAAAAATAGTTCATCACATTGATTATAACAAACAAAGTAGTAAAATAAATAATCTAATAAATCTTTGCAAAAAATGCCATGCAAAAACCAATGGTAACAGAGATTATTGGTATGCTTATTTTAGATATATTAAAGATTATGAAAATTCTAATACTCGAAGATAATCCAATTCGCATCGAAAAATTCAAGAAATTATTTAGAAATCAAGAATTATTTATTTGTGAAACTGTAAATGCAGCCAAAGAAGCATGTTTATTGAATGATTTTAAAATAATGCTATTAGACCATGACCTTGGAAATCAAATTTGGGTAGATTCCAACGAAGAGAATACAGGTTATACATTTGTAAAATGGTTGGTTGATAATGAAAGTCAAAAACAAGCATTATGTTATATTCATTCTATGAATTTTATAGGAGCAAATAAAATGATGAATTATTTATTAGATAATGGAAGAGATGCAATTTGGATACCTTTTCATTTATTAAAATTGGAGGACATATTTTAAATTTCCCAATCCAAAACATCAGCAATATAGGAAGAGAAATAATCTTATTTAATCGCCAACAAGACGGAACTTTGTCTCAGTTCAGGGATAAGAATTTTCTGCCTTATTTTTTTCAAGAATCTCCAACAGGGATTTTTAGAACAATTAATGGAAAAAAAGTAAATAAAGTATTCTGTAAATTGCCTTCTGAAGTTGCTCGTAAAAGAGATGAAAATTCTTATGAGGCAGATATTTTATACCCGAAGCGTTATTTAATTGATAAGGTAGGAGAAATTATTAAATCTCCTATCAAATATATTTTTATTGATATTGAAATCCAAACAAAGGGAGGAGTTCCTAATTATCTTTATCCCAATCAGCCAATTACGTGTATTAGTATTTATAATTCTTTAACTAAAGAAATCAAGACATTTTATTTAAAAGATTATGTTGACCCAAGAATTAGTGTTAAAGATTGGAATGAACTTGAAGATAAATTGTTAAAAGATTTTGTTAAATATATAAAAGATGAACAACCAGATATTTTGCTCGGTTGGAATTTTATATTATTCGATTATCCTTATTTATGTGCAAGAATTAAAAAATTATGGAATTTGGAATTAGCAGAATTAATTTCTCCTATTAATAAAATGCGGTATGGAAGAAAAGAAGATGGAATTCCTTATCCAGCAGGAATTAGTATATTAGATTATCTTGACCTTTTTAAAAAAATTTATAATAAAGAAGTATCTTATTCTTTGGATTCTATTGCTCAAAAATATTTAGGAAAACCTCCAAAAAAGAAAGTAGATTTTAGCCAAATTACTAATGAAATTAAAGAAAAAAATATTGAAGATATAAAAGATATGATTGAAATTGAAAATCAAAAAAAGATAATTTCTTATTATGATGAAATTCGTAGAATGGGTAAATGTATTTGGGAGGATTTAGTTTGGTACAGTAAGGTACTTGATGTAATGCTTTTAACTGAAGCAAAAAAAATGGGTATAATACTCCCTTCAAAAAAATATGCAGAAGATATTATAATAGAAGAAGGCAAGGAATTTGAGGGAGCTTACCGAAGAGCCGAACTTGGTCGTTTTCTTGAACCCGTCTATAAATTAGATTTGAGCAGCGCTTATCCTCAAGCCATTATTAATTTTTGTTTAGATATTGCTAATCTTACTGAAAATAAAAATGAACAAAAAATAGATATAACTGACCGAGAAACTAATGAAATAAAATATTCTATTTATGTTAAACAAAATCAAAATACTTTATTACCTATTATAGCAAGAAAATTAATTGCTAAAAAAGACATATTAAAAAAACAATTAAAATCTTTAAATCCAGAAACGGAAGAAGCAAAAGATTTGCAAATAAAATACGACGCAACCAAGGCACTCACAAATAGTTTATTTGGAGTAACTGCCTTAAAAGCGTTCCGTTTATACGATGTTCGGATAGCCTCTGCCATTACAAGTATAGTAAGAGATTTACTTCATTTTGTAGAAAATAAATTACAAGAACAGCAAATGAAAGTAACTTATGTGGATACTGATAGTTTATTTGTAGTAGCCAAAGAAGACCCTACCAATTTATTAAATGATTTAGTAAAAGATTGGGCGAAACAATACAATAAGCCAAACATAGATATTTCTTTTGATTGCGAAGGGATTTTTGATAGATTATTGGTAGTCGCTTTATGTCACTACATTGGTTATTTAACCACAAAAACAGGAATAAAAAAAGAAATTAAAGGAGTGGAAGTAAAAAGAAGGAATAGTTCTATTTTTATGAAAAAGTTTCAAGAAGAATTAATAGAAAAAGTTCTTAATAATGAATCTCAAGAAGCGATTATTGAATTTATTGCTTTACAAAAAGAAGCGATTATAAAAGTTCCTATAATTGAAATCGGATTCCCTTCAAAAATAAATAATGCACAAGATTATAAAAGTCCTCCCATTTTTTTGAGGGCTTTGGATTATTCTAAAGAATTATTTGGATTTGAAAAAAATTCGGGAGAGACTTTTTATTATTGTTATGTTAAATCGCTTGGCACAGCAGAAAGACATGCCAAACAAATGCGTAAAAGTAAGGAAACGGGAGAAAAAGAATTAAAAGAATCCCATACAATAGTAGAAAAAAATGTGCTTGCTTATGATGAAGAAACTCAAAATCAAATAAAAGAGATAGATTATGATATGATGATTAAAAGAAATATTTTAGACATAGCAGAGAAAATTTTTGATGCACTAAAATGGGATAAAGAAAAAATAGGAATAATAACTAAACCCAAAAGAGAACGAAAAACCAAAGCACAGATTGCTTTAGAAATAGTTAAAGAACAAGAAACTCCTATAATTCAATCTCAACCTACTTATACTGAAAAAGATTTTATAGAAGAAAAAGAAATTAAACCTTATTATTCTGAATAATGGAAAATAAACATTTATCTATAGTTGGTTTTGGAAAAGACAGAGATGAGAACGATTTTTATCCTACCCCTCCCGAAGCTACTGAATGTTTATTTAAGAGAGAAAAGTTTGGGGGATTAGTATGGGAAAGTGCTTCTGGAAATGGAAGTATGAGTAAAGTAATAGAAAGACATAATGAATGTGTTAGTTCTGATTTAAGAACTGATGACGATGTTTATGGAATTAAGGGAATTGATTTTTTATCAAAAAAATTAAATAAAGAAGTCATGAATATTATTACCAATCCTCCCTATAAATTTGCTGAAGAATTTGTGAAAAGGGCAAAAATTATAGCATCTAATAAAATTGCTTTATTATTAAAATTGGTTTTTTTAGAAGGAATAGGTAGATACGAAATGTTTCAAGATAAAGATTTTCCTCTTAAAAGAGTTTATGTATTTTGTAGAAGAGTTAAAATTTATAAACAAGGTATCATTGGTAAAAATTCTGGGTTAATTGCTTATGCTTGGTTTGTATGGGATAAAGAATATAAAGGAAGTCCAGAAATAGGATGGATAAATGAATATTAATTTTACTTATTTAAATCAACCACCAAGAAGATATACTTTTCAAGCACCTAAAGTAAGAGAGTGGACAGAAAAATGGTGCAAAGGAAAAGTATTAAATATTTTTGCAGGAATGACTAAATTAAATGTAGATGAAATAAGAAATGATATAGACCCAAATTGTCCTGCTGATTATCATTTAGATGCTTATGAATTAGTTATGAAATTTATTTCTGAAAATAAAAAATTTGATACAATTATTTTAGACTCTCCTTGGAATTATCGCAAAGCAAGAGAAAAATATGGTGGAAGATATATAGGAAGATTAACCAAAATGAAAAATGAATTATCTAAAATTTTAAATGATAATGGAAGAACTATTTCTTGGGGATACGATACGGTAGGAATGAGTAAAAGTAGAGGATTTTCTAAAATTGCTATTTGTTTAGTATGCCAAAATGGCGACCACAATGATTTTATGGGATTAGTTGAAGAAAAAAATGACTAATCAAATTCAATTATATTTAGGAGATTGTAAGGATGTTCTTAAAAAAATAGAAGATAATTCTATTGACCTTATTGTTACCGACCCTCCTTATCAATTGGCAAGTATTACGAAACGATTTGGTAAAGAGGGAAGTGCTCCTTGTCAATTCGGAAAGGATGGAGCATTTCAGAGAGTATCTAAAGGATTTATGGGGAAAGAATGGGATATATTACCTCCAATTGAAGTCTGGAAAGAATGTTTAAGAGTATTAAAACCAGGGGCATTTGCTTTTATTATGACTACTCCAAGACAAGATAGTTTATGCCAAATTTTAATGGATTTATCTCAAGCAGGATTTGTGATGGGATTTACAAGTATTTATTGGGCTTATGCAAGTGGATTTCCTAAAGCAATAAACATTTCTTTACACATTGATAAACAAGAATGTAAAAAAGAATTAAAAGAAAAATTAGGAAGAAATCCTACCAAAGAAGAATTTGAAGAGAAATGGAAGAATTATAGAGAAATTATTAGTAAAAAACAACATTCTACAAATTTTGAAAATGCTAAACTTAATAAAACAGGTTATCTACAAGACGAAGCAAATCAAAATAATAAAAAATGTTTTGGTTATGGAGAAGAAATTTTAGGCAAATCTCATTCTCCCAAAGCAAAAGAATTTGAAGGCTCTTATGGTGGTTTTCAACCTAAACCAGCAGTAGAAATAATTATAGTATGTATGAAACCTCTTTCTGAAAAAAGTTACATAGACCAAGCATTAAAAAATGGTAAAGGAATTACTAATTTAGATGATTGTAGAATTCCTTATGATAAAGAATACAAACCACAAAAGAGAGGAAATTTAAATTCAACATCAAAGGAAAGAAACTACGGTTATAAAGATAATGTAGAAATTGGTTCTGAAAAAGGAAGATTCCCTGCCAATTTATTAGTTTCTGATGATGTATTGAATGATGGGATAGTTAGTAAAAGTTCAGATGCAATTAGACATAATAATCAATCAGAATTTTCTGGAAAAGGAATTTATGGAAAATATAATTCTAAAGATACTAAAGGATATAATGATTCTGGTTCGTTTTCTCGTTATTTTGATTTAGATGCTTGGGCTAAAGAAAATAATATTTCCGAAGATAATAATACTTTTCCTTTTTTGATTTGCCCAAAAGCAAGTAAGAGCGAAAAAAATAAAGGATTAGATAATTTACCAAAGAAACAAAAAATATTTAATGGGCAAAGTAATAATTCAAGTAAAGATATAAAAGATGTAGAAGAAAGATTTACTACCGAAGCAAGTGCTAATTTTCATCCAACAGTTAAACCTATAAAATTAATGAGTTATCTTATTACTTTAGGAAGTAAAAAAGAAGATATTATTTTAGACCCATTTGCAGGAAGTTGTACTACTGGCGTTGCTTGTAAATTATTGGGCAGAAAATTTATAGGAATAGAATTAAATAAAGAATATTTAGATATTGGAAGTGCTCGTATTAAAGGATATAATAATGAAAAAAAATAAAAATTATTTTAAAAAAGGGCACATTCCCTGGAATAAAGAATTGAAGGGGATACATCTCAATCCAGAAACAGAATGGAAAAAAGGTCAAAAAGGTAGAAATTGGATGCCTATAAAAAGTATAACTATAAGAAAATGTAAAAACGGTGAATTTAGAAGATTTATCAAAATACGAGAACCTAACAAATGGTTAGAATACGCAAGATTTTTATGGCAAAAATGTTATGGAACAATTCCTAAAGGTTATATTATCCATCATAAAGATAATAACGCTCTCAATGATGTCTTAAAAAATTTAAAAATGATTACAAGAAAAGAACACATTAATATTCATAGAAAAATCGCACAAGAAAGAATAAAAAATACAATAATTCCTAAAAGAGAGGAAGAGAAATGAAATTAAAAAATTATTTAAATTTAGGTATTCCAAAAAAAATAACTGAAAATATTAAATTAAAACCTCAACCAGCGATACTTATAATAGGAAATAAAAAATACGATACTGAAATAACAGAATTTGAATTGAATTATGTTAATCCATTTACAGATATTGGAGATTATCATACTAAATTTAGACCAATAAAAAATATAATTTTAACTTTTGATGTTAAAAAAATTAAAAATAGATAAATGGCACAAAATAATTATACAATAGAAGCAAAAATTTGGGATTCGTGGGAAAAAGATACTTATACCATAAATGGATATATTTTTTATGCTATAATGGAAATAGGAAATAAACTATATTTTATGGAAAGAAATGATTAAATTATCTCTTAAAAAATTACAGAAGAACTTAGGTTTAAAACTTCGCAAGAATGTAATGTGTCTTGGAGTTGATACTGCTTCAACTACTGGTTTGGCTCTTATTTCTACTTTTGGGGGAAAGGTAATCATTGATTATTCTATTTTTAAATTACCTACAATTCCCAGAAAGATAGCAGACCAAATGGAAAAGGCAGAAAAATACGAACAAGCAATGGATTCGGCACTTAATTTAATTAGAGATTATAAAAATCAAATAACTATAAAAGTTCCATCCATTTTAGTATTGGAACAATCTTTTCTTTTAATGAGTCCAGAAACTTTTGGCTATCTCAGAAGTCTTGGGGGAATTTTTTATTCAGAACTTTATGATTCTTTTGATGAAATAAAATTTTATCTTCCTGGAGTTGCAAGAAAATTGGTTGGATTTCATTCCAATTTAAAAAGAGGAACTCCAACTGACCAAAAGAAAAAAGAAATAATGAAATTCATTTCTAACATTGTAGAAGAAGAAATCAAAAGTTCAGATATTGCGGATGCAATTTTGCTTGCACTTAGCGGACTTAAGGAAAAATAAATGATATTAAAATATAGATTAGGTCTGATTGCTTATACAATTCTAAGTAAATTTGGATTAAATAAAATTACAATAAATTTATTAAGTTGGATAGAGAAAAAATTAAACAAAATTAAGGAGGAATAAAATGTATTGTAATTATTT
>Ga0315295_10002387_pt1 | contig 15956 bp, 14 predicted proteins | sample YL17G14_0_MG_FD_204453 | JGI IMG/M metagenome (GOLD analysis project Ga0315295, IMG submission 204453) | Sediment microbial communities from Yellowstone Lake, YNP, Wyoming, USA - YL17G14_0 | ecosystem: Environmental > Aquatic > Freshwater > Lake > Sediment | place: USA: Wyoming | collected... | reverse complement strand
TCCTGCACAAATTCTGAGTGATTGACAACTCAGAACACTTGTTCTAGACTCCCCCACGCCAATCCAGTTCCTTGTGACACCGCTGGCTGAGTGCCATTGGCCCTCGACTAGCGCTTTTGGCTCGCCGAGCCTGCGGACGGACATCAAAGTGAAGCTCACCGATCTCATCAACGATGCCGGACGCCCTGTGGCCTACTACCCACGGCTGCGCCTCATCACGGGTTCCACCAATGCCACGTTGCTGCTGTGCCAACTCATCTACTGGTGCGGAAAGCAGAAGAACAGCAACGGGTGGCTCTTCAAGCGCTCGAAGATGGTCCTGGATGATCCAGAGGGAATCTCGGATCCATCGAATCAGAGCATTGAGTTCGAGACAGGTCTCAAATATCGGGATCAGTTGGTTGCCCGGCAGCAGCTGCAGGCTAAGGGCTTCCTTCATGAGCGCTATGCAAGATCAGAGCACAGACTGTACTTCAAGGTCGACTTCGATGCGATCCGGCGGGCTTGGCAGGGTTATGCCCTGGAGCACATACCGGAATCGAAGGTGGCACATGCAGAATCCGCAGGTGGAAGATACGAATCCTGCATATCGTTAAATGGAATCTACATAGACTACACAGAGACTACAGCAGAGAGTCCGGCTGCGGCTCCTGGCGAAGCCCACGTCCCGGAAGAGCCGGATGAGCACCTCCCCACCACGCCCATCGAGGCGATGCGCCATCCTGCAATTCAACTTTTCCAGCAGGTCTGCGGACGCATCCCGGGCGTGAAGGAGTACGAGGTGGTCATCGAGACGATGCATCACTTCCGCAAACACAAGGGCGAACAGGCCGTCGAGTACCTGCGGCCGTTCTGGCTGGCCTGGTCCTCGCGCAGGCGGCGGTCAGATGGAAAGCTTTACGATCCGGGCTCACTGACCTGGCTCACAGAGTGGGCGCTGAACGGTACCGTCCCGCCGGAATCTGGAGGTTCAGATGGAACACATCAAAGACACAATGCAGCAGGCATGGCCCTTACGGCGACCGATATCGCCGCGGCCGGGCGCATCAACCGTCGCCGTCGAGAAGCCAGCCTGCCCCATATGCAGTGATATTGGATGGTACCGTGTCGACGTGCCGGTCGGCGATCCGCAGTTTGGCGAACTCCTCCGCTGCCCGTGCAAGGCGGCTGAAGACATACGCGGGCTCCAGCAACTCTCGGGGCTGACCGAGCCGGAGCTCCAGCGCCGCCTTGCTGACATCGAGACTGAGGGCCGGCCGGGCACAGCACGCATGGTGGCGGCTTGCCGCGAATTCCTGGAACATCCTGCAGGCGTACTGACGATCTGGGGCGGCGTGGGCAACGCCAAAACGATGGCGCTGCACGCAGTTGTGAATGAGCTCATCGCACGCAAGACTGCGGCCGTATACGTCACGGCTTTCGACCTGCTTGGATATGTTCGCGCCGCGTTCGACGACAAGCGGGCAGTTTCGAACGAGAGCGCCCACAAGCGGCTCAGCCGATTTGAGCATATTGCCGTGCTCGCCCTGGACGAGTTCGACAAGCGGTACGACACGGATTGGGCAGTCCGCCAGCTCACGGACCTCATCGACAAGCGTTACCGCTTCGGGGAGGCCGCCATGAAAGGCACGCTCATCGTCATGAACAGCAACCCCGCCGAACAGCCGGAGTGGATCGCCTCCCGCCTGCTGGATGGGCGCAACCGCGTGGTGCACAATGAAGACAGCGATATCCGCCCGGCACTGAGGCGGTAGAGCGGCCACAACCGCGTGTCACGAGCAGACGGTGAATGATAGCCAGGCACGGTGAGCTGGATATAATGTCAATGTAAGTGCTGGACGGTCTTTTCCAAGGAAGGGAGAGAAAGATGGATCTTTGGATCGCTCTCTTTTGGGGTAGCCCGGTCGGGCTCGGTATCTTCTTCATTGGTCTCGGCGTGCTTTTCATGGGCATCGCCAGGCTTCGCGCCAAATAACCTGGTCCGTTCTGCAACGTGGGCGGTTGGTGCAACCCCTAGGGGAATTGCCCCCAGGTTGTCCGATGCCGCCCATAAAGCGGTATCTTGCTGCGCCAAGGCACGCTCCAGCAACTCGTTCACGCAGGATCCCCACAGCTTCCAGTACGCAAGGCCTGAAAACATATGAGGAAGCTGGTTTCCATACTCGCGTGGCTCATGGTATTTCCAAGCGCGCTTCTCGCGTGTGTTCCGAAGCTCGCCCAGGGTACGCCTATGCCAGAACAGGACTTTGGATTCAGATTCGAATTTGGGTCGTGCTTCACCGATGTCCTGGATACCTTCGACGGTACGTTTACGAAAGACCTGATATTCGATCCCGCTGTCACCATTCCCTTCCGCCTTTCCGACGAGCAAATGATGGCCGTATATGGAAAGATGATCGAGATCGACTTCTTTGGCTATCCGGATGTCTTTGTGATTCCCACTCCGAGGTCCGGCCCGTTGGGCATACAGACGCCCGCAGAACGATATCACATCGTCGTCAGGAACGGCGGCATGTCCAAGGCGCTGGATTGGATCGATGAGATCAGAGAACCATGGAGCCGTGAAGCAGAAAACCTGAGCAGCCTTTTCGACATGATCAAGGAGATGATTTCGGTCAGTCCCGAGTACAGGCAACTTCCCGAGCGAAACGGCGGCTGTGCATAGGGATTTGACGCCCGGTAGCACGAGTCGAGACGTGGAGGACCTCCTCGCCTGCTGGAGATTGACGGCGCGTGTGTGCGGAGATCAGCCGCAAGCAAAGCAAGCTGCCGTATCTCTGGGTTGGATTGCGCTATGTGATACCCTCAAGAATATCGACCGCGCTCCGAACGCATGGGATACAGACTTTGTTCCGCAAGTCATCTTCTTTGAATTGCCTCTGCCCTTCTTCTGTTGTCAACTCACAGCCGTTGAGCAGTTGGCGGCAAATGAACGTGCCATGCTTCTGGGCAAATAGGTCCATGAGCTCGCGTGTCTTTGTGTAGGTCAGTTCTGTTGAGGCGCGATCGTCTTCTTCGCCTCTTCCATATTTGGCTCCAATTACCATAATTCCCCCGCTCACGGCACCGCAGACTTCCTCTTTTCTCGCCATACCAGCCCCGAATCCGCAAGCCACTTTCAAGGCCGTATTCTTGTTGAATCGCAGGTCATCACTGAAGGCGCAGAACACCGCTTGCGCGCAATTGTAGCCTTCCAGGAATCTGGCGATTGCCATCTCAGTTCTGCTCTCCATTTTGTCTCCTTGATGTTCTTCCCAGCCAAGCACTAGGGCCGTCCGCTCAATTCCTGGAAACGGCACGTTGATTGGACGATTCTCGATCATAATGCGATCAACGGTTGCATTGTACATCAGGCTCTTCGGTATGCACGCTCGTCATAGAAGAAGTGAGGGGCACATCCAATGGCGGGAAGAGGCTGGAATGGGCCCGCTGCTATTCTTTTGTGAACCAGATCAGCGTCTCGCCGGCCAATTGTGCTTTGATCGGTCCTTCTCGCAGCGCTCCTTCCAGAGCGCGCAGCCCCGATGCATATTCACGGTCCTCCAAAAGGGACAACATCGAATAACCCTTCTTGCGCACCAGCTCCAGGTAATCAGGACCCAACTCAACCTCTTCACCCTCAAACAGAACTTCCTCTTTCACGCAAGTCAGAGAGTTGTCTTGCGCGGCCTTGATAATCGCCCCAATGTCCGGGTAGCGATCCGTGTCGACCCGCGCCGTACCAGGAAAGAATCGGACAATTGGCCTGGCTTCGATCTGCCTGTGGGATTGGGTAACGATGCAGACCCTGCCGCGCGACACGGTCACGCGCTGGAGCTCGGCGAACATCTTCTGAGTGTCAGGTACATGATGGATCACATCCGTCATGTAGACGAAGTCAAAAAGATCATCCTTCCAGGGAATCTGCCCGGCTGTTCCTTGCCGATATACGACGAGAGGATTCTTTTGACGGGCTTTCGTGAGCATACCTTCGGAGGGATCGATCCCGTGGATCCGAAAGCCACGCGCCTGGGCGATTCGCTGAAAGAGGTCCGTGTAGTTTCCGGTCCCGCAGCCAATATCCAGAACGCTAAGTGCTTCCTCCGATGGCAGGTGCTGAAGGAAATGATCTATGAGCCGCACATCGGCTTCTCTAACATCATCATACACTCTGCTAATTTCGTCATAGTCTGCGCGTGTCATGCCGTCCCATTCTCTGGGGATCCCCTAAGAACCTGGATGTCCAGTGAGGCCATGTCTCATCATTTGCCCAAGGGAAGTCTACACCACGATCATGGGGAGCGCGCGAGAATGGACCGTCGTTCTTGAACGACCATGGTTGGGCGGCTGGTTGTTCGTAGAAAGGCGTCAGTACCTGCGCAGGTCGCCAGGCAACTGAGATCTCCGCTGGCACGTCAGTGGCCAGCACGGCAATTCGACGCAACTCATTTCGGGCACAGTTCGGCTGCAGTTGGCTGCATTTGCGGTCACACGCTTAGGAGCACGCATACGCTCTTCAGAAATTTCCATGTAGAATTGCTGTCGGGCACCCTCGATGGAACAATTTCTCAGGACCGAAACCCTTGTCATCGGGCTATTGCTGATCGTATCGCTCGTAGCCATGACCGTGCGCCGGTTCCGCGTGCCGTACACCGTGGCACTCGTCGTGGCCGGCCTCTTGATAACGTTCCAAAACCCTGCGGACGTGAACCTCACACCGGAGCTGATCCTGGCGTTGTTCGTGCCCCCGCTGGTTTTCGAGTCCGCCTTCCATCTCAATATCTCCGATCTTCAGCGGAATCTGCCTGGCATTCTGTTGTTGGCCGTGCCCGGCGTTATCCTGACAACCCTGATCGTCGGAGGGATTTTGAGCATTGCCCTACCGCTCGGCATAACCTCGGCCCTGCTCTTTGGAGCCCTGATCGCGGCGACCGATCCCCTCGCAGTCGTATCCTTGTTTCGCAAGCTCAGTGTGCCCAAGAGGTTGGCAGTCTTGATCGAAGGGGAGAGCCTCTTCAATGATGGCACGGCCATCGTCGTCTTCAATCTGACTCTGGCGATTGCCCTGACAAATCATTTCGATCTGGTCGGCAGCCTCCTGGACTTCATTCGCGTCGCAGCCGGTGGCATTCTCGTCGGATTGGCGCTCGGATGGGTCATCGCCCGCCTGATTGAACGCGTCGACGACTATCTCATCGAGACGACCCTGACCACTGTACTGGCATTCGGTGCCTACCTGGCCGCCGAAAGGCTCCACCTAAGTGGGGTTCTCGCGGTCGTGGCGGCGGGCCTGATAAACGGCAACATTGGCCCGCGCGGCATGAGCCCCACAACGCGGATCGTGCTCTTCAATTTCTGGGAGTATGTCGCCTTCCTCGCGAACTCGCTGGTCTTTCTCTTGATCGGACTGAAAGTCAATATCCCCGCATTGGTCCAGTCTTGGCAGCCTATCCTCTGGGCAATTCTCGCCGTCTTCGTGGCCCGCGTGGTCATCGTCTACGGCTTGAGTTGGATATCCAACCGTGTCGCCGAGCCGATCTCGGCGAGCTGGCAGCACGTGCTTAGCTGGGGAGGTCTGCGCGGGGCGATCTGCCTGGCTCTCGTCCTCAGCCTACCAGCATCCTTCGGCCCCGATCAGGAACTGCTGCAGGTCATGACACTCGGCGTCGTGCTCTTTACCCTGCTCGTCCAGGGCACGACGATGGCCCCGCTTATTCGTCGGCTCAAGATTGTCTCCCGCAGTGACGCGCAGATCCAGTACGAGATGGCTCATGCGCGTCTAGCCTCCCTGCGCGCTGCCGACACGCGCCTCGACCAGATGCACAGTGAAGGGCTGATCTCCTCCCATGCCTGGGAAAGGCTCAAGCCTTTCATCACACAGCGGGCGGCTGCCCTGGCTGAGGCGGTACGTTCCACAATGCGGGCTGATCCCGCACTCGAGTCCGAGGAGTTGGACACCGGCTGGCGTGAAGTCCTGCGCGCCCAAAGGAGCTCATTCCTTAGCCTGCGTCGCGATGGCGTGATCTCGGACGACGTTTTTGATGCGCTGACGACTGAAATCGATGCCCAATTGATGGAGGGGACGGTTCCATTGCCCGGGGGCAACCAAACCGGCACAGAGTTCCTCGAGGTGACCGTCCCGCCCAGTGCACGAGCCGCGGGGAAATCCATCTCTGAACTCAGGCTGCCGCGCTCAGCGGTGCTGGTGTCAATCTTGCGCGGCGACGAGGTCATTATCCCTCGCGGCGACACCCGTCTGCGGCCTGGTGATGTTGTGACAACCTTGTGCGAAACCAAGTCTGCACATGCCATCAGAGATTTCCTCGAATCAACGGTTGTGTCAAGAAGAAGACAGGCTTGAGAATAGAGTCGGCCTTCCTGCCGCCCCCCCCCTACTCACGGGGGACTTCCGATAGGCGGGTGCAACAGCAGGGGCTGCAATTGCGCAACGTTCCGGAGCACAACGCAGACCGCATGCACAAGCTTGTGACAGGATCCTAGTCGGCATGCACCGCGAGCCAGCAAAGGGGGCATAATTGGCAAGCAGTCTCGCCCACCCCGCCCGCGCCCGCCAACGCGGGCCATTGGGCAGATAGACCGGCTTCACCGGCCATCCAAGAGAAAACAATGCTTGCGGTCCTGCGTCAACGGAACTTCGGCCTCCTTTGGTTTGGACAGTTCATTTCTGCCATCGGCGACTGGGTGCTATACATTGCCCTGCCGTTCTATACATACAGCCTGACTGGATCGGCGCTGGCGACCAGTGCGATGTTCATTGCATCCACCTTACCGCGCGTTCTGTTTGGCTCGGTAGCGGGGGTCTTTGTCGACCGTTGGGACCGAAAAAGGACGATGATCATCGCTGATCTGCTGCGAGCGGTCATTATTCTGCTGCTCCTGGTCGTGCGTTCCCCGAAATGGCTGTGGCTGATCTATCTATCGTCGTTTGCAGAAGCACTGGTTTCCCAGTTCTTTGTGCCGGCCAAGACCGCCATGATCCCGAACCTGGTCAGTACGGACGACCTCTTGACCGCCAACTCGCTGAATGCGTTTAGTGATGCCATCACGCGGCTGCTGGGAGCCGCCTTGGGCGGCGCGTTGATGAGTATGCTTGGTTTGCGAAGCGTGATATTGCTGGACTCGGGCTCCTTCTTGATATCCGGCATCCTGATTCTCTTGATCGTCTTGCCATCGACCACTCCCCCGCCATCAACTCCAACGCCCAAGGCAGGGGGCGCTCGATGGCTGGGAGTATGGAAGGAGTGGTTGGACGGACTTCGCCTGGTAAGACAAGAACGCCTGATCATGAGTCTCTTCATCGTGATGGGCCTGGCTTTTTTTGGCGACAGTATGTTGAGCGTTTTGATTGTGCCGCTGGTCAAGAACATCATGGGAGGTGGCGCGCTGCAACTCAGCTGGGTGATGATGGCACATGGCATTGGCGGATTGACAGGGGGGTTGATCCTTGGGCAATTGGGAAAGTCCGTCTCGCCCCACCGTCTCATCACACTGGGGCTGGGGGGAACGGGAATCCTCGCCTTGGTCATTGTGAACTTCCCTCTGCTGCCGGTGGTGTTGCCGCTTATGCTGTTCGTCGGGTTCGTTGTTATGGCGTGGTCAGTCGGTTCTGAAACCCTGCTCCAAATGAATGTTCAAGACCAATACCGCGGGCGGATCTTTGGCACCCTTGGCACAACGATAGCAGTCATGAGCCTGATCGGTATGGGTTTGGCCGGGGCCTTGGCCGATCAGCTTGGCGTGGTGTCCATTTTGGACGTTGCTGGAGGGCTGTATATTGTCTCGGGCATCGTCGCCTGGATATTGATACGCAGTCCTGCTCCAACTGCAGCATCATCGTAGGTGGAGTGCTTGCCTGACAAGGCGTGCAGCGGCCAGTAGCGATACTCACCCAGATCATCTCGAGGACCGGACGGAATAATCCCCAGACCCTTTTGCGCCTAGTGATGGCAGACACATAATTGGCCACTTCGTCAGGGTCATTCAGCGTGACTCTGCCGCTGTCAGCCAATAGTTGTTCTGATCGAATGTCGAGGCATTTGATGCGCACTTGTGCAGGAGATTGCTCATGAACAAGAACGACCATACCGCGTTTCGAGTTTCGGATCTGGATGCGGCGATCAGGTTCTACATGGAATCGCTGGGGCTGCGCTTGCTGTATCGGAGCATCAATCACGAGGAACAGGAAGCCTATGCCCTTCTTGAGCTGGAGGGGGGAAATCTGGAATTGATACAAACGTTGAACGCGCCGTTCGTAAGGCCGAAGATTGAGCCGCCCTACTGTCCTCATCTTGCCCTGGGGACTGAGGACATATCGAAGGTGCTGGACATGGTTAGGGCAAGAGGGATTGAGGTGGTGAAAGGGCCATTGGAGATTCCCGGGGAAGAGAAATGGCTTTACATTAGAGACCCTGACAACAATGTTGTTGAATACATTGAATGGGGATCGACGAAAGGGAAGTGAAACGAGTGGGCAGGATGCGGGAATGCAAACGGATTCCCGAAGGCTGGCCGGAGGCACGTCTGGGGATCAGCTCTGGGTGAATCTAATCTTGTGAAGATCCGGGAGGACCTCGAAATGGAAGATCACAATCCGGAAGACAGCGCGCAGATCATTTATTTCTCGCACGGCGGGGGTCCCTTGCCGATTCTCGGGGACCCGGGTCACAAGGCGATGGTGGATTTCATGGCCAACCTGTCATCGCAGCTCAGAAGGCCGGATGCGATCCTTGTGGTCAGCGCCCATTGGGAGGAATCCGCTGCAACCGTGTTGGGGGCTGAACACCCCGCGATGTTCTATGACTACTATGGTTTCCCTGATAAGGCCTATGAGATCAAGTACCCGGCCCCCGGAAGTCCCAGGTTGGCGAAGAAGATCGTGGGTTTGCTGGAAAAGGAAGGGCTGCCGGCCCGTATTGATCCCGACCGGGGCTTTGACCACGGTCTATTCATCCCGCTGAAACTGATGTACCCACAAGCGGATATTCCCGCTCTGCAACTCTCCCTGCTGCGCGGACTGAATCCTGCCGCGCACATCAACCTCGGCAGAGCGCTGCGCATTCTGAAGGACGAGAAGATCCTGGTGATCGGTTCCGGATTCTCCTTCCACAACATGAACGCATTTTCCTGGCAAGGTGCCGGCACGCCAGATCCCGCCAATGATGTTTTCCAGAACTGGCTGATTGAGGTCTGCACCGGTGCAATTTCCCAGGCCGATCGTGAGCAGCGCCTGATCGATTGGGAGAAGGCGCCATCCGCCCGCTATTGCCACCCGCGCGAGGAGCATCTGCTGCCTGTGCATGTCTGTGTTGCTATGGCGGATAAGCCGGCCAAACTTATATTTGACGACAAGATCCTGGGCAAACGCAGCGTAGCATTCATGTGGTAGATCAGGGCGGCCAGGCAGGGCCTTTGGGTTCAGGTCGGTTCGTCCGAAGGCTGTTGAAATCCATTAACCCCAGCCCGGCAAGCGCGCCCTGGAGGGCGGATCGATTGCCAGTTGTATTGCGCGCCTCGCAGATGTACAATGAAATCGGCCTGAGATCCTCGTGGCCGATAGGAGGGAGGAACCCATGACACGCCGACGTGTTCTCCTGGTTGCAGCCTCCGCGCTGTTTCTCGTCCTCATGTCCTGCAGGTGCGTGCCACGACGCCCCGTGGAAGAACTCGCCTGCATCCCCGTACCCCAGCCGGAATCCAACGATATAGCAATGCGCTGGTTCGACCGCGGCGCTCTGGTCTTCGTCCCAGCCGGGGAATTCCCGATGGGCGTTGAGGGCGGCGCAGACAATCCCAAGCATCAGATCCTGTTGGACGACTTCTGGATCCACAAGACGGAGGTGACCAATGGGATGTATGGAGCGTGTGTCGCCGCCGGAGGCTGCACCGTCCCCGGCCCCGATGCCAGTCTGCCAGACTTCACCGACCCGTTGCTGGTGGATCACGCCGTGGTTGGAGTCACCTGGTCGCAAGCCGATACGTACTGCAAGTGGATTGAGGGACGGCTGCCCACCGAGGCCGAGTGGGAGAAAGCCGCACTCGGCACGGACGGCAGACCGTTTCCATGGGGAGCAGAACTGCCAGATTGCGACCGGATCAACTTCCAACAGTGTGTCCGCCAGTTGACCCATGTCCTCGCCTACCCGGACGGCGCCAGCCCTTACGGTGGCTTGGACTTTTCGGGTGACGCATTCGAGTGGGCATCGGACTGGTACAAGGCGACGTACTACTCGGAGTCACCTACACAGAATCCACCTGGGCCCGACACTGGAGAGTTGCGCGTGTTACGGGGCGGCTCGTTCGAGTCGAACACCAATGAAGTACGCCCGACAACGCGGTTCTCGGACAACCCACTCGCGGTGCGCGCCGACCTAGGCTTCCGCTGCGTCGTCCCAGGCGCTGCGAGCTTCTCTCCACCTTGCGAGATACCGTCCACCATCGGGCGGCCCTACACACCGCGACGGCTCGTTGCCGGCGAAGAACCTGCCTGTGAACCGCCGCCGATAGATATCAGCCCGGTTCCCTGGTGCCTGAAGAAACAGGCGTTTGCCAACGTCAATCCCAATGGAGCCGAAATCACCTTCCCCGAGGGCTCGAACTGCAATCTTGAGGGCGATATCTACGCCTGCACCGGCGAACAGGAAACGAGCTTTGATATCCAGGCGTGCACATCCTGCATTCCGCCGGCAGTTGAACCGATCGACGAGCAGCCGTCCTGCCCGCCCAGGTACACACTGGATGAGACCCGCTGCATATGCAGGTTCACCGGCTCGATCGAAAACGGCTGCACGACCTGCCCCTCGCCATCGACGTTCTCCATGCTGTACGTCCCTGTCCCTGAACAGCAATGCTGCCAAGAGCAGGCTCCAAGCACCAACATTGGTCGTGCACTGCCGCGCTGCGATCCCGGGTACGTGCTTTACAAGGACTGCAATTGCATTGGGCGGTTGCCTGCCGAGCCCGAGGCAGTGACTGAGTGCATGACGATCACCGTCAGCTTCCCTCACTGCGGCCCACGCGAGCTGCCGCCAGGGGGCTGCGCTGAGCAAGGATGCCAATCGCCGAGCTCATGGGATTCCAGTCAGTGCTGCTGCGCCATCCGGGGTAAATGTCAATAGGATTCCAACTGCAGTAGCCCTCGCCCCAATCGAACCCTCGCCTGCAGCGGTCGTCTGCGGCGATAAAGTGACGCCTCAAACGTCAATGCGCGTCACTGGCACGACGGAGCTGAGGGCCTGGAGGCGAGAGCGCCCTCTCCCCACTTCGTGGCACCTCCCCTAAATGCAGGTGCGTGGTCATTGACGACCACGACGACTGACCTGCATTTGGGGAAGGAATAGAGGGGGTGAGTTTGCCACTTGAAACCCCATACCCTACGCCGTATAATCATTGCAATCGCAGCCGCAGATTACAGGTTGGGAAATCTATGCCGCACAGAGTCGTGGGATCCTCATTAATCATTCACAACTAAATAGTAATCTCTTATGTCCGGTTCTTACAGCTAAGAGCTGAGGAGGCATAAATGACCGCACAGAATCCTCGCAGTCAAAAGCCCCGTTCCCGGACGGTGCTGGCATGCGGCTTGTCTTTTGGAGCCGCTTTCCTGATTCTCCTGCTGGTGGCTGCATTCTTTCTGCTGCGAGCTCGACTTACGCGTGAGGAAGTAACCGCCTGGATCAGTTCCCCTGAGATGGATCAACAGGTGGTGCTCAACCAGCCGGTGGACGTTCTGGCTGGGGCAGCCGATCGGGCCGGCACGAGCCGCGTGGAAGTCTATGCTGACGGCGCGCTCGTCCTAGCACAGGACAGCACCGGCCAGGGCGAAAGCGAGCTTAGCTTGACCGGCAGTTGGGTCCCGCTGACCGCGGGGCGTCACGCATTGATGGCGCGCGGTTATGGCACGAAAGATGAGCAGGCAGATTCGTCGATTGTGTACGTAGACGTGCTGCCAGCCCCCGAGAGCACGCTCGTCGACGTTGACAGCGTGGCGAGTACGGCGGGGGCTGGTCTAACGCTGGGTGCGCTGGCGGAATACCTCGGCACCACACCGGACGAGCTGATACGCCGCAATCCTGACCTGGCCGGCCTCGGTCCTACGGATCCCATCCCACCCGGGACACGCATCGAAGCGCCAAGCCCGCCCTCCTCCCCTCCCGAATCGTCCTCTCCGCCTCCCCCGCGCCGCGGTGCGCCAGCTGCCCCAACTGGTCTTGGCGGAATTGCGGATTGCTCGATGGCCACACTCACCTGGACGGCGAGTGCCGATGCGCAGACCTATCGCGTGTACCGGCTCGCTCCCGGCGCCACACGCCCGGAGCAAATCGCTGCCGGGTTGAGAACCACCAGTTACACGGACAGGCTGCCTGCACCGGGTGTGTACCGCTACCAGGTCGCCGCTGTGCGCGGCCGGCGCGAAGGATTGAGCTTGATGTACTCGCCATCCTTTCCCGCAAGCTGTACCATTGAAGCGGCACCTCCCGGCACCGCGAGTGACCTCGTGCTGACGGTGGCAATGGTGGATACGGATGAGGTCTGGCAGGGTCTCTATTGCTACATTAAGATCAACACACGATCTTACCAACGGATCCCTGCGGGCCCCTGGAGCTTTGTCCCGCCCGAGGCTTTCAACGCAAAGTATTACAACCTCACCCGCCTGCCGGGTGGGGGACGTGTGAGTCTCACCGGTCAGCCTCTGACCAGCCCGGTGACCTTGTGGGGAGAGTGTGTTGGCAGAACCGAACCCACGGTTCCCGACCCGAATCCAAGTCTGGGCACCTTCAGCGTCAGCCATCCACAGGCACAGTGGGACGGAACACTGCGCACCGCCTCCGGCGGGCGGTTCCGTTTTGCATACTGCCTGGGCCCGAGTTCGACACCGTGCAGACCGCCCATTCCGGGTGCGTCGTTCGCAGATTTGCTGGGGCATCTTGGGGATATTCGAGTTGAGGCGTTCTTCCTGCCTGCCCCCACTGATGTGAGCCGCGTGGTCAGTATCGCCGCGTGCGGGGACCTGCCGCTTCTCGCAGATCGACTAGCCTGCGGCAGCTCAAGTATTCTGTGTCTCTTCGGTGGGTGCGAAGGGCGGCAGACGATATTCTGGAACTGGGAGGGGAACGCGGCATTTCCGGAGAGTTCCCTGACGGGATACAGCGTATATCGCACCACATACGGTCGCACCAGGTTGGTGACCTACGGTTGGGATGTGCTCCGGCGCGATGGCAGCCTGCCCAAACGTTTCCTCTCGCAAGACAGCGACCTGGGCTGCGGTGAAACAGTTGAGTATCGCGTTACAGCGAACGTGGGGGGGCAGCAATCGGCGATGAGCGTCCCCTACACCTTCCATACAGAATCCTGTGGGCCATGACAGCGGAGACCCACAGCTTGAACGAATGGTGCAGACAGAACCCAGCGCATACCCTCGATGGCGGGAACCACGAGGGACAGCGCATTGTCACGGTGCGAGTAGTCGACGCACCGGCAAGATAGGGAAGGAGGATGAGCCAGTGAAGAACCGATCTTTCTCATTGAGCAGCACATGTTACGCAGCGTTGGCGGCCTTTGCGTTTCTGATGGCCTCCTGCGGAACTTCCCCCGGGGCATCGAGCGGCAGCCTGCGCGCCTGGATCGATCAGCCCATCAATGGATACACGTTGCCGCTGCAGTCTTTGACACTCAAGGCGCATGCGAGCCAGGATGGCGGCGGTGTGACGGCGATCCAGTTCATGGTGAATGACATGCCGCTCGCCACCGTGCCCACCGACGCCGGTCAAGAGCTGATCAATGCCTCGACGCAGTGGAACCCATCCGCGGAGGGACGTTACCGCATCCAGGCGATTGCAATGAACGGTGCTGGTCAGCAAGCTTTGTCGGAGGTCTCCCTGATCTGCATCAGTCGGGATCCCACTGGGACTTGTGGTGAAGCCCCTGCTGCAACTCCTCCTGCCTCTGCGGAGGTCGATTCAACCATCAAGGTGGGCGGCGCGCCCAATCCCGCCTCGATCGGCGCCAACTGCAACCCGGCCGATCGGATCGTCACCTTCGAGGCATATGTGGAAGACATCGGTGATGCGATCGAGGTGGACATCCACGGATACCTGGTGGGGACCTCGGGAGAGCGCTACGAATTCATCGTCCCGCTGTCACCCGGCACGACGCCGGGCTCCTACCTCGGCACCCTCGACCTGGGCACCTTGTACGATGCCGTCCTGGGCGGCGCCGACGGCAGACTGGAGTACACGCTTTCCCTGCTGGGTCCCACCAAGGAATGGTCCAAGACCAGCACACTGCAGGTCATCCAGGTTCGCTACTGCGCAGGAGCCACGCCCATCGAAGGCATCGTCAAGGTGATGGGTACACCGGAACTGGTATTCAAGGGGAAATGCACCCCAACGACGATTGACTTTGTGGCGGAGACCGACATTGATCCCGGCATGTTCGACCGCGTGGATCTTGCCTACGTCTGGTTCGACGTCGCAGACACGTGGATCGGGACCGTGGGCGAGGAGAATCGCGCGGAAATGACGCGGGACAGCGGTGGTGCCTATCGCTATCACCTGGATGTCAATACCGCCCCCGCCGCCATCGACGGAGGTGGCACGATCAAGTTCAGGGCCATCGTGGTCAGCACGGACAATGCGGATGTTACCTTCTCTGAAGTCTCGACCATCGTGATAAAGCCCTGTGGCGCAGCCGTACCGCCTCCACAGCCTCAACCCGGCATCACGGTCACACCGTATGTCCCGCCGGCAACCTGCGCAACGTACAACGGTAAACCCAACAACTGCGCTGCCGCGGGCTGCTACTACTGGTCGGACACCACCTGCCGCGACTCTGCGGAGCCTGCTGCGCCGACCTGTGCAAGCTACAACAACAAGCCGTCCAAGTGCAAGGACCTTGGCTGCTACTACTGGTCGGACGGCTCCTGCCGCGACTATGCCGAACCAGCGCCCCCAACGTGCGGCGATTTCTTCAAGAACCCTGACGGGTGCAAGAACCTGGGATGCTACTACTGGTCGGACAACACCTGCAATGACTATGCGGAACCGGCACCGAGTTGCCAAAGCTACCTAAAGCCAGACCAGTGCCAGGCAGCCGGCTGCAAATGGGACGAGCAACAAACCCTATGCTACTAGCCCGGGCTGACCGGAGAGAATAGGGACTTCCTCCGTCGTTCGTCACCTCCACCAAACGCAGGTTGCGCGCCATTGATGCTTCTGGCGCGCAACCTGCACCTCTTGGGGGAGGCCGGGCCGAGGTAGAAGCACCACGCGTGTCGATCTGGGGACCGGGGGGCTGGTGCGGCCATATCCGCAGAGCCATCCCCGTCAGCGGCGCGCCTTGACCTGAAGCAACCATCAATCTAAAATAGCCTCTTCACGGAATCAAGTTCAATCCCTTCGAGGTCCCCAGACAGCACGTTGCCGGGATCGGCATCCTGCCGTGGGATGTTTAGGATGTGGAGAAGACGAATGCCGCCATCTGCAAACGTTGACGCCCGGGAAACAGAGAAGTTCAACGCCCTTGCGGCCTCCTGGTGGGATCCCAAGGGGCCAATGCACACGCTGCATGCCGTCAACCCGCTGCGCATGGGTTTCATCGCCGGGCAGTGCGAGCTGCGCGGGCGCAGGGTGTTCGATATCGGCTGCGGAGGCGGCGTCCTGGCCGAATCGCTCACGCGGTTGGGTGCAAGGGTGGTGGGGGTCGATCTCTCGGAGGATCTCCTGGCCATTGCAAGGACCCATGCCCGCGAGCAGGGTCTGGCCATTGATTATCGCTTCGTCAGCGCCGAGCAGGTTGCCGAGGAAGAACCGGGAGCCTTTGACATCGTGACCTGCCTGGAGGTGCTGGAACACGTGCCGCGTCCCGAGGAGCTCGTCATGACGTCCGCGCGGCTGCTCAAGCCTGGGGGTCACGCGTTCTTCGCGACCATCGATCGCAACCTGAAGGCGCTCGCGTTCGTC
>Ga0315295_10002386_pt1 | contig 15959 bp, 12 predicted proteins | sample YL17G14_0_MG_FD_204453 | JGI IMG/M metagenome (GOLD analysis project Ga0315295, IMG submission 204453) | Sediment microbial communities from Yellowstone Lake, YNP, Wyoming, USA - YL17G14_0 | ecosystem: Environmental > Aquatic > Freshwater > Lake > Sediment | place: USA: Wyoming | collected... | reverse complement strand
CAGACTTCAACGCAGATACCACACCCAGTGCATACATCTTCATCAACCATCGCGATTAACGGGTCTATCTCCAGTTCATCCTGAGATAAGATTGTTGCTGCTCGGGATGCAGCAGCACCTGCCTGGGAGACCGTGTCCTGAATGTCTTTTGGCCCTTGGCAGCATCCTGCGATAAATATACCATTCACAAACGTGTCAACCGGACGAAGTTTGGGATGCGCCTCAAGGAAAAACCCGTCCCCACTTAACGTCAAATGAAGTAATCGTGAAAACTCAGTCGCATTGGCTCGTGGCATCATCGCGGGAACAAGGACAACCATATCAGTTTTTATCTCAAACAACTTACTCGTCGTCGTATCAAAAATATCGATTTTGAGATAGTCTTTCATGGTCCTTACTTCAGAGGGACACCCACGGAACATGTTCGTATAAAGACCTCGGACCTTACGATAGAACTCCTCATAACCTTTCCCAAAGGAGCGCACGTCATTGTAGCAGACATTGATCTCAACGTCCTCTCCAAGTTTTTCATGGAGAAGATAGACTTGCTTTAACGCGGTCATACACCCGATCCGGCAGCACCAGGTACATTGGGTCTCATCACGAGAGCCGACACAGAGAATGAAGGTGACACTCTTTGGTTTCTGCTGGTTTGACGGCCGCAGGATCTCCCCTTTCGTTGGCCCTGAGGAGCTAATTAATCGTTCCATTTCTAGGGTAGTAATGACGTCGGGGGATTGATCGTAACCATACTCATACACAGAGGTAGGATCCATGACGTCATACCCGGTCGTAACTATAATTGCACCGACCTTTCGTTCCACTATCTCTTCTTTCTGATCAAAGTTAATAGAACCTTGCGCACAGGCTTTCTTACAAAGAGGTTCATCCCCGCATTTCCCTTTTGTTAAAAACAGACATTTCTTGTCGTCGATGACATATTTCAATGGCACCGCTTGAGGAAACGGCATATAGGCTGCACCTCGTTTTCCCATTCCTTGGTTAAATTCACTGACAATTCGGTCTTTGAGCCGACATGCAGAGGCACAATCGCCGCATCCCGTACACTTGTCAACATCGACATAGCGTGGTTTCTTCCGTATCTTCACCGTGTAATTGCCGATGCTCCCTTCGATACTGACGACTTCAGAGTAACTTAAAAGTTCGATGTTGTCATGGTTTGCAACTTCCATCATCTTCGGGGTAAGGATACACGAGGAGCAATCAAGGGTCGGGAAGGTTTTGTCCAGCTGCGCCATATGACCACCGATGCTAGGGTCTCGTTCCACGAGATGAACTTTGAATCCATCGTTCGCAAGATCAAGGGATGTTTGGATTCCTGCGATCCCTCCACCAATTACTAATGCTTCTGGAATAACCTTCAATGTTGACGGTTTCAATGGTTCAAGTGATAATGCTTTTGATACAGCACTACGAACAAGGTATTTTGCTTTCTCTGTTGCTTGTTCTTTGTTGCTATGCGCCCAGCTGCACTGCTCACGAATATTGGAAATCTCTACTCTGTACGGATTCACCCCTCCATCATTAGCGACTCGTCGGAAGGTGTGTTCATGCATGCGGGGTGAACAGGATGCAATGACCACGCCGTCAAGCTTGAATTCTTTAATCGTGTTTTTAATAAGTGATGCGCCTACATCAGAACACATGTATTTGTATTCCTTTGCGACGACAACACCGTTGAGGTGACTAGCGTACTCGGTGAGTGCTTTGACATCGACGTTTTGTGCGATGTTAATTCCGCAATGACAGACGAATACGCCAATACGACGCATTTATTTCACGTCTCCAAGCTGGATTTTTTCAACAGGGCTCAGATTCAGGTCTAGTCCGAGCTTCTCGCCACTGATCCCCATGGCTAGTCCGAGTAACTGCGTGAGATACAATACAGGGATATCGAGTTTTGCAGCCACCGTCTCCCCTGCTTTGGTTTGCCTGCTGTCAAACATCTTATGACACCAGGGGCAGACATCGACCAAACCTTGGATTCCCTGTTCTTGTATCGCCTGGAGTTTCTGGCCTGTCTTTGTCAACGCAGACTCTGGTAGATTTGCAAGCAAGGGTGCGCCACAGCAATCAAGTTTCTGAGGATAGCTTATCGGCTCTGCCCCTAATACTTTCAAGATTGCTTCGATTTTCTGCGGATGTTCGGAGTCATCCGGACGGCCGATTTCACTGGGGCGCAGGATATGACATCCGTAATGTCCTGCGATTTTTAACCCGTTTAACGGCTTATTAACGTGTTCCTTTATTTTTTCTATCCCTACCTGGTCATGCAAGAGGTCAACGGTATGAACAACCTGTTTTTTCTCGGTATATTTTAAACCCTCAGCAGCAAGCATCCCGTTGATACGTTCTTTCATCGCTGGGTTTTCTTCGAGGATATGCTGGCATTCCGTTAATGCGAGATGACACATTGCACAGGGTACAAAAACGTCCAGCTGATGCTTCTCAGCAATCGCTAGGTTCCTTGCAGAGAGGTATAGTGTGAGAAGCTGATTCACACTTTTCATAGGCTCCCCACAGCATGAAAATCCTTCTACATCAACAAGCTCAATACCTAACAAGGGGAATGTTTCTCTAATTGAAAGTTCATAAGCATACTGCTCAGTGGGCATTAAACAACCGGGAAACAATGCGAATTTCTTTTTCATCGTGTCTATACCTTTTCCATCGCGATCTTCATAATTCCTGCTTGAAACTTAGCTACATCAGTTGGCTTTGAGAGCGGAGGAAGCCCAAGTTCGTCTCGTTTTAGGATTTTATTTGACCGGGTTGGGGTCTGCTGGATATCCTGGATGAGCCCTATTGAGAGAATCGATTGCAGCATCCCTGTGTATTTTCCTGGGATTTGCTTCCCACTTGCTACCGCCATGTTCTTCAACGCAAACAGGATTTCGACCGGTGCGACGCGCTGCGGGCAGCGTTCTCTGCATTTCAGGCAGGTCATACAGGTCCAGATGACATCAGAGTTCACCAGTTCGTTGATTAATCCTCGTTTCAAAAGTGCGACGATTTTATGTGGCTCAAGCTCAAGGAGTTTGTGTGCTTCACAGCCTGAGGTGCATTTCGCGCATTGAAAACAATATTCAGAGATTTCGTCTTGCAGTTTTGTGAGTCTGTCGTTAAGTTCTTTTCTCAGATCTGATTGCGGTTCCCCCATAGAAGTCAAGTCGATAATACTCATTTCTGTCTCACTCTATCTATTAAATTAACAATTGTTAACTATATATACTTTTCCGACTTCTCTAAAAAAAGTTTATCCGAATATCATATTTAAAACTATCAATAAAACTTTTTCAATCTTCTTATCCAACGAAATAATGTAAATTAATATAGAGAAACATGATATCCCTCGATGTGGGGGTTTGTCATGAAACAGATCAATGAAAAAAAACTCATCGAAAAAGCTAATAAACCAGGAAAAGATGCTATGCGACTCCATCCGTTTTACCATGGAAAAATAGAGGTGTTACCAAAATGTCGCATTAGGGATTTCAATGATTTTGCAATCTGGTACACCCCTGGCGTTGCAGAACCCTGCAAGGAAATCCAAAAACACCCACTCAAAGTCTATGATTATACAAACAAATGGAACACCGTTGCAGTTGTCAGCGACGGTACTCGTGTACTGGGACTTGGTGACATCGGACCAGAAGCAGGACTCCCAGTGATGGAAGGAAAATCACTTCTCTTCAAATACCTCGGTGGTGTCGATGCGTACCCCATCTGCCTTGATACCAAGGATCCAGATGAAATCATTAAGGCCGTCAAATGGCTCAAACCAAGCTTCGGTGGCATCAACCTTGAAGACATCGCAAAACCAAAATGCTTCTACATCCTCAAACGACTCCGAAAAGAAATGGATATCCCTGTCTGGCATGATGACCAACAAGGTACAGCAACCATAGTCACCGCAGGAGCGATTAATGCATTAAAAATCGTCGGAAAACCTCTGAACACTACGTTGGTTTCCATGATTGGAGCTGGCGCAGCAAATATCGCAATCGCACGTGTTCTTATTGCTGCAGGAATAAAACAAAAAAACATCATCATGGCAGATAGCAAAGGAATTCTTCATACTTCGAGAAAAGACCTTGAAAAAGAAAAAGATAAAAACCCTGAGAAATGGCAGATGTGCCTCAAATCAAACGCGGAGGGACGAACCGGTGACGTCTCAGAAGCGTTACATGATACGGATATCTGTCTTGCAGCAAGTAAACCAGGCCCCGGGACAATCAAAAAAGAATGGGTAACAACCATGGCTGATGACTCTATCATATTTGCGACCGCGAATCCCATCCCTGAGATTTGGCCTTGGGAGGCGGAGGAAGCGGGAGCCCGTATTATTGCGACAGGAAGATCAGATTTTCCTAATCAGATTAACAACTCTCTTGGTTTTCCTGGTATCTTCAGAGGTACTCTTGATGTCCGTGCAGAAACCATTACTGATGACATGTGCATCGCTGCAGCGTACGAGCTAGCAAAAACAGCGGAAGACACCGGACTCAGTGACACTTATATTGTTCCAACAATGGATTCTTGGGAAGTATTCCCTCGTGAGGCAGTCGCGGTAGGAATGAAAGCAATCTCGCAGGGTATTGCACGTATCAAACCATCTCGACAGGAACTCTATGATCATGCAACTTCTATTATTAAGAAATCCCGTGATATTACACAATCATTGATGCAACAAGGCTTCATAGCACAAGCCTCAGAATAAATTTTATCTCGAAGAAATATTTATAAATGAAAAAACTTAAATCAGAACGTTCATTCACCGTCATCGAGGCTATCTAATTATCAGGAAGCTTATTCCTTAGACGAACAAAGGTGTCTGAGATGAAACAAATTGTAAAGATAATTACAAAAAAAGATTTTTCATCATTCGTGAACTCCTTAATAAATGACAAAACCTATGATGTCGTTGGAGTCGTAGAAAAAGGAAAACGCTATGTCTTTGACACTCTTTCTTCTGCTAAAGAATTACAACTTGATTATGATGTGACGATTCTTCCCCCCAAAAAATATTTCCTGCCACAAACTGAATCCTTACTTACATTTTCTTTAGAAAAACCCTTTGACGGAAAGGAAACCTTGGACGACACACCACGTATCATCATCGGAGTCCATCCATATGATATTATTGCATTAGAACAAACAGATCGACATTACCTTGATCAGCAACAAGATAATTTCTATAAAAAACGTCGAGAGAACACTATCATTATCGGAGTTGATATTAAAAATGTCTCTGATCAATCATTTGCAGCAAGCATGGAAACAAACGTCACCGACTCAGGGTTCGATTTATTACTCACCGATATTGGGATCAACTATGCGGTGACCATCGGCTCTGAAAAAGGTACTAGATTACTAGAAAAATATGCAACAGCCGAGAATGCTTCTAATTCGGATTTAAAAAAGATTATAACAGTTCGCAATGCGGTAGCTAAAAAATATAAACAAAAAGTAAATATCGACAAAAAAGATTGGTCTTCTCTCCTTGTAGCAAATTATAATCATGCGATATGGGAGGAGCATTCCGATGTCTGTATGGAATGCAGCTCGTGTACCATGGTCTGTCCCACCTGTTTTTGCTATGATGTAAAAGATAATGTGTCCTTGAATCTGAAAGAAGGTACTCGTGTCCGCACCTGGGATGGATGCATGCTGAAAGAGTTCACAAAAGTTGGAAGCGGAGAAGTCTTCCGTGAAGAAGTAAAAGAACGATATCGTCATCGATTCTTCAGAAAAGGCAATTATTTACCGGAGCGCTATGGATTTGTCGCCTGCGTGGGATGCGGTCGATGTGGCAGTGCGTGTTTACCTGATATTGCTGACCCTTGTAACCTTATCAATGAACTTGGACATTTCAATTCAGAGGAGAATACTGGAAAATATTTTATCAAGGAAGAAACCGAGGTATTAGAAAGGGGCATCATTCATGTTCCACGAAGTGCAACGATAAAAAAAATAATCCCCTTCAATGAGATCGATACCCTTTTTGAAATTGAGCTCGATGATAAGAAACCATTAGGACATAAGCCAGGTCAGTTTGTCGAGGTGTCGATTTTTGGGTACGGTGAGGCGCCGTTTGGTATCTCAACTCCACCGGGAAATAGTCCTGTGTTTGAGATTATGGTGCGTCAGGTTGGAAATGTTACTAAGAGATTATGTTTGTTACAACCAGGTGATAAGGTCGGTATTCGGGGACCATTAGGGAATGGATTTGATGTCAAAACATTCGAAGGAAAAACACTACTCTTTACGTCTGGTGGTACTGGTATGGTGCCGATGCGTTCCTTGATTAATCATATCCTTGATCCAAAACAGAGACCGAAATTTAAGGATATCATCATCTTGTATGGAGCAAAACGTCCAAAGGAAATTACCTTTATGAATGATGTTGATCGTTGGAAAAAAGTTAGTAACGTGCAATGTGAACTTACCGTTGATCGATGTGAACCAAGTGAATGTTGGGACGGATGTACTGGTCTGATTACGACATTGTTCCCCAAAATTAAAGCGGATAAAATTGATTCAAAAAATACGATAGCGGTGGTTATCGGACCCCCGGTGATGTATAAATTTGTCATTAAATGTCTGCAGACCCTTGGAGTTCCGGATAACAATATCTACGTATCTCTTGAGCGTCGCATGAAATGCGGTGTCGGTAAATGCGGGCATTGTCAGATGAATGGGGTCTATGTCTGCAAAGAAGGTCCGGTGTTCAATTACGGAAAACTCAAACAGCTACCAGAGGCGTTCGAATGAGACAAAAACCACGGGTCGCGGTCTTCGATTTCGCAGATTGCGAAGGATGTGAACTTCAAATTGCTAATCTCGAAGAAGAAATTCTTGATTTAATTTCGTTTGTTGATATTGTCTCATTTCGAGAGGTGATGAAGGAGCATTCTGATTCCTATGATATCGCGATAGTTGAAGGCTCTATTATGAGACCGATGGATGAGGAACGACTACGAGGAATCCGGAGTCATGCAAAAATTCTCATTGCCCTTGGAGCCTGTGCGACCATGGGTGGAGTCAATAAAATTCGGAATCAATGGATGCCAGATGAAGTAATAAAAGATGTATACGGGGATGCAAATCTTAAAGGAAATGAGTTGTTTGATGTGTTTCAAACCAAGGCAATTAACGAAGTCGTTCCAGTTGATTATTATATCTATGGCTGTCCAATTGACCGTGACGAGTTTAAATCGGTTATCACTGCGATAGCACTTGGGAAGAAACCTGATATCCCCCGATATCCTGTCTGTGTCGAATGTAAGAAAAACGAAAATATCTGTCAATTCGAGATTGGTGCGTACTGCCTTGGGCCAATCACACGGGCGGGGTGTAAAGCGATTTGTCCGACCCATAATAGTCCCTGTGAAGGTTGTCGAGGTCTTATTAAGAAACAAGAGGCTGAATGTGTCAAAGAGGTTTTAGAACGATACAAGCTCTCCTATGAGGATATTCGACGACGATGTACGATGTATAACTATGGTCGAAAGGAGTGTAGTTACGATGAGTAAAGATTTTTCTGTTCATGTTGAACATGTCACTCGTGTTGAAGGCCATGGAAATATCGTTCTTGATGTGAAAAACGGTAAGATTGAAAAACTTCAATGGAACGTTGTCGAGGCACCAAGATTCTTCGAAGCGATGCTACGTGGACAGCATTATAACGAGCTTCGCCCGATAACTTCACGGATATGTGGGATCTGTTCTATCGGCCATTCTCTTGCTTCTTTAAAAGCAACTGAGGATGCACTTGATGTAAAGATCACGAAGCAGACCGCGATACTGCGTCGCTTAGCTATTCATGCAGAGAACATGCAGAGTCATATCCTCCATATTGGATATCTCGTCGCACCTGACTTATTAGGTGTCGGTAGTGTTTTTCCCTTAGTAGGAACGCATCCTGATATTGTATTGAAGATTGTAAAATTACATCGCCTAGCAAATGAAATGTCAGATCTCATTTGTGGTCGTACTATTCATCCTATCCGATTGATTGTCGGTGGGTTTTCTCTTATACCAACTGAGAAGCAACTTCTTCAACTGAAAAAACGACTCGCAGAAGCCCAGGACCTAACAAAAGAAATAGCAGCGGTCATCCAAAGTGTCGCGGATAAACTCCCAACCTTTGCGAGAGAAACCGAATATATCGGACTTACCTCAGATTCAGAATATGCTCTCTATGATGGTGTCATTGCATCAACTGATACCGGCAAACACCCCGCATATCGAGACTATAAAGAAATTATAAATGAATATATCGTTCCCCAATCAACCGCAAAATATGCGAAACATGCACGAGAATCGTACATGGTTGGCGCACTAGCCCGATTTAATCTTAACAGTACTCAGCTCCATCCCATTGCCCAAGAAGTCGCACATATGTTTGGGTTAAAACCTCTGACATATAATCCTTTCATGAACACAATCGCTCAACTTGTAGAATTTTCTCATAGCATTGAGGATTCATTAATTTTGATCGACTTGCTTCTAGATCAGGGGATAAAATCTGAAAAACCAGTAAAACCAGTATTAAAAGCAGGTCGTGGTGTTGGTATTGTTGAAGTACCCCGGGGGATTCTCCTCCACGATTACACTCTCAACTCAAAAGGATATTGTACAAAAGCAAATTGTATTATTCCAACGAACCAGAACCATGCGAACATCCAATTAGATATGGAAAAACTCGTCCCTGAGATACTAACGAAAACACCAAAGGAAATCGAGTTGATGCTTGAGATGCTCGTACGAGCTTATGATCCGTGTATTTCATGCTCGACCCATTATCTCGATGTAATTTTCATCTAAACAGTCTTCATGAAGAAAAAAATAGGTATTATCGGTTTGGGGAATCCCTTACGTCATGATGATGGAATTGGTCTTGTTTTACTCCAGCATTTGCAAACAAAAAAAAAAAATTTACCAAAAAATATCGAATATATTGATGGTGGCACTGGGGGAATGAAACTCCTTCATCTCCTCGCGGAATTTGATGCCGTTCTGCTTATTGATGCTGTTGATTTCAAGGGAAAACCAAGTGATGCTCGAGTGTTTAGTTTGAAAGATATTCAAAGTCAGAAAAAACCGATGATACTATCAACTCATGACTCCGATTTTTTAAACATTATTCGTTTATCAAAAGAACTCAAAGAGCTTCCTGAGACACTCGTTATTTTTGGGGTTCAGCCACAAGACGTTTCGCATGGAGTAGGATTATCAAAAGAAATGGAAATTATTCTTGGTGATCTTTACTTGAAAGTACAAAAAGAAATACAAAATCTTATTAATAACCAGAGGAGATAAAAAAAGCTATTATTTTAACTGTAACAATCAATGTTGGCGATACTATTATATAATTGATTTTACTTTCCCGGTCTCGGTGCTTTACAGCTTATTATATGGAGGGAAGCACGATGAATGGTGCAAAACTTGACAAAATTTTTAAACCTAAAAGTATCGCCGTGATCGGTGCAAGCGAAACAATCGGATCTGCAGGGTATAGGATTTTTCGAAATCTAATAGGAGCTGGATATGATGGGGTTGTTTTCCCTGTGAATATAAAACGAGAAAGTATACAAGGAGTACAAGCCTATCCAACCATTAATGATGTGCCAAAAGTTGTTGATCTGGCAATTATTGTAACACCAGCAACCGTTGTCTGTGATATAGTTGAACAGTGTGGGATTCGAGGCATTAAAGGTATTCTCATTATTTCTGCTGGGTTTAAAGAAATTGGACCTGAGGGGGTTGTTAGGGAACAACGATTACTTGAATTAAAGAAAAAATATGGACTGATTATCGTTGGACCAAATTGCGTCGGTTTTATCATGCCTTACCTGAATTTAAATGCGACATTCGCAGGTTCCATGCCTGCAAAAGGGTCTATCGCATTGCTTTCTCAGAGTGGTGCGGTCTGTGGCGCTATCCTTGATTGGGCTGCGGCAGCGAACGTCGGTTTTAGTTCGTTCGTCTCTGTTGGCTCTATGTTAGATGTTGATTTTGGTGATCTTATTGATTATTTTGGAATGGACATTCACACTAGAAGTATTGTTCTATATATAGAATCGATAACTGATGCACGGAAGTTCATGAGTGCGACCAAAGCATTCGCGCGGGCAAAACCAATTATTGTGATTAAATCCGGTCGTTATAAAGAAGGAGCAAAGGCAGCCTCATCCCATACAGGGGCTCTTGCTGGTGAGGATTCTATTTATGAAGCTGCATTCCGAAGATCTGGTGTCGTCCGTGTCATGGATATCATGGATTTATTCAATTGCTCCTCGATTCTTGCGAAACAACCGCGTCCAATGGGACCAAACATCGCAATTGTTACAAATGCTGGAGGACCGGGTGTTCTTGCTACGGATTCCATCATCGAGAAAGGTGGTAAACTTGCGACCCTTTCTCCTGAGACAATCGAGAAACTCAATAAGGTGTTACCGACTCATTGGAGTCACGCTAATCCGGTTGATATCATCGGAGATGGTGACGAAGATCGCTATCAGAAAGCAATCGAGATTTGTCTTGAAGATAAAAACATTGATGGTCTATTAATTCTCTGTGTTCCCCAAGTAATGGCAGATCCGAAGAAACTCGCAGATCGACTTATCGATATCGCACGAAAATCAACTAAACCTATTCTCACTTCACTGATTGGTGAGGCGACTGTGAATCACGCACGAGACATTCTTAATAGTAATAATATCCCAACCTATGCGTCACCTGATGAAGCCGTTGAATCCTACATGTATTTGTATCATTATGAACGGCATTTAGCCCAACTTTATGATACTCCTGTTGAACTCAACATCCAAACCCCGGCCCACACAGATATAATTAAAAAAATCTTGGATGCGGCAGCGAAAGAGAAAAGAACTCTACTCAATGAGAGCGAAGCAAAAACATTTCTTGAACTTTATGGAATTAAAACTACAACACCGATAATTGCAGAAAATGAAGAGAAAGCGGTTAAAGCAGCAGAGAAAATCGGATATCCCATAGTAATGAAGATATTATCCCCGCAAATCACTCATAAAAGCGATTCCGGTGGCGTCGTTCTTGATTTGCGTTGTGGGGATGATGTGAAAACAACATTCAGAGAGATGACGAAGCGGGCCAAAGAAAAAGTCCCGAATGCAACGATTTTTGGAGTCACTATTCAGAAGCAGGTGAAGTCCTATGGGTACGAACTGATTCTTGGGTCGAAAAAAGATCCTGTATTTGGTTCGGTGATTCTCTTTGGATTAGGTGGTATCTATACGGAGTTATTTAAAGATCGGGCGATCGGGTTCCCCCCCTTAAATCAAACCTTGGCGCAGCGTATCATTGAAAAAACCAAAGCTTCTGATCTCTTGAAAGGATTCAGAAACATTCCTGCTGTTGATATGAAGATAGTCGAAGAAACCATGATTAAGTTTTCACAGATGCTTATCGATCATCCTGAGATAAAAGAGGTCGATATCAACCCCTTGATTCCTCAGGGAAATGATCTTATTGCGGTGGATGCACGGATAATTCTTGATTCTGAGCCAGGGAAACATCCCCATCTTATCATTACACCTTATCCAACCAAATACATGATACCTATCACATTAAAAGATGGACAGAAGGTTCTGCTCCGACCGATAAAGCCTGAAGATGAAAATATGTGGTTGGATATGTTTAAAACGTTTTCTGAAGAAACCGTGCGATTCCGCTTTTTCAGGATAATTAAAGATACACCACATGAGGTTCGTACGAGATACTGTAACATTGATTATGATAGGGAAATGGGGATTGTCGCAGAAGTGGAGAAAGATGGAAAAAAACAACTGCTTGGTGTCGCTCGACTTATTCAGGATCCTGGTAGACCAGATGAAGCAGAGTTTGCTGTGGTTGTTTCTGATGAATGTCAGCGGCAAGGGCTTGGCTCTGAGTTCCTCGATTTTCTGATTGAATTCGCCAAGGAAAAGAAACTGTCAAAGATCAACGGCGTGGTCCTAAAGGATAATTACCCGATGATTACCTTATGTCGCGAGAAAGGTTTCAAGTTCTCAGACGGTGACCCTGGTGAGTACAAGGTGGAACATTTTCTCCGAGATGAGGAGATCAAGGATGAAACCCTGGAAAGTGGTAAAAAAATCACTGATTCCAATGATACAAGTACTAAGAAAGACAACAAAAAAATCCTAAAAAACCAGTCGACGTCGTGAAATCATAAGAGTGTCGAATCATCAGAATTCGTTTCGACGATATTTACCCAGAAAATCGGTATGTCGGTCGGGACATTTTTTTTCCCTTTTATCTTTTTCATCATCTACCTACACCTCACGTTGTTGCAGTGCAAGAGCTCGTGCACGATTTGCGACGACAAAGGATTTAACGATAAATTCTATTTCGGTTGCTTCCTCGGGACTTGATACTTGACCAACAATCATCATTTTTTATCATTCCTCAATTCTTACTTAGTGTGTTTTCTTTAAAGCGTCTTATTGTACACCAAGTACCAAAGTCCTGTACATCCCTTTCCCAAACCATATTCTACAAATATTTTTGTGAGGCGAATCACATGATATCGTTTAATAACCACGTCATTGTTTATAGATGCTTATGAACAAGAACCTCATCATTACACTCATCCTTGTTCTTGTTTCATTTGTCTGGGCTGGGTCGTTTATTGTCGTCCAAGTCACCACAAAAGAGATGGATCCAATTGATCTTGGTTTTCTGCGGTTTCTTGTTGCAACACCATTGATGATCCTTCTCGTCGTCCTGAGAAAGAAACCATTACTGCTTCCAAAAAAGGAACTCCCCTGGCTGATTATCTTGGGGTTGACTGGTGTTACTCTCTTATATCTCTTCCAATTTCTTGGTATACATTTCACGAATGCTCCCACTGCCTCTGTTCTTATTAATACCAACGTGATTTTTATTGCGATTCTTTCCAATTTATTCTTGCATGAAATACTATCAAGGAAAAATATTGCAGGAATTGTCCTTTCTTTTATCGGGGTTTTCATCATAATGTTTTCCGATATCTCAAAACAAGCACTCACCTTTGATAATCTTTTTTTCATCGGCAGTATTCTGATGTTGTTGTCTGCGTTTTGTTGGGCACTGTATTCGTTAGTCGGAAAACGGTTGTTGAAAACATATGATGAGTTTGTGATTACCACCTATGCGTTTGGTTTGGGGACACTTTTCTATCTCCCCTTTGTTGTGTTACATCTTGGTCCGGTTCTTCAACAGACATCTTTGAATGGATGGTTAGCAGTCCTTTATCTGGCGATTGTTTGTACTCTTTTTGGGTATCTCGGTTGGTTTTACGCGTTGAAACATATCGACGCAAGTAAAGCGGCAGTCTTTTTGAATTTGATTCCGTTATTTACGATACTGATATCGTTTATCCTCGGAACATCTCTCACATGGTTTTTCCTTCTGGGTGCAGCTTTAATACTTTATGGTGTCTACATAACCCAAAAGTAATACTTGATGGATTAACCCAGAATATTGAAAAAAATAAGGTGTTGAAATCATTTTCTAATTTGTCGCAAGAATTATAAATAAAAAAATACTTTAGTTACAATAAGAAATACAAACGAGATAATTAAAATTTTAATTTATGGAATAATTTAAACATTATTTTAATAATCTATGGTGTATATCTTACACAAAGATCCTTATAGGAACGGAACAAGAGCATGTTTTGTGTCGAATGTGGGAATGATGTAACAATCTTCCGAAACGGTGTCTGCCTTAGTTGCTATTTGAAAGCAACACAATTTTCCAAAGGACCAACAATCCTTGATATTACTATGTGTCCTCGTTGTTCATCTTATAAATACAAGAATACATGGATTCGAGAGGCTTTTACCGATATCCTGAAACGGTACGTTAAAGAGGCGTTTACGATCAATCCTGAACTCAAACATGTTGAGATACAAACCCAGTGTAAAGAACAGGAGAGAATACTAGCTTGCATGGTGTTCATCTCAGGCTGTCTTGAGGATCAAACGATTACGGAGCAGCACCCCCTCACGATACGAATCAGACATAATACTTGTGAGGTTTGTTCTCGGGAAGCTGGGGGGTACTATGAAGCGATTTTACAGATCCGAACTGAACAACGAAAGTTCACAAAAACAGAGATAATAACCCTTCAATCCGCGGTTGAAACCATGGTTAGACAATTTCAAGTGAGCGGCAAACGAGGATTATTTATTACAGATATGGCTACAAAACCGGAAGGTCTTGATTTTTTCATCAGCGAAAAAGGAACAGCGTTTTCGATTGCTAAAAAAATTCAGGAGCAATTCGGTGGTGACTTCAAACAATCAGCAGCCTCTGCAGGGATGAAAGATAGTAGACAGGTGTATCGCATGACCTATCTTGTGCGAATTCCGTGGTATCGTAAAGGTGATTTCTTCTCGTTCGAAAACTCGTTTTTCTCTATTATTTCACTTCATGAAAATAAGGTCCGTGTCCTTGAACTCTCTACATGGACTGAGAAAGTAATTGATAAGAAAGACGTTCAACCATCTAGGATGTATGGTGGCAAAGAACTCATCAAAGAAATGATTCTAGTCAGTCAGTCAAAAAACGAGATTCAACTCATGGATCCGAAAACCTATAGAACCGTTGAAATTCGGAAACCAAAAACCGTTTCCATTGATACTGCTATGGTAAAAACGGTTAAACTTGAGGATTCTCTTTTTTTGGTCCCAGAAAAAATTACCTAATACGAGATTATTTTCTTTTGTTGTTGAAAACGCTTGTTATCGAAAATAAGAATATATTCGTCGAGAAACTTCTTATTGTACTCGAACCATTGCGGGAGTCGTGCGATGATATGAAAACCAAGGGATTTGTATAATCTTTTTGCTCTTTTATTTGATGACACAACATGGAGATAAATGTTTTTTGGGTGCCATTTCTGTTCGGAACATATGATAAGTTCCTTTAAGAGGATGCGGCCAATGCCTTTTCCTCTCCAGTTCTTTGCAATTGCAAGACCAAGGTTGATATTCCCTCTATTTCGACCGGAAACCTCGTTGTGCAAAACAATTTGCGATGAGGTGGCCGTTCACAAGGGCCTTCAGGTATATTTGTTCTCCTTTTCTCTTTGCCTGAATCTGGGTTTGTAACCATTGTTTTTCTTCTTTGAACGTCACCGGTTTGTCGACAAGAAGATAGACTCCCTCTTTGGTCAACGTGTTGATAAATCGTTGGAATTCTCTAGCATCTTCCTTGCCATTTATCGGTTCGATTCGCATTGTTGTTCCATCTTTTAAAATCAGGTTTTTTCTCATCGGTCTGCCTCTTTCATCTGCGTAGGTATTTCGACATAGGTAAGTATCTTTTTAGTTTTAAAGTATTATATTCTTTTGTGTCAGAACTGTTTTATGGAAGGAACAATTTCAGTAATTGTATGCGAGTCGCTCTAAAATTTGCGTATGAAGGGAAAAATTTTTCTGGGTATGCACGGCAGCCTGGTCAACGAACTGTTGAACAAGCACTCTTGGATATGTTGAGTAAACGAAGGATTCTTGTTGATGCGAAGACATCGTGTTTTCGTACTGCGAGTCGTACTGATCGGGGTGTATCTTCCTTGGGTAATGTGTGTGCATTTGATACTGATTCTTCTAAAGAAACTATTTTAAGCTTGTTTACAGAGGGTATATTGGATATTTTCATTTATGGGGTACAATTGGTTGAACCTGGTTTTTATCCTCGTCATGCAAGGCGCAGGGAATATAGATATTATCTCAAACGAGACGATCTTGATGTCGAGGGGTTACTTTCTGCAGCAGGGTTGTTTACTGGAGAGCATAACTTTCAAAATTTCGCGCGGGTTGAACCCCTGAAAAACCCGATTCGAACCATTAACAACATTGTTATCGTTGAAAAAAAAGATTTTTTGATACTCGATTTTTATGCGC
>Ga0315295_10002385_pt1 | contig 15960 bp, 11 predicted proteins | sample YL17G14_0_MG_FD_204453 | JGI IMG/M metagenome (GOLD analysis project Ga0315295, IMG submission 204453) | Sediment microbial communities from Yellowstone Lake, YNP, Wyoming, USA - YL17G14_0 | ecosystem: Environmental > Aquatic > Freshwater > Lake > Sediment | place: USA: Wyoming | collected... | reverse complement strand
CCCAGAGCGGTGACCTGGTAAGTTCATTTATGATGGTGATCGGTGGTACAGTAAAAGGAGAAATGGTCGACTTTTCCGGAAGGGTTATCAAGATTGAGGATATCCCTGCTTCCGGAGCCCTCGCTTCAGCATTTATTTTCGGAAGCAGGAACAGGTTCCCGGTAAATGTTGTGGCAATTTCAGAGACCAGTCTTATGATTATTGAGAAGGCTGATTTTATTAAATTCCTTAAAAGCAATGACAAATTGCTTACAAATTTTCTTGACATGATTTCGAACAGGTCACAATTCCTGACGGAAAAAATCAAGTTCCTGAATTTCAAAACAATAAGAGGTAAGTTTGCCCAGTACATACTTCAGGTGGCAGGTCCGGACAAGTCTGAGATCAAACTTGCGGTGACCCAGAATGACCTGGCTGAGTACTTTGGAGTAGCCCGTCCTTCGATTGCCAGGGTTTTAGGGGAACTGGAAAATGAAGGAATAATTATTACAAAGGGTAAAACTCTTAAGATACTTGATAAGAAAAGATTAACGGAGCTTACAATAGAATAGCCAAAGCCACCTTCCCCCGAAGGGGATTTAGGGGCGGCTTGCAATAAGAGATTCTGGTGACCATTTCATTAGGGTCTATTCCGGCAATGTTATGGTAAAACAAGTTCCTTCACCCTCCGTACTTTCAACAGTGATTGTGCCATTGTTGATTTTGACAAGTTCGTGACAAAGCTTGAGACCAAACCCGGTGCCTTTTTCATTTTCAGTGCCAGGAGTGCTTTCAATTTCTGTGGCAGTGAAAAGATATTTCTGTTTGTTGGGAGGGATCCCAACCCCGTTGTCGCAGATCTTTAATGAAATACCTTCTCCTGACATTGTTTTATCTTTAAGCAGGATACTGATTCTTCCGCCCCTGGGGGTATATTTTATGGCATTCGACAGGAGGTTCCGTATAATTATATCCATGAGGTCCTTATCAAAAAAGGCCTTTGAATTCCCAATCTGGGTGAAATTAACAGATATCTCTTTTTTGTCAGCTGTCTCTTTGAAGATGCTCAGATTAGTAAGAATTATGTCGGCAAAATCATGCTTTCCGGGAGAATATTTGATTTTGTCTTCCTGTCCTCTTCCCCAGACCAGCATATTCTCAAGGAGGCTGATTACCTGCTGTGAATACTGGATACTGGCGTCGGCAAAGGAATCATATTTTTCCTTGAATTCCTTCTCCTTTAGCATGTTTAGCATGTAAAGGATATTAACGACCGGGCTTCTCAGGTCGTGTGCGATCACTGAGAATATTTTGTTCTTAAGCTGAATAGTCTCTGAAAGCTGTTTATTCTGTAATGCGATCTTAATATTCTGATTTTCAATTTCTTCCCTTCTTGCATTTATTTCCTGGGTTCGTTCGCTTACAAGGATTTCAAGATTCCTGTTCATATACTCAAGCTCTTTCTGAAGCTTCTCCTTTTCAGAAAAGGCTTTAAACCATTTATAAAGCAGCAGAACAGCCTGTATAAATACGAACAGAATGATTACATATGTAAGGATATATTCTGAAAAAATGGCTGATTTTCCAAGTGAAATCCTTACGTCATTTACCGCGGCAAAGGATAAAATGGCAAAAGTCAGGGAATAGATATAATCGACACGATTCTTCTTAAGGATTCCCCTTATGCTTCTTGTCACGCCATATCCTATCAGAATGATCAGAAGAGGATATATTATAAAGGTCATATAGCTGAAAATCCGGACAGGAAGAAATAGTGTAAGTAATGAAGCAATAGAGAAAATCAGGGTTATGATCCATGTTATTATCCGAAAGTGCCTGGTAGGGTAGAGGATTACTGCAAACCAGAACCATCCTGTCAGTACGATGTAAAGGTCAAGGTATTCCCACCTCACTATCCACACCCAGCTCATTTTCATGATATTATGAATCAGGAAATTAGAAGTAAAAAGCGGTCTGAGGGCAAGCCCTGTCGTGGCAAGACTGAAGAACCCCATCAGGCTGTCTTTTGTATAAATAATGAAGAAGAAAAAAAAGAAAAATGAGAATCCGATCAGAAAACTGATGGTTGCCCAATCCCTGGCCCATCCCGAAGCGTATCTATTCTGAACTTCAGAGAATGTCCCGGTCTTCACCGGAAGCCAGAATCCGCCCCGGCGATGATGAAAATTTGAAACATTTATTATTACCTGTACCGAATCTGATGCAGGAATGAACCGGAAGAACACTCTTTCATACCCGGGTACGGTTTCTGCTTCTGTTTTACCGGGTGTCCCGTTTCCTCCCATTAATTTCCCGTCAACATAAATCTCATAGGAAGAATCGAAAACAGGCAGATTAAAACCAAGAGAATTCCTGTAACCCGGAGGTAACAATATGATAAGCCTGTAGGTGGCAAATCCCATACTGGTTATCTTTTTTGAATCAGACTGATAGCTTGTCCAGTAGGAAGGAACAGTGCCAAAAAGATCTGGTTTTATACTATTATCATTGTGAAAATCATCAGGCTTAAGCAGTTTTCTCCAATAAAACTCCCATTCCCCGTTCAGCTTGACCGTGAAATTATCATTTGCTGTTTCCCTGAGATCTATAACTCCTTTGACGGCAGAAGGTTCAGATCCGAAAGCAAAGTTTTCTAAAGCACAAAGTATGAAAAGAAATAGAAATTTACCTTTTATTTTCATTTCAGTCCTCTGTTTTCAAGAAGGGCATCAATGCCTGGTTCCTTTCCCCTGAATGCGATATACATATCAAGAGGATCTCTTGATCCGCCTTTTGAAAGAACTTCTTTTTCAAATCTGGCTGCAACTTCGGGATTAAAAATATCGCCTGTTTCCCTGAATGCCTGAAATGCGTCAGAATCAAGAACTTCGCACCAGATATAACTATAATATCCGGCCGAATAGCCACCTCCCCAGATATGGTTGAAATATGTCGACCTGTAACGCGGCTTTATCTCAGGTATCAGCCCGTATTTCGCCATGGCTTTATTCTCGAAGTCCCTGATATCCAGATCAACTGGTTCTGTAAGAGAATGATATTCCATATCAAGCAATGAAGCAGCAAGGTATTCCACTGTAATGAATCCCATGTTGAATTTGCTTGACTTGTCGAGCTTGTCAACAATTTCCTGCAGAATTATCTCGCCAGTCTGATAATGCTTTGCATAAACCTTTAGTACTTCCGGTTCAAGAACCCAGTGTTCCATAATCTGGGATGGCAATTCCACAAAATCGCGCGGTATCGAACTTCCCGGGTAGGTAATATTGGAAAGCAGATTGTTCAGGGCATGTCCGAACTCATGGAACAGTGTTTCGGCTTCAAGAGCGGTGAGGAGAGATGGTTTATCAGCTGAGGGCAAAGTTGAATTTGTAACCATTGTTACAATCGGGTAGATCATCTTGCCTTTCATATCCCGCTTCTGACTCCTGAAGGTACCGCACCATGCACCGCCTCGCTTCGAGGGCCTCGGATAATTGTCGATCATAAGTATCCCGACATGTTTACCAGCTCGCGTTACCTCAAAAGTATTGACATCGGAATGATATTTAGGTATGTCGTTCCTTTTGGTGAAAGTAAGTCCATATAACCTGTTGGCCACATAGAACATACCTTCCATAACGTTGTCGATCTTGAAGTACGGACGTGTGATCTCATCATCAAGATCATATTTCGACTTCTTGATTTTTTCGGTGTAATACCACCAGTCCCATGGTTCAAGCTTGAACTTGCCTCCCTCCTGGTTTATCAGTTCCTGCTGGGCAGCAGCTTCTGCCTGTGCGACCGGTAATGCTGCATCCCATACCTGTCCGAGGAATTCAGACACTTTTTCGGGTGTCTTAGCCATATTCCTTTCAAGAGCGTAGTCGGCAAAACTTTCATAACCAAGTAGTTTTGACCTTTCAACCCTCAGTCTGGCTATCTTGGCAATAATTGACTTGTTGTCGTATTCATTGTCATTGTCGCCTTTCATGAAATATCCTGTAAAGAGTTTTTCCCTGAGGTCACGGCGATCCGAATATTGCAGGAATGGAGTCATGCTGGGAACCTGGAGCGTGAATACCCATTTGCCTTCCATTTTCAGTGATTTTGCCATAGCGGCTGCCTGTGCAATTACGCCTTCAGGTAATCCTGAAAGATCTTCCTTCTTATTGAGAATAAGCTTGAATCCATTGGTTTCTGCAAGCAGGTTTTGTCCGAACTGGACCTGGAGCATCGAAAGCTCCTCATTTATTTTGCGAAGTTTTTCCTTGTTTTCAGCAGAGAGTTCTGCACCGCTTCTTACAAAGTCCTTATAAGTATCCTCAAGCAGCTTCTTCTCCTCATCGGTCAGCTTAAATTTATCTCTGTTATCGTAAACTGATTTCACCCTTTTGAAAAGAGTATCATTCAGGTTAATGTCGTCCCTGTGTCTCGAGGCGATTGGTGCTATCTCCCGGTTGATAGCCTGGAGAGAATCGTTGGTGTTTGCTGAATTAAGCGCACCAAACACCCTTCCCACTTTATTGAGAAGCTCACCACTGTAGGTAAGCATCTTAATAGTGTTTTTAAAATCGGGCTCTTTGGGATTGTTTATTATTACATTTATTTCAGTTTTCTGCTCTTTAAAAGCCATAATATATGCAGGCTTGAAGTGGGATGCTTTTATCAGATCAAACGGAGGTACTCCGAATGGAGTGTCAAATTCATTGAGCAGCGGATTCTCATTTTTTTCAATTTGGCTGCACGAAGCAAATATCACAGAAACTATAACCATCAGTAAAGCAAATTTTTTCATTTTTCAGATGAGGTTAATTAATACCCTTGATCAGTCTGTTGCAAAGATTAAAATTTCCCGATATTTTCAACACTTAATCCGGGATTTTCTTGCTTTTCTTTCTCTTTAATAATTATTAAGGGGATAAGATGTGAAACAACAAGTAAGTAAGATCACAATTATTTTAAGCAGGTTCTTGTTAAATAAAAGGAAAGAGTTTTATTTTCAATTCAAGTTGCTTAGTATACGACATGAAAAAGAAAAGGAAAGATAGTTGGGAGTTATCTTTCCTTCATTAACCTAAACCTGATCGTAGAATTTGGCCGGACGGCCTTTATTAATGTTTTTCAATATATAGACGCCAGGGAATTTATTTTGTTGCAGAGTATTTTGTTAATCTTTTGTTAATTTTTCAGCACATTTTTCTTAAAAAGTTAAAATTCTGCAAATTTTATTCGTATCTTTAGGCCAGTTAATTACTTATGATTTCAAAGCTCAGATATAGCTTTTTAATGCAGCGTCTCGGACGGAGACTCTATCACTGCCTGATGTTCTACAGCATCTGATCCTGAGGTTACCCCAAGCCCGCCAACTGGCGGGAGCTTTATTCCTTTTTTTATTTCTGATTTTATTTTCTATTCTTTTTGCCAATGCAAGGATTGATTTTCAGCGTTAAACGATATTCAATACACGATGGTCCGGGGATCAGGGTGACATTTTTCATGAAGGGTTGCCCGCTTTCGTGCTGGTGGTGCCATAATCCTGAAGGGATATCTCCCGACAGGGAGGCTGCAGTTCAGACCAGGAGAGTGGGAGAAAAGGAGTTTTCAGATAATGAGGAAGTTGGGAAATACTATAATGTTGATGATATTCTTGAAATTCTCAAAAAAGACAGGATATTCCTTCAGCAGTCACATGGCGGAGTGACCTTTTCCGGGGGTGAGCCGATGATGCAGTCTGAATTCCTCCTTGATGCTTTAAAAGAATGCAAGGCAAACGGTTATCATTCCGCAGTTGATACTTCAGGCTATTCATCTCCCGAAAGTTTCCAGTCAATTATCCCTTTTACGGATCTTTTTCTTTTTGATATAAAACATCTTGATGTTTCGAGGCATACTGAATATACCGGTGTCTCAAACATAGGTATCCTGGATAATCTGAGAATGATAGTTGAAGGCGGGAAAGATGTAATGATACGGATACCTTTGATCCCGGGAAAAAATGATGATAAGGAAAATCTTAAAGCTGCAAGGGAATTGATCAGAAGTTTGAAATGTGAAAATCTCAGGAGAATAAACCTTCTTCCGTTCCATAAAATAGGGAAAGCAAAATATAAGAAATTCAATGTTCCTTACCTGATGAATGATACGGAACAGCCATCACCAGAAAGGATGAGGGAACTGAAGGAGTTCTTTGAAGAGACGGGTATAAAAGTAAAGATAGGAGGATGAGATAATTAATTTTTAAAAAATGATACTATCTGAAAGAGTTAAAAAACTACGGGAACAGAGCCTCAATGCTGTTGAAAAGATCACGGCTGAACGTGCTGTATTGATCACCCGTTTTTATAAAAGCGATGAAGCTCGCGAAATTACGGCTCCTGTCCGCAGGGCAAAAGCATTTGAATATCTCCTGCGAAACAAAAAGATATGCATAAATGACGGTGAGCTTATAGTTGGTGAAAGAGGCCCTGCACCAAAGGCGACACCCACATATCCCGAAATAAGCCTTCATTCGCTGCAGGATCTTGATATACTTGATTCGAGGGAAAAGGTGTTTTTTAAGGTTGATGATGAAGTCAGGAAGATCTATGAAGAGGAAATCATACCTTACTGGAAGGGCAAGAGCAACCGCGACCGGATAATGAGCCTTATGACGCCGGACTGGCTGAACTCATATATGGCTGGTGTTTTTACGGAATTTCAGGAACAGAGAGCCCCAGGTCATACAGTACTTGGTTACAAAATGTTCAGGACAGGGTTCCTTCAGTTAAAGGAGGACATAAAGGAAAGAATCTTGAAGCTTGATTATTTTAATGATAATGAAGCGTTCGAAAAGGCTGAGGAACTCAAGGCAATGGATATTGCATGCGATTCAATAATAATGTACGCCGGAAGGCATGCGGAAGAGATTGAGAAACTTGCCGCAGTCGAAAAAGATGAAAAAAGGAGGGCTGAACTTACTAAAATGGCTGCAGTTTGCCGGAAGGTGCCTGCCCATGCACCTGAAACAGTTCATGAAATGCTACAGCATTACTGGTTTATACATCTTGGTGTCATAACAGAACTTAATCCGTGGGATTCATTCAACCCTGGGAGGCTCGACCAGCACCTTTATCCAGTTTACAAAGAAGAGAAAGAGGCAGGATCACTTTCGGAGAACGAACTCTTTGATTTGCTGGGATGCTTCTGGATTAAATTCAACAATCACCCTTCCCCTCCTAAAATGGGCGTTACAGCAAGTGAAAGCAGTACTTATACAGATTTTTGCCTTATCAATCTGGGAGGCGTGAAGGCTGATGGAACAGATGCAGTAAATGAGATGTCGTATATTCTTCTGGATGTCATAAGGGAGATGAGGATACTGCAGCCCAGTTCAATGGTTCAGATCAGCAGGAAGAGCCCCGACAGGTTCATTCACAAATCCCTTGATATAATCAGGACTGGCTTTGGTCAGCCATCGTGCTTTAATACCGAGGCAATCATACAGGAATTGCTCCGCCAGGGGAAAAATATTGTTGACGCGCGAAACGGAGGCGCATCAGGTTGCGTCGAAACCGGTGCTTTCGGAACAGAGGCTTACTGGCTGACTGGATATTTCAACCTCACAAAGATCCTTGAGCTTACCCTCTATAACGGTTATGATAAGCGTACCGGGAAACAGGTCGGAATACAGACAGGTTTTCCCTCTGATTATAAATTATTTGATGATCTGATTGAAGCATTCAGGTCTCAGGTCAGATATTTTGCTGATATTAAAATAAGAGGTAACAACGTAATTGAAAAAACATTTTCAAAATTTCTGCCTGTTCCGTTCCTTTCCCTGCTTGTTGAGGATTGCATTTTGAACGGCAAAGATTACAACAGCGGAGGAGCAAGATACAATACCGCATATATTCAGGGAGTTGGGCTGGGAAGCATTACTGACATCCTGACTGCAGTCAGGTATAACATTTATGATAAAAAGAAATATACCTGGTCTGATCTAAATAAAGCCCTTGAGGCAGATTTTAACGGATTTGAACAGGTAAGGTATGATCTTATATATAATACTCCGAAATATGGTAACGATGATGATTATGCTGATCAGCAGGCTGTTACAGTATTTGAAATCTATTATGATTCTGTCAATGGAAGAGCTTCTTCAAGGGGAGGCGTCCACAGGATAAATATGCTGCCAACGACTTCCCATGTTTATTTTGGAAGTGTTACGGGGGCCACAGCCGACGGACGGAAAGCTTTCACACCGCTATCAGAGGGAATATCACCAAGCCAGGGGTCTGACAGTCAGGGACCGACATCGGTAATCAAATCTGCATCAAAGATCGATCACCTGAGGACCGGCGGAACGCTGCTGAATCAGAAGTTCTCACCGCAATTCTTTGATGATGAGGATAGTTACAATTGCCTGACCGCCCTTATCCGGAGTTATTTCAGCCTTGACGGACATCATATCCAGTTCAATGTCGTCAATGCCGTTACGCTCAGGGATGCTCAGAAACATCCCGAATTATACAGGGATCTTATTGTAAGGGTTGCCGGATACAGTGATTATTTCAACGATCTCGGGGAAGATCTGCAGAATGAGATAATACTGAGGACAGAACATGAAAATATATAAACCCATCTCCCATCCTCTTCCCTTAAATTTAAGGGAAGGGGCAAGGGGATGGGTTTAAAAAGACAAAAAGGGGAAAGAAGTTATTTCTTCTTATCCTTTATCTCGCTGAACATCGAGGTGGCTGTAGCAACGATGCCTGCAACATCCGTAAGATTTGCTGGCAGGACAATTGTATTATTCATTTTGGCCAAATTTGCAAATCCAATCAGGTATTGCTCGGCAACCCTCAGGTTGACAGCGTTCAGTCCATTCTCTTCAGATATTGCCAGTGCAATGGCTCTCAAACCGTTAGCTGTAGCATTTGCAACCTGCTCAATTTCAGAGGCACGGCCTGCGGCTTCGTTGATACGCCTTTGTTTTTCACCCTCCGATTTCAGAATAAACTCCTGCTTATCACCATCAGCATTATTTATCTTAGCCTGTCTTGTTCCTTCTGATTCAGCAATAACAGCTCTTTTCTCCCTTTCCGCCCTCATTTGCTTTTCCATTGCATCTCTAATACTCTGCGGGGGGGAGATATTTTTAACTTCATAGCGGGTTACTTTTACACCCCAGGGTTCGCTTGCTTTGTCGACTGCATCAACAATAGAAACGTTGATCGTTTCCCGTTCCTCAAATGTTTTGTCCAACTCCAGCTTCCCGATCACACTTCTCATTGTGGTCTGAGCGATCTGAATTGAGGCAAATCTGTAATTATCAATCCCATATGAAGCCTTTTGAGGGTCCAGTATCTGAAGATACAGAATCCCGTCTACTTCAACTGCAATATTGTCGCGGGTTATACAAATCTGAGGGGCTACGTCAATAGCCTGCTCTTTAAGAGTATGCCTGTACCTTATCTTATCAATAAAAGGTATAAGAATCTGGAATCCGGCTGTAAATGTGGCCCTGTACTTTCCTAGCCTCTCGACAATAATAGCTGTCCTTTGTGGAACAACTTTTACCATTGAGGAGATCAGGATGAAGGCAAGTAGGATTACACCAATCAGGATAAATGTGGTACTTGAAGCTGCTGCTGCCAATGTAATTATTGCTGTCATTTTGACTATTTTTTAGGTTCAACAATTAGTTTGAAGTCTTCCTTTTCTTTAATAATAACTCTGTCACCTTTATGTATGGGGGATGAAGATTCTGCCTTCCATGAGGTCCCTTTAAAATCAACCTTCCCGGTTTTGCCAGGATCGAAATCGTTGACTGCAACTGCTTCCCTTCCAGAAAACTCATCTTCCACCTCCTTTGATAATTCCTCCTTGCTGTAGAAAAACCGTTTCTGGATCATTTTTCTCAGCAGCAACAGAGAGAGAACCGAGGTTACGGCAAAAACGATAACCTGCAGGTTAATTCCCGGATTGGCTATAAGGCATAAAAGTGCAGTGATCCAAGCCCCGACTCCGAAGAAAAAAATCACAAATCCAGGCAGAACAAGTTCAAGAAGAAAAAGGACAAGCCCGATTAAGAACCAGACAAGTTCCGGTTTTGAAAAAAATGATGTCATAGTTTAATAGTTTAAAATATTAGGTGAGATAATTGCTTTGCATTGAGTAAAGATAAAATAAAAACATTTGATAACCTCAAGAATTAAGGAGTTTCAGCTTCCGGCAGGGATTTTTTTGCCTGTTAAGATAAAATATTTCCCTGATTCAGTTTTTTTTCGTAACTTATTACGCTCTTATAATGATTAACCGGATGGAAAAATTCTTTGATTATTTTGATGAAAGGTACAGGGAATCTGTACTGAATAGTCCAACCTCCGAAGATGGACCGGTAATTACAATCTCACGGCTCACCGGATGCGATGCCCGTGAAACAGCTTCAAGTATCGTTGAAAATCTTAATTCAAAATTCGGGGTCACAAAATGGAAGTGGGTCGACAAGGATATAATCTATTCGATCGCAAGGGAGCTAAATATTGATACGCAGCGTGTCGAAAATTATTATGAAGGAATCAAGCTTTCAAATCTTTCGGAAATGATAATGGCCTTTTCAGGCGGATTTGTAAGCGATCTGAGAGTGAAGAAGGCAATAAAGGATGTCGTGTTATCCATTTGCAAGGAGGGTTATGTTGTCCTGGTCGGAAGAGGAGGAGTTTCAATAGCCCGTGATATAAAGGATGCACTTCATGTCAGGCTCGTTGCTCCCTTTTACTGGAGGGTGGAAAATGTAATGAGGAAGAAGAGCATGGGACTTGAGACAGCTGAAAAATATGTAATTGAAACTGATGAAAAACGGCATGATCTTATTCAGACCTTTCTTGATAAGAAAGCCAAAAATATTGAAAGCCTGTTTGATGTAACAATAAATAGACTTTCATTCTCTATTCAGGAAACTTCAGAGCTGATAGTGTCGATGTACGAGAAAAAAGTTCTTAGACAGATGACCCAAAGGGATAAGATCAAATCGATCTATTAGAATTCACTCAGCTCCCCTACCTTTTTAATATGGATGCTCAGTCTTTTGTCAAGATTCTTTTTGTATGCCTCCCAATCGGTAATCGGAAAACGTGCAACCCCTGTTTCAATAGCCGCTTTTGCAACGCATGAAGCCACGCATGAAATCAGTCGCGGATCCAGAGGTTTTGGTATTATATACTCTTTCCCGAAACTGAGTTTGTCAATATTATAAGCATTAAGAACTATTTGCGGAACCGGTTCCTTTGCAAGAGTAGCAAGCGCTTTTGCTGCAGCCAGCTTCATTTCCTCATTGATTGTCGATGCCCGAACGTCCAGGGCTCCTCTGAAAATAAAGGGAAATCCAAGCACATTATTTATCTGATTGGGATAATCTGATCTTCCTGTTGCAAAAATCAGGTCATTACGTGTTGCCATCGCATCCTCATACGTGATCTCCGGATCAGGATTCGCCATTGCAAAAACAATAGGATTTTCAGCCATTGTCGCAAGCATTTCCCTCGACAACATATTGGCTGCAGAAAGGCCAAGAAAAAGATCAGCGCCGTTAACTGCTTCTGCCAGAGTATCAATATCCCTGTCAGTAATAAACTCCTGCTTGTATTTGTTCAGATCATTTCTTTTCCTGTTTAGCACTCCTTTGCTGTCGACCATCACTATATTCTCTTTCCTTACCCCAAGCTTCAAATAGAGTCTTGAACATGAAATAGCTGCGGCCCCTGCTCCGCAAACCACCATCTTTATTTCATCGATCTTCTTTCCTGTTATTTCAAGTGAATTAATAAGTCCAGCTCCTGAAATAATTGCTGTACCGTGCTGATCATCGTGGAATACAGGGATATCCAGCATGGCCTTCAGCCTTGCCTCAACCTCAAAGCACTCGGGGGCTTTTATATCCTCAAGATTTATCCCGCCAAAAGTGGGAGCGATCCTGGCACAAATTTCAATAAGTTTATCCGGATCTTTCTCATCAATTTCAATATCAAACACATCCACATCGGCAAATACCTTGAACAGCAACCCTTTACCTTCCATTACTGGTTTTCCGGCCATTGCGCCGATATCACCGAGGCCCAGAACTGCGGTCCCGTTTGAAATGACTGCCACAAGATTTCCCTTGGCGGTATAATTGTAAACATCTTCTGGCGACTTTTCGATCTCCAGGCAGGGGTATGCCACTCCCGGAGTATATGCAAGACTCAGATCGAACTGAGTGCAGTATGGTTTTGTAGGGATAACCTCAATTTTCCCATGGCGTCCTCTGCTGTGGTAGAGAAGCGCATCTTCCTTTGTAACTTTAGGCATGTATAGTGATTTTGATGATTCCAAAGTACAACTAATAAACTGAAATAAATATGAGGAAGATCAGTTTAATTTAATCTGACCTGATCATTTTTAAACCTTTATTTTTTGCTTTTCCGACAAAATTCAATACTTTCAGCATCTCTATTTTAATTAATTCTATTCTTTTTAATACGACCTTACTATATATGAAACAGAATCTGGCAATTGGCGTTGATATAGGCGGCAGTCACATAAGCTGTGCAGCCGTCGATCTTAAATCTTTCAGGATCCTTAATGAAACACGCACCGAAAGAGAAGTCGATAATAAAGCAGAAGCAAGTAAGATTATAGGTGTATGGGTACAGGCCCTTACAGATGTAATAAAGAAGATTCCAGGTGATTCATTAAAGGGTATAGGTTTCGGAATGCCTGGTCCTTTTGACTATGTAAAAGGTATAAGCTATATCAGGGGAGTTGCAAAATATGAAAAGCTTTACGGATGCAATGTAAAAAATGCAATATCCGACAGCCTGGATTTTCCGGATGATTTCCCCGTAAGGTTCATGAATGACGTTTCAACTTTTGCTGTGGGCGAGGCTCTTGTAGGGAAGGCCGCAAAAGCCGAACGGTCAATGTCAATAACACTTGGTACAGGCTTCGGCTCAGCATTTATTGCCAACCTCATACCCATTGTTGACGGACCGGAAGTCCCGAAACTTGGCTGTGTATATCATCTGCCTTACGGAGATAATATCGCTGATGATTATTTCTCGACGAGGTGGTTTATAGGAAGGTATAAGAAACTGACCGGTAAGGAGCTGAGTGGTGTCAAGGAATTTGCAGAACTAGCCGGAACTGATAAAATCGTCAGTGAACTCTTTACGGAATTCGGAACTAACCTGGGCGTTTTTCTTGCTCCCTGGCTTAAGAAATTCAAAACTGAGATAGTGGTTGTGGGGGGAAATATATCTTACGCTTATGATCTTTTCGGAAACATTTTTGAGAACAGCCTTAAGAAAGAAAGATGCACATGTAGAGTCGTTCTTTCCGAACTGAAGGAAGATGCTGCCTTTATTGGCGCAGCTTATCTGCTTGATGAAAAATTTTGGAAAGATATTCAGCACGCACTTCCGTTAATGTAATTAGCCCCACACCCCTCCCCTAAGCTCTAAACTCTAAACTTCAAAATTATGGCCACAGAAAAAATCAACATTTCGAAAATATCACCTGTGCTTATGGCATTTTTCGTCATGAGCTTTGTCGACCTTGTAGGTATCGGAGTTGACCGGGTAAGCAAGGATATGAGCCTAAGTGCAACAGTAGCCCAGCTGATCCCTTCAGCAGCATTTCTCTGGTTCTTTATACTGTCGGTCCCGGTCGGAGTAATGCAGTCGCGGCTTGGCAAAAAATACATGCTGAATATCGGTATGGGTGTAACCGCTCTCGGATTGCTTGTTCCTTTCACTTTCTATACTTTCCCGATGGTACTTGCCGGATTTGCACTTCTCGGTATAGGAAATACAATAGTCCAGGTATCGGCAAACCCTTTGCTGGTTGATGTGGTTCCTGGAAACAGGGCGTCAAGCTTCCTGAGCTTTTCGCAGTTTGTAAAAGCTATCGGATCGATGATAGGAGCACCCCTTGCAGGATTCTTTGCAGCACAGTTTGGTGATTGGAAGATTTTATTCCTTGTCTTTGGCGTCGTCTCCATCCTGGCTGTCCTGTGGCTTGGAACTGCAAAAATTGAGGAGACCAGGGTGGAGGGGCAAAAAGCAACATTTGCCTCTTCCTTTAAACTCCTGGGTAACGGCTATGTTCTCCTGATGGTCATTTCAATATTTCTTGTTGTAGGAGTGGATGTCGGGTTCAATTCCAATTCAGGACAATTCCTTATCAAACGGTTTGGCATCGACCAGACTGCAGCCGAATCGGGACGCAGTGTATATTTTCTGGGACGTATGCTTGGAACCTTCGCGGGCGCTATAATGCTGACAAAGATCTCTTCGCGCAAATTCTTCATGTGGACCTCTGCTCTCGGAATTTTATGCCTCACTGCAATTGTGCTTGTCAAATCTCCTGTCCTTGCATGGGGACTGGTATTTCTCATCGGGCTGGCAGTTGCCAACATCTGGCCGCTTGTATTTTCATTAGCTGTTGAAAAACATCCGAATCAGAGCAACGAAATCTCAGGCCTTGTGATGATGGCCATATCAGGCGGAGCAGTGATCCCTCTTCTGGTTGGCTGGGTAAGCGACATAAGCAACATTGCTCTGGGAATGACGATTCTGATCGCCTGCATGATCTATCTCCTGGCAGTTTCAGTTTATTGCCTGAAAAAATAACTTCATTTCAAATATCATATTATGAAAAAGGCCAATCTTGGCAGGCGTGACTTTCTCAGGAAGAGTGCTGCAGCTGCGCTTGCTTTTACAATTGTCCCAAGACATGTTCTTGGAGGACAGGGGTATACAGCTCCAAGCGAGCAGCTTACCAAAGGCATTATCGGTGTTGGCGGAATGGGCCGCGGACATATTGCATATGAGGGAACCCCCCTGCTTGCCGTCTGCGATGTTGACAGGAATCACCTCGATCAGGCTATAGCTCTGGCTGGAGGGAAAATCACAGGATATCACGATTTCCGTGAACTGATTGCCAGACCCGATATTGATGTTGTCCATATTGCCACACCGCCGCACTGGCATGGAATCATCTCAAAAATGGCTGCTGAAGCAGGTAAGGACATATGGTGCGAAAAGCCAATGACCAGGACTATCGGGGAAGGTAAAAAGGTTGTAGAAGCGGTTCAGAAAAACGGACGTATGTTCCGGCTGAATACCTGGTTCAGGTTCAAGGACGAATTTTATGGACTCGGAACAACTGTTAAACCACTTAAAAAACTCGTTGACAGCGGCGTTCTTGGCTGGCCACTGAAGGTAACTGTCAGCGGTATCACCGGTTATGACTGGAAATTCTACTGGAGCGGATTGTATAACCTGAAACCTGAACCTGTTCCCCCTGAACTGGACTATGACTTCTGGCTTGGACCTGCTCCGTATAAACCATATAATCCCGAGAGGGTTCATTCGAAATTCCGCGGATACTGGGATTATGACGGTGGTGGACTTGGAGATATGGGACAACATTATCTCGACCCTGTTCAGTATATGCTTGGCAAGGATGAAACCGGACCGGTTTCAGTGGAGATAGATGCACCTCAGCAGCATTATGATGCAGTCGGTTCATGGCGAAGGATAACATATACATATGCCGATGGATGCCAGATTATCCTGGATGGCGAAAACAGGGATAAGGGAGCTGCATATATCGAAGGTCCCAATGGAAAAGTCTTTAAAGGATTCCGTTCCGATATAAAAGATATGGAAAAACTGATTGAATCACTTCCTGACCCTGAACCTCAGGTCACAACATTCACTGAATCAGTTCTTACCAGAAAAAAATTTGCCCTTAACGAATCCAATGGACACAGATCATGCTCCGTTGTTAATCTTGGAATAATCGCTGTCAGGCTGGGCAGGAACCTGAAGTACGATCCGGTAAAACAGCAGTTTATTGATGATGACGGTGCCAACAGACTTATTAATCAGCCCATGAGGGGTGATTGGAAGATCTGATTTAAACACCCCGTTTGAAAAATTGAAAATATGAAAATATGAA
>Ga0315295_10002384_pt1 | contig 15964 bp, 9 predicted proteins | sample YL17G14_0_MG_FD_204453 | JGI IMG/M metagenome (GOLD analysis project Ga0315295, IMG submission 204453) | Sediment microbial communities from Yellowstone Lake, YNP, Wyoming, USA - YL17G14_0 | ecosystem: Environmental > Aquatic > Freshwater > Lake > Sediment | place: USA: Wyoming | collected... | reverse complement strand
TTCAATTCCGGGAAGCGGAATAGGTCTTTCACTTGTATATCAGATAGTTATAAACCATAACGGAACGATAAAGATATCTTCAAAGGTTGGTACTGGAACTAAAATTACACTCCTTCTCCCTGCTATCCCATAAAATTAATCCCTTTTTAATCCTGTTTTAATTCCTGTTTAACAGTCACTGTTTAATATTGACCCGGTTAGTTTCTAAGGTTAAACAGGTTAGATTAGATTTGCATTACCCCCTTCCCCCCAAGGGGGGTTAATAATGTAAACAATAATAAGTCCCCCTTGGGGGATTTAGGGGTAAAATACAAGTGAGCTGTTCACTTGCTTTTAATAAAGACGAATTTGATATATTTGGGCCCTTTAATTTTATAACCTGTTATGCAAAACAAACCTATCTATCTCTTACTGATCATAGCCGGATTATTTTTTTCAGGATGTCGTTCCGGGAATAAACCAGCCTCTGATTCAGAAAAACAATCCGCAGCTGTACCGTCTGCCAGTAATGATTTCTTCCAGGAGATCGACAAGGAGATCGGACTGGATTTTGTACACTCTATCGGCGATGATGATCTGACCAACATAATTCAGTCAGACGGAGGAGGCGCTGCTTTCCTCGACTTTGACCAGGATGGCTATATTGATATATATGCCTGCAGCGGTACCTGGCTCGAAGGTGTAAGCAAGAGTGAGAAACCTGATGAATTGCCGGGAAACCATCTGTACCATAACCGTGGTAACGGAACTTATGAAGACGTCACAAAAAAAGCAGGAGTTGGCGGACCATGGTACAGCATGGGGGTAGTTGCCGGCGATTTCAATAACGACGGCTTTCCCGACATATATGTAAGTAATTATGGCCCTAATGTTCTTCTTAAGAATAATGGTAACGGAACATTTTCGGATATAACCAAACGTGCAAATGTAAGTGGAGGAAAGGAGTGCAGTGTGGGAGCTGTCTGGCTCGATTATGATAACGACAGTTTTCTGGATCTCTATGTAGGAAACTACCTGGAGTTTGATCCGAACTACAAGTATTATTATGCTCCAGACGGTTTTCCGGGTCCCATGGCTTACGACAGTCAGAAAGATGTACTTTACCATAGTAATGGAGACGGAACCTTTGAAAACGTAACAGAGAAAATGGGCATAACCGATATTGATGGGAGAGCTATGGGTGTAGGTGCCGCTGATTATGATGAGGATGGCTATATTGATATTTATGTGGCCAATGACCATACATTAAACTACCTCTGGCACAATGAAGGAGGAAAAGGATTTGTGGATAAAGGTACAATGTCAGGAACAGCATTCAGCCAGGCAGGAGAAGCAACAGTTAGCATGTCAGTTGACTTTGCTGATTTCAACGACGATGGCCTTCTTGACCTGTTTGTATCGGATGATACATATTGTTCACTTTATGAGAATTTAGGCAATGGCATATTCTCTGATAAGGGAGTCCCTTCAGGTATCTCGATGGCAGCAGCTCAGTTTGTAGGATGGTCATCATCTTTTATTGATTATGATAATGATGGCGATGTTGACATCTTTAAGACAAACGGTGCACTAAAGCACCTGTATGGACAGGAAGATCAAATGTTTCAAAATGAAGGAGGCGGAAAATTCAGGGACGTTTCTCTGGAACTCGGTAAGTATTTTAGCGAGGAATACGTCGGACGTGGAGCATGCCTGGGTGATTATGATAATGATGGTGATCTTGACATTTTCATCATGAACCTTAATGACCATTGTATTTTTTTGCGGAACAACAAAGGTAACGAGAATAACTGGCTGACTCTTAAACTGACAGGAACATCCAGTAATCGTGATGGGATTGGTGCAAGGGTAAAACTGACTGCCGGAGGCAAAACGCAGACAGCTCAGAAAAAAAGCACAACCGGTTACATTTCCCAGAATGATCCCAGGATGCATTTCGGACTGGCTAAGAGCGAATTAGTCGACAGGATTGAAATTATATGGCCCTCCGGGAAAGTTCAGACACTTGAAAGTATCAAAGCCAACCAGATCCTTGAAGTAAAAGAGCCTTAAAACTATTGGTTCATGAAAGTTAAAAGGACAAAAATTCTGCCCAACATAGTCTTAATAAGCCTGGCTTGCATATTCAACACAGTCATGATATCATGCAACAGTAAGTCAATAAAGAAGGGCATGTTTATTGTAACTGAGGCTCCCCGGAATATTCAGACTCCTGATTACATTAGTGGTGATTCATGGCGTTATTTAGCAGGTGCAAGGATCAGTGCATTCATAACAGGTAAACCTTCTTCACTAAAAGTCCTTACTGAAAATTTCTATTCCGCATCTTCCCCTAAAATGTCTTATGATGGCAGGCATATGCTTTTCGCCGCACAGCAAATGAAAGACGAATCCTGGCAGATATGGGAAATGGAACTTGACAATCTTAAGTGCAGAAAAATCACATCTTTTAAGGAAAACTGCACTGATCCGGTTTATTTGCCGGGAGGACGGCTGGCATTCAGTAAACTGACTGTTAATGATACTGTAAAAACTGCTCATTGTCTTTACACATGCAATTCCGATGGTTCAGGCCTCAGACAAATAACCTTCAGTCCTCATACCTGCTTTGCAACTACTGTACTTAAGGATGGCCGGTTATTGACAGTCAACAGGCAATTAGTACCTGATCAGGGAGATCCTGTGTTAGTGGTCATGCGGCCTGACGGCACCAAAGCCGATATGTTTTACCAGGGTGCCGGAGGCAGCATTTTAATCAGCGGCGCACATGAGACATCAGATGGTAAAATAGTATTTATTGAATCTGAAAAAGGAATCCGGCAAACAGGCAATCTGGTTTCTATAAGTTATAATCGTCCTTTACATTCCAGTATTAATCTGACATCGGGGACCGGTGTCGGTTTTTATAATGTATTACCCCTTCGGCCTGACAACTATTTGGTTTCCTGCCGAAAACCAGATACTGAACATTTTGCACTTTTTGAGTTTGATCCTGTGAAAAAATCACTTGGGCAGGAAGTTTTGTCTGATCCTGATTATAATGTCCTTGATGCTGTTCTTGTAAAAGAATATGAGAGACCAAAAAAACTTCCAAGTGAAGTGGATATGCAGGTAAAAACCGGATTGCTTTTTTGCCAGGACATAAATTTGTTAAATGTGCAGAGGCAAAACAATCTTTCTGATATAGGTAAAGCTGGAAAGATTGAAATACTGGGTGTGGATACAACATACGGAGTGGTTGAGGTTGAAGAAGACGGGTCATTTCAGTTAAAAATAATGGCCGACACGCCATTCCGTATCAGAACACTTGATAAGGATGGCAATGTTGTTAACGGTCCGTGCTCCTGGTTATGGTTACGTCCCAATGAACGGCGCGGATGCATAGGGTGCCACGAAGATCCTGAACTGGCGCCGGAAAACAAAGTATCACTGGCAATAAGAAAGCCACCGGTAATTGTACCTGTGCATGTTTCAGAAATTAAAGAAAAGATTGTAGACCTGGAATAGATATGAGAAAATATTTAAAGATAATATTACCTGCTGGAGTTGTGTTTATTTTGGGAGTTGTTTTGTATTATCCATTCCACAGATGGGCAAAAGAACATGTAAACCAGATGACTGCCACTGAAGACCATCCTCTTAAATGTGGGTCATGCCATCTGTATATACAAAAATCAGGAATTATTTCAAAAATTGTTAATGCACACTACTACTCACCTTTTAATCTTGCTGTTTCAAATGATGGCAGAAATTTATATGTAGTTGCTGAGGAAGGAAATGCCTTACTGGTTGTCGACATTAAAAAACAAAAGGTAACGCATAAGGTTGAAGTAGGTACCCGCCCGCACAGTGTTGTCCTGAGTAAGAACGGTAAAACGGCATATGTCAGTAATCAATGGTCAAATAATGTTTCAGTAGTTGATCTGACAAGATTCAGTGTAATTGATACACTTAAAACCGGAGGAGGCCCTGCCGGACTTGCCTTAAGTGCTGACGGGAAATATCTTTATGTCGCAAATTCCTTCTCTTCCGACCTGTCAGTAATTGACATTTCTACAGGTGAGGAGAGAACAAGATTAACTGCAGGAAACAATCCTGCAGGTGTGCAGGTAAATGCTGACAGAAATTTGGTGTTTGTTACAAGCCGCCGCACATTGTCCAAGCCTTTCGGGGATACAATTAAATGCGAGCTTACAGTCATAAATGACAATAAACAGAGGGTCATTGAGCGCAGGGATGTTAGGTCGGCCTATATGGTGGAAAACATTGCTTTCACACCATCAGGTGATCTTGCAATAATGCCGCTTATAAGACCAAAAAACAATGTCCCTACAATACAGGTTGAAAAAGGCTGGATGATGACCCACGGCATTGGGATAGTTGAACAGAAACCCCAGGGAAGAACAGTACAGCTGCTGCTCGATGAACCAAACGCTTATTATGCCGATCCTTTCGATATCGCAATTACACCCGACGGGAAAAAAGCCTTTGTCTCACATGCAGGTGTGGATTGTATTTCAGTAATAGATATAGACTCCATACGGAAGATTATTGCTGAATCGACCGATAAAATGCTTGATATGTACCCTGATTACCTTGGCCTCAGCAGCCGTTTTGTTATTAAACGGATCCCTACGGGCGCAAACCCAAAGGGCCTTGCACTTTCACCTGATGGTAAAAAACTTTATGTGGCTGAACATCTCCAGGACCGGATCGCAGTAATAAGCACAGAAAACCTGGAAACAATCGGGACTATCGGACTTGGAGGCTCGGGAAGGATAACGGTTGCACGTCGGGGACGACAGCTTCTCAATAATGCCGGACATACTTTCCAAACCCAGTATTCATGCTATACATGTCATCCCGACACTCATGAAGATGGCCTGGTTTATAATATGGCATCCAAAGATATGGGACGTAATATTACGAATACCCAGTCGCTGCGAAATATTGGTGATACCCCGCCCTATAAATGGAACGGCAAAAACCTGACAGTCTACAAACAGGACGGGATGCGCTTTTCGACTGTTTTGACAAGAACAGAAGCTTTCAGCTATAAAGATCTTGACGCCCTTGCTACTTATATAATGACCGGGATACCCAATCCTCCCAATCTTCAGTATAATCCAAATGGTGAGCTTACAGAAGCACAAAAGCGTGGGAGGGCTATTTTTGAGCGTACACAAGACAGTAAAGGATACGAAATACCGGTAGTTAACCGCTGCGTTACCTGCCACCCGGCTCCCTATTTTACAAATAAGAAAATGGCAGATGTAGGAACTCTTGCTGCAACCGATGACTCCATTCTGTTTGATACACCTCACCTTAATAATATTCTTTACTCACCGCCTTACCTTCACGATGGTCGTGCAGCCACACTTGAAGAGATCTGGACCATCTATGGCAAGACTGAACAACATGGTTCGGTCAATGACCTTACTAAAACCAAGCTTAACGATCTTGTGGAATACTTGAAATCTCTTAGAGATGAGGAATATGAACAACAAACAACTTCGATAAATCATGCCTCTTTTACTCATAAATAATAAAGGTAAATATGAAGAAACTGTCTAATAAGAATTTTTTTAAATATTCTGCAATAATCATCATTCTGTCGGGCATTGTAGTGGCGGGTGTAATACTGTTAATAAAACCTGGCAACTCTGAAAAGACCAGCAAAAGTGATAATCTATCAGCCGCCGGCTACTATCATAACAGTTCTGACAAAGATCTTCCCAACAGTTCAGGTGTAATAAAGGAAGCAAAGGCAATGCCTGTATATGGCCACTGGCGCAATTTCACCACAAAGGACGGTCTGCCTTCAGATAAGGCATATACGGTCAGGATAGATGGCGACCGGGTCTTGGTGGGGACTCATGATGGTCTTGCTGTATATGAAAACGGGAAATGGCATACATATACAACAGAAGATGGTCTGGCTCATAATGGAGTAGTTTCAATCGATGTCAGCGAACTTACCGGTGATGTGTGGATTGGCACACTGGGAGGTCTGAGCAGGTGGTCATCCGGCAAATTCACAACCTTTAATCAGTTCAACAGCGGTATGCCAAACGATCTTGTTTACTGTGTCTATTGCGATGGTAAAGATATATGGGTTGCCACGGGCGGAGGAGCCGGGCATTATGATACACAAACCGGGCTTTGGGACATTTTTACTGAGCAAAATGCCCCTATGCATGAACCATGGACTTATGGGGTTTCTGCAGGAGACGGTAAAGTCTATATAGCAGCATGGGGAGGAGGAATGATCGAATACAATTACGAAACCAAGCATTTCAGGGATTATACCGATCCTGATGGTTTTATGGAAATTGATCTTCAGCCCGACGATGGTCTCGTGCATGATATTACTACAGCTACTGCCTATGCCGACAGTATTTTATGGATATCCACCTATTTCGGGATGAGCCGTTATGACGGCAAAAACTGGAAAGGCTATTTTAATCATGACAGCGGACTGGCAAGTAACTTTATTAACTTCCTGAGGGCCGAAGGCCGGACAGTATTTGTATGCAGCGATAACGGATTGAGCAGTACTGATGGCACAACATGGGTAACATATAAAAAAGACGACAACAGTGAAAATGGGAAAGCTATTATAACCAATGGAAATGAGAAGAAAGAAATACCATTGGCGCCTTCTATCTCACACAATTTTATTATCGGAGTGGATGCTCAGGATGATGTACTTTGGGTTGCTACATCAAAAGGGGTAAGCCGGGGAGAATTATTGCAGTAGTTCAGAATCATATGTAATAAGAAAACATTAAAACTACAAATATCTGAAATGGAGAATAATCGATTACTGATAGATCCGGCTAAGCTATCTGACGGAGAGCGTGATGAAATGATGAAACTCGGGATACTTTCTGACCAGAACCTTATATGTGAGTATAAATATCCTGCAATTCATAAGGAACGCCCGCCAATTGAGAAATATATAGTTCATGCTCCCCAGGTTCTGAATGAAGCCTATAATTATCAAAAACCCTCCTCTTTCTCAAGAGCATTACGACTTGAGTTTGGCGGTTATAAAATATTACTTGTTTCCGGAACTGCCAGTGTTAATGAAGAAGGGAAAGCCGAACATATCGGTGACTTTAAAGCCCAGACGTGGAGAACTTACAGGAATATTACAACTTTATTATCGGCTGAAGGTATGACCTGGCATGATGTGGTCAGAACCACCAATTACCTGAGGGATATTGAACGTGATTATGAAGAGTTTAATAAGATACGTACTTCATTCTTCCGATGGTTGAACCTTGATCCCCTGCCTGCCAGTACCGGAATACAGGTAAGGCTTTGCTGGGAAACCCTGCTTGTAGAGATTGAAGCCTATGCTGTTTGTAAAATAAAATAAATCAAGTTATATGAAGCCACGTGTTATGATTTTGCTGATTCCCATGCTGATTTTTATCTTACCCTGTTCAGGGTTATTCGGACAGGAGAAACCCGCTAACTACGGAAACATACCGGATGAGCTGGTCGCATATGATAAATATATGAAAGCCTATAAGTATCATTTCCTTGAACCAATTCAGTTCTATGGCGCCGGACGCGAAAAGCTCCCTCCCACCAACCTGAAAGAAGTCCGAATCGGATTTCTTGGACCTTTGGAAGGTTCAGTTATCCAGCCCCTTGGGAAACAGATGTTACAGGGAACGATGCTTGCTATTGAAGAGGCCAACAAAAAAGGAGGCTATAAGGGTCTTCCTTATAAGTTAATGATACACAATGATGTTGGCCTCTGGGGTGCAGCAGCCAACGAAGTGGTGAAAATGGATGATGAAAAAGTATGGGCCTGGGTTGGTACAATCGATGATAATAACTCGCACATTGCAATCAGGGCAACTTTAAAACTGGAGATCCTTAATATGAATACCGGGGATCCTGATCCGACTTTTACCGAAACAAACATACCATGGGTGATCCGTAATATTCCTGATGACAGGCAAAGCGGCTATGTTCTGGTTGACCGTATTTTTAAAATAGATAAACATTCGCGTGTGGCAGTAATGAGAGCCAATAACCGTTATGGAAGAGTGGGAATATTGCATTTTAACCGTTCAGCCACCCGTATCGGATTCCCAATTATCATTGAAGAACGATTCAGTGACGGTGAAACAGATTTTAAAGCCCAGCTGGAAAGGATAATGAAAACTTCACCGGATGCTATTGTTCTTTGGGGAAATGCTAAAGAATCCGCGCTTATCCTCAAGCAGATACGTGAACTTGGCATGAAACAGCCGGTGTATGGTTCCGACAGAATGGTTAATCCGGAATTTCTAAGTATTGCAGGCAGTTTAGCCGAAGGCGTTGTAACGACTTGCCAGTATAATCCGGATTCAGACGATCCAAAATTGAAAGCATTTAGATCAAATTATCAAAAAAGGTTTGGTATGGAACCGGATGTATTCGCTGCACATGCCTATGACGGGGCGAACATGCTGATTGAGGCTATTCAGAAGGTTGGATTAAATCGTGTGTTGATCCGTGATATACTTTTAGATCTGAAAACTTTTCAAGGTTACCATGGTGTCACAGGTAAAGTGACCTTTGATGCTACCTGGAATAATATAAGACCTTTATTCATAGCTGAAGTCAATAACGGAAAATTTAAATTTTCACCTGCTCCTTCTTTGGAGAAGAATGAACAGATATATAAAAAACCTAAATCAGGATACTCATATTAGAAAGGGAAAAAAGATGGAATCAAACAGTTACGATGATCCGAATACTATCGAAGGATGTTCTGTACCGGTAAGGGCAAACAGAAAATCAAAACCTGATCCGACAGTAGTTAATATAGGCGGAATACGAGTTGGATCGTCTGAAGTTGTTGTAATTGCCGGACCCTGTTCGGTGGAAAACCATGAACAACTTATGGAAACTGCAAAAGCAGTAAAGTCAGGTGGTGGAGTGATTTTGAGAGGAGGTGCTTTCAAACCCCGTTCTTCTCCGTACAACTTTCAGGGACTCGGAGAGGAAGGATTAAAATTGCTGTTTGAGGCCAGAAAGGAAACCGGGTTACCTATCGTAACCGAAGTCATGGATACCAGGCTGGTTGAACTGGTTGCCGAATATGCTGATATTCTCCAGATCGGTTCCCGGAACATGCAGAACTATCCGCTCCTGAAAGAAGTGGGTATGCTCCGTAAACCGGTTTTGCTGAAACGTGGCATGATGGCCAGTATTGAGGAGTTCCTGCTTGCAGCAGAATATATCCTCAATCAGGGTAATGAACAGGTGATCCTTTGTGAGCGCGGTATACGAACTTTTGAGACCTCAACACGGAACACTCTTGACCTTAGCGCGGTCCCGATGCTTAAGCACGTAAGCCATCTTCCCGTTATTGTAGATCCCAGTCACGGAACAGGTCACAGATGGATGGTCCCCCCTATGGCAAAGGCAGCTGTTGCAGCCGGAGCTGACGGACTAATTATGGAGGTTCATTATAAGCCCGAAGAAGCTTTATGTGATGGTCAGCAGTCACTCAGTCCTGATGAATTCTCCAGACTGATGGTTGATCTGAAGAAAATAGCACAGGCTGTAGGAAGGGATATCTACCAGCATGAGTAATTCCAAAAAACCTGAATTCACCCCCAACCCCCCAAGGGGGGTTTTTTATTATCGTTTTCTCAATAAGTCCCTCCTGGGGGATTTATGGGTAAAAATATTTCATACCTGCTTGACTCTGGTACTTCTGGAATTTATATGTACCGGCAAAGTTGTTTCTCAGGATCCGGACAATCCTGCCCGGACGGTAAAAATCGGATTATTAATCCTGGACAGCAGCTATACTTCAGCCTTACAGGGTGCTGAAATGGCTGTCAGGATCGCCAACGAAAAAGTCGGCACGAAAGGCCTGAAGTTTCAGCTTGTTTTCCGTTCGATGGAAGGACCCTGGGGAACCGGATCAAAACAGGCAGTAAACCTTATTTTTGAGGAGAAAGTATGGGCTCTTTTCGGATTGCACGACGGACGAAACGCCCACCTCGTTGAACAGGCCGCAACAAAATCTCAGGTGGTGTTCCTTTCGGCATGGTCAGGTGACCCGACACTGTCGCAGGCATTCGTGCCCTGGTTCTTTAATTGTGTGCCAAATGATAATCAGCAGGCTGCATCTCTGATTGAAGAAATATACAATAAAAGAAAATTCAATAAAATTGCTGTCGTCTCAGGTAACGATTACGATTCAAAAATGACCCGGAATAGTTTCCTGAAATCAGTTAATGAATCGGGGAAACCTGATCCTGTTCAATTTAACTATGAAGATTACAGCCTGAATCTGAATGATCTGTCAGATGGAATAAAAAAAGCCAAGGTAAATTGTATTGTATTATTCTGTCCGCCAAAGACTTCCATAAAAATAACCCGGCATTTCATGCAGAAAGAAATAAATCTGCCGCTGTACGGATCTTTAATGCTTCTGAACGAGAATGAATTATCTACTCAGGAATTAGAGGTTTATGACAATATTCTGTCAATTCCGTCAGGAAACTGGACAGGTCCGGAGAACATGTCCTTCATACAAAAATTTCAAAAAACATATAATAGAATCCCAGGTATGGTTGCTTCATACTCTTATGATGGCATGAGTGTACTTATTGAAGCTATAAGAAAGGCAGGAAGCGAAGATCGCGAAATGATTCAGAAATCGCTTAAAAATATTCACTTCAATGGTGTCACTGGACCAATTAAGTTTGACGACAAAGGGAATCGTTCAGGAAATTTCGAATTAATGAAAACAAAGGATGGAGTGCCGGTAAGTTGGGAGTGATATACTTTTTATTTGCTAATTTTGATGGTATGAAAAAGACATATTTGGTATTATTTATCACAATCTTCATTTCTGTTTTACCCGGTTGCAGGAATAAAGAAGAAAAGACCAGTCATAAATCGACAGATCTTATAACCATTAAAACCCTGGGACTCGCTTATCTTGAGGAGTTTAAGCTTGAAGAGGCTGAAAAGGAATTTCTGAAGTTTATTGATCTTGCACCAAAAGAGAAACTTGGGTATGCAAATCTTGGCCTGACCTATTTAAGAATGGCAAAGTATCCTGAGGCCGAAAAACAGCTTATGAAAGCTATTGAGATCGATTCAGAAGATCCTGATATCAGACTTATCCTGGCAACAGTGTATAAAATGAATAATGAACGCGAAAAGGCAATTGCAGAACTTAAGGATGCACTTGTTTTTGCGCCGGACCATATTAAAATACTTTATGAGATCTCTGAATTATATTCCACACTGCCTGACGAAGATTCACAGAAACAGCGTGAAAATTATATTAACATTCTGGTTGAAAAAGCGCCCGGGAATCTGGTTCCGCGGCTTAACCTGACAGATATTCTGATCCGTAACGGAGAATTCGATAAAGCTCTGGAACAGATGGAAATAATCAATAAACAGTTCCCAGAATTCCCTAAAGAGGCAGTCGATTATTATGACAAGACTCTGGCTTTGCTGAGAAGTAAAGACAAAGAAAATGCGATTATCCAGTTTACGATTTTTCATAATTATCTTAAGGTTACCTCACCTTATCAGGCTGGAATCATGGACCTGAAGGGTCCGGGCGGATCTCTGATAGGCTTTCCTGTTATCACTTTCGACAGACAGTCATCATCAACCCGGAAAATAGAAAATGTATCCCTTCTGGACATTATTAAGTACACTGATGCAGCTTCTGCAGCTGGTCTGGATATAATTCCTCATTTTGATGGGAATGCAGGTCCGGAATTCAGATATTCAACAAATGTAGCCACCTGCGATTATGACGGCGACGGAGATATTGATCTTTATGCCGGCAGCTATGATCCCGGATCCTCATCCTATAAACATTATTTGTTTAATAATGAAATGGGGAAATATACGGATGTTTCAAAAGAGGCGGGACTGAAACATTCCGGGAAGGAATCATCTGCCGCCTTTGCTGATTTTGATAACGACGGCTTCCCCGACCTTTTCATTATGAAGGAAAATGGGGATTTGTTATACAGAAATACGGGGAAAGGAACATTTGAAGATGTCACTGATAAAGCAAAAGCCGGCAGTAAGACCGGAGGGAAAATGGCTCTATTCTTTGATATGGACCATGATGGCGATCTTGATCTGTTCGAGATATTGCCAAATTCCAACTTGCTCTTGAGGAACAATGCTGATGGAACATTTGAGGATCAGTCAGTTAAACTTGGTCCCCGGAATGGTGATGTAATAAGTTCAGATGCGGTTTTCGGCGATTTTGATGATGATGAGGATATTGATTTCATTGTTGTGAATAAAAATTCCAGCCCTATTTTCTATTCAAATCAACGTCAGGGCGTATTTAAGAATATTGCAGCAGAGAGTGGACTGCAAGATCAGCAGGGTGCAGGTGCAATTGCGGCCGGAGACTACAATAACGACGGTTACCTCGACCTTTTTATCGGGTCAGTTAACGGGGGGAATCATTCATTGTTCAGAAATCTCCGTAACGGTACTTTTGAACCGGAAAAGAAAAATAGTGAGATATTCCGGTTGCTTGAAAATGTAAACGTTTATGATGCCTCATTCCTGGATTTTAATAATGACGGCTTTCTCGATCTTCTTCTCGCCGGGGAATCAAAAGAAAAAGAGGGACGTGGAATTTACATTTATTATAATGACGGAAAAGAGAGTTTCACGGATGTTTCAGATTTATTACCGGATGAAGCAAAATCCGGTAAACAAATAGCAGTATTTGATTATAATGACGATGGTGACCTTGATGCTGTAATTGCGGGTCTGAATGGCGGCGTCTTCCTTCTCCGAAATGACGGCGGGAATAACAACCATTTTATCACTATGAAGCTGGTTGGACTGAGAGCAGGCAGCGCCAAAAATAATCATTTCGGGATCGGTGCTAAAGTTGAAATTCGCGCCGGTGATCTTTATGAGACAATGGTTGTGACCGATCCTAATGTTCATTTCGGGATCGGAAGCCATTCGCGAGCCGATATTATAAGAATCAGATGGACGAACGGGGTACCACAGAATATATTTATGCCGGGATCCGACCAGGCACTTATCGAGGAGCAAACCCTTAAAGGTTCATGTCCTTTTCTCTATGGCTGGAACGGGGAAGAATATATTCTCGTGAAGGATATACTTTGGAGAAGTGCACTTGGAATGCCAACCGGTATAATGGGAGGTAATACCTCTTATGCTTTTGCTGATGCTTCGGATGATTATTTAAAAATCCCGGGTAATTTCCTGAAACCAAAGAAAGGGAGTTATTCTCTTCAGGTTACATCTGAACTCTGGGAGACCATTTATATTGACAAACTAGAGCTGGTTGCCATAGATCATCCCGATTCACTTGATATTTTCGTTCCCGAACAGTTTGGTCCCCCTCCATTTCAGGGATTAAAGATCCTTAAGGTTAAAGAGAAACACATACCTGTTTCAGCCAGAGATTCATACGGGAACGATGTGCTTTCATTTATTTCTGAAAAGGATGATAACTACCTTTCAGGCTTTAAATCAGATAAATACCAGGGAATAACTGAAATGAAAGATCTGATACTTGATCCGGGAGAGTTTGATCCGGCGAGTGGTTTATTTATTTTCATGAATGGATGGATATTTCCGACAGACGCAAGCATTAATTTGGCAATATCTCAATCGGATAATATCAAAGTGACGCCACCGTTAATCCAGGTAAAAAATAACAACGGTGAGTGGGTAACAGCTATTGATAACGTGGGATTTCCTATGGGTAAGGATAAAACCGTAATAGCTGACCTTTCCGGTAAATTTCTTACAAAAGATCATCACATAAGGATCAGGACCAACATGGAAATATACTGGGACCAGATATTTTTCTCTGAAGATCTTCCGGATGCTCGGGTTGTAAAAACTGTTCTTGATCCTGTAAGTGCTGACCTGCACTACAGGGGTTTCTCAAAATCATATAGAAAAGGAGGCCGTTACGGTCCTCACTGGTTTGATTATTCTGTTGTTGAAAAAGGCCAGAAATGGAGAGATCTTGCTGGCAATTACACCCGTTTTGGTGATGTTCTTCCTCTTCTTTCAGAGTCAGATAATAAATATATAATCACCAATGCCGGCGATGAAACTACTGTTGAGTTTAATGCCTCGAAACTACCACTGTTAGCCAAAGGATGGAAAAGGGATTTCCTTATCCGCAGCGTCGGATGGGTAAAAGACGGTGATCTTAATACTGCTTTTGGAAATACTGTGTTGCCGCTTCCCTTTCACGGGATGAAAAGTTATCCTCCGTCTGAAAGCGATATCTACCCTGAGAATCCTGAATTGCAGAAATATAACCTGGAATACAATACAAGGGTTGTGACTGCCGATGAGTACCTTAATGCTGTCAGAGGATATGAAAGAAATTAGCTTTGAGAACTTTGCGCCTGCTTCGCGTGCTTTGCGATTTATGATGAGTCTTTCCATTATCCTGATAGTCATTCCATTTAAGTCGCCTGCACAGAAGAAATCCATAACATTTACCGACGTTACAACCCGTGCGGGAATAGATTTTAAATACACATTCGGAGATCTTTCCTATGTGAATATTCTTGAAAGCAGCGGATCGGGGATAACTGTGTTTGACTATAATAACGATGGGTTGATGGATCTTTACATGATGAACGGAACATATGTTGAAGGCGTTTCTGATCCGGAAGGGAAGAAATTCAGGAATACCACCGACAAGCTTTATAAAAACAACGGTAATGGAACATTTTCAGAGGTATCAGAGAAGGCAGGAGTTGATGACACTAACTGGAGCATGGCTGCCGGAGCGATTGATTATGATAATGATGGTGACCAGGATCTCTACCTGCTGAATTATGGGCCGAATGTTTTTTTCCGGAATAATGGCAACGGGACATTCACGGATATTACTGCTTCGACAGGTCTCAGAGGACCTGAAAAACTTAACGGTTTCATAAAGTGGAGCATCGGCGTTTCGTTCTGGGATTACAATCGCGATGGAAGACTTGATGCAATGGTTGGTAATTTTCTGGCTTTCGATCCTGACTATTTTACACCGGCAACTCCCAAAATAATGCCCCAGCCGTCTGAATACAAGGGCCAGGCTTCAATGCTCTATGAACAGGGATCTGATGGAAAATTTGTTGATGTTACCAAAAAGGACAACCTGCTTTATCCTGATTCAAAATGCATGGGGCTAACTGTATTTGATTATGATGATGATGGCGATCTTGATATTTTCCAGGCTAACGATCATCAGCTTAATTTCATGTTCAGAAATGATAATGGTGTCTACAAAGAGGTAGGTGTGGAGATTGGTGTGGCTGCAAACAGCCTTGGAATAGGGAGCGGCTCAATGCATGGGTCAATTGGTGATGTTGATGGTGACGGACTGATTGATATTCTGGTTGTCGATCTGGATTATGGAGCACTTTACCGCAATAAGGGCAATGGTTTCTTCGAAGATATAACTGAAACAAGCGGTGTTCAGGGCCCGCTGGCCGGGAAGGGTGCATGGGCTGCTGCATTTCTTGATTTCGACAACGATGGTGACCTCGATATAGTTTCTGCCAACGGAACAGCAGAAGAACTTATCCTGCAATATCCCTTATTGCTTGAAAATGACGGGAAAGGACGTTTTAAGGATGCCGGCAAAAATCATGGGCAATACTTCTCCACAAAACGTTCCGGAAGAGGATTGGCTGTGTGGGATTTTGACAATGACGGAGATATGGATATTATAGTTTCTCATGTCGATCTTAAGGCAACTGCCTCATTGCTCAGGAATGACGGTGGAAACTCCAACCACTGGCTGGGACTGACATTGAAAGGGAAGAATGGTCCGGCTTCTGCAATCGGGGCAAAAGTGACTGTTACCGCCGGAGGTAAGAAACAGGTTCTTGTGAATCAATGGGCAACAAGCTATCTCTCAAATAACGACCCCCGCCTTCATGTCGGA